>Ga0335083_10009125_pt1 | contig 12054 bp, 6 predicted proteins | sample Lox_Sample_42_FD_206716 | JGI IMG/M metagenome (GOLD analysis project Ga0335083, IMG submission 206716) | Soil microbial communities from Loxahatchee National Wildlife Refuge, Florida, United States - Lox_Sample_4.2 | ecosystem: Environmental > Terrestrial > Soil > Wetlands | place: USA: Florida... | reverse complement strand
GCTGAAGCTCGGCCACGAACTCAGCGCAAGCAAAGAATTCCTCTCTCCCCCCTTGTGGGGGAGAGATGGAGAGGGGGGTATTCGAGCGGACCGCGATTGTCGCTCACCCCCCTCCCTACCCTCCCCCACAAGGGGGGAGGGAGAAACGCCGTGCGTCCCTGACGTGGCCGTTACGCCCCACAGTTCTTCGGTCACAAACGGCATGAAGGGGTGCAGAATTTTCACGATGGTATCGCGCACGAAGGCGACCATGCCTTGCGTCTCGCGCTTGGCCTCACCGTCGGCGCCTAAAAGCACCGGCTTCACCAGCTCGAGATACCAGTCGCAGTAGATGTTCCAGACGAATCGATAGGCGGCCGCCGCGGCATCATTGAAGCGAAAGGTTTCGATCGCCGCGGTGACTTCGCGCACGGCCTTCCCGCTCTCATGCGCGATCCAGCGGTTGAGCGTTTCTTTCGCTGAGCGCGGGTCGAAGCCCGCGACGGTCGCGCACCCATTCATCTCGGCAAAGCGCGCCGCGTTCCAGAGCTTGGTCGCGAAGTTGCGGTTGTTCTCGACATCCTGGGGCCCGAGACGGATGTCGTGACCTTGCGCCGCGCCGCGGGCCAGCGTGAAGCGCAGCGCGTCGGCGCCGTACTGATCGATGACGCCGAGCGGATCGACGACGTTGCCTTTCGACTTCGACATCTTGGCGCCGGAGGCGTCGCGCACCAGGCGGTGGATATAGACGTCGCGAAACGGGATCTCCTTCATGAAGTGAAGACCCATCATCATCATGCGCGCGACCCAGAAGAAGATGATGTCGAAGCCGGTGACCAGCGTTGCCGTCGGATAAAAGCGCTTGAGCTCCTTGGTTTCGTCCGGCCAGCCCAGCGTCGAAAACGGCCACAGCGCCGAGGAGAACCAGGTGTCGAGCACGTCCTCGTCGCGCGTGAGCACGGCCGGACTGCCGTAGTGACGATCGGCTTCGCGTCTTGCGTCCGCCTCGGTGAGCGCGACGAATACTTTGCCGTCCGGCCCGTACCACGCCGGAATCTGGTGCCCCCACCAAAGCTGGCGCGAGATACACCACGGCTGGATGTTTTCCATCCAGTTGAAATAGGTGTTCTCCCAATTCTGCGGCACGAATTTGGTCTTGCCCGCGCGCACCGCGGCGATCGCGGGCTTCGCCATCTCATGCGCGTTCACGTACCACTGCTCGGTAAGATAGGGCTCGATGACCACGTTGGAGCGGTCGCCGTGCGGCACCGCGTGGGTGACGTTTTCGATCTGGTCGATGAGGCCCAGCGCTTCGAGATCGGCGACGATGCGCTTGCGCGCCTCGTAGCGGTCGAGCCCGCGATATTGCGGCGGGCAGTTCTCGTTCATCTTCGCTTCGGGCGTGAACAGATTGATGAGACCACCGTTCAATTGCTTCTTGAAGTAGTCCTTGTCGCGGTGGCGCTGCCAGACTTCGAAATCGTTGAAGTCGTGCGCGGCGGTGATCTTGACCGCGCCGGAGCCTTTCTCCGGATCGGGATATTCGTCGGCGATGACCGGGATCAGGCGGTTGGCCAAAGGCAGCGTGACCAGCTTGCCGACCAAATGCTTGTACCGCTCGTCTTCCGGGTGCACCGCGACCGCGCCGTCGCCGAGCATGGTTTCGGGACGCGTGGTCGCAATCACTAGAAACTTGGTCGGGTCGTCCGCCAGCGGATAGCGGAAGTGCCACATGTGCCCCTTGCTCTCGACCTGGATCACCTCGAGATCGGAGATCGCGGTCAAGAACTTGGGGTCCCAGTTGACCAGCCGCTTGTCCTTGTAGATGAGGCCCGCTTTATAAAGTTCCACAAAAACTTTAACGACGGCGCGCGACAGCCCCTCGTCCATGGTGAAGCGCTCGCGCGACCAGTCGCAGGAGGCGCCCAGGCGCTTCAACTGGTTGACGATGGCGCCGCCCGATTCAGCCTTCCATGCCCACACCTTTTCCAGAAACTTGGCGCGGCCGAGCGCGCGCCGATGCGGCTCCTGCCGTTCCATCAACTGCCGCTCGACCACCATCTGCGTAGCGATGCCGGCATGGTCGGTGCCCGGCTGCCACAGCACGTCCTTGCCGCGCATGCGCTCGAAGCGGCACAGGATGTCCTGCAGCGTGTTGTTGAGCGCATGGCCCATATGCAATGAGCCGGTGACGTTGGGCGGCGGAATGACGATACAGTAAGGCTCAGAACCCGCGCGCTCGGGCCGGCCGGCGCGGAAGGCGCCTGCCTCTTCCCACGTCCGGTAGATGCGGCCCTCGACTTCGAAGGGCTGATAGGTCTTGTCGATCATTGCCGTTTTGTCTGTATCAATGCGCGCGGTACAAAGCCTCGCAGACCTGCCGGAGTCAACGTTGTCCCCAAGCGAGCCAGCAAGCGACCGCGCCCTGACGCGGGCGATCGCCCTGATGGCGCTGGCGGCCTTTGCCAGCGGCTTCTCGCTGCGCATTTCCGACCCGCTGCTGCCGCAGATCGCGCTTGATTTTGGCACCAGCGTCGGGACCGCCTCGGCCATCGTCACCGCCTACGCGGTGCCTTACGGGCTGACGCAGGCCTTCGCCGGAATTTTCGGCGACCGCTTCGGCAAATGCCAGGCGGTGGCGGCGACCTGCATGCTGTCCTGCCTGCTGGTCTTGCTCTGCGCGCTGTCGCGCTCGCTGCCGCAGCTCACCGCCGCGCGCCTGATCTGCGCGCCGGCCGCCGCCACCATCGTGCCGCTGGGTATGGCCTATGTCGGCGACGTCGTGCCCTACGAACGGCGCCAGCCGGTGCTCGCGCGTTTTCTCTCCGGGCAGATGATGGGCACGATCACTGGGCAGGTCGCCGGCGGCATCATCGGCGATTATTTCGGATGGCGCACGGCGTTCTACGTGCTCGCAAGCGTGTTCGCCTGTGCCGGCCTGGCGCTGATGAGCCAGTTCGCCGGCAACCCGTGGGTGAAGCCGCTGCGCCGCCCGCCCGAGCACCGACCCGGGCTGATTTCCGATTACCGCAAGCTCGCCGCCAGTGCCTGGGCGCGCTTCATCATTGTTGCCGTGTTCTTCGAAGGCCTGATCTTTTTCGGCGCTTTCACCTACGTCGCCGCCGACCTGCACACGCGTTTCGGCTTGAGCTTTTCCGCCGTCGGTCTCGTCGTCGCCGGCTTCGGTGCCGGCAGCGTGCTTTATGCCGCCACGGTGCACGGGCTCGTGTCGCGGCTGCGCGGAAGCGGGCTGGTGATCGGCGGCGGCATCGTGGTGATGCTCGCCTACCTCACGCTTGCCGCAACACCGCTATGGGAAGCGGCGCCGTTCGCCGCCGCCGCGCTCGGCTTCGGCTATTACATGCTGCACAATACGCTGCAGACCCACGCGACGCAGATGCTGCCGGAGGCGCGCGGCACCGGCGTCGCCGGCTTTTCCTCGGCGCTGTTCCTGGGGCAAAGCGCGGGGGTGGCGCTCGCGGCGCCGCTCGTCGACCGCGCCGGCGCGCCGGTCGTGTTCTTATTGGCGGCGATACTATGGCCGATACTGGCGCTCTGGATCGTGAGAAAGTTTAGCCGCCGCCAATAAGGCGCTGATTGTGCTAGGGCCGTCCGCGCGAGACACGCTCGATTTCGGCGCGCACGATGCGCTCGACCAGCCCGGGCAGATTGTCGTCGAGCCAGCCCTTGAGCATGGGCCGCAGCATGTCCTTCACCAGGTCCTCAAGCGTGCGCGCATTGTTGACCAGCATGGTCTGCGCCAGCGTATTGAAGGCGCTGTCGACAGCGGCAAGCGAGTTCGCTGACAGCAGCGAGCGTTCGGGCGACACGGATGGCGGCGCCGGTGACGGCGCAGTGGGCGCCGCCGGTGGGCGCCGTGGCTCTTCCACCGCGCGGGCCGGCGGCGGCGGTTCCGGATCCGGGGGGCGGTCGGCGAAGACGACGTCGGACGCACCATCGATGGTGCGAAACGTCGGCGCCGGTCCAGGTGGCGGCGTCGGCGCCGCCATGGCCTCGGTAAGATCGAGCACATCGGCTGCCGCAGCCGCGGGGGGCGGCGGCACCGGTTGCGGCGGGGCCGGTTTTGGCGGCGCGGCCTTTGCCGGCGCCTCCAGTTCGGCAAGCATGGCGTCGATTTCGTGCTGATTATTGGCGGCCGCCGGCGGCGGGGCCGGTGCGCGCGGCGGCGGAGCCGGCGGCGCCGGTGGCGCTACCGGGCGAATCGGCGCCGCGGCCACAGGCGGCGGTGCCGGCTTGGGCGCGGCCGCTTCCGGCGCCTTGGTCGTTTTGGTGGCATCGTCATCGGCAATAATGCGCCTGATGGAGGCGAGAATCTCCTCCATCGAGGGTTCTTGCGCCTTTGCCGTCTGAGTCATTGCCGATTTCCCGAGCGCGTAGGTTTCAAGGCGCTGTCCCGTTCGCGCCCGTCAACGTCGCGCGAATCGCCATGCATACCCGCTATTTATACGCTACAGCGACGCAGGTGTGGCAGTGGTAACGCAGGAACCTTAACGAGCTGTGGACACTGGAACCCGGCGCTTCCTCGGACGCCATCGGGAGCGAATCAGCGTCCGTCGGGCGTGCGCACGCCGGCCCAGCTATCGCGCACCTGATGGTAGTGAACGGTGGGATTATAGACCGGCACCCGCAGCCCCAGCACCTGCGGCGACAACCGGCCGATCGCGGCCAGCAGCGTGTAAGACGCCACCACCCGGTCGTGCTGCGCGGTAACCAGCGCCACGCGCGCGTTGACCAGCACCTGCTGCGCATTGAGCACGTCGAGGGTGGTGCGCTGTCCGACGCGCGCCTCTTCGCGCACGCCGTTGAGGGCGATCTCCGAGGAGGTCACCTGCGCCTGGGTCGCCTCGATATTCGCCTTGCCGGCCTCGAGCTGACCCCAGGACTGCACGATGGTCTGCCGCACCTGGTCGCGCGCGGTGTCGAGATCGATTCGCTTTTGCCCGAGCGTCTCCTTGGCCTGGCGGATCGCGGCATATTCCGCGCCGCCCTGGTAGATCGGCACGCTGAGCTGGCCGAGCACCGAGGCATTGTAGCTCTGGTACACGTTGAGGCTGGAGGCGCTCATGAAGTTCTGCTGGAAGCTGCCCTGCAGCGACACGGTCGGGTAAAGCGCGCCCTCTGCGATTTTGACCTGCTGCTCGGCAGCGTCGACATTGTACTGCGCGGTTGCCACGGCCGGGTGCGTGGCGCTGCCAACAGCGACCGCCGAGGGGAGCTGGTTGGGCGAAAAGCGATCGACGGGGGTGCCCGGCGCGAGCTTGCCGGGATCGACGCCGATCACCTGCCGGTAGGTGGCCCGCGAGGCGGTGTAGGTCGCTTCGGCGCTGAGCACCTGCGAACGGCCCTGCGCAAGGCTCGACTCGGCCTGCGCCACGTCGGTGCGCGTGACCTCGCCGACATTGAAGCGATCACGGGTCTGCCGCAGTTGCTCCTGCAACACCTCGACGTTGCGCCGCTGCAGGTCGAGAATGGCGCTGTCGCGCAGCAGATTCATGTAGGCGGTCGCTGCGTTGAGCAGCACCTGCTGCTCGGTATTGCGCAAGGTTTCGCGCGCGGAGAACACCTGGCTCTCCGCCTGGCGCGTCCTGTTGGCGGTCTGGAAGCCGTTAAACAGCGTCTGCGTGATGGTGGCGCCGGCGCCGTAGGGCGCGTTGTAGCCGCTCTGGGTCAGATAAGTGGTCGGCGTCCCCGGCACGATGCCGCTGGTCTTGGACGTCGACGATACCGACTGCTCGCCGCCGGAAGCGGTGATGGACACGCGCGGCCGGTAGCCGGACAAGGCCGCCGGCACGCCCTCGTCGACCGCGCGCACCGCGGCGCGCTGCGAATTCAGTGTCGGATTGTTCTGATAGGCCTCAACCAGCGCGCCCTCGAGGGTGTCGGCCCCCGCCGGCAACGGCGGCGCGGCGGCGGCCAACGCGACAATGCCGGCCGCGATCCCACCTCTCCAGAAGCGACGATAAAATTCCACCATCCCGCAACCCAAAAGATCCCCCCGTCTCCTACAGGAGCGAGACGGATGAAGCCACCATAGGCCCGGAAGCCGGGGAATTAAAACCCCTTACCCCGGCCTCCCACAAATTGATCGAATGTGGGGATTTCTTGTCACGTGTGAACAACTTAGGCAGATATTTTAGAAGGCAAAAACAGGCTTTTTGGCGAAGCCCGGCAATAGCGGCGCCGTCGCATCAAAGAGCGGGCGGCCGCCAAAATCATCGCCGCTGCGGCAGTAGAGCGTCGCCTTGGCGCCGGGCCCCGATCCGAACACGCAGACAAGCCGTCCACCATCCTTGAGCTCGCGGCAAAGGACATGTGGCACCACCTCGGTTGCACCCTCGAGCAGGATCGCGTCATAGGGCCCGGCCGCAGCCCAGCCTGACGCGAGCGGCCCGGTCACCAAGGTCAGATTGGGCACGGATCCGAGCGCGCCGCCGGCAAGAGCGGCGAACTTCTTGTCCTCTTCCAGCGCGACCACCGAACCGGCAATCTGCGCCAGCACCGCCGCGCCATAGCCGGTGGCACAGCCGACATCGAGCACATGCTCGGCAGGCCCGATGGCGGCAGCCTGAATGAGCTTGGCCAGCACCATCGGTTTGAGCAGGCAACGGCCGCCGCCGAGCGGCAGGTCGAAGTCCAGATAGGCCAGCCCGACCGCTTCCGGCGGCACAAAGCGCTCGCGCGCAATTTCGCGCATGGCGGAGACGAGTCGCAGATCGGTCACGTCGGCGGTGCGGACCTGCCCGTCCACCATCTTCTGGCGCGCCGCGGCAAAATCGGTCATCGCGTGTCCTCAACGGAACATTGAATGAAGCGCGGCTTTTGTGCGGCAACCTTGCGTAAAAGGCAAGCGAGCGGCTTGAAGTTGTCGCTCAGCCTTCCATCCTATATAGGCTTTGACGCCGGGGCTTTTTGCCCTTGCCGAGGCCACGTGGCGGAGTGGTTACGCACCGGTCTGCAAAACCGGGTACGCCGGTTCAATTCCGGCCGTGGCCTCCAATCTTGGCGCCTTCGGCGCTTCTCCTGGCAGAGCAGCCCCAACCTCGAGAAGGTCTCCCGCCAGAGCCTTGGCGACGGCAGGCGTTGCGGACCCAAGTCTTCACGCTTTGCAAAGCGATTTGGCTTTGTTATAGGCCCGGGACCAAAAAAAACCGCCTGTTCCTCGGTAGCTCAGCGGTAGAGCGTTCGACTGTTAATCGAAATGTCGCTGGTTCGATCCCAGCCCGAGGAGCCAATTGCTTCAAGACCTTGCCTGAAAGCATTCATGCGCGGCCGCAAGGCCGCGTAACCGCGCTATCAGAGATTGTTGCTGACGCGGCCAAACATCGAGGCGTCGGTCTTGGCAACGCCCGGGGCAACCCAAACCGCGCGCTCGGGCAACGGCTTCAAGAGCTTCAAATCCGCCTTGGCATCCATCTGCTTGGGATCGCCGACAGCGTTGACCACCCAGTTGCGGCACTCGCCGCGCGAGAGTTCCTGGACCTTCTGCTCCATCTGCTGGTGCGTCGCCTCCTGCTTGCCGGAACCGGAAATCTCGTCGATGTTCGCGGTCAGGCAATCGTTGAGGATGCGCTCGGCGCGGTAGCGCATGACGACACCGAATTCGCTGCGCACGAAACGCTCGGCATAATCGGCAAAGGCGGCCTTGCTCGCGGCGAGCAGCATGCCTTCGACGCCCGATCGCAGATCGTTGTTGACGCTGGGCCCGCGCAATTCGAACAGCGCGCGGGTAAAGCGCGCGGTGGCCTGATTGAGCGCGATCAGTTCCGAGGTCTCCAGCGTACGCGCGTAGATCGCGCGGCCGGCGCGCTGGATCATTTCGTCGATCGGCGCCATCTCGACCTTGTTGAAATTGTTGCCGACCAGAAGGCCCGGCACTTCGGCACTCGCCCGCTCGAGAATGGCGACGCGCAGGCGCTCGTTGGTCCATTGCTCGCCGACGAACTGCTCGAAGGTCGCAAGGTTGGCGTCCTCGTAGGCGTGGGTCACCGAACGGTCGATCGCGTGCTGGGTCACGTCGCCTTGCGACAACGTGGAATCGCCCTGACGGCTGCGGCTCTTGGCCGCATTGTCGATCAGCGACAGGAGAAACTTGATGGCGCCATTGTAGTCGCGCTGATTGTCGCGGCCGAAATCCTGTTTGGTCGGATCGATCGTCTCCTCGACGCCGACAGCGCCGAGACCCTTGCTGACAACAATGCCCTTGAAGACCACATCGGCCGAGCCGCGCACCAGCGCCACACTGCGTGCCGTGTCGCGTGAGGGCGCGGAATTATCGTTGTTGCCTTTGCTCGTCTTGTCCGGTGAGTCGGAGTCTTGCCGGGGGTGACCGCCGCCACCGCGCGGTTGATGCACGGCGCCGCCGACGATCGCACCGCCAATGATGCCCGCTGCAATGCCGGCACCGACGCCGACGCCGAATCCGCCAAGGCCGCGGGCCAAGACCGGCTCGGATGGCAAAGCCACCGCCAACGCCAAGGCACACAACATCGTCGCGCGTGGTGCAGAAGTCATTGAGCGCATTGACCCCCCCTTTGGTCGGGTCCAAGCATCTAAATGAGCATTTTCTATCACAATTCCCTTTGTGCCACAATATTGTGCACTGCAACTTAACGGCGGCGCCGGTCGCCGTTGTCATTGGCGTTAACCGCGGCAGATTCCGCCTGCGCCGCCACAACATCCGGAAATGACACCTTCTGGTCCTTGCGCACGATGTCCCAGAGCGCCTTGAGCGTCTCGCGCGTGTTCGCCTTGCGGCCGTCGAAGCCGTACAAATCGATATAGGGCACGCAAGCCGGCTTCATCGATTCGTAGTAGCGGAACTGCGGCTCGGTCGGCGCTTCGTCGCGACCCCAATCCCAGACCCAGACGAATTTGCGCACCGGCGGCCCGCCGCCGCAGCTCATCCATACCATCAGCGAACGCACCTTGACCTGATGCGACTCGGGATCGGGCTTGCCGTAGTACTTCTCGAGCCGGTCGCGCTCGTCCTGGGTCAGCAGCGGAGCGCCGTCTTTGTCGACCGCTTCGCCGTTCGCCGCCATTTCGGCGAGCAGGATGCCGGCCGAAATCTCATCGAGCGGGTTATCGAAGGAGCTGCGCATGCCGGTATCGGCCGCGCGGATCGCCAGATCGATCGCCTTGTAGGCATATTTGACGGCGAGCTCGGGGCGCACGGCATAACCGAATTCGCCTTTGCGATAGAGCTTGGCGAGGCGCAAGGCCGCGCGCGAGGAGCCGAGCGACATCGCCATCTGCAGCAGGCGCACGACCTCGGCCGGACCGTTTTCCGGCTTGAGCAGAACCTTGCCCGATAACAGATGTTCGGCGAATTCGACCTGTGCATCGACGTCGCCGCCATAGGCCGCAAGCCGCCAGTAGCGCTCCGCGAGCTGCGGCTGCGGGCTGGCAAGGCCCTCGCCGTCCTCCAGCATCAGCGCCAGGAAGCGCTGCGCCACCGAGTCGCCCTCCTCGGAGGCTTGCGCGAACCAGAGCAGCGCCTCGCTCGCGTCGGCCGGAACATTGCGGTCGTTGGTCGCGCCGCTGCGGCCGAAATAATAGCACATGCCGAGATAGCGCTTGGCCTCGTCCGAGCCGGTATTGGCGGCGCGGCGCAGCCATTGGATGGCGCGGACCGGATCGGCCTGCGCGCCGGCCCCGAACCACAATTGCTTGCCGACCTCGACCATGGCGCCGGCATTGCCGGCTTCGGCGGCCTTGGCGAAGAGTTCGTAGGCCTGGCCCATGTTGCGCGCGAGACCGCCCTCGCCGTTGCGATAACGGAAAGCGAGATTGTACATGGCGATCGGGTGACCCTGGTTGGCGCCGGCCTGCAGCAATTTGGTCGCCGCATTCGGATCGGGGCGCTCGACGCCTTCGCCCTTGTCGTACATCAGCGCCAGATTGTTGAGCGCCGCCACATAACCCTTGTTCTTGGCATCCTCGTAGCGAATGACGGCATCGCCTTGCAGCCGCTTCTTGTTCGGATCGTTGTCGGGCAGAAGCTGCGCCTTGCGTTGATAGGCGCGCGCAAGATTGAACAGATAACGCACGACGCGCGGATTGTCCGATGCCGCCTTGTCGCAGGCCGCGATCGCCGGGTCCGGATCGATCTTGCCGAAGCTCACGCCGGGCACTTCCGGCGGCCGCGCCAGATCCTCTTCCGAGGCGGCCAGACGGTCGCAAGGATTGACCGACTTCGCCAATTGATCGCCGGTGGCGACGTCTTTGACGGTAATGCCGTGGGCTAGCACGTCGAGCAATTGGCTGGCTTCGCGCGCGGTCGGACATTTGGCGAAAAACTTCAAGTGCCGCTCGAGCCGGTCGCGGCGCGGGCGCTCGCGGATTTCGCGCAGATCCTCGGCGGCAAAGTCGCAGGAATTGTCTTCCAGGGTGAAGCGCTCGGCGCCGATCGGATCGATGAAATAGAAATCGCCGCCGTGGATCTTGTCGATGTAATCCGGATCCTGATTCTGCCCGGCGTTGGCCGCAATCTCCGAGACCTTGTCCTGCACACGCTTGGCGAGATGGGTGAGATCAAGGCCCGGCTTCATCAGGTAGTCGCGGAACACGGTGGTAAACAGCGAATTCTCGCGGCGGTCGTTTTCGCCGAATCGTTCGATCGCCTGCTGGCCGTGCGAGGCGGAATAAATCACCATGAAGCCCGCCGGCGCATCGTCGGTGATGTTGATGCTGGCCCCGCCGCTGACGCGCCCGATGCCCTTCGACTGGCTGAGCAAGAGCGTTCGGCAGGCGTCGAGCACGATGATGGCGACGCGCGGCTTGCGTTGCTCGATCTGGTTCAGGATGTCGCGCTCCGACATGCCGTGGGCGGGAATCTCAATGCTTTCGTAGTCGACCAGCACCTCGCGGCTTTCCGCGCGCGCAGCCAGCAATTGCGGTGAGCCCTTTTCGGCGCCGCTGGCGCGGCTGCGCGCAAACTCAAGCGGGCTCTTGACGTCGCTGAACAGCAGGAAGTTTTGCGGCTGACCGTCGGCGGTGCGCCCGCCGTAACCGTGGCCGGAGAAATAGAAGAAGACGACATCGCCTTCGTTGATGGTGCTGACGAACTTGTTGAACTCGGCCTGGAACGCCTCTTTGCTCGGCGGATTGTCGTAGAGCTTGATGTTCTTGGGATCGAAGCCGACCTGCTTGAGGTCGGACGCGATATCGTCGGCATCGTTGGTCGCAAGCGAGAGCTGCTGGATGCCGGGATCGCGGTAATTCCTGGTGCCGACGACGAAGGCGCGGCGGGCGGGCGCCGGCGGCGCTGCAGGTTCCGCGACCGCCGGCGCCTCGGGAGCGCGCTTATCCGAGGCACGCTTCTTGGTCGTGGCATCGGCGGCGGCTGAAACCAGCGCGACGCCGATCACAGCGAACAGAGCGGCGGCAAAGAGGCGAGGCGAAGGCCGCATGGAAATCCCCGAGATCGATGGCCGTCCGATACGCCGCCCCCAAATTGTGGCAAGATCATAGTGGAACGCGGCAGGCCATGCCACATTTTGTACATTAACAATTGCCGAAGATCGCGCCTCCGGCGGCCGGGCGCCGGCACGGTAACGTTGAACCGCGTTTTTCCCTGTGGTGAACTCGCCCCGGCAGTCGGGGCGGCAAAGGCAGGCCGTGGGGTTGGCAATGTCGATAGCTGCGAAGTTCCGGCGGTTGCTCGCCCCGGGTCTCCTGTTTGCGCTGCTGGTGTCGGCCGCAACACCCGGCGCGGATGCGCAGACCGCGGGCTCCCGCGGGATCGCGCGCGTCATTGCCGGCAAGCTGACACCCGGCACCGGTGGCGATGCCCGCATCTTCGCGCTCGTCGCCGGCGTCGACGATTATCAATACGTGCCCAAGCTCAATGGCGCCGTCGCCGACGCGCAAGACATCGCGCGCAGCCTGCGCAATGACGGTGTCACCCAAATCACGACGCTGCTCAACGGCGCGGTCACGCGCGCGGCGATCACGCAGGCGATGACCGACATCATCGCGCAGGCGCGCGCCGGCGATCTCGTCATCATCACCTTTGCCGGCCATGGCTCGCAGGAGCCGGCCAAAGTCGTCACC
>Ga0335083_10009124_pt1 | contig 12054 bp, 8 predicted proteins | sample Lox_Sample_42_FD_206716 | JGI IMG/M metagenome (GOLD analysis project Ga0335083, IMG submission 206716) | Soil microbial communities from Loxahatchee National Wildlife Refuge, Florida, United States - Lox_Sample_4.2 | ecosystem: Environmental > Terrestrial > Soil > Wetlands | place: USA: Florida... | reverse complement strand
AGTTTCCTGAATTGTAGTACTCAGCGACCCGGGTCTTGTAAACCGAGACGATCTGCTCTTCGAGAGCTTTGCCCGCGGGATTGCCAGCTTGCCGCGCCAGGATCGCCCAATGAAGCGCGGAATCGTTCACCGGCTCGAAATAGTGGCCCTGACTGAAAGCCGCTTGCGCCTTCTGGTACATCTGTTGCCCCTGATCGGGTGCGGGCTCGCTCGGCTTGGCATGTTGCTGAGAAGGCTGACGCGAAGCGCGTTCGGGCTTCGGAGTGGGGGCAGGAGTTGGAGGCGTAGTCGAGCTGGAATTCTCCGCTGGCGGCGCTTCGTCAATGGTGTGGGTGGCTTGAGAGGTTGGTGACGCGTCCGGAGTGACAGCCTGTGCGGGCGCCGGTCCGGTCGGCACGCCGCCGCTTGTGTGCGGCGCAAGGACAAGAATCTGGTAGGCGGCCACGCCAACCACCAGCAGCAGCACGGCGGCGATGCCGGCGATGAGCAGTGGCTTCTTGCTTGTCGGTGATCCGGCCTTTTCTCTCTGAGGCGGTGCTAGGGTTGGCGCCGGAGCATGGATTGGCCCCGGAACGACCGACGAAGCAGATATGCGCGTTGGGGCCATCCCCGGAACAGCCGGCACACTCGGTACTTCGAGAGGCAAAGGCACCGGCGTCGCGACAGACGCTGGGGCCGACGGAGCCGCAGGTGATACGGCGGGAGCACCGCTGGACGATCTTGGAGGCGGGACCGCGGACACGCTCAAATGTGGATGCGAACCCGAACCCGTGCCGCCAAATGTCGCGGTAGGAGCATCGGCCGGCGCTACACGCGGAGTGTAAGACAGCGCTTCAGGGTGCTCGAGAGCCGAGCCGAACTGCTCGACCGTTTGAAAGCGGTCTTCGGGATTCTTTTCGATGGATTTCAGAATGACGTTTTCGATCCCTTTGTTGATGTAGGGATCGTATTTCGAGGGAGCCGGCGGCGGCGTATAGACGTGGTCCTGCATGATTTGAAATTCGCTGTCGCTTTCGAACGGCAGATGCCCTGTGAGCATTTCGTACAGCGTGATGCCGAGTTCGTAGATATCGGAGCGGATATCGACATTGCGATTCTGAATCTGCTCGGGGGACATGTAGGCAAGAGTGCCCAACTGGGTTCCCGTCCGGGTCATGCCGCGCGCCCCCATCACCTTGGCGATACCGAAATCCATTACCTTGACGAGACCATTCTTGTTGAGCATCAGGTTGCTGGGCTTGATGTCGCGGTGGAGAATTCCTGCGCGATGCGCGTAGCCAATACCAAGAAGCGCCTGCCTGAAAAGTGGAACAGCTTCGACCTCCGGAATCGGACCACGGCGCCGGATCATCTGCGCGAAAGTTTCGCCTTCCACGAATTCCATCACCATCATCGCCGTGCCCTGATGGACCATGAAGGCGTAGAGGGTGGCGAGATTCGTGTGGTTCAGATTGGCTTGCGCTTTGGCTTCCGCGCGAAACCGTTCGACCAGCTCGGGATTTCTGGAGAGATCGGGATTTAGAACCTTCATCGCGACCATGCGGTCGAGGCCCGTGTCCACCGCTTTGTAGACGACGCCCATTCCGCCCTGGCCGAGCTTCTCCAGGATCCGGTAGCTGGCAATCTCTGTTCCAATCATGGTTTGCGGCCTAGCTCCCTGCAGTCGTCGAATCTTTTCTCGTCTCGCCAGCCGGCGTTGCTTCGATTCGCACCACCTGAATTGTGATGTTGTCTGACCCTCCGCGCTCTTTTGCGAGATCGACGAGCCTCTGGCACGCTTGCCGCGGAGGATTTTGAACAACTGCGCCGAGCATCTCTTCGTCGCTGATGTATCCGTGAAGACCGTCGGTGCAGAGCAAAAGGCTGTCACCCGCGAGCAAGGGGATGGGCGCCTCGGCGAAATCGGCCTCGACTCCGGAATCCGAGCCAAGCGCTGAGGTGAGAATATTTCTCGACGGATGCGTCTTCGCTTGTTCTGCGCTAATCACTCCGCTCTCTACCATCTGCTGCACGTAACTTTGATCGCGTGTGAGCTGCACGATCACCCCGTCCCGCAGCAGATACAGGCGCGAATCTCCCACGTGGCCGTACGTCAGATAGCCATCGTGCAGAATCGCGGCTGTGCAAGTGGTGCCCATACCGGCCAATTCCGGATGCGCCCGAGCATGTTCCTGAATCGCGTGGTGTGCTGACTGGTATGCGGTTTCCAGAGCTGTGGCGGGATCGTCCGCAGGTCCATGCAAGAAAACGTCGCGAAGCGTTTCAACGGCGAGCATGCTCGCAATCTGCCCGCCCTCCTGGCCTCCCATCCCATCGGCGACTACAACGAGGCGGCCGCGTTTTTCCATTTCTGCGTCGTTTTCCGGCTCCGCGTAACAGTAATTGTCTTCGTTCTGGCTCCGCTCGCAACCCACGTCGGTCAGGTTGGCGAGCTCAATCCCGGGGCGAATCTTCATAAAGTGCAGGGTCCCTTACAGGCGCTTGAATTTCACAACGACTTCGCCAAATCGAATCATATCGTTGTCTTTCAGTTCTTCGCGAACGATTTTTCTGTCGTTTAGGTAAGTTCCGTTCGAGGAATCGAGATCTGTGAGCATGAATTTTCCGTCTTCGTAGCGAACGCTGGCATGTTGTCCTGAGACGGTCGAGTCTTTCAGTGAAATCTGCGAATCGGTACCGGAGCCAACACTGTTCTTGCCGTCGTGCAGACGGAAGTCCTCCCCTTTTTGATCGCCACTCATAGCCACAAACCAGCCTACGACCGGCGGCTTGCGTTTTTCGGAGATGAGGACGGTCCTTCGTCCGCCGCCGGCCGCGCCCGCTCCCGCCGCGCCACCGCCCGCTTCTTTCGGCGCGTCGGTCTCCAAGCGAGTCTTGGCAACGGCCCCTCCCGCGCCGGTCGGCACCTGATAGCCGGTGGTTTGACACGTGGGACAAGTATCCCAGGAATCCTCCATCTGATGACCCTTGGCGCAAAACTTTGGCATGGGAACCTTCTCCTTGCAGCCTCTTATGAATTGAAATATGTGAAGACGTTCGAGCCCTTCCGGCCGAGGAAAATGCGATCGCCGTTGCGAAGGCCAATCTTGCTGACCTTCGGCGAGTCGACAGAATTCACATAAGTCCCGTTCGACGAGCCTTTGTCGATCACCACAACTTCACTACCCGACGGAACGATCCAGGCGTGCTCGCTGGAGACGGTATCGTCCTGCAGAACGACCTGGCACTTCGGGGAGCGCCCGATAAGCAGTCCTTCCTTGGGGATTTTGAACGTCTTGCCCGATAGCGCTCCAGCGGTGGCCTGAATATTGCCGAAGGATTGCCCCGAAGGCAAAGCCGGTGGCGCAATTGGTGCTTCCAGGCGCGTTGCTCCGGGCATCGCTGCCGAGGGTTGCGCGGGCGCCGCCTTTACCGCGGGCGCGCTGCGCGAACGCATCACCATCGCGGCAATCGCCAAAATCGCGATACCGACCAGGCCGTAAAGCAGCCACGGTCCAGCCGGGCTATCTGAAATCTTGTCGACGATGGTTTCATTGTCGACGCATTCGACTGCCGAGGCGCGCAGACGAGCCGCGTCGGGAAGGCCGGGCATGAACTGAAGAACGTCGTCAAATTCCGGAATCGAGGAGCGGCATTTTTTTTCGTCGAACAGGTCGATCGCTTTACGCCAGTGTTGAGTGAACGGCCCAACGTCCGGAGCCACTCCCTCGCGGCGGACGAATTCCCACGCGGTATTGATGGGCACAAAGAAGTTGAACCCTTGCGTCGCTTCCGACCCGGCCGTGGCGATCCCGATCACTTCGCCTTGCGCATTGAACGCTGGACCGCCGCTATTGCCGTGGGTGATCGCCGCATCCGACTGAAGCACGGGAGCGCTCGTGGCCGCGAGAGTCTTGATGGCGGAGATGCTGCCGCTCGTCACGGAGGGAACCAGCGCCGAAGAACTGCTGATCAGTTCGTTGCCACCCCAATCGGAGGCCACGCCAGGGTAGCCGATCACCATGATGCGATCTTGTTCGCGCACTTTATTTGAATCGCCGAGCGGGACGGAAGGAAGATTCGTGCCGTCAATCTTGACGATCGCAACATCCTTGCCCACGCCGATCTCCGGGCTGTAACTGGGGGTCAGCTCGCCGGGCACGTGGTTACCGTTGGCCAGGTACACCGTGAGCGTCGGATTGTGGTAGTGAATCTGGACCGCACGCGACTGGTAGATCTCTATCTTTTGCGCCGTCGTGAGCGGTGGGTGTCCCTTGCTCGCAAGATATTGATCGAATGCCTGGAAGACCTCCGCATAGACTTTAGCGCGCAGCTTCTCTTCGAGCGCCTCCTTCGCTTGCGGGTCATTGATCTTTGCGTTTTGTACCACGTGGCCGTTGGTTATGAGGTAGCCGTCGTGCCGGAACAGGAAGCCGCTGCCCGCCGTCGTCAGGTAAGGATTCCTGAGGCTCACCGGCTGGCCGTGGAAATCCGCTTCGACCTTCACCGAAACCACCACCAGCACAACGGCTGGTTTGAGCTCGAGGGTGCGCTTTTCCTCCGGCGTAAGCTGGGTTCCGCTCATGGCCGGCATCGAGAAAAGTGCGACGAGCGCAATCAGACTGGCAAATTTCTTCACCGCTCACCTCCAAAAGTGCCGAAAAAAATCGATACCGCGTGCGAAAACCCCAATCGACGTCGAAGGTTAAGACGTTCACCGCAGACCGAGGAGCTGTTAGTTTAGCCAAGGGTATGGGGATTTCGAAACGCGCCAATGTGTCGCTGGGACGAAAGAGCATCTGTTATTTAGTATCTACAATGCTGCCTACGATTTCCCAATACGCATTGCGCAAATACCAGGGAGAAACTGTCATGTTGAGATGACGCGCTTCTCAGCGCTCCGCCGTGTGACCGGATTATAGGGATTCGAGGGTTGTATATATAACCGTTTTATGAGAAGAGTCAACGCGTTCTCTCGATTTCAAATGCCCTGGCCCCGGCTAGGTTTCTCTGGAATTGGGGCTGCTTCCTGAGCCAGACGACCCCAACGGACCATGACGACCAAACTGGAGGATCTCCTTGGCGCACTGCGTGGCGGGTTTAACGGCGACCTGATCCGCTATGGCGCTCCCGAGTTTCCCAAAGCGAGCCGAATCTGGAACGCAATGGTTGCGCGAACGCCTGCGGCCCTAGCGCGCTGCGCCGCCGTGGCTGATGTGCAGCTCGCGGTGCGATCTGCGGCCGATGCGGGGATTCTCACAGCAGTACGTTGCGGCGGTCATAGCCTGGCGGGGTTTGGCAGTTGCGACGGCGGCCTGGTAATCGATCTTGCGCGCCTGCGCCACGTGGAAGTCGACGCGCCATTGCGTCGTGCGAGATTCGGCGGCGGCTGCCTGCTCGGCGATGTAGACAAAGCCACGCAGCGCGACGGCTTGGTGTTTCCCGCCGGGGTCGTTTCTCACACCGGGGCGGGCGGCCTTGTCCTCGGGGGCGGCACGGGCTGGCTCACTCGCCTTCACGGTTTGTCGTGCGACAATGTGATCGGCTTCACCCTGGTGACCGCCAACGGCTCGCTTGTACGCGCAAACGAGGCCGAGAATCCCGATTTGTACTGGGCCTTGCGGGGAGGCGGAGGCAATTTTGGCGTCGTCACGGAGTTTGAGGTACGACTGCATCCGCTCACTTCCGCGCTGCTTGCCACTTCGTACTGCCATCCGGACGATACCGTTCGGGTGCTGCAATTCTGGCGCGACTTCATGCCGGGTGCTCCCGACGAATTGAAATGGAATATTTCGCTCGTGCTTGCTCCCAACGATGGTCGTGTCCCGCAGGAGATTCGCGGAAAGCCGACGGTCAGTTCGAGTGTCGTCTGGTTTGGCGCCGAGCTCGAAGGCAATCGCCAAATGGACCGCATCTTTTCGGTTGGTAAGCAGTTCGCGCGCAAGCAGCAGACGATCTCCTACCTCGCTTTGCAGACGATGGCTGACGCCGATTTCCCTCATGGCCGCCGCTACTACACCAAATCCGGCTACTTCCGCGAATTCACCGATGCCGTCATCGAGACAATGGCCTCCTCCGCCGCTGCGATACCGTCGCAGAACACGCAGATTGAACTCGCGTACCTTGGAGGAGCCGCCGGCCGCGTGGCTGCATCGGAAACGGCATTCGGCGACCGCAGCGCTCCCTTCATTCTGAACTTCCTGGCGGATTGGAAAGACCCGTCCGAAGATGCCCCAAATGTCAGCTGGGTTCGAAATCTCTTCGGCGCGCTACGCCCCAGCATGAAGCCGGGCGTCTACGTGAATTTCATGAGCGGCGATGAGCAGGACCGCGTTCCCGAGGCCTACCAGGAGCGATGGCAACGCCTGGTGGAGGTCAAGACGCAATACGATCCGCGAAACTTCTTTCGCCTCAACCAGAACATCCCGCCGCTAACAGACTGAACCCCTGAAACGTTTGAAACGTTTTCGGCACGTACTTCACCATAAAACACCGGATAGAAAAGGGAAGGCGGCGCCGCAAGCGTCCAGCACTGCGAGACGTTCGGATGCCTCCTGCCCAGGAGGAGAAGCATGCCAAAGCATTCCTTTGGTTGGGTTCCAGACATTCCAGATCATCGCGACTTCATGTACGCGGCGCCAATCGCCAATGTCGCCGCGCTCCCCGCCAGCGTGGACCTTCGACCCGGCTGCCCGAAGGAAGTGTACGACCAGGGGCAACTGGGCAGCTGTACCGCCAATTCGATTGCCGGTGCCCTCGAGTTCGACCAGATCAAACAGGGATTGAAAACCTTCACTCCCTCGCGCCTCTTCATCTACTACAACGAGCGGGTCATGGAGCACACCGTAGACACCGACAGCGGCGCGCAGATTCGCGATGGCATCAAGTCCGTCGGTAAGATCGGAGCGCCGCCCGAAACAGACTGGCCTTACGACATCGCCAAGTTTACCCAAAAGCCCTCGGCGCAAGCGATTAAGGACGCTCCGCTCGGCAAGGCTTTGCAATACCAGCGCGTCCCGCAGGTCGTGAATCAAATGAAGGGATGCCTTGCTTCAGGCTATCCCTTCGTTTTTGGCTTCACGGTCTATGAGAGCTTCGAAAGCGATCGCGTGGCCACCACGGGAGTGGTGCCGATGCCCGGACCGAACGAGCAGGTGTTGGGAGGTCACGCCGTTCTAGCGGTCGGCTACGACGATCCTTCGCAGCGCTTCCTGGTCCGAAACTCCTGGGGGTCGGGTTGGGGAATGGGCGGCTACTTCACGATGCCCTACGCGTATCTGACGGATTCCAACCTGGCGGACGACCTTTGGACCGTGAGGCTGGTTGCCAAGACGGCAGCCGAGCTCGCGGCGGAAAAAGCAACGGCCGCAGCCGTGTCTGCACGCTAGCGTCGCAATGTTTCACGAGTATGGCGCTCAAGTAGCCTGGGCGCAGCTCATTGCCGGAATCTAGATGAGTTGAGCCAGCACCGTGAGGGAGCGTGGGTTAAAAGGCCGCGCTCCCTCATGACAGTTCGATTCCGATTCGCTGCTCTCCGCCTTCTTGCATATCTGCATCATATTGGGCACCTTGCCTGGCGGTCCACTTTCCACGCAACCCCATATGCGACGCCTCAAATTGGGCTGCCGGCGTCAACGCCTACAGATGGCCGAGTTCCGATGTTGCAGTATGGCACTCATCGGCGTAAAGTCCTCAGTCACCGGAGGCGCGTGATGAAGGTTCTGTATCCCGCCATCGTGGTTCTATCGCTGGCCGTTTCGGGTTTTTCCGCCACGGATCCACTGGTACCGCAACGAGCCCCGCGCGGAAAGGTACAAGCCCTCCAGGCAACGTCGGACAAAGCCGGCGTGCACCCGGCAACAGCCAACATAACGGGTCCCGTCACAATTACGTGTGTGAACGCAGCTTCGGAAACGCCGAACAGCCGTCCCGCGCCTTCGTGCCACCTCGTGGCCCCGGGATTCAAAGGGAATCTGGATCGCGGCAAGACCATCAACGTCACCGGACCGGGCGCGGTGACTCTCACGTGCAACGGGCAGGGATACATGCGCTGTGATGCGCGCGTCGATATTCCGCCTCCGTCGAAATGAGATAGTTAAAGGTCCCTGAAGAGGTTATCCATGGAACCCATAAATGCATTTACTTTGAAACGCGACCTCGTTGCCGAGTACGACGAGGAATACTTGGAAATGAAGATCAGCGACCTTCGCAATAAGCTTGAAGCGCTCGCGCGCGCGAATTTCGGCCCCCAATTCGAGGTCAAGGAAATTCAGAACAGCCTTAATTCGATAAAGGTTGCAGACGTCCGCACGAAACGAAGCACCTACCAACTGGCTTACCGGCGCTACATTTTGATCTGTCCTGATGATGACCTCCTCAGCGTCGTCTTGGAGCTGAAAGCCCGCCTCCACCATCTCGATAAGATCAGCGAAGAGGTTTGGGATCCGCGCAGACTCGACACCATTGAACAGAACATCCGCACGCATCAGGGCAATGGCCACCTGCGCGTCGAAATCGAAACCTTCGCTAAGGCCATCGACGAGGGCCGCTTCCGTTTGCGACGGGACGAAGACCTGCGGCGTGATTTCCTTGTATTCGCCTTCAAATCCAACTTGGTCTTATTTCTCGTGCTGCTCTGCGTTCTCGGCGTCTTCGTCCTTCTGAAGGTGGACATTCACTCGCAGTGGCGCAAGCTGCCCGTGCTGCTTTTCGGCGCGTGCGGCGGAATGCTTAGCGCCACGATGCAGTATCGGCGCCAGCGCGTCTCCCCGGGCGATTTGCGCATTGAGCCGATTCAGCTGTTCTTTCGTTCGGTTCTGGGAGCTTTGGTCGCCGGAATCGTGACCTTGTTTCTGCAGCTTCGAATCGTGGATTTTCCGATCCTGCACGCCGGCGTGGACGACGGAGCTTCGCTGACTTCAGCAGCGCAGTACATCGTGGCCTTTGCGAGCGGCTTCGCCGAAAGAATCTTCTTCCGGCCCACCGAAAAAGTTCGGCGCGCGGAAACCCAGGCCCCCGCTCAGAATGCCGGTCAGCCCCCGGTTCCGCGCGCAAGCGCCAAAGCCGCCGGCGCTGGCCGATAGCCCGCAGTTCGATAATTGTGAGCACCCGGGCAACTGCACTCTTCGGAACCCGCAGTTAAGGGCTAGTTGACTTCGATCGTGGTTACGCTCAGGGCCGGCAGCGTCAGGGTGAGCGATGACCCGTTAGCGGCCATGGTTCCAATCGATACCGGCTGGACGGGGTTCTGGCCTTGCGCGGAACTCCCCGTCATCTGATAGAGATGAGCGGTGCCGGAGAGTGATTGGCCGCTGATTGCGGTAACCTGCGAAGCGGTCGAACGATTGATCGCCACGAACACGAACCTGCCGGGAGTCGCGCTGTCCGCACTCGCGTACACCACCACGTTCTGAACGTTGCTGGAAGTAGCCTTCAGCGAAGTATCGCCGAAGTTGGTCCCGGCTCCGTCGAAATCGCGGAACGCGCGGAATCCCGCCAGCGCATAGGAGTACGTGCCATTGGGCGGCCAGAAATTCGCGGCGAACACTCCCTGGCTGCCGAAGATCCCGAGGTTGTCCGCCTGGGCGATCGTTCCCGCGATGTGATTCCACCCGCCGCTTTCGTATTCCGTAATGGCGATCTTCATGCCCGGAAACTCGGCGTCGATCTTGGCTTGCAGGCGCCCCAGGATGTTGACCGGCGAATTGCCAAGCTCTTGATAGATCCAGGGGTTGCTATTGGTGCCGTCGGTGAAGCTGGGATCCCACAGGTTGCGCGGGCTCTGGACGATCAGCTGAACCTGTGCATCCGTTAGAGTCGCGCTCGTCAAATCCAGACTTCGCGTTCCATTCGAGTCATATTCTTCCGCGTACCAATGGAAGTCGTAGACGTCCACCAGCGGCCTGCCATAGGTCGCCGATGCCGCGCTCAGTGCGTTGAGATACTTGTCTGGGAACCAATTCGCGCCGCTCGGTGTGGTGTTCAACTCGCCTTGCCAATTGTAAATGCCCTGAAACCCGTAGTGGACCGGTCCGAAGATCACCATGTTGGGAAACTGGTCTTTCAACGCCTTCGCGAGCGCGATGGTCTTCGCGATATAGGCGTCTGACGTGACCGGATTGTGTCCCTGCACTTCCAGATGCGTCGAGTTCCACAGCTCCGGTTCATTGTCCAGGCTCACGAATGTTGGGTGCTGCGGATTTGCCCCGAAGATCCCCATGCCCGGAAACTTCTGATCCAGGGCCCACGCAAATTCATCCATGTACACATTTGCGTCGGACGTGGGAGGCGTGATTGTGAAAGCAGCGCTCGATGCGCTGCTCTTTTTATCGACCACCTGCTTGAAGCGCGACAAGTCCGGCGGATTCGCGACGCTCACGGGGCCGTTCTCGTCCGCGGACACCAGACCCTGCAACTGCAGGGTTATGAGGCTGGCCACGCCGTTTCCTTGGTCCTCCGCAATAAAACTGCGCACCGCCTCGGCCGGCACGTTGCTGCTGCTCAGGTACGCGTCGCTTTCATACAGGTAATCACTGCCTGCGTTCGAAGCATTGTTCTCCCAATTGTAGGCTGTCCAGCGATTGCCGCCCGCGCGGTCGAAAGTGAGCTGCGGCGGAGCCCCGTTGACGCCGGAATAAAAATTGATTCCGTAGATCCAGGGCGAGATCGGCTTGCTATTTGTCGGGTCGATCGTAATAGTCACGTTCACCGTAGGGCTGGTAGGCGTTGCCGTCACCTGCCCGGAATTGGCGCTTTCTCCGGCGAAATTTGCTGCGGAGACCACGTAATAGTAGGCCGTTCCGTTCGTCACGCCTGTGTCGCTGTAGCTTGTCGTCGTGGGAGACGCAACCGCGGTGCCGTACGGTCCGCCGTTCACCGTCGATCGCTTCACGTGATAGATCGTCGCGCCGGTGCTGGCGTTCCATTTCAAACTCACCTGCGCATTTCCAGCTGTGGCCTGCAGTCCTGTCGGCGTGGGGGGCGGCGTGAGGGGCACCGTGGGTGTGGCGGACACTTCGGCGGAGTTCGCGCTCTCGCCGCCGGAATTCACCGCTGAGACCACGTAGAAATATTTTGTGCCGTTCGTGAGCCCGGTATCGGTGTAACTGCTCGAATTGGGCGCCGCGATTTGCGTTTCAGCTCCGCTGGTCGTCGAGCGCTTCACGTGATAACTCGTCGCCCCTGTGCTGGCGATCCAGGTCAAGCTGACCTGTGCGTTTCCCGCCGTGGCCGAAAGGCTCGTGGGGACCGCTGGCGAGGGCAGCACAGGGGTCGCGCTCACTTGCGCCGAGTTGGCGCTTTCGCCGGCCGAGCTGTAGGCCGAAACCACGTAGAAGTACTTTGTTCCGTTTGTCAGGCCCATGTCTGTAAAATTCGCAGCCGATGGCGTTGAAATTTGCGTGTAAGGACCGCCGCTCGTCGTCGAGCGCTTCACGTAATAGCCGGTAGCGCCGGTGCTCGCCGTCCAGGTCAGAGCGACCTGCGCGTTCCCCGCGCTAGCGGCCAGCCCCACCGGAGTTGGCGGGACTTTCGCCCCACCCCCGTAGCCCCCGGTGCTGGCACACCCCATGGCCCCCAAGAGGATGGCGGTTAGCGAGCAGCACACGAAAATCGTGGCTATACGGTGGGCAAACTTCATGGTTGATTTGCCTCTCAACGGTATGGCGCCGCGCAGTTCGGCGCGGTCTTCCACTCGGAAGCCAGAACAGATTTCAGCTTGTAACAAGGTTATGAGAGGGGAACGCGGCCGGCAAGCTGGCCGGAAGGACAGAAAAGGTTCCAGTCCCCGCAGTGACTACAGAAGACCTGACGCGCAAGAACTTCTGTCGGGCAAAGTCGCCTACTCTTGCTGCCAGTGGCTCTCAAATCAGTGAATGCGATTCGTGAAGGCGAATCAGAGGAAGGCTGCGCTACTCAACTAAGATCAAAACCAGAAAGAGTGGCGCGCCCGAGAGGAGTCGAACCTCCGACCTTCTGGTTCGTAGAGTGATCAGACCCTAATCTAAGCCGTGGTCTGCCTTGCTTTTCTGCAACTTAGGAAGAAGTCTTCGACAAAGAATCGAAGGGTTTTGCTCT
>Ga0335083_10009121_pt1 | contig 12057 bp, 6 predicted proteins | sample Lox_Sample_42_FD_206716 | JGI IMG/M metagenome (GOLD analysis project Ga0335083, IMG submission 206716) | Soil microbial communities from Loxahatchee National Wildlife Refuge, Florida, United States - Lox_Sample_4.2 | ecosystem: Environmental > Terrestrial > Soil > Wetlands | place: USA: Florida... | reverse complement strand
GGTGGCGCGTCGTCTTGAGCCACTTGGCGTGCTGGTTGAACATCGAATCGATGACGTGAATGAACGCCTCGTAGCAGGAGAAGAAGCCGTGCCGTCCGGTGAGCAAATAGCCCTCGAGCCAGCCTTGGCACTGGTGCTCGCTCAGCATCTCCATCACGCGCCCGGTCGGCGAGATGCCGTCGTCGCCGTCGAGCGTTTCGGCGAGCCAGCGGCGCCCCGTCGCCTCGAACACCGCGTTCCAGCGGTTCGACGTCGTCTCGTCGGGGCTCACGACGCGGAAGTTTTTGGGGTTTTTGCGGATGATGTCGCGGATGTACGCGCCTTGAACGCGGGTGGCCTCGGCGTCCGTGCGGCCGGGCGCCGGCACCTCGACGGCGTAGTCGCGGAAATCCGGAAGCTCGAGCGGCACGAGCAGGCGCCCGCCGTTCGCGTGCGGGTTCGCGCTCATGCGCCGCTCGCCCGCCGGAGGCAACGCCGCGAGCTCGGGCACGAGCGCGCCGGCGGCGTCGAATAACTCCTCGGGGTGATAGCTCTTCATCCAGCGCTCGAGCTCGGCGAGGTGCCCGGCCGCCGCCATGTGATCGAGCGGCACCTGGTGCGCCCGCCAGGTGCCCTCGACCGGCTTGCCGTCGACGATTTTCGGCCCCGTCCAGCCCTTCGGGCTCTTCAGCACGATGAGCGGCCAGTGCGGCCGCTCGACGCGCGACGACGAGCGCGCGGTCGCGCGCAGATCGGCGATGCAGTCGAGCACGCGATCGAGCGTCGCGGCCATGGCGCGATGCATCGCCGTCGGGTCGCTGCCTTCGACGTAGTACGGGTCGTAACCGTAACCGCGGAGGAGCGCGTCGAGCTCCGCGTGCGGGATGCGCGCGAGCAGCGTCGGCCCGGCGATTTTATAGCCGTTCAGATGCAGGATCGGCAGCACCGTGCCGTCCTCGACGGGGTGCAGGAACTTGTTCGAGTGAAAGCTCGTGGCGAGCGGCCCGGTCTCGGCCTCGCCGTCGCCGATGACGCAGCACACGAGGAGATTGGGATTGTCGAACGCGGCCCCGTACGCGTGCGAGAGCGCGTAGCCGAGCTCGCCGCCTTCGTGAATCGAACCGGGCGTCTCCGGCGCGACGTGGCTCGGGATGCCGCCCGGAAAGGAGAACTGTTTGAACAGCCGGGAGATGCCGCCCGCGTCGCGCGAGATGTGCGGATAAATCTCCGTGTAGGTGCCCTCGAGGTACGCGTTCGCGACCAGGCCGGGCCCGCCGTGCCCCGGACCCGTGACGAAGATGGCGTCGAGATCGCGGCGCTTGATGACGCGATTCATGTGGGCGTAGACGAAGTTCAGCCCCGGTGTCGTGCCCCAGTGCCCGAGCAGGCGCGGCTTCACGTGTTCGAGGCGCAGCGGCTCGCGCAAGAGCGGGTTGTCGAGCAGGTAAATCTGCCCGACGGACAGGTAGTTCGCCGCGCGAAAATAGGCGTCGATGGTCGCGAGCTCGTGGTCGGAAACGGGGTCGGTCATGGTTACTCCTCGATCGCTCGGCTCGCGGCGCGCGCGAGCATCGCTTCTTCGTCGGCTCGGACGACGTGCACGGTAACGCGGGCGTCGCCTCGCGAAATCACGGGGTTCGAGGCGCCGTTCGCGGTCGCGTCGAGCGCGATGCCGAGCTCGGCGAGTCCGGCGCAGATCTCCGCGCGGATTTCGACGGCGTGCTCGCCGACGCCGCCCGAAAACGCGAGCGCGTCGATGCCGCCGAGCGCCGCGACGAACCCGCCGAGCGCCTTCTTCACGTCGTAGCAATAGACGGCGAGCGCGTCGGCGGCGCGCTCGTCGGTGGCGCGCCGCGCCAAGAGGTCGCGCACGTCGGCGCTCGTTTCGGAAAGCCCGAGCAGCCCCGATTCGTGCGTCACGAGACGTTCGAACGCGGCGGCGTCGAGCCCCTCGTCGTGGAGGAGGTACGCGGCGAGCCCCGCGTCGATGTCGCCGGAGCGCGTGCTCGTCGGAATGCCGGAGACGGGCGTGAACGACATCGTGGTGTCGACCGAGCGACCGGCGCGGAGCGCGCACAAGCTCGAACCGCTGCCGAGATGCGCGAGGATCACGCGCTCCGGCAACGGCGCCGGGGCGAAGCGCCGCTCGAGCTCCTCGACGACCGACTCGAACGCGAGCCCGTGAAAGCCGAAGCGCTCGATGCCGCGCTCGAAGAAGCGGCGCGGCAACGGCAGGAGGCGCGCGACGCGCGGCATGCTCGCGTGGAACGCCGTGTCGAAGCAGGCGACGTGAGGCAAGTCCGGGCAGAGCGCGCGCAACGCGTCGAGGAGATCGAGCTCCATCGGCAGGTGACCGGGATCGACCGGCGCGAGCGCGCGCAGCGCCTGCGACACCTCGCTCGTCACGCGGACGGGCGCTCGAAACCGCGCGCCGCCGTGGACGAGGCGATGCCCGACGGCGTCGAGACGCGCGAGCGGGACCATTTGCGACACCCACGTCGCAAGACTGGTCGCCGACGGCTTGGCCGGCAGTGTCCGCTGCTCGCGCCGCCCGTCGTGTTCGAGCGTGGCGAGCGGCGCTTCCGCGCCGAGGCGTTCGACGAGCGCGCCGAACGTCCGCGTTCGTTTGGAACCCGCGAGCTCGAAGCAGGCGAGCTTGAGACTCGAGGAGCCGGCGTTCACGGCGAGGACCGTCCTCGCGGGTTCGTCACCGCCCGGCGCCGCTGCTCGCATCGAGCCACCCTCGTCGCACGATCGCGCGGCGGGCGGAAGTGCTCGATTGCCTCACGAGAGATCGGTTTGCGCAGACTTTGCGTTCACGGCTCGCGGCACGGGCGTTGGCATCGGGACGCCGTGGCACCGCTCTTGCTTCGCGCAAAGCATGCGCATTGCACAAGTTTCGCCGCTGTATGAGAGCGTTCCGCCGCAGCTCTACGGCGGAACCGAACGCATCGTTTCGTTTCTCACCGAGGAGCTCGTCGCGCTCGGTCACGACGTGACGCTCTACGCGTCGGGCGATTCGAAGACCGCGGCGAAACTCGTCGGCGTCTGTCCGCGTTCGCTGCGTCTCGACGAGCACTCGGTGGATTCGCTCGCGCACCATTTCGTCATGCTCGAGCGTTTGTCACGCGAGTTCGGTCAATACGACATCGTTCACTTCCACATCGACTACCTGCATTTCTTGACCTCGCGGCTGCTCGGCCTCCGCCAGGTGACGACGTTGCACGGACGCCTCGATTTGCCCGATCTGAAGCCGCTCTACGCCGTCTTCGGCGACGCCCCCGTCGTGTCCATTTCGGACGCGCAACGCGAGCCGTTGCCGGAGGCGGCCTGGGTCGCGACCGTGCCGCACGGGCTCCCGACGGATCTCCTGCCCTTCAGGGCCGAGCCCGAAGACTACTTCGCGTTCGTCGGCAGAATTTCGCCGGAAAAGCGCGTCGACCGCGCGATCGAGATCGCGACCGCGCTCGGGATCAAGCTGCGCGTGGCGGCGAAGATCGCGGACGCGGATCGCAAATACTTCGAAACGGAGATCAAGCCGCTGCTCCAGAACCCCCTCGTCGAGTTCATCGGCGAGATCGGCGAGTCGGACAAGGCGGAGTTCGTCGGTAAGGCGCGCGCCCTGCTGTTTCCCATCGATTGGCCCGAGCCGTTCGGCCTCGTGATGATCGAGGCGATGGCATGCGGCACGCCGGTCATCGCCTTCGACCACGGGTCCGTGCGCGAGGTCGTCGACGAAGGCGTGACGGGCTTCATCGTGAACGACGTGCCCGGAGCGGTCGCTGCCGCGCGCCGCGTGGGCGAGCTCGACCGCGCCGGGGTGCGGCGCGTGTTCGAGGAGCGCTTCACCGCGTCGCGCATGGCGCAAGACTACGTGCAGATCTACGAGCGGCTCGCGAGCGCGAAGCCGCGGGAGGCGCGAGACCATGCCGCCTGAACCGGAGTCCGAGCACGCACCCGACCACCACATCGTCGGTTCGGCGTCGCACGAAACCGAGGGCGGCCGCGTCCTCAAGCACGACGACGCGTTCCTCATCGTCGATCGCCTGGGCGAAATTCTTCCGACCGGCCGCGGCGAGCAGGGCATCTACTACCGGGGGACGCGCTACGTGTCGCGGCTCCGCGTCCGCTTCGCCAAGCGGCCGTCGATGCTGCTCTGTTCGAGCGTGCTCGAGAACAACGTGCTCCTCGCGGTCGATCTCTCGAACCCCGAGATGAAGGGGGAGAATCACGTCGTCGAGCACGGCACCGTTCACCTGGCTCGCCGCGCGCTCCTGCGCGACAACGCCTACTTCGAGCGCGTCCACGTGCGAAATTACTCGGGCGGAGTCGTGTCCTTCCCGCTCACCATCGAGTTCGACGCGGATTTCGCTGACATTTTCGAAGTGCGTGGCACGCCGCGCAACGCGCGCGGGGAGCGCAAACAAGCGGAGATCGACGAACGAGCCGTCCGGATCCCCTACGTCGGGCTCGACGGCGTCGAGCGCCGCACCGAGCTCGAGTTCTCGCGCCGTCCCGACGGCATCTCGGCGACCGAGGCGTCGTTCGAGCTCACGCTGCCGCCGGCGGGCGAGCTCGAGCTCGAATGGAGCATCACCTTCCGCCCCGCCCTCCACCCCGTCCCGAGACCCGCGAACTTCGACGCTGCGGCCGGCGCGGCCCTCGAAACGCTCCATCGCGACCAAGCCGGCGAGACGCGCGTCCTCACGTCGAACGGTCACTTCAACCGCTGGCTCGACCGCTCCCGCGCGGACTTGCGCATGCTCTCCACCGCGACCGAATACGGTTCGTATCCGTACGCCGGCGTGCCCTGGTTCAGCACGCCGTTCGGTCGCGACGGCATCATTACGGCGCTTCAAATGCTGTGGGTCGACCAGAAGATGGCGGCCGGCGTCTTGCGTTTTCTCGGCGCGAATCAGGCGACGGAGCTCGACCCCGCCGCCGACGCCGAGCCCGGCAAGATCGTCCACGAGATGCGCGACGGCGAAATGGCGCGCCTGCACGAGGTCCCGTTCGGGCGCTACTACGGCAGCATCGATTCGACGCCGCTCTACGTGATGCTCGCGGCCGCGTACTTCGACGTGACGGGCGACCTCGGGCTCGTTCGCGAGATTTGGCCGCACCTCGAGCGGGCCATCGGCTGGCTCGACGAATACGGCGATCAGGACGGCGACGGTTTCGTCGAGTACGGCCGGCGCTCGACGGACGGCCTCGTGCAACAGGGCTGGAAGGATTCGCAGGACTCCGTCTCGCATTCGGACGGCACGCTCGCCGAGGGACCGATCGCTCTTTGCGAAGTGCAGGGCTACGCGTTCGCCGCGCGGCTCGGCTTTGCGCGGCTCGCGCGCGCGCTCGGGGACACGGCGCGCGCGGACCGCTCCGAACGGCTCGCGCGCGAACTCCAGACGCGCTTCGACGAGGCTTTCTGGCGCCCGGAGCTCGGCATGTACGCGCTCGCGCTCGACGGAAAAAAGCGGCCTTGCCGCGTGCGGAGCTCGAACGCAGGGCATTGCCTGTACACGCGCATCGCGTTGCCCTCGCGGGTCGCCCCGCTGCACGACGCGCTCTTGTCGGACGCCATGTTCTCGGGCTGGGGCGTGCGCACGCTCGGCGCGAACGAGGCGCGGTATAACCCGATGTCCTATCACAACGGCTCGGTGTGGCCGCACGACAACGCCATCATCGCGCTCGGCTTCTCCGAGTTCGCCGATCGCACGCTGCCGCTCCGCCTCCTCGAGTCGTTTTACGAGGCCGCTTCGTTCGTCGACTTTCAGCGCTTACCGGAGCTCTTCTGCGGCTTCGTGCGGCGCCCGGGGCAAGAGCCGATTCGTTATCCGGTCGCTTGCCTGCCGCAGGCGTGGGCGGCGGCGTCGCCGTTTTCGCTGCTCCGCGCCGTGCTCGGTCTCGAAACGGACGCGCGCAAGGAGCGCGTCGTCTTTTGCCGGCCGCGACTGCCGGGCTTCATCGACTCCGTCGAAATCCGGCGCCTGCGCGTCGGTAACCAGCGCGTCGACTTGCGGCTCGTACGCCAGGGCGACGACGTGGGCGTCACCGTGCTCGAAAAGAGCGGCAACGTCGACGTGGCCGTCGTCAAAACGACCGCGCAAGGCAGCCCCGCGACGAACGGCGCGCCGCTCGCGGCGCCGTGAGGTTCGTCTCGCTCCGTCAGTAGCTCGCTTCGGCTTCGGCCCAGGCGTCCTGTTCCTGCTGCCGTTTCGCTCGAACTCGCGAGAGCTCGTCGCTCAGCCGTTCACGCAAGGCGTCGAGGGTGCTCGCGTCGACCGCCGAGACCAGGATGCCGTCGGCGCGCTCCGCGAGCGCTTCGCGTTCGGCCGGTTCGAGCCGGTCGATCTTGTTGTAAACGCGCAAGCGCGGCCGATCGACGAGGCCGAGCTCCGCGAGGACGCTCTCGGTCGTCTGCAGGTGTTCGTCGCGTTCGGGGTTCGCGGCGTCGATCACCTCGAGCAGGAGCTCGGCGCCCGCCGCTTCCTCGAACGTCGCACGGAACGCGGCGAAGAGCGCTTCGGGCATGTTGCGGATGAGGCCCACGGTGTCGCTCAGGATCGCGGTACCGCCGTCGGCGAGGACGAGCCTCCGCGAGCGCGGATCGAGCGTCGCGAAGAGCTTGTCTTCGGCGAGCACGCCGGCCCGCGTGAGGGCGTTCAGGAGCGTGCTCTTGCCCGCGTTCGTGTAGCCGACGATGGCGACGCGAAAGAGCCCGCTCTCGCTGCGCTTGTGTTGGCGCACTCCGCGCTGTTTGCCGATCTGACGGAGCTCGCGCTCGAGCCGTTGAATCCGTTCGCGCGCCCGGCGGCGTCCGAGCTCGAGCTTGGTTTCGCCCGGACCGCGCCCGCCGATGCCGCCCGTCAAACGGCTCAGCGCGTCGTCCTTTTGGCCGAGGCGCGGCAACGTGTACTTGAGCTGCGCGAGCTCGACCTGGAGCTTGCCGTCGCGGCTTTCGGCGCGCTGCGCGAAGATGTCGAGGATGAGCTGCGTGCGATCGAGCACCTTGAGATCCGTGCGCGAGGCGATGCCGTGCGCCTGGGCGGGACTCAGGTTGCAGTCGAAGATCAACGTTTCGACGTCGAGCTCGATCGCGCGCATCACGACGTCCGCGAGCTTGCCGGAGCCGAGCAGGAAATTCGGGTCGAGGCGCTCGCGGAGCTGAATCACGCGATCGGCGACCGCGACGCCGGCCGTTTCGGCGAGCGCGGCGAGCTCGTCGAGGCGCGCCTTCGCGAGCGCGAGCGCGCCGCGATTCTGCTTTTCTCCCACGTGCACCAACATCGCGAGACCGTCCTTGGCTTTGCGGGTGCGGTGCCGGAATTGGCGGGCGAATTCGGCTTCGAGCGAGCCGATGAGCGCGCCGAAATCGGGCTGCGGCGAGCCGTGCGGTACCGGCCCGACGACTTCGTACGGCGCGTCGCGGCCGTCGGCGGCGGGCACGTTGTACGCCCAGGTGAACCGGAGCGGCTCCCCCGCCTGGTCGAGCAAGATCGCGGCGACGAGATCGAGTCGCAAGCGCGTGAGATCGACCAAGTCGTCGCGCGTGAGCGGCTCGTTGTGAAGGTGCGTGTGCACGAGCCGGAGCGCGCGAAAGCGACCCTCGGCGGCGCGCAATCGTCCGATGTCCGGCAGCATGAGCCCGGTCGCGTGTCCGACGATCACCGAGTCGATGTTGCCGGAGCGGTGAACGAGCGCGCCGACCTGCCGTCCCGTCTCGCGCGACGCTTCGGCGAGCGAGCGAATCAACTCCGGCGTGGCGATACGATCGAGCGAGACGCGGCGGCGGTAGACGCGCTCGAGCGCCTTGAGCGCGCTCGCAGCGAGGCCGGCCGTGTTGCCGTGGATTTGCGTCATTCGGTAAGGACTGTGTGAGGCAGTCTGCCGCGCCGTGGCGCCGGGCGCTAGGACGCGAGCGAGGGCCGCCGGCTGCGGGCTTTCCGCCGCGGAAAAGCCTGGCACGACGGCTGCTTTGTCTCCTCTCGAGTTCACATGTCCGAACCTGCCGTCGCCGAAGAACCGAAGTCCGCACGCGAGCCGAGGTCGGCGCGCCTGCCCGCGCCCCCCGCGGTGAACCCCGGGCAAATCATCGGAGAGCGGTACCGCGTGGACGAACCCATCGGGGAGGGCGGGATGGGCGTCGTCTGCCGCGCCACGCATCTCACGCTCGACACGCCCGTCGCGATCAAGCTCATCCGTCCCGACTTCAAGGACGACGGCGAGTTCGTCCGCCGCTTCCTGAACGAGGCACGCCGCGCCGCCCTCCTGAAGAGCGAACGCATCACGCGCGTTCACGACGTGGGGCAGCTCGAGAGCGGCGAGCCTTACCTCGTGATGGAGCTGCTCGAGGGCATCGAGCTCGAGAAATTCCTCGAAGAGCGCGGGTGGCTCGCGCCGCTCGACGCGGTGAACATCGCCCTGCAGATCTGCGAGGGCCTCGCGGAGGCGCACGCGGCGGGCATCGTGCACCGCGACATCAAGCCGGGGAACGCCTTCTTGGTCCGGCGCGCCGACGGCCGTTTCGGCGTCAAAATCCTGGATTTCGGCATCTCGAAGCAAATCGACGGCGCCAGCACCAGCATCACGAATCACGACCAGAGCCTCGGGTCGCCGCAATACATGTCCCCCGAGCAGATGCTCGATCCGTCGAGCGTCGATCATCGCAGCGACATTTGGTCGGTCGGCGTCGTGCTGTTCGAGCTCCTGAGCGGCAAGCGACCGTTCGACGGCGCGAGCATGCCCGAGGTGTGCGCCAAGGTGCTCACCGCCCCGGCGCCGTTGCTCCGCACGCTGCGCCCGGACATCGATCCCGAGCTCGAAGCGATCGTGATGCAGTGCTTGGAGAAGAAACCCGACGCGCGCTACCGCGACGTCGCGGCGCTCGGTCAGGCGCTCCAGCGCTTCGCGTGCATCCACGCGACGAGCGAGCCGCGCGTCGTCGAGACCACGGCGTTCTTCGAGCCGGTCGTCGATGCCGTCGCGGAAGACCTCGGTTCGTTGCCGCCCCTCGCGCGCTCCTCGGCGCCGCCCCCGCGCCGCAGTCAGCGGGCGCATTGGGCAGGAGCGCTCGGTGTCGCGGCCGTGATGGCGCTCACCGGCGTGGCCTTGGGTCGCGCCATGGCGGTCGGCGGAACGCCGCGTCCGTTCTTCGGCAACGCGGCGGCGACGCCCGTGCTCGCGAGCGGTCCCGCACCGGCGCCGCCGGTCGCCGAAACGAGAACCTACCCGTTCGCGTTCGAAGTCGCGGGCGCGCGTGCGGCGCCGGAACGTGAACGGCCAGGCGGCGCCGCGGCGGAAGACGAGGCGGCTCCGACGGCGCGCGCGGACGAGGCCGCGCTCACACCCGCGGAAATCCGTCGCCGCATCGAGCGGTACCAGCGCTGGCTCGACGCCCAGGGTCTCATGCGACTCGACGCGAGCGACGACGAACCCTCGTACATGAAGGAGCCGTGACCGCCGAGCGTCACTCTGGAGAACGGAAAGCTCGATGCCGAATTCGACTCAGTTGTTCGTGATCGTCGCCGCGGCGGCGGTCTTGGTGCTCATCGTCGGCTTGTTCGTCGCGCGCAGCGCCCGCCGCCGCCACAGCGAACTCGTGCAGCGCTTCGGCCCCGAGTACGAGCGCGCCGTCGACGAGCTCGGCAGCGAAACACGCGCCGACAAGGAGCTCTTGGCGCGCGAACGCCGGGTGCGGGGCCTGCACTTGCGCTCCTTGCGTGACCGGGAACGCCGGCAATTCACCGCGAATTGGAATCAGATCCAGGCCTTCTTTTTCGACGACCCTGCGGCCGCGGTCCAGCGCGCCGACGCCCTGATCAAAGCCGTGATGGAGGCGCGCGGCTACGAGCCCGAGCATTTCGAGCAGCGCGTCGCCGACCTCTCCGTCGAGCATGCCAGCGTCGTCCAGCACTACCGCGCGGCGCGCGCGCTCGCGACGGCGAACGTGAAGCGCGGAGCCACGCCCGACATCGACGAGCTCCGTCAGGCGATCGTCCACTACCGCGCGCTCTTCCTCGATCTGGTCTCGAATCCGGAGCTCGCGCGCCGCCACTTCTGGCCGGGGCCGCAGGCGCCGTCGCGGGCGTGACCGCTCAATCCCACCCGCAGCGTTCTCCCTTGTTCTGCTCGTCGAGCCACGCCGAGAGCGGCGCGTAGTAGTCGAGGATCGCGCTCGCATCCAGCGTGCGCTCGCCGGAAATCGTCGCCAACGCTTCCGGCCACGGTTTGCTCGCGCCGAGCTTCAGCATCGCGATGAGCTTCTTGCCGGCTTCGGTGTTGCCGTAAATCGAGCAACGATGGAGCGGCCCGGTTTGGCCGGCGGCGCGGCAGAGCGCGCGATGGAATTGATACTGCAGGATGCGCGCGATGAAGTAACGCGTGTAAGGGACGTTCGCCGCGACGTGATACTTCGCGCCCGCGTCGAAATCCTCTTCGGTTCGCGCGATGGGCGGGGCGACGCCCTGGTACTTGCGCCGGAGCTCCCAATAACTCTGGTTGTAGGCCGAGGGCGGCGTGCGCCCGTCGAACACGCGCCAGCGCCACTCGTCGAGCACCTTCCCGAACGGCAAGAAGGCAATCGCGTCGAGCGCGCGCTGGAGGAGCGCGTTCACGTCCGCCTTCGGATCGTCCGTGACGTGGTCGACGAGACCGATCTGCTTCAGGTACGCCGGTGTCACGCTGAGCGCGATGGTGTCGCCGATGCCCTCGTGGAAGCCGTCGTTCGCGCCGTTTTGAAAGAGCGGCGGGAGGTCGTGATATTGCTGGAAGTAGAAGTCGTGACCGAGCTCGTGGTGAATGGTGAGAAAGTTCTCGGCGTCCACGTGAATGCACATTTTCACGCGTAAATCGCCGCTCAGCCCCAAATCCCACGCGCTCGCGTGACACTCGACCTCGCGGTCGCGCGGCTTCACGAACAGGCTCCGCTCCCAAAACGTCTCGGGCAGCGGCGCCATCCCGAGCGAGACGAAAAAGTGCTCGGCGGTTTCGACCATCTTTTTCGGGTCGTATTTCTTCTCGGCGAGCGCCTTGGTGAGATCGACTCCGCCGTGTCCCGGGTACGGCTCGAGCAGCGGGTAGAGCCCGTCCCAACTCTGCGCCCAGAGGTTGCCGAGCAGGTGCGCCGGGATGGGACCGTCTTTCGGCACCTTGTCGCTCCCGTATTGGCGCGCGAGCCGTGCCCGCACGAAGCAGTGGAGCTTCTCGTAGAGCGGCCGGACGGCGTCCCAGAGCCGCGCCGTCTCGCGCTCGAACTCGTCCGGGCTCATGTCGTAGCCGCCCTTCCAAATCTCCGACATGTCGCGAAAGCCGAGCTCGCGCGCGCCCTCGTTGCCGAGCTCGACGAGCTCCGTGTAAGGCTTGCGCAGGGGCTTCGACACCGTGTGCCAGCCGCGCCACGCCTCGAGCAAAAGAGCGTAGTCGCGCTCCTTTTCGAGCACGTGGTTCAGGTCGTCGACGGTGAGACACTCGCTCGTCTTGTCTTCGCCCTTGCCCTTGAGCTTCGGCGAGCAGTACCTGCCCTTGGCGTAAGCGCTTTCGAGCTCGGTCTCGATCGCGGCGAGGCGCGCGCGCTTGTCTTTGTCGCTCGGCGCCGGCAAGCCGGCGGCGTAGCGGAGCAGGTAGAGCGCCCGCGCCGTGTCGGGAGCGAGCGACATCCCGGCGAAGCGCTCGGACTCCTCGATTTTCCGCGTCAAAAACTCCGACATCGCCTCGCGCGCTTTGGCGTCGAGGTACTCGCTGTCCGGCGTGATGTACGTCGCCTTCACCCACGCGGCGCGGTCGCCGTCGTTCGTCAGGCGCTTGAGCTCGGCGTTCGTCTCGCGCACGAACGTGTCGGCGTCCGCCGCGGTGAGCGGCTTCGGTGCGACGGCTGCCGCGCTCGCCGTCGCGGCGCTCGCCGACGTCGTGGTCGCGAGCTTCGGACACGGTTCGGTGGCGGCGGGACTACAAGCGCCGGCGCCGAGCCCCGTGGCGAAAACCACGAGCGCTCGGCGCAGGAAGAGACCGGAATTTCGAGCCATGCGCGGCGAGCATAGGCCCTTTCGCCGCGCCGCCGCGCCCCCTTGCGAGGAGCGCGGC
>Ga0335083_10009120_pt1 | contig 12057 bp, 5 predicted proteins | sample Lox_Sample_42_FD_206716 | JGI IMG/M metagenome (GOLD analysis project Ga0335083, IMG submission 206716) | Soil microbial communities from Loxahatchee National Wildlife Refuge, Florida, United States - Lox_Sample_4.2 | ecosystem: Environmental > Terrestrial > Soil > Wetlands | place: USA: Florida... | reverse complement strand
TCTCGACGCAGAGCGTATGCAGGTCGAATGGGAGGGCAAGGTCGTGCTGCTGTCCCTGACCGAGTTCTGGATCGTCTACGCGCTCGCGCGCCACCCCGGGCACGTGAAAAATCGCCAGCAGCTCATGGATGCCGCCAACGTCGTGCTGGACGACAACACCATCACGTCGCACATCAAGCGCATCCGCCGCAAATTCCAGGTCATCGAGCCGAACTTCGATGCCGTGCAGACCGTGTACGGCATGGGATACCGATGGGTCGAGTGATCGTTGTGGGCGTTCGCGGTACGGCGTAGCGTCCGGTTCCGGGCATGTCCTTGCGTTTCAAACTGCTGCTGCTCGGGCTCGCGACACTGGTGTTGCCGTGGGCCGGTTGCCGATACGCGCGCGAGATGGAATCCGCCCTGCGCGAGGGGGAACAAAGCTCACTGCAGTCGGTCGCGCAGACCATGGCCTCCTCACTGCAGGGGCGTCGCGACCTGCTGTACCGGGAAGTCCCGGCTGGCACCGTCGACTCGAGCGACACGGAGGAAGCGCCGGCGCCTCGGCCGGAACCGAAGCCGACACCTTACGATCTGCGTCCCGTATTGCTGTTCGCACAGCCGTCCGTCGATGGCTACGCGGATGAATGGCCGCAGGGCAAGTCGGCCTGGCGTTATTACGCTCGGGGACGTCACGAATTCGGGATCCTCTCCGGTGTGTTCGAGCGGATGCTGTACGTGGTTCTGGACGTCCACGATGAGCATGTTGTATTCGACGCGCCGGGGGCGAGCCCGCTGGAACCGGGTACCTTCGGTGATCGCGTCTGGCTCGGGTTCCAGGGCCCGGACGGGTCCGAGCATCAGGTATTCATCGGCGCGACCGGCTTCGGTAGCGTGACGGGAAAGCGCATAGAGACAGGCGAATACGGCCAGCAGACGGCGGTGGCGGAACCTCGCATCACCGGCGCGTGGCAGCCCAGCACGCAGGGTTATCGTGTCGAGTTGCGCATCCCGCTGTCCATGCTGGGGGAGCGGTTCGGCGTGCTGGTTGACGATCGCGACACGCGCGGCGCGGATCCCGTCAGTTACGGCACGCTGCGCAGCGACGACCTGCACACGGTGGGACGTCTCATCGTGGCCTCTCCGGAGCTCACTGTGTATTTGCGGCAATTCCTGCAACCCGGCTTGCGCCTGTCGGTCATGACGGCCGATCGTCGCCTGTTGTCCCAGGCGGACGCTCTGGCGCAGGCCACGGAGCTCGGCGCGGAGCGGGGAGTGCTGACCCGGTTCTATCGGCGCCTGATCGACCGGCCCGGAGCTCATCGCCTCATCGATGCCACGGCCACGATCTACGATCGGGACCAGAGCAGCGCGATCGGTCTGTTACAGGTCACGCAGACGGAGGAGCGCTGGCTCACGCTGCGCGATCGCGCGCTCACCCGCATGCTCAACCTGACACTGATCATCAGCCTCGTCGCTGTCGTCGCCATGCTGGTGTTCGCCGCGCGGCTGGCTTTGCGCCTGTCACGGTTGCGGACTGCGAGCGAGACTGCCCTGACTCGCGAGGGGTTGGTTACGAGCTTTCCGGAGACGGGCGCCGCTGATGAACTCGGCGACGTCGCGCGCGGCTTTTCAACGCTGCTCGGCCGGTTGAATGAATACACCGGCTATCTGCGCACGCTTGCCGGCAAGCTCGCGCACGAAATCCGCACACCGCTCACCATCGTGCGTTCTTCGCTGGAGAATCTGGAGTCGGAACCACTTCCGCCGTCCGCCGGTGTTTACGTCGCGCGGGCGCGCGAGGGCAGCGAGCGACTCAACGGAATTCTTCACGCGATGGGAGCGGCGACGCGCGTCGAGGAGGCCATCAGCAGTGCCGAGCGCACGCGATTCAACCTGATCCCGGTGATCGATTCGGCCGTTTCCTCGTACCGCACCGCCTTTCCACAACGTCAGTTCGTGCTCGAACTGCCGGCGGAAGGGGTGGATATCGAGGGCGCACCGGACCTGATCGTGCAGATGCTGGACAAGCTGGTGGACAACGCAGTCGATTTCAGTCCGGCCGGCGCGACGATCACGGTGCGATTGCGCCTGGAGCCCCACGCTGCGCTGCTGGAAGTGGAGAACCCCGGGCCACCGCTGCCGCCCGAGTCGCGCGGCAGGCTGTTCGAGTCGTTGTGGCAATCACGCCTCAGCGCAGACAGCCGGCCCCACTTCGGCCTCGGACTTTACATAGTCCGGCTCATCGCCGAGTTCCATGGCGGCGACGCCACAGCCAGCAGTCTCGCAGGGGATGCAGGCGCCCGTTTCGCCGTGCGCCTTGCCCGCTGAGCACTCATCACACCCTCCGCCGGCTGCCTCGCCGAAGGCTCTGCTGCGCCTCCCAGCGACCGGGAAGGCACCCCGACGCGACCTGTTGTGTGACAAATACGACATGGAAGTTTCGCGCGGACGCGCTACAATGGCCGCGGATTAGACGCATTCTGAAGCCTGCAAGCGCCGGTTTTCATTGAGCTTCTACCTCGGAACCGGGCTTGTGGCGCAGGATAACGGCGGACGACGCTCGCGCAGGTGATGCGAAGAGCGCACAACCGGAGGGACAAGAAGAGAAAACTCGGGTAATCGACGCGGGCACGGGTCAGGCAATGGCGAACTTTTTGCGATTGCCCGGAACGATAACGTGTGCACTGACACGCGGGCCTTGATGATTCGGCCGGAGCTGGGCTCCAACGTTTCAGCCGCAGTAATAGATGCTCGTGACAACGCGACACGCCGGTGCGCACTGAAGGGCGATTTCGATCGGATTTTTGCCCGCGCCCGGCCGGAGCTGACAGCGAAGCCACCGGGTCATCACTGGGAAAGAGATTGACGCCCCGCCGCAAGGCGGGGCTTTTTTTTGCCCACGCCTTGCGGCTGCGCGCGGCCTCGCGACGCCACGGACCGGCTGCGCGGTTACGGCCCGGCCGCGATTCCCAGGTAACCCAGGATCCCTTTGGCGGCCTCGCGCCCTTCAAACACCGCGGTGACCACGAGGTCCGAGCCGCGGACCATGTCGCCTCCGGCGAACACCTTCGGGTTGGTTGTCTGGAACGGTGTTGATTTCCCCGCGGAGACACGCACCCGGCCGTTGCCGTGCAGACGGATCTCATGCGGGTCGAACCAGTCCGGCGGGCTGGGCAGGAAGCCGAAGGCGATGATCACCGCGTCCGCCGGCAATACATGCTCGGAACCCGGAATCGGCTCGGGCACGCGCCGGCCGCGCGCATCCGGCTTGCCCAGCCGCGTCTCCACCAGCTTCACGCCCTCGACACTGTCGGAGCCGACGATCTCGATGGGCTGGCGGTTGAAGAGGAATTCGACACCCTCCTCCCTGCTGTTCCTGTAGTCACGGCGCGAGCCGGGCATGTTGAGTTCGTCACGGCGATAGGTGCAGGTCACCGACTCCGCGCCCTGGCGGATCGCGGTGCGATTGCAGTCCATGCCAGTGTCGCCGCCACCGAGCACGACCACGCGCTTGCCGCGCATGCTCACCAGGCGCTCCGCGCTGCCGGGAATGCGCAACTCGTGGTTGATGTTGGCGATCAGGTAAGGCAGCGCCTCGTGCACGCCGGGCAGGTCCTCGCCCGGGAAACCGCCGCGCACATATCTGTAGGTTCCCATCCCAAGGAACACGGCGTCGAATTCGGCGAGCAGCTGCCCGAACGGCAGGTCCGAGCCGATGTCCACGCCCAGCCGGAACTGCACGCCCATCTCTTCCATGATCTCGCGTCGCTTCTCGACCACCTGTTTCTCGAGCTTGAAGGGCGGGATGCCGAAGGTCAGCAGACCGCCGATGCGCGGGTAGCGATCGAACACCACCGGTGTCACACCGTTGCGCACGAGAATGTCGGCGCAGCCGAGGCCCGCCGGGCCGGCGCCCACGATGGCGACGCGCCTGCCGCTGGGCTGCACGTTGGCCATGTCGGGCTTCCAGCCGCGCCTGAACGCCTCATCGGTGATGTATTTCTCGATCGAGCCGATCGTCACCGCGCCGAGTCCGTCGTTGAGCGTGCACGCCCCTTCGCACAGCCGGTCCTGCGGACAGATGCGGCCGCACACCTCCGGCAGCGAGTTGGTCTTGTGCGACAGCTCCGCCGCCTCGAACAGGTTGCCTTCCTGGATGAGCTTCAGCCAGTTGGGAATGTAGTTGTGGACCGGACACTTCCACTCGCAGAACGGGTTGCCGCAGGCGAGGCAGCGGCCCGCCTGCTGGCCCGCCGACTGCTCGTCGTAGGGTGAGTAGATCTCGCGGAAAGTCGCGACGCGCGTCTCCACGGCCAGCTTGGCCGGATCGGCGCGCGGGATGTCCAGGAACTGCAGGCTCTTGTCCGCCATGTGTGGTGAACCTCAGGCGGCGCGCCGCAGATTCTCGATCAGCGAGTCGATCGAGGCGGCCTTGGGCTTCACCACCCAGAACTTGCCGATGTAGGTGCGCAGGTCGTTGAGGATCTCCTCGGCCCAGGCACTGCCCGTCTCGGCCTGGTGCTGCTCCAGCAGGTTCTGCAGGTGCTGCAGGTGCGACTGCATGGACTCGGCATGGATGCGGCTGATGTCGATCAGCTCGTGGTTGTAGCGATCGACGAAGTCGCGCTCGAGATCCAGTACGTAGGCGAACCCGCCGGTGAAGCCCGCCCCGAAGTTGACTCCGGTGCGACCCAGCACGCACACGACACCACCGGTCATGTACTCGCAGCAGTGATCGCCCGCGCCCTCGATGACCGCGGTCGCGCCCGAGTTGCGCACGGCGAACCGCTCGCCGGCCACGCCCGCGGCAAACAGTTGCCCGCCGGTCGCGCCGTACAGGCAGGTATTGCCCATGATGATCGTCTCGTTCGGAACGAAGCGCGCAGTGCGCGGGTGGCGCAGCACGATCTTGCCGGCGGCCATGCCCTTCCCGACGTAGTCGTTGGCATCCCCTTCCAGATACAGATGCAAGCCACCCACGTTCCACACGCCAAAGCTCTGCCCCACGTTGCCCTTCAACCGCAGTGTGACCGGCGCGTCCTCCATGCCGTAATTGCCCCAGCGCCGGGCGATCTCGCCCGACAGCCGTGCTCCCACCGAACGGTTGAAGTTGCGGACGTCATAGCTCCACTCGCCGCCGAGCTTGTTCTCGATGGCCGGCAGCAGGTCCGCGACCATGCGCTCCGCCAGTTCAGCCTTGTCGAAGGGCGCGTTGGAGGGGGTGAGGCAGAATTGCGGCGCCTCCTCGGCCAGGCCCGCCGTGGACAGGATCGGCGCCAGATCCAGCTTGCGCTGGCGTTCGGTCTCGCCCGCGAGAACCTGCAGGTATTCGGTCCGACCGATCAGGTCCTGCAGGTGCCGCACGCCCAGGGAGGCGAGGATCTCCCGCACTTCTTCCGCCACGAAGCGGAAGTAGTTGATGACCATCTCCGGCAGGCCGACGAAGTACTTCGAGCGCAGCACGTTGTGCTGGGTGGCCACCCCGGTGGCGCAATTGTTCAGATGACATATGCGCAGATACTTGCAGCCCAGCGCCACCATCGGCGCCGTGCCGAACCCGAAGCTCTCCGCGCCGATGATGGCCGCCTTCACCACATCCAGCCCGGTTTTCAGGCCGCCGTCGGTCTGCAGTCGCACGCGGTGGCGCAGATCGTTCAGCCGCAGCGTCTGGTGAGTCTCGGCAAGCCCGAGTTCCCAGGGAGTGCCGGCGTACTTGATGGATGACAGGGGACTCGCACCGGTGCCGCCGTCATAACCCGAGATGGTGATCAGGTCCGCGTAGGCCTTCGCCACACCGGCCGCCACCGTGCCCACGCCGGGCTCGGCAACGAGCTTCACGGACACCAGCGCCTGCGGATTGACCTGCTTCAGGTCGAAGATGAGCTGCGCCAGGTCCTCGATGGAGTAGATGTCGTGGTGCGGCGGCGGGGAGATCAGGCCGACGCCCGGCCGCGCGAAACGCAGCGAGGCGATCATGTCGTTCACCTTGTGTCCCGGCAGCTGGCCGCCCTCGCCGGGCTTGGCGCCCTGCGCGATCTTGATCTGCAGCACTTCCGCGTTGATCAGGTATTCCGGGGTCACGCCGAAGCGCCCGGAGGCCACCTGCTTGATCTTGGAGTTGCGCTCGGTGCGGTAGCGCACCGGGTCCTCGCCACCCTCGCCGGAGTTGGAACGCGCGCCGAGCCGGTTCATGGCAATGGCCAGCGCTTCGTGCGCCTCGGGCGAGAGCGCTCCGAGTGACATGCCGGCGCTGTCGAAGCGCGCCAGCACCGCCTCGACGGGCTCGACCTCCGCGAGCGGAACCGGGGTCGTGCCGGTCTTCAGCGCGAGCAGATCGCGGAAGGTGGAGGCCGGACGCTGGTTCACCAGCCGCGCGAACAACCTGTACTGCGAGTAATCGCCCGAGATGACCGCGGCCTGCAGAGTGGCCACGACATCCGGGTTGTACATGTGGTACTCGCCACCGTGCATGTACTTCAGCAGGCCGCCCTGGTCCAGCGGCTCGCGCGGACTCCAGGCGCGCGCGGCGAGCTGCTTCAGGTCGGCTTCCAGATCGGCGAAGTCCGCACCCTGCACGCGGCTGTCGGTACCCGTGAAGCACAGGTTCACCACATCGTCCGCGAGACCAACGATCTCGAACAACTGCGAGCTGCGGTAGCTGGAGATCGTGGAGATCCCCATCTTCGACATGATCTTGAACAGGCCCTTGCGCACGCCAGCGCGGTAACTTCGACCCAGTTCCAGGCGCGTGGCGAAATCGAGCTTGACGCGACCCTTGCGCATCATCTCGAACAGCACCTGGTAGGCCATGTAGGGATACACGGCGGTGGCGCCATAACCGATCAGACAGGCGAAGTGATGGGGATCGCGCGCAGTACCGGTCTCGATCAGCAGATTGCACTTGCAGCGCAGCCCGGTCCGCACCAGGTGATGGTGCACGGCGCCCGTCACCAGCAGGGCGTGCGCCGGCAGCTTGCCCTTGACGAGGTAGCGGTCCGAGAGCAGCAGCACGAGCTTGCCGTCGCGCACCGCATTGCCGGCCTGAGCGCACATTCGCAGGATCGCGGCCCGCAGCCCTTCCTCCGGTTCGTACTGCAGATCGATGAACTCGTGCGTGACTTCCTTCAGCCCGAGTATCTGCCGCAACTTGCGTTGCGAGAGGATGGGCGAGCCCAGCACGATCTGACGGGCGTGCTCGGGCGCCGGCACGAATACATTGCACTCGGGTCCGATCTGCGTCTGCAGCGACATCACGATCGACTCGCGCAACGGATCGATCGGCGGGTTGGTGACCTGCGCGAACTGCTGCCTGAAGAAGTCGTAGAGCGGGCGGACCTTGTGCGAGAGCACGGGCATGGGTGTGTCATCGCCCATGGAGCCCACCGCTTCGCTCTCGTCCTCGGCGAGCACACGGATGATCTCGTCCCTTTCCTCGGACGAGACGTTGAACATCTTCTGGTACAGCGACAGCGTCTCGCGATCCATCGGTTCGGCGGCCAGCCGCGGATCCACCAGATCGGTCTCCAGGTAGCGCACGCCCTTCTTCAGCCAGGTCTTGTAGGGATGGCGCGCCTTGAGGATCTGGTCGATGTCCTCGGACTCGAGCAGCGTCGCGGTCTGCAGATCGAGCGCGATCATGTCACCGGGGCCGAGCTTGCCCTTGCGCACCACATCTTCCGGTGCGTAGTCCCACACGCCGGTCTCCGATGCGATGGTCAGGATCCGATTGCGTGTGATGGCAAAGCGCGCGGGGCGCAACCCGTTGCGATCGAGCGTGCACGCCGCGTAGCGGCCGTCGGTGAGAACGATTCCGGCGGGACCGTCCCACGGCTCCATGTGCACGGAGTAGTACTCGTAGAAGGCGCGCAGATCGGGATCGATGGAGTCGAGTCCGTGCCAGGCCGGCGGCACGAGCAGGCGCATGGCATGCAGCGCATCCAGGCCGCCCATCAGCAGCACCTCCAGCATGTTGTCGAGGCTCTGCGAATCGGACCCGGTGAGGCTGACGAGCGGCTGCACTTCGGTGAGGTCCGGCAACAGCGGCGAGCGGAACAGCGGACCGCGCGCCAGGGCCCAGTTGCGGTTGCCCTGCACCGTGTTGATTTCGCCGTTATGGGCCAGGTAGCGGTACGGATGCGCCAGCCGCCACTGCGGCAGGGTGTTGGTCGAGAAGCGCTGGTGGAAGACGGCCACCGAAGTCTCGAGCCGCGGATCGCTCAGATCCGGGTAGAACTGCGTGAGGTATTCCGGCATGACCATGCCCTTGAAGACGATGGTCGTCGCGGACAGGCTCGGGATGTAGAACACCGGGTCGGTGGCCTGCAGGCGCTTCTCCGCGTGGCGGCGCGCCAGGTACAGCTTGCGGTTGAACGAGCCCTCGTCCAGGTCCGGCAGTTGACAGTTGACGTAGATCTGTTCGATGTGGGGCAGCGTCTTGAGCGCCTGCGGGCCGCAGGCACTCGCATCCACCGGCACCTGGCGCCAGCCGGCGGGCTCGAGACCCTGACGCACCAATTCGGCGCACAGCACCTCGCGTGCACCATGAGCGAGCGCCGGATCGCGGTTGAGAAACACCAGGCCGGTGGCGAACTGCGCGGTCAGCTCCAGGCCCGCCTCGAGCGCCACCGCGCGCAGGAAGCTCTCCGGTTTCTTCAGCAGCAGGCCGCAGCCATCGCCGGTCTTGCCGTCGGTCGCGATGGCGCCGCGATGGGTGAGACGGTTGAGCGAGGTGATCGCCGTCTGTACCAGCCAATGGCTCGGCTGGTCGTCGAGATGGGCGATCAGCCCGAATCCGCAGCTGTCGCGTTCGTAGGTCTCCCGGAAGAGACCGGTGTCGGAAGAGCTCATCGTCATGGCCTCGGAAAGTGCGGCGGGCGTGCGAAGCCCGCCGTCGCAGGTCAGGTCCCTGCAGCGGTTGCGGTCGAGAAAAACCCTGGTCGGGAGGCCAACGGCGGGCTTTGCGCCCTTCGGGCCAGCAGTCGAGATCGCTCGGGTCCGAGGCCGGTCACCCGCGCGGCAGTCGCCTGTCTACTCCTACACTATGCTTCGATCATACCGGCCTGTCGGCTGCTTTCAAGCGCCAGACGTATTGCATCGCGTGTGCCTCAACATCGCGCGCGCGTTGCCTGGCTTCACCGTGCTGGACAAGATGGCGCGGATGTCCGCCCGACACCCGAGAACGCCGCTTAGCGTGGGGTGATCCGCACCTCGAGGCTCTGAGTCCTGCGCACGATCCGCAGCGCGAGCGGACTGCCGGGTGGGCAGCGGCTGAGCTGCAGGTGCAGGGCGTCGATACCGTCCACAGGCGCCTCATTCACGGCGACGATGAGATCGCCCGAGTGCAGGTCGGCCTGCGCAGCCGGACCCTCCGCTTCGCGGCTCGTGATCTCCACGGCCCGCTTCACTGACAGGCCCAGCGCCCTGACCAGACGCAGGTCCAGCGGTCCTGCCAGAATGCGCGCATGAACCGGTGGACCCCATGATCTCCCTGGCCCAGACCGCCATCCTGCTGGGCGCGGCGGTTCTGGCGGTATCCCTCTTCCGGCTGCTGCGGCTCAGTTCCATCCTGGGTTACGTGGCGGCGGGCATGGTCATCGGCCCCTACGGCCTGCGCCTGGTCAGCGACATCCCCAGCATGCTGAGCTTCGCGGAGTTCGGCATCGTGCTGCTGTTGTTCATCATCGGCCTGGAGCTGCAGCCCACGCGTCTGTGGGTCATGCGCCGCGTGGTGTTCGGGATGGGCTCCGCGCAAGTGCTGTCGTGCGCGGTGCTGCTGGGTACGGTCGCGTGGGCAACAGGCCTGCCGCCGGCGTCGGCACTGATCGTCGGATTCGGGCTGTCGCTGTCGTCAACACCCCTCGTGTTGCAGCTGCTGGCCGAGCGCAACCAGCTGAAGAGCCCTCACGGCCGCGCCGCGTTCGGCATCCTGTTGTTCCAGGACCTGGCGGTGTTGCCCGTACTCGCGGCTCTGCCTCTGCTGGCCGGTCAAAGCACCGGGAACGCCGGGGGCGGCGGGTTGCTCACGCTGGTCAAGCTGCTGGCGGTAATGGCGGCGATCGTCGGCGGCGGACGCCTGTTGCTGCGCCCTGCACTGCGGATCGTCGCGCGCCTGAAAGTCAGCGAAGTGTTCACCGCGGCAGCCCTGCTGACCGTGATCGCGACGGCGCTGCTGGCACGCGAGGCGGGATTGTCGATGTCGCTGGGGGCATTCCTGGCCGGCGTGCTCCTGGCCGACAGCGAGTTCCGTCACGAGCTCGAGGCGGACCTCGAGCCGTTCAAGGGATTGCTGCTGGGGCTGTTCTTCATCGCCGTGGGGATGGATGCCAATCTCGGCCTGTTGCTGTCCGGACCCCTGCAGGTGCTGGTGGTGACCGGCGGCTTCCTCGTCATCAAACTCCTCGCCGTGACCGTACTGGGCCGTACTTCCGGCCAGTCGGTCCGCTCGGCCTGGAAGCTGGGATTCACGTTGCCGGCGGGCGGTGAATTCGCTTTCGTGCTGTTCACCCTGGCGGCACGGGAACGGCTGATCGGCGCGGCCACGGCCGACCTGCTGATTCTGGCGGTGACGCTCTCGATGATGATCGGACCGCTGCTGTTGATCCTGCACGATGCGCTGCTGACGCGCTGGGGCGCGGAGCCGCAGCGTCCCTTCGATGGTATCGACGAGAGCAGCAATCGCGTGCTGATCGCGGGCTTCGGCCGGTTCGGTCAGATCGTGGCTCGCGTGCTCACCGCGCGCGGTATTACGTTCACGGCGCTCGACTCGAACCAGACGCATGTCGATTTCGTGCGCAGGTTCGGCAACAAGGTGTACTACGGCGATGCATCGCGGCTCGATCTGCTGCGCGCCGCAGGCGCCGAAACGGCCTCCGTGTTCGTACTCGCCATCGACGATGTCGAGGCTTCGCTGCGCACCGCGGAGTTGGTGCGCGAACAGTTCCCGCGCCTGAAACTCCTGGCGCGTGCCCGGAACCGGCAGCACACGTTCGCCCTCAAGGACCTCGGTGTGCGTTACATCATTCGCGAGACGCTCGGCTCGAGCCTGGAGATGGCGGCGACCGTGCTGGAGACGCTTGGCGAAAATGCCACGAGCGCGCGCGCGGCGGTCCGCAAGTTCCGGCAGCACGACGAGGCCACACTGGAGGCCCAGTATGCGGTCAAGGAGGACGAGTCGAAGTTCCTCGCCGCATCGCGCGAGGCGGCGCAGCAGCTGGAGAAGCTGTTCGAGGCCGACGAAGCCAAGTCAGGGGCGGAGTGAATCGTGGACGAGGCGCTGCGCGTGCGGGAGTTCTGGTTCGGCAGGGCGTGGACCGGCGCTCTGCCCTCACCAATCGACCGGGAGGGGCTGCCTCGCTCGAAGAGTCTGGCTCAGCGGGCGAGTGTCTGGTTCGAGACCGACCCACGGCTGCTCGAGCAGCACGATGAGTTGATCCGTGCGCAGTTCAGCGGTGTGGTCGAGCGGGCGGCGCGCGGCGAGTTGTCCGGCTGGGCTGACAGCCCGCGGCGGCGCCTGAGCCTCATCATCCTGCTGGACCAGCTGCCGCGGCACATCCACCGCGGCACCGCCCAGGCGTTCGCCTGGGACGAACCGGCGCTCTCGCTGGCGTTGTCGGGCATGCAGTCCGCCGCGGACGCCGCGCTCAATGTCGTGGAGCGGATTTTCTTCTATATGCCGCTGCAGCATGCGGAGTCGCAGGAAGTGCAGGACGAGTCGGTGGCAGCCTATCGGCGGCTTCTCGCGGAGGCTCCGGCCGATCTCGCGACGATTTTCGAGGAGGCGCTCGGGTCGGCGCAGAGTCATCGCGAGATCGTCAACCGGTTCGGACGCTTCCCGCATCGCAACCGCATACTCGGTCGCGCCGGCACGGCGGCCGAGGACACCTGGCTGCGGACCAACACCGAGCGCTTCGGGCAGTAGGCCTTCCCGGCCAGCGGACGCCGTCGAGCGACGCGCCGCCGCGCCCTCAGTTGAGATCGGCGCGCGGGTCGAACGCGAGCTTCTGCCTCATCTCCTCGAACACGGCACGCGCTTCGGGCGTGTTGGCCTGAGGGACCACCACCTTGAGCTGGATGTAC
>Ga0335083_10009117_pt1 | contig 12060 bp, 11 predicted proteins | sample Lox_Sample_42_FD_206716 | JGI IMG/M metagenome (GOLD analysis project Ga0335083, IMG submission 206716) | Soil microbial communities from Loxahatchee National Wildlife Refuge, Florida, United States - Lox_Sample_4.2 | ecosystem: Environmental > Terrestrial > Soil > Wetlands | place: USA... | reverse complement strand
GATCGCATTATCGTGGGCCATTACCTCCGGTATCGCGTGGGTAAAGGCCCACGATAACCGGGGTCGTTAAAGCAGTGACGCGTGGTGAGAGCGGCCGCGACGGAAACCTCCAGGTTATTCTCCGGCGTGTCCTTATTACGACATCAATGCCACATCGATGTCGTTATCCGAGGTACCGCCCGGACATAGCAAGTTGACAACAAATACACCATAGGCATCGCAAGGCACATGACCGCGCCAGCGTCACAAGATCAGGCGGGATCCAGGGTGGCCAGCAGCAGGTGGGTGTCCTGCTGGAAGACCCTGATCTCGGACACGAGGCCGTCGCGGAAGGAGAACAGCTCGACGACGTCCACCGTGGCCGAGCGGCCGGTGGCCAGGGCCGTCCAGGTCTGCGTGGTCACCTGGACCGCGGACTCGCCGCAGCCCAGGATCCGGGTACCGGAAATAGACCGGGACCACACCCGCCCGAACACGGCCCCCATCGCTGCCACGCCCTCGTGTCCCTGGTGCCAGCCGCCGTGCGGCAGCGAGGCAGGCTGCTCGATCCGGATCTCAGGATGGAACAGGCCGAACGCCCCGGCGCCATCGCCCGCCTGAAAACGCCGCGCCAGTTCGGCGACGACATCCGCGCCACGACATACGCCGCCACCTACCCCGCTCATCGCCGGCGGCGAGCCGGGTCGATGGCCGGGAAGAAGCCCTTGACGGTGCCCTCGCTCATCAGCGCCACGGCGCGGTCGCGGTCGAACTTCTTGGTGTGGTGGCTCTCCAGCGCCAGGACCAGGGCCATGCCCATCACCGCGCGGGCCGAGATGTCAGGGGACTCGAACGGGAAGCCGTACCGGTCCTCGACCTCGCGCCACGCCTCGGCCAGCCGGTCCATGGCCACCGCGAAGTTCTCCCGGTAGAAGCGCCTGGCGACGTGCGGATCCCCGAACAGCACCAGGCCGAGCAGCGGGAGGATGTGCTCCAGCGTCGAGGTGAGCTGCCGGTACAGACCGGTCATGGTCTCGAGCTGGCGCTGGGGCGTGAGCGGCTCGTCCTGGTCGACCATCGCCGTCGCGGCCACCAGGTCGTCCACCGCCTTCTTGAGCGGCTCGACCACGGCCTCGAAGAACAGCTGGTCCTTGCTCTCGAAGTGGCGGTAGATCACGCCTTCGCTGATCCCGCTGCGCTCCGCGATCAGCTTGATCGTGGTGCCGTTCATGTCGCCGGTCTCGGAGAACGCGCGCCGCGCGGCCGCCAGGATCGAGCTCTTCCTGGCCTCGGCGGTCAGCCGGCGCCGGCGGGGAGGCTCGCCGTCGGATCCGGCCGGGCGGGTAGCAGGGGCCGAACGGGTGGCCGATGCCGCACGGGTAGCCGGCTTAGTCACGAGGTCTCCTCGGTTCAGGGGCGTCCTGTGGTGAGTGTGTACCCACTTTCATAGTAACCGGTAGCCGAACGCAGCGCTCTGACCAGGCCAGATGATCGTTACATGATCCGGAAGCTTGCCATGGAAAGTTCTCCAGCCGGAGAATAATGTTCTCGAACTCGCCAGTGGGGAACCCAGCAGGGAACGGAGCGCCGATGGCACCGATCGATCGCCGGCTACGGGTGTTTGCCTGGATGGTGCGCCGCCAGGGGTCGATCGCGGGGAAGACCGAGGCCGAGGTCATCACCCTGCAAGCCCGGCGCATGCCGGACAACGTGGTGACCAACTTCATCTTCGGGAAGGTCGCGCCCGGGATCGAGGCGAGCGACCGGTCCATCCCGGGACCGGGCGGCGACATCCCGGTCCGCGTCTACCGCGATCCGGGGACCGGCGGCTCAGGGACCCGCCCGCTGATCCTCTACTTCCACGGCGGGGGCTTCGTCCTCGGCGAACTGCGCATGGGCGACTGGCTCTGCAGCCAGGTCGCCAGGAACGTCGGCGCAGTCGTAGTGTCGGTGGACTACCGGCTCGCGCCGAGCCACCGGTTCCCGGCCGCCGTCGATGACTGCTACGCGGCCGTGCTGTGGGCCGCGGAGAACGCCGGATCGCTCGGGGCGGGCGGCCCGCTGGGGATCATGGGGGAGAGCGCCGGAGGCAACCTTACGGCGGTGACCTGCCTGCTGGCCCGCGACCGCGGCGGCCCGGCCATCAGCCACCAGGTCCTGATCTACCCGGCCACCGACATGACCTCGGTACCGTCGGCCACGGCGACCACCCCGTTCCTGACCGCGGCGGAGATGCGCGCCTACCGCGCGCACTACCTGGCCGACGCCGACCCCAGCGATCCGCGGCTGTCGCCCATGCTGGCCGAGGACCACGGCAAGCTGCCCCCGGCCCTGATCCAGGTGGGCGAGCACGACCCGCTGCGCGACAGCGGGGTGCGCTACGCCGCGACGCTCCGCGCCGCCGGGGTGCCGGTCCGGCTCACCGAGTACGTCGGCATGCCGCACGGCTTCCTCAACTTCCCCGGCCTGTGCCGCCTGGCCCCCCAGGCCCTGGCGGAGATATGCGCGGAACAGAAAGCCGCGCTGGTCAGGACCTAAATGGAATTCCACCTCTTCCTGCCCCAGATGCGGCTGTCGTTCGACCGCCTCGTCGCGTCGGCCCGGGCCGCCGAGGCGGCCGGGTTCCGCGGCATCGCGGGCATGGACCACCTAGTCCCGCCCGGCGCGGAGACCCAGCCCATGTACGAGGCGATGGTGGTGAGCACCTGGCTGGCCGCGCATACCGAACGCCTGGCCGTCGGCTCGCTGGTGCTGTGCGACGCGTTCCGCCACCCGGCCGTCCTGGCCCGTCAGGCCGTGTCCCTGGACCACGCGTCGGGCGGCCGGTTCGAGCTAGGCCTCGGCTGGGGCTCCTGGGACGGGGAGTTCTCCATGTTCGGCGTGGGTCCGGCCGAGCCGGCCGCGAGGGTGCGGCGCATGCGCGAGACCCTCGGGGTGCTCCGGGCCCTGTGGGCCGGGGAGACAGTGGACTACCACGGTGAGTTCCACCAGCTCAGCGAGGCCGGGCAGGCTCCCGGTCCGCTCGGCCGGATCCCGGTCGTGATCGGCGGCGCGGGACCGGCGACGCTAGCCCTGGTCCGCGAGTTCGCCGACTGGTGGAACGTCCAGGTCACCCAGTTGCACCGGCTCGAGCAGGCCCGGGCGCAGGTGGGCAGCGCCCGCGTCTCGGTCCAGCAGATGGTGGCCTACGTCGGCGACGAGGCCAGCCGGGCGGCGGTCACCGAGACGGCCACCCGCCGCTTTGGCGCCATGCAGCCGGTGATCGGCACCGCACCGGAACTGGCCGATCACTTCGGCAGGCTCGGCGACCGCGGGGTGGAGCGGGTGTACGCGTGGTTCTGCGACTTCGCCCCGCCGGACACGCTGGCCGCGTTCGGCGCCGAGGTGATCGCCCCGCTGGCCGCGGGGGACGCACCTAGTACGGCGGCCGGCCGGGAGGGGGCGCGCCGGTGACCCTCAGCAGCCACCTCATCGAGCGGATCCTGCGGCTCGACTCGCCGTTGACCAGGGACCTGGCCGTCCGCCGGGACCTGCGGGTGCCGATGCCCGACGGGGTCGTCCTGCTCGCCGACCTGTGGGCGCCCCGGGCCAGCACCGCGTCGCTGCCGACCGCCCTGCTCCGCAGCCCGTACGGCAGGCGCGGCGCGTTCGGCTCGGGCCTGGCCCGGCCGCTGGCCGAGCGCGGCTTCCAGGTGCTGATCCAGAGCATCCGCGGCACGTTCGGCTCCGGCGGGGTCTTCGACCCGATGCGGCAGGAGCGCGAGGACGGCCTGGCCACCCTCGACTGGGTGGTCAAGCAGGCCTGGTTCGACGGCTCGATCGTGCTGATCGGCGGGAGCTACCTGGGCTACGTGCAGTGGGCCGTGGCCGACCGGCTGCCGCCCGAGGTCAAGGCGATGATCCCGCAGATCACGGACTCCGCGCTGACGCTGGAGTTCCTGCGCGCTGACGGGCTCTCGCTGGAGACCCCGTTCGCCTGGGGCGTCATGGTCGCGGGCCAGGAACGCCGCGGCGCGCTGCTGCGCGCGCTGACGCAGGAACGGCGCAACCGCCAGGCCCTGGAGGCGCTCCCGCTCGGCCAGGCCGACGTGGCCGCCGCCGGGCACCGCGTCGGCTACGTCCAGGACATCATGGCCTGCGGCGCTGGCGACCCGCGCTGGGCCGGGATCGACCACACCCATCGGGTCGCCGGGGTGACCGTGCCGGTCAGCTCGATCGGCGGCTGGTACGACATCTTCCTGCCCGGCCAGTTGCGGGATTTCAGGATCCTCCAGGAGGCGGGCCGCCCGGCGCGGCTGACGGTCGGGCCGTGGACGCACCTGTCGCTCGACGGCACCGCGCTGCGGGAGAGCATCGCCTTCGGCCTCGCGCACGCCCGCGGCCAGCCGGCGCCGCCCCGCGCTCCCGTCCGCCTCTACGTCATGGGCGAGGAAGCCTGGCGGGACTTCGATTCCTGGCCGCCGCCGGGCTACCTGCCCCAGCGCTTCCACCTCCAGCCCGGCGGCGACCTCGACGGCGCGCCGCCCAGATCCGGCGGGCCGCCGCCCAGCCGGTACCGCTACGATCCGGCCGATCCCACGCCCGCGGTCGGCGGCGTGCGCATGACCAAGAGCAGCGGCCGCGTGGACAACAGGAAGCTGGAGGCCCGGCCGGACGTGCTCACTTATACGACCGCCCCGCTCGGGGCGGACACCGAGGTCATCGGGGATGTCAGCGCCGAGATCTGGTTCCGCTCCAGCCTGTCCCACGCCGACGTGTTCGTCCGGCTCTGCGATGTCGACCCCGGCGGCCGTTCCCGCAACGTCTGCGACGGCCTGACCAGCCTGTCAGGCGCTGACGACATCACCCAGGCGGACGTGCGGCTGTGGCCGACCGCGCACCGCTTCAAGCGCGGTCACCGGATCCGGGTCCAGGTCTCCAGCGGCGCCTTCCCGCGCTACGCGCGCAACCCGGGCACCGGCGAGCCGCCCGCCACCGCGACTCGCCTGCTGCCCGCCGAGCAGCAGGTCTACCACGACCCCGCCCACCCCTCCGCCGTCATCCTCCCGATCCGCCAGGCCCTTCCGTGACAGTGGCGGATCCGGTCGCCGCGCATTCCCGGTCCCGGTAGGTTGACCCCCGGGGAAACAGCGCTGCATCATCGGGCCGACGGGGTGAGCGAGATGCCGGTTAGCGTCCTGTACTGCGAGGGGTGGGACCCGGGCACCCGGGCTCCGGTCGGGGCGATGCCGGAGGCCGAGGCCAGGGAGCGGGACCTGACGGGCGCCAAGTACGCGGTGCTGCTGATGGCAGGAACCGCGCCCGCCGCGCTGCTTCACGTCGCCTGGGACCGTGGTTACCTGGGGGTCTTCCAGTTCGACGGCGAGGCTCGGCGGATACGTGAGTTCGACTTCCGCCTCACGGACGAGCCGGGCCGGCTGCTCTGGCGCGGCTTCACGCACTGGCTGCTCGAGTCACCGCAGGACCCCGAGTACTCCGGCCGGGCCTGGCGCTTCGAGGTGACGATCGACCCGCGTGGCTGGGCCAGGCAGGCTTTTCACGCCGACGGCGAGGGACGATTCGAGACCCAGTGGGAGATGCCCGGGAACCTGCGCACCATCGGCCGGGCTCCGTTCGGCGCCTGGCGGTCCTACCCCGGTACCGGGAGCGCCGGCGACGGCCTTGACCTCGAGCCGGCTTTGCTGCCCGCGTCGCCGTCAGCCGCGGCTGGCCCGCGGTGGACGCCGCCGACGCCGCTGCAACCGGTCAACCTCGAGGCCCTGTTCACCGCGGGCGCCATGTTCCGCACCACGCCGGACGGCTACGGCGGGGGGCTCGACGCCGTTGTGCGCCAGCCCCACGAGGCCGGACTGCTCCGCGTGCCGACCGGACAGGTGATCGCGGGCGATCCCCTCGTCTGGGAAGTCCCTGAGCCGTTCACCGTCACCGTGCCGCCCGGCGACTATCCCGTGGCCATCGGCTGGGCTGGCTGGGCGGCGGAACCAGGCGCGACCGTCACCGCGGTCAGGGTGCTGATCAGCGACAAGCCGGCCGCTACCTGGGAGATGGGACTCCTGCCTGATCAAGACGTCAGGATGCTGCCCGAGGATGGCTACTTCGGCTTCGGTGTCGACAGCGGCATCGGGGCGTTCCTCGACGCTTCCGGTCGCCCGTCCCTCCCGCCGGGCCTGCGGGAGACATTCGAGGCCGAGGGCACCGATCCCCTTCCCGAGGTCCCGGTACCCGGGTGCTTCGCGATGTGGACAGAAGACACGGCGAGCAGCACGAACATGGTGGCTTACCGCGCTGGCATCGGCGACGGTGAGTACCCGGTGTGGATAGGCCGCTCGGATGACGGGCAGGTGGTCAGCCTGGTCGCTGACATGCTGCTGTTTCGCGACGCCGAGCTGATATCTCCGCCCGCTACGCCGGGCGCCAGGTACGTGCTGCCCAGCCTGCCCGGCCCGGAAGGCAACAGGACCGGAACAGCCGCCGCGTCTCCCGCTACCGCCCGCGACATCGACGAGCAGGCCGACGAGATCGTCGCGCGCGCCGGTGACATCAGGGCGTCACAAGGACAGCGGTCCGAGGTCGTGAGCAAGATAGCCGAGACCCTGACAGACCGCGCCGCAGCCCACCGGGAAGCGGAGGAATACGAGGAGGCCCTCGGCCTGCTCGACAACGCCGTCAGAATCGCTCCCGGCGACGCCTGGGCCGTCGGCAACCGCGCGCTGGTTCTTGCCGACATGGAACGCTATGACAAGGCCATCGAAGGCTTCACCCGCGCCATTGAACTCGACCCCGGCCAGACCTGGATCTTCGCCTACCGCGGCGATGCCTACCGGGCGACAGAACGCTACCCGCAGGCGCTCGCGGATTTCGGCCGTGCCCTCGAATCCGACCCCGGCGATGCCTGGGCCATCGGCAGCCGCGGCGAGACGTACCAAGAGATGGAGCGTTATCCAGAGGCGCTCGCCGATTTCGACCGCGCCCTCGAAATCGACGCGACGCTGGCGTGGGTCTGCGCGTACCGCGGCGAGGTCCACGCCGCGCTGGGAAATCATGCCGCCGCCGCGGCCGACTCCACCCGTGCAGCGGAAATCGATCCGAGCTATCACTCGGAGTGAACGTAGCAGCCCGCTGCCGGGCGGAACCGGCAGGAACGCGCTAACATCGCTCAAATGGCGAGGCGGTGACGCGGAGTTGAGCGGAAACAGCGCGGGGGCGGCCGGCATCGATACGTCGGTGCCGAACGTCGCCAGGATCTACGACTACATCCTCGGCGGGAAGGACAACTTCGCCGCCGACCGCAAGGCCGCGCAGCAGCTGCTCGCCGGCCTTCCCGACATCGCGGGAACCGTCCGCGACAACCGGGCGTTCATCGGGCGCGTGGTCCGCTTCCTGGCCGGCGAGGCGGGCGTCCGCCAGTTCCTCGACCTCGGCGCCGGCCTGCCCACCCAGGACTGCGTGCACGAGCTGGCGCAGGCGATCGCACCGGACGCGCGGGTGGTGTACGTCGACAACGACCCGGTGGCCTGCTTGCACGGCCAGGCGCTGCTCGGGCCGGGCGACCGGGTCGGCTTCGTGCTCGGCGACCTGCGCCGGCCCGCCGAGATCCTCCGGCATCCGGAGGTACTCGCCCGGCTCGACTTCTCCCAGCCGGTCGGCGTGCTGTGCGCCTGTGCCCTGCACTTCGTGCCGGACGAGGAGAAGCCGCATCAGATCATCGCCAGGTACCGCGATCATCTCGCGCCGGGAAGCTTCCTGGCCATCACGCACGGCATTAGCGCGGCGACCCCCGAGGACGACCCGGACGGGCTGGTCGAGCACGTGACGAACGTGTATCGGAGTGCGTCGGCGCAGATTCATGTACGGCCGGTGCAGGAGATCGAGCGATTCTTCGACGGCTTCGAGATCATCGAGCCTGGAGTCGTCTGGATGGCCCGCTGGCGGCCAGATCCCGGTACCTCGCCAGCCGGCCGGCCGAATTCCCTGTACGGCGGCGTCGGCCGCAAGCCAGCGCCCTAGCCACCGATGCCCGGGAAGGCGGTCATGCCTGGTTCACGTCGCGGGACGGTCCTGGTGACCGGTGTCGGCCGTCGGCGGTCGATCGGCGCTGGCCTGGCGCTCGGCCTGGCTGAGGATGGATGGGACCTCGTCCTGAGCTACTGGGCGCCGTACGACGACCGCCTTGGCTTCGCGCGCGGCGAGCACGATACCGAGGACATCGCGGCCGAGTGCCGCGGCTACGGCGTCACGGTGGAGGTGGTGACCGCCGACCTGGCCCAGGCCGATGTCCCTGAGCGTCTCGTCGCGACCGCGGCCACCGCAGCTGGGGCCGCGAGCGGCGGCCTGCACGGGCTGGTGATGTCGCACTGCGAGAGCGTGGACAGCTCGATCCTCAGCACGACGATCGAGAGCTGGGACCGGCACTTCCACGTCAACGCCCGCGCGGCCTGGCTGCTGATCAAGGCATTCGCCGAGCACCTGCCAGCCGGTCAGGCATCGGCGGCCGGCGGCCGTATCGTCGCCCTGACCAGCGACCACGCCGCGCACAACCTCCCCTACGGAGCCAGCAAGGGCGCGCTGGACCGGATCGTGATAGCCGCGGCGGTCGAACTGGCCGACCGCGGAATCCGCGCGAACGTCATCAACCCGGGCCCGGTCGATACCGGCTGGATGACCGCTGAGATCCGCCAGATGGTCCTGGCTCAGACCCCGGCGGGCCGGCTGGGAACGCCTGCCGACACCGCCAGCCTCGTCCGGTTCCTCATGTCCGACGCCGGAGGCTGGATCACCGGCCAGCTCCTCCACAGCAACGGCGGGTTCAGTACGTCGGGCTGAGCCCGCGGCTGGATGGCCGGTGCGCTAGAGTCCAGCGTGTGAGCGAGGCGGGCGCGGGCGGCGAGGCCATCACGGTGATCCGTGTCGCCGAGGCCGAGATCGGGGCCGACCTGAGCGGACGGCTGCGGTCGCTGCTCCAGGCGTGCTTTCCCGGGTATCCGGACCGGAGTTACTTCAAGCTGCCTCCCCACTTCCGGTACGTCGCGATGACCGGCGGCGGGGACGTCGCGGCCCAGCTGGGCGTGGAGTTCCGCGTCATCCGGGCGGGCGGCGTCGTGCTGCGGACGTTCGGCGTCGTCGACCTGTGCGTCGCGGAAGGCCAGCGTTCCCGGGGCCTGGCGGGCACGCTGCTCGCCGAGGTGACCGCGCTGGCGCGTTCTTGCGGGATGGCCTTCATCGTCCTGTTCGCCGACGACGACCGGCTGTACACCAGGAACGGGTGGGCGCGGGTCACGAACCGCTGCTCGTGGGTGCGGATCAACGACCATGTCACGCTCGGGCTGGCCGGGCCGGAAGATACCGGCGTGATGATGGTCAAGGCCACCGGGGAGCAGCCCTGGCCCGAGGGCGACGTCGACCTGCTCGGTCATCTGTTCTGATGCGGGTCGGGATCTCCGGTACGCACGGAACCGGCAAGACGACCCTGGCCGAGGCGCTGTGCGCGCGCCTGCCCGGCCACGTGACCGCGGACGAGCCGTACTACCTGCTCGGGGACGAGGGGTACGAGTTCGGATTCCCGCCCTCGCCCGAGGACTACCGGGCGCTGCTGGCCCGTTCGGTCCTGGGCCTGACCTCGCCGCCGTCGCGGCCAGCGGTCATCTTCGACCGGACGCCGCTGGACTACCTCGCCTACCTGGCCGCGGGCGGCGCTGACCCCTCGGACGAAGCCAGCGCGGCCGTGCTCAAGCCGGCCTTCGCCGGTCTGGACCTACTGGTCCTCACGCCGATCACGCCGGAGACCGAGCAGATCCTGCCAGCTGCGGAGCTGCCCAGGCTACGCGCGCGGATGAATGACGCGCTGCTGGAACTGGTCTACGACGACCCGCTGACCGCCTGGTCTGACATCCCGGTCCTGGAGCTGAGCGGGCCGCTCGACCGCCGCCTAGACACCGTCCTCGCCGCTCTGGCCCAGCGCCACCGGCCGCGGCCCGCCTGAACCGGGCCGGTTCCTCGGCAGGCCGAGGCGGCGCTCGGCGATGATCTCGCGGAGGATCTCGCTGGCGCCGCCGTAGACCGTGGTGACCACGGCGGCCCGGAAGCCCTGCTCGAGCCGGCCCGCGACCGGGGCGCCGAGGGCGTCCGGGGCCAGCACGCCCTCGGCGCCGAGGATGTCGAGGGCGTCGCTGTAGTGCCGCTGCGCCGACTCGGACCAGAACAGCTTGCGCATCGACCCTTCGACCTGCGGCAGCTGCCCCTTGCCCGCGAGCCAGCGCATCTGGGCGTCGAGCACCCCGAGCACCGCCTCGTCCACCGCGATCCGCCCGATGCGCTCCAAGACCAGCGGATCGTCGAAGACCGCGGAACCGTCCGGGCGCCGCGCCCCGCGGGCCCAGGCGGCCAGGTCCCGCGACACCGTCTGCTCCAGGGACGCCGCCCCGCCCACGCCGCGCTCGTAGACCAGGGCGACCTTCATCACCGACCAGCCCGCGTCGACGCCGCCGATGCGGGCCGAGTCGGGCACCTGGACGTCGGAGTAGAAGGTGGCGTTGGTGACCTGCCCGCCGAGCGTATGGATGGGCCGCAGCTCAAACCCGGGGCTGGCCGTCGGCACCAGGAACAGCGTGAGCCCCTGGTGCTTGGGCGCATCCGCATTGGTGCGGGCCAGGACGAACACGTGGCTCGCCACCTGCGCCGTGCTGGTGAACATCTTCTGCCCGTTGATAACCCAGCCGGCCGAGGCACTGTCCGCGCCGCGCACCGCCGTGGTCTTGGCCGACGCGACGTCGGAGCCCGAATCCGGCTCGCTGTAGCCCAGCGCGATCACCATCTCGCCGCGCAGCGCGGCCGGCAGGTACTCACATTTCTGTTCCTCAGTACCGACGTGGGAAATAGTGTGCGCCACCATGAGCGTGGTCGCCCACCCGTCGCTCAGCAGCCCCCGCGGGGTCAGCTCGTCGAAGACGGCCCGGGCGAAGCCAGGGTCCACGGAGCTCCCGCCGTACTCGGCCGGCCAGCCGGCTCCGAGGATCCCGTCCCGGGCCAGCAAGGCGTGCAGGTCCATCGTCTGGTGGCACCCGGAACGCCGTTGCTCTGCTGCCCACTCGGGCCGCACGTGGGCATCGGCCCAGGCCCGCGCCGCCTCCCGGTGCGCCGCCAGGTCGTCGGACTCGGAGAAATCCATCAGGCGATCCCGCCACGAGAGAAGTCCATCACGCGGCCCCGTAGCGCGAACGGGCCAGCGCGGCGTACCCGGCCCGGCGGTCGCCGGCCACCAGCGGCCAGGCCTTGGCCCGCCGGAAGTAGAGCTGGATGTCGTACTCGAGCGTGTAGCCGTAGCCGCCGTGGAAGTGCAGGCTGTCCGACGCGGTGGCGAACGCGGTCTCGCCCGCGTACAGGAAGGCCGCCTCGGCCAGGAACCCCGCCGAAGGCAGGCCGCGGTCGAGGGCCCAGGCGGCTTTGTACGACAGCAGCCGGGCGCCGTCGACCGAGGTGGCGTGGTCGGCCAGCCGGTGCTGGACCGTCTGGAAGCTCCCGATCAGGACGCCGAACGCCCGCCGCTGCACCACGTAGCCGAGCCCGATGTCGAGCGCCCGCGCGGCCAGCCCGGCCAGCGCCGCCGCGGTCAGCAGCCGCCACTGCCGCACGCCGCGCGACCAGGCCGCCACGGCCTCCTCGCCCCGGGCCAGCACCACGGCGTCAGCGGGAACGGGACAGTCGGCCAGCGGCATCGCCCCGAGGTTGGGCACGGCCGCGGCGGGCTTGTCCCGCTGCTCCACCAGCAGCAGCTCCTCACCGCGCAAGACCACGACCAGGTCGGCCACCGCCCCGGCCGGCACCAGCCGCGCGACCGGACCCGCCGTCGGCGACAACGCCGCCGGCGCCAGCGCCAGCGTCGCCACCCCCTCGCCCGGCGCCAGGCCGGCGAGAGTAGCCAGCAGCCCGCTGGAAACCGCCGCCTCGATCAGCGGGACCGGCGCCAGGTACTGCCCCAGGGCCTCGGCCGCGATGGCGAGTTCCACCCATCCGGCCCCGCCCCCGCCGCACGACTCGGGCACGGCCATAAAAGGAAACCCCAGCTCCACTACCTTGCGCCACAGC
>Ga0335083_10009116_pt1 | contig 12060 bp, 8 predicted proteins | sample Lox_Sample_42_FD_206716 | JGI IMG/M metagenome (GOLD analysis project Ga0335083, IMG submission 206716) | Soil microbial communities from Loxahatchee National Wildlife Refuge, Florida, United States - Lox_Sample_4.2 | ecosystem: Environmental > Terrestrial > Soil > Wetlands | place: USA: Florida... | reverse complement strand
GCTTGACCAAGAGCATGGAGCGGCTGCTGACCGGCTACCAGGAGAACCTGATCACGTTAGAAGAGCTCCGCTGCCGCATGCCGGAACTGCGCAAGCAGCAGCGGGCGAACCAAGCGGAATTGCAATCGCTGGAGATGACCGCTGTCGATCCAAACCGTAATCTACGTCTGGTGGAAACCCTCGCCGAGTTTCGCACACGACTGCGCGCCAGAGGCAACGTCCTGGAAGTGGCAGAGCGTCAGAGAGTCTTACGGCTGCTGGTGCAGGGGATCCTGGTGGGCAGGGACAACATCACAATCCGCCATTCCATTCCCATGCCGGCTTCTTCGCCCGACTCGAACGATGGAGTTCGGCCAAGCCGTGAACCGCCCGAGCCCAATACCGGCTCATGTTACCTTTTGCGTTCAAACAGTCTACGCACCCGCGACGATGTCTCCGAATTCTGCATGCCGGGGGCGCAACTTCCTCGAAAGCAGACTTGTGGGCTTGTAAAGGTTTACTTCTACGAGCAAGGTTCTCCTGAGACGCGGCGCACATGCTGAGAGTGAATGTTATGTCAGGTTGCGCTGCGGTTGCAAATGGTTGCGATCCGGGCGAACCCCATCATCGAGTGACACAAAGCGATTCGTCAGCGTTAAAGGGTCGGCACATTGCGAAAACTGAAAGGATGAGACTCACACCTGCAGTTGCTGGATCCAAATCCCGGCGGCGGCGTGGAGGACTCAGCGCTCAGAAGAGCTTGGTGCGGTTGCACGCCCGAAGGTGCGAGCAAGCCCAGCTAGAGGCGGGAGAATTCTTTCCGATGATCTCCTCGGCAGGCGTATCATTCACGGCTCCGATCACAGACCATTGTTCTCCATATACGCTAACGGTTTGTCTTAACTATAATTTGGATCACTTAGCCAAGGACTGGGTGCATTGCATTCTCAACTGCAAACTGCCTAACGAGAGATCCAGGGATGAGTGACGCCAAAGCTGGATATGATGTTGACCTGGAGTTGCAGGAACGCCTGCGCTTCGAGACGCTCATCGCGGACCTTTCGCTGCGTTTCGTGAACGTCCCCGCGGACCGTGTCGATCGGGAAATAGAAGATGCACAGCGCGCGATTTGCGAGTGTCTGGGACTGGAACACTCCTCCCTCTGGCAGACTTCAACGCAGAATCCCGGTGAGATGGTCCTGACGCATCTTTACCGGGATGATCCCGAGTTACCCCCGCCGCCCAAGCGAATGAGTGCCCAAAAATTCTTCCCTTGGACTCAGGCAAAGCTCATGGCGGGCGAGACCATTTCCGTCCCCAACACCGCCGACGGTCCGCCTGAAGCCAGCATAGACAGAGAAACATGGCGGCACTTCGGGGTGAAGTCAACTCTGGGATTCCCGCTTTCAGTTGGGGGCGGTTCCGTGTTCGGGGTCGTAAGTTTCGATGCTACAAGACGGGTACGAGCCTGCCCGGAGCCGCTTCTGAAACGGCTACGTTTGATCGCACAGGTATTTGCGAACGCGCTCGAACGGAAGCGCGCCGAGAAAAAGCTGCGGGAGAGTGAGGCCCGACTAAGCCTGGCGGCCGCATCTGCCAACGCCGGCTTATGGACTTTGGATGCAGAGACGGGTCAGATCTGGGCAACGGAGAAGACCCACGAGTTGTTTGGTTTGCCTCCTAGGGAGGAGATGAACCTGGATATATTTCTCGCACTCGTACATCCCGAAGACCGGGAAACGGTTCGCCAGGCCATACAGCAGGCGATGCAGTCGGGAGATGACTCCGCTGTCGAGTACCGCATTCAGCGGCCCGACGGAAGCCTACGCTGGATCGCGGCCCGTGGCCGGAGGCAAGCGGGAGTTGATTCCGAACCAGACCGGTTGATGGGGGTGAGTACCGATATCACTGAGTCGAAATATGCCGAGTTGCGACTGCAGGCGGAGAGCAAGTACCTGAAGGACGAGATCGAAGGAGATGGCCGCTTCGCCGACATTGTCGGCCAGAGCATCAGTCTCAAGAAGGTCTTCGAGCAAATCGAGCAGGTATCGCCCACCGATTCCATAGTACTTGTCACGGGGGAGACAGGTACTGGCAAAGAGCTGGTGGCGCGGGCCATTCACAATCTGAGTCGCCGCAAAGATCGTTTGATGGTGAAGGTTGATTGCACGTCGCTGCCCTCCACTCTGATCGAGAGCGAATTGTTTGGCCGCGAGAAGGGAGCGTACACTGGGGCGCTCACCCGGCAAGCCGGCCGATTCGAACTGGCGAACGGATCCACGCTCTTGCTCGACGAGATCGGTGATCTCCCTCTGGAACTGCAAGCCAAACTGCTGCGGGTTGTGCAGGAAGGTCAATTTGAGCGGTTGGGGAATCCAAAAACCATCAGCGTTGATGTCCGCATTATTGCCGCAACGAACCGCGACTTAGCCGAGAGAGTTAATGAGGGTCAGTTTCGGCAGGACTTGTATTTTCGGCTGAATGTGTTCCCGATTCATCTGCCGCCGCTGCGAGAACGCCAGGACGACATACCTCTGCTGACGTGGCGATTTGTTCGGGAATTAGAAAGGAAGATGGGTAAGAAGATCGAGTCCATCCCAAGAAAGACGATGGAAATGTTGCAGGACTACCCTTGGCCGGGGAATGTTCGGGAATTACGGAATGTTATCGAGCAAGCGCTTATCGTCTCATCAGGAAGCCAGCTCAATCTTCACCTTCCAGATCTTCGGGAAGCCACTCACCATCAGACATTAAGAGGGGCGGAACACCGTCACATTGTGGCAGCACTAGAGAAGACAAGCTGGCGCATCAAAGGAACGGGTGGGGCTGCGGAGCTTCTAGGTCTGAGGCCTTCCACGTTGTACACCACCATGCGGCGACTGGGCATTCCTACCCGGCACGAGAAGGACGGTATTCCGTCCTAGGGACGGAATACCGTCCCGCCCAATAAACCTTCAGCCCCGCCTGCCGTCTCGTATTGCAACCATAAGCTGCTTTTCGTCAACGACTTGCAGAGTCATTCCGACCGTCATCCAGAATGGCACACGGAGTGCCATCTGTCCTAGTGATGTCCCATCGAATTGCCCAGTTGAGAAAGAGAACTCGCGATGGTTGTTGCGTTGCTTGAGTTGGTGCCCGGAATGAAGAAGCGGCAAGCGATGCTGGAGGTCCTTCACTTCGTGGAGGAACGCATCAGGACTAAACCAGAATGCCTGGACTGTGGCGTGTTCGAGGCGGCGAACAGAACCCCGCGCGTTCTCTACGTGGAGCAATGGAGATCAGCTAAGGACCTGCACGCTCATCTTCGATCGAGTTTGTACCTGAAAATTCTGAACGCCGTGGAACTTGCCTGCGAGGAACCCAAGATCAGCTTTCACGAAGTATCGCAGACGGAGTCCATGGAACTGATCTGGCAGTTAAGAAGTTAGGCGGAACTCAAACGAGGGAGGTGCAAGCAGAAATTGCATTTCGTTTGAACTAGGCCGTGAACTGCCAACAGAAAAGGAGATGTGCCATGAGACGTATTGGTCTACTCACTTTGGCGGGAACATTGCTGTACGTGAGCATCGGCAGCGCACAGCAATACCCGGTCATGGACATGATCGCCAACAAAGTCATCCAGAAGTATCAGAACTCCACCTGCGAACAACTGTGGCAGAAGAAATCAGAAAAGACTCCGCCGACACAGCAGGAACAGAATGTAATTGCGATGCTGAAGAGTGACCCACAGATGCGCGCTGCGTTCATCGACAAAATTGCCGCTCCTGTTGCTAACAAGATGTTCGAATGCGGCATGATCCCGTAGTCGACAGAAGACTTGGAACCAAGGAGAAAGACTGTGCAATCCATTTCCTTATCATTCCGAAAGGCGCTGGTTTTGCTCGCGATGATGTCCCTGATTGCGGGCATGGGATTTGCGCAAAATGCAGCGCCCCAGACCACTAAGAAACCATCGGCAAGTAAGAGGCCGCCGCCGGCCGCGCCTGCGTTGCAATTGGACCCCAAGGCGCTGGATGTCCTGAAAGCGACCAGCGACAAGCTTGCGGCAGCGCACACCCTTTCGTTCACGGCGGTAGAACTGTTTGAACAACTGACCCGCCAGGACGTTCCGCTGGGGTACACCGCGAAGTATGAGGTCACGCTACAGCGGCCTGACAAACTACGCGTGCTCAAGCCCGCAGACGGTAACGCTACCAGCTTCTACTACGATGGCAAATCGATGATGGGCTACTCTCAGGCCGAGAATCTGCTGGCTGTGGCTGACGCCCCCTCAACGATCGATGCGACGATGGAGAAGGCGTATCAACTGGCGGCCATTTATTTTCCCTTCGACGACGTGATTGTCGCGAATTCGTATGGCGATCTCGCGCCGGGCCTGAAGCACGCTTACTACGTAGGGCAGTCCCGCGTTGTGGGAGGAACGACCACTGACATCGTGGCCTACGCCGGTGATGGAGTATTTGTACAGCTTTGGGTTGGTGTGGATGACAAACTGCCGCGGCTGATGCGCGCGATTTTCCTGGACGATCCCGACCACATGCGTCACGAGCTTGCCTTTACCGACTGGAAGCTCGATGAATCAGTCCCGGGAGATGCTTTCAGCCCGCCGGCCGCGGCTTCCACTGCGAAGCGCATTCCGTTCGCCGCCGCCCGTCCGGACCTACCCGTCAGCGCCAAACCTCCGGCTAAGGCCCAGCCTGCGAAAGTGAAGCAATAAAGGAGTCCGAACATGAGGCACAAGATCATCGTCACGTGCGTGAGCCTGGCCATTACGCTGGTTCCTCTGGACAGCGCACTGGCTTATTCGCATTGCAATCGTTACGGTGGCAGCACACAGCACAGCTACGGATCGACTTCACACGAAAGCGCTTACGGCACAAGCACATCGCACACCTACGGCGAGGGGACTTCCCACACCAACGAGTATGGGGGCAGTACTTCGCACAATTATTACGGGGGCACTACTCACACGAACACCTATGGCGGCACCACCTCAGGTGAAGCGGGTTACGGCGCAACTCACACGTACGACGACGGAGCAACCGCGTACCATTCCCCTGACGCATACTACGGGTATCATCCTCCAGCCACGTACTACGGGTACCATCCGCCGGCGCCTTACTATCCGGCCTGCTATGACTGCGGTTCGACTGCGGGCGCAGCCGCCGTCGGCGCTGTCGTCGGCATGGCTACCGGTGCGGCCATAGCGTCCTCGCAAAGTGCTGCCGCCTCCCAAAACGCTTATGCCCAGGGGTATAACGCGGGTGCAAGCAATACGAACACGGCCAATGCAAGTGCGGCCGCGACGAACGCGAACATGGCTGCTGCAAATGCCAATGCTGCAGCCGCGAATGCCAACGTTGCCGCTGCGGGTGCTACTGCTGCAACCGTGGGCGCCGGGTCCTACGCGATGGGCCAAATTGTGTCTGTACTACCGGCGGGGTGTATCACTCCGAACGTTGGAAGCGGAACTTACTATCTGTGCGGTAATACCTGGTTCAGTCCGTCGTATGGCGCTGGCGGCGTGTACTACAAAGTGGTGCCAACGCCGTAATTGTCGGAGCAATTGGAGACACCTGGATGGGATAGACGTTCGGGAAAAAGTGTTGTTGTAGTAAGCTTTGGTCGCCCATCACATTCAGTTAAAGAGCACCAGTCTTTGGCAGGATTACCACCATGGACGTGTGTCCCGAGAAAAACGGACATTGTCCGCGTATGATTCAACTGCGCGGGAGAGTGGTCGGCCACTTCAGAAGGACGGAGACACCTGTGAAAATGAAAGTTGGGGTAACGGCACCGTTCGCGCTTCTCCTCATCGGCATTGTCACAATGGTTTCGTGCGAGAAACCCAAAGCACCGCAACAGCAGGCACAGCAAACCGGGCAAGCTGCGCCGGCCGAGGAGCGGGTCGAGAAAAATCCCGACCGTAACGCCTACTTCGGTGAAGAGCACATCCACACCAGTTGGTCACTGGACGCCTGGGTAATGGGTAACCGAATCACCAGCCCGGACGACGCGCTCAAGTACGCCCAAGGCCAGACCATCAAACATCCTCTCGGCTATGACATCCACATCGAGACTCCTATGGACTTTATGGGGGTTACGGACCACTCGGAATACGTGGGGGTCACGAAGCAGGCCAACACTCCTGGGTCTTATGTGAGCAAACTGCCGGAGGCGCAGCCCCTGATCATGAAGAATCCCAATGATCCGGCGGAGCAGCAGAAAGTCTTCCTGTACTTGCTCTCGCTGACCAGTAAGCCTCCGATTAAGAATTTCATGGCCCCGCAAGTCGCGGTCCCAGTTTGGAAAGAAAACGTAAAGTACGCAGAAGAAAACAATCATCCAGGTAAGTTCACCGCGTTCTGCTCGTATGAGTGGACTTCCATGCCCAACAATCGCAACCTGCATCGCAACATCTTCTTCCGCGACTGCACCCATATTCCGGAGATGCCGTTCAGTTCAATGGACGACAACCATCCCGAAGCCCTGTGGAACTGGATGGACTCGCAGCGCAACTCCGGAAATACTCTGCTGGCGATTTCGCATAATGCGAACGTGAGCGACGGATGGATGTACCCGGTTGACCTTGACAGTTATGGACGTCCGATCGACGCGGCCTGGGCGTCGTCGCGTGATCGCAACGAGCGCCTCGTCGAGATCAAGCAGATAAAGGGAGCTTCGGAAACCCATCCTTTGCTCTCCCCCAACGACGAGTTCTCGAGCTACGAAATTTTCAGCGGACTGCTTGGTCTGGCCCCCGACAGCGGCCGCATCGATCACATCACCGGCAGTTTTGCCCGCCAGGCTTACAAAGATGGCATTGCGATGCAGGATGTTCGCGGTTACAACCCCTACAAGTTCGGCATGGCAGGCGGTTCTGACTCGCACAATACCGGCAGCCCGTATAGGCAAGACAATTTCTACGGGGGCCACGCTTCGGTGGACGGGACGGTGGAACGTCGCATGGTTGGCGTCATGCTGGGGCAGACCATCGACAACCGCATGGAAAACCCGGGTGGACTTACCGGTGTCTGGGCGGAGGAGAACACACGTGCGTCACTCTTTGACGCGATGTATCGCAAGGAAACCTTCGGTGTCAGCGGGCCGCACATCAAGGTCCGCTTCTTTGGCGGCTGGAACTACAACAAGGACAGTTTGACCGGCAAAAACTGGGTACATCAGGCGTATGTCAACGGTGTGCCCATGGGCGGTGATTTGCCTGTGATGCCACAAGGCGGGAAAGGCATCGCTCCTACCTTTGTGCTGTGGGCGGTGAAGGACCCAACCTCGGGCAACCTAGACCGGATCCAGGTCATCAAGGGCTGGACGAAAAGCGGGCAGAGCTTCGAGAAGATTTACGATGTCGTGTGGTCGGGTGACCGCAAGCCCGATCCGTGGACCGGTCGGGTTCCGGCCATCCAAAGCACGGTAGATCTGACGACGGCGACGTACACCAACAGCGTCGGCTCAACCGAGCTCAGCACTGCGTGGACTGATCCCGACTTCGACCCCAGCCTGCACGCCTTCTACTACGCGCGTGTGCTGGAGATCCCTACTCCTCGTTGGACGCTAATCCAGTCAGTGAAGGCCGGCCTTCCACCACCGGACGTGGTGCCTCCGACAGGGCAGGAACGCGCCTGGACTTCGCCGATCTGGTACACGCCGAGCGTGGAGGCGCGGAAGAATGCGCCTGCCGGAATGACGGTCGCCGACCTCAAAGCAAAGGGCGCAACCGCGCTGGGTGATGCTCAACTGAAATCGCTAGTCGTAGGCAAAGCTTTCTGGATCCGCAACAACGTGACAGGGCAGACGTTCAGCGCAAGCTATACCGCCGAGGGGCACGCCAACTTCTGGCACTTCGGAAAGAACGACATCGTGCCCAGCGGTTTTGGCAATGTCTTTCGTGATGGCTATCAAGGAACGACCGTGCCTTACAAGGTTGAGGGCGGCAAGGTCATTACATTCGTTTCGCAGGATCCGTACTCGGTGACGGTGTACAAGCTCGGCGACACCTACTACGGAGCGCGCAGTAATGAATTCGGGTACGCCAATTATGAGATGATTCCGACGCCGCAGTACGTAGCCAACCCGCTCACAGCGCTGCTCAACCAGTATTCCATCGAGCTTGGCCTGACAGAAACGCAGAGACAGGAGATCATTCCCATCGTTAAGAGCGAGCTGCCAAAAGTCCAGGAGCTGAAGAAGAACACCACGCTCAAGCCAGTGGATAAACTCGAGCAGTTGAAGCAAATCTCTGACGAACTCGATAGCAAGATTACACCGCTGCTCAATGCGGACCAGCAGAAGAAGTTCCAGGAAATCCGCGAACAGCACCGACGGCAACTGATCGAGAAGATGGGCAGCCAGGTGGTACAGAAGCTGGAAGCAGATGCCACAGCGATGTTTGACCAGCATGCGCAGAAAGGACCGAGCCATAAGTAAGGAAGGATCGCTGCGCATGAGGAGCAGAGCGCTTGGACTAGCGGCAGTTCTAGAAATGGGTACGGGACTGCTTCTGCTCGCGTTGCCAGCGATCGTGTTCACTTGCTGTTCGGGGTTGAAATCAGTGGCATCAGCCTCGTGCTTGGCCGGTTCGGCGGAATCTGTCTCGTCGCTCTAAGCGTGGCGTGCTGGCCGGGCAACGTTACTCGCTGGCCGTTCTACGGAATGCTGACCTACAGCGTCCTGGTGATGATCTATCTGCTGGTAGTTGGTGTTGGCGGACACGCTGGAATCGTCTTGTGGCCAGCCGTGGTGGCTCACGCCATCCTAGCGGTACTTCTCTTGCTGGCGCGATTTAGGAAAGGCAGGAGGGCGGCGGCATGAGGGCAGATGTGAATTTGAATTGAAGCGAAGTACTGCCCAACTCAGGGGAAAGATGGCACCTTGTTCAAAGGTGTTCTTGTTGCCGATGCTGGTCGGGATACTCATTCATTCCTGTCAGGCGCAAGACTTAGCTCCTCGTGCCTACATCATCACTCCCGTGCATGCTAACGCAGTGACAGTGACGTGGGCATTCTACGATGGTGGCATCAATTTCAACGGGGTTGTGCCATTACAGGGCTCCACCGGAACATATAACGTGCCGAGCTTTGTCTATACCCACGCGTTTAGCTTCCTTGGCCGCTCGGCCAATGTCAGCGGCGGGTTGGGCTATGGCGTGGGGCACTTCCAAGGGGAGTTGGGGGGCACCGAACATAATGTCTACCGCTCTGGCCTGCTGGATCTCGCGTTTCGATTTTCCGTCAATCTGCTGGGCGGCCCGGCGATGGAGCAGCAACAGTACGCGAAATGGAAGCAGAAGACGCTGCTGGGGGCCAGCCTGAAAGTAATCGCTCCGACCGGCCAATACGATCCGGCGCTACTGATCAACTGGAGCATTAATCGGTGGGCGTTTAAGCCCGAACTGGGCTATTCCCGGCGCTGGGGCCATTGGGTGCTCGATGCCTATGCCGGGGTATGGCTCTTTACCACCAACGACGCTTTCTTCAATATCCCTCGTCCTCTACCTCAAAGCACGGCGCCGATTGGCTCGTTCGAAGGGCACCTGAGCTACAGCTTCAAGAACCCGATGAAATGGGTGTCGCTCGACGGCAATTTCTGGTTTGGCGGCACCGACAGTGTAAACGGCATATCGAATCCTGAAACTAGGCAGACTGCCTCCCGTCTAGGAGCGACGTTCGCACTGCCGGTTACCCAGCACCAGACGCTGAAATTCAGCTATAGCGGGGGGACTTACGATCGGTTTGGAGGAAACTACAACAACGTCGCGGTGGCGTATCAGTATTCGTGGCTGGGACGGCCGAGATAGATAGAGAACTTAGGATACGCAGATGTGAATTAGCGGTATAAGTGAGGAACACTGGTATGGCAGAGCTGGAAGAAGCAGCGTCCGAGCAACGGGTGTCTGCGAACGCCGGCCGCGATGAAGTCTCCCTGGTTCGTGGAGGTCCGTTCTATCGGGCCCAGGAAGCGTTGCGACTCGTCCACCCCGATCATTGGCACCTCGGCCGAAGAGTGATCTTCGCCATCGCTATCGGATGGCTCCCGCTGGTGCTGATTACCCTGCTGTTCAATCCTCGCGCCGTTTTTGGCCTGCTCACCGACTACACGGTCAACGCAAGGATGCTGTTCGGCGTTCCCGTCCTGCTGGCAGGCCAGCCTGTGATGGAGACTGCGTTCCGCGCCATCGTGCGGCACATACGCGATGCGGGGCTGCTCACGCCAACAGATACCGACCGTTTGGACCAAACTCTGGTCCGGCTGATTCGGCTGCGCGATTCCGTCATTCCAGAGCTGATGTTTGTGGTCGTTGCTTACGCGAAAGTCGCGGAGACCGTGCAAACCCAGTTGATGTATGTACGGCCGTGGGGTTTGGCCGGAACAGGTGTCGAGGCACACTTGTCTGCTGCCGGCTGGTATTACGTCCTGGTAAGCCAGTTGCTATATGGATTGCTCATGTTGATCAGCCTTTGGAAGTGGCTGCTGTGGTGCATCTTTCTCTACCGCCTGTCGAAGCTCGACCTGCAACTGGTGCCCACGCATCCCGATCAGCACGGCGGAATCGGCTTCCTCGGACTCTCGCCTGTGGCGATAACTCCCACCATTCTGGTTGGCTCGGCAGTGATCGGGGCCACTTGGCGCTCCGAGGTCTTCCGCGAACACATGCATTTCATGAGTTTTAAGATCGACGCGGTCGTCCTGGTCGGCGTCGTGCTAATCGTAGTGTTGGGACCGTTGGTCCTGTTTGTCCCCAGGCTCACCCGCCTGCGCCGCCTTGGTATCTTCGAGTACGGGGCCCTAGGGCAGTTGGAGAGTATGCAGTTTCATCAGAAGTGGATCCTGCATCGTGCCGGTCGCGAAGAGGAGTTTCCCGCGACGCCGGAGGCCAGTACCCTCACGGATTACGGGTCCAGCTACCAGAATATCGAACACCTGCAGCCGTTCCCGTTTGACCAGGGAGCCTTCGTCGGGCTCATTCTGGCAGTTGCGATCCCGCTGCTGCCCGTAGTTCTGGCTGAGGTTCCTTTTGCGACGGTGTTGAAGGCGTTGTTAGAAGCGGTGAAATAGATACAAAGCAGTAGCAGAGGCGCTGAGCTCAGTACCGCAAGTGGCCTCCCAGGGAGGAATATCGTGGTTAACTCTGCTGTCGCTCCATCCAAGACTGAAAGACGTAAGCAAGGAAAAGCGCTTCGCGATAAATGCCCGCGCACCTCGCAGGCCGAATGGAAGCCCCGATCGAAGTCGGAAGACATAGTTAAGCTGCTTGAGGAATCCGACGCCGACCGGATTCCGGGTTTGATCCCCGTTAAGTATCAGAGGATGGCCGTGTCGCCGTTCACGTTCTATCGTGGCGCAGCGATCATTCAGGCGCGAGATCTCGCGAATGCCTCCGTATCGGGGATCACGGTGCAGGCGTGCGGCGATTGCCACCTGGCTAACTTTGGAGGCTTCGCTTCGCCCGAACGGGTGTTGGTTTTCGACATCAACGACTTCGACGAGACGTTCCCCGGTCCATGGGAATGGGACATAAAGCGGCTGGGCGCAAGCCTCGTATTGGCCGCGAGAGACCGTGGTTTTTCCAAAGCTGTCGCTGACGATACGGTGCGAGCAGCGGCGTCGTCGTATCGCGAGCGGATGGCTGAATTCGCTGAATTGAAAGTGCTTGACACCTGGTACACACAAATCCACATCGACGCCCTCAAGGAGCATTTCCGGAAAGATCCCGACGTTTTAGCCCGCTTGACGAAAGTTCAGAAAAAGGCCCGCTCGCGAACTTCTGAGGCCGTGGCTCCCAAGCTCACTGCGGTTGTGGACGGTCGCCGGAAGATCAAGGACGAACCGCCGGTTCTCTTCCATTACCAGCAAAATGTCAAGAACCTCGAGAAAGCGAACCGCGATCACCTCGCGCGCTATCGGAAGTCGTTGCAGGCGGACCGCGTTGCATTGTTCGATCACTACGCCTACCAGGATTCTGCAGTGAAAGTTGTTGGTGTCGGCAGCGTTGGGACGCGCTGCTACGTCTCTCTGTTTCTCGCAGAGGAAGATGACCCACTCTTTCTTCAAGTCAAGGAAGCG
>Ga0335083_10009114_pt1 | contig 12062 bp, 11 predicted proteins | sample Lox_Sample_42_FD_206716 | JGI IMG/M metagenome (GOLD analysis project Ga0335083, IMG submission 206716) | Soil microbial communities from Loxahatchee National Wildlife Refuge, Florida, United States - Lox_Sample_4.2 | ecosystem: Environmental > Terrestrial > Soil > Wetlands | place: USA... | reverse complement strand
ATGGTGGGTACTTCCAGATCGCGAATCGACAGCCACGTGCGGTAGAACGGCAGCATCCGGTCCCGGATCGCGTCAACGCTGAGATCGGGCGATTCCCCGATCCAGGACAGATCCCCGCCGGCGCAAAACGCCGGACCGGCGCCCGTCACGACGACCGCCCGCACCGAGCGGTCGCCGCGCAGTGAGCCGACGGCCTCGCGCCACGCAGCGGTGAGCTCGGCGGTCATGGCGTTGCGCTGGTCGGGCAGGTCGAGGGTCAGCACGACAACACCGTCGGGACGACGGTCGACACGAAGCGGGCCTGAAGGCATCCGGTTCTCCCGGTCGAAAGGGGCGGTTCCGGGAGCCTAGGCCCTGGGTGAGAATCCTGCGCGCCGCGGGCGGCGGTCCGGTGTCGAACCAAGCTCAGGCGGCCGCGCGGGCATCCTCGGCCCGGGCCGACCGCCACGCCCCACGCTCAGATACCGCGAAATTGAGCGTGGCGACGGTAGGGTGATCGAAGGTTCGACCGGCTCCCGGCCGGCGGCGATCGATCGAGGAGGGCCAGATGGCCGACACCTACGAGGGCTACTGCGTGAAGTGCAAGGAGAAGCGCACGTACCAGGGTGAGATCAAGACCAGCGAGTCGGGCCGCCGGATGGCCCAGGGCCCATGCCCGGTCTGTGGCACCAAGGTGAATCGGATTCTCGGCAAAGCCTAGGCATTTCGCCCGGCGTACCCGCTCGGTCCGTCTCCGAACCTCGGCACGGCCCGACGCTCCTCCCCGTTGGCCGGGCTGCGCCATCGGCGCGAGCGCGACAGACATTTCGGAACCCCGCGAGGCACCGGTCTCGCGGGGTTCCGGCGCGTTGTGATCGATTTCCTCGCGATCCATTCGGGTCCCTCTCGCCGCTCGCTCACCGTCCAGCTGTGGACAGCGCCCGCGGACGAGCGCCCCGCTGTGCCAGGCTGCGGCGCTTGCGAGGAGAGGCCGATCGCCGTGCGCCCGATGCTCAAACCCGCGTTGCGCCGGCTCTGGCGCGACCCGTCGACCCTTCAACTCGGGGTGGACCCGCGCCGGGCAATCGTCCTCGGCGGGATCGACCCGGCCGACCTCGCACTGCTCGACCTCATCGACGGTCGGCACGAGGTCACCGAGATCGCCGACGACGCCGAGCGCAAGGGGCACCCGAGAGATCGCACTTTGGCCCTCCTGAACACCCTCGACGCTGCCGACGCACTCGACGACGGCGACGCCGCTCCCCCACCCGACGCCCGGCTGGCTCCGGACCTGTTGTCTTTGTCGCTCGTGCATCGCGGGCCGGGCGAGGCTCCCCTGCGTCTGGCTCGGCGCCGCTCCGCAGCGGTCGAGGTGCGCGGTGCCGGACGGGTCGGCGCGACGCTCGCTCGTGCGCTCAATGCCGCGGGAGTCGGCCACCTCGCGGTCACCGACGACGGGCCGGTCAGGGACGCCGACCTCGCGCCCGGTGGGATCCGGGTCGTCGGCGCGCACGTCACCACCCGGGCGCAGCAACTGCGGCGCGAGATCGACACCGAGCCGAGTGTCGTCCGGCGCGCCGATGCCCTGATCGTGCTGGCGCCCACGGGCGGATTCCTGCCGCCCGAGTGGCTGGCCACCGCCCGTCATCAGGTGCATCTTCCGGTGCTCATCCGCGAGACGACCGCGTCGATCGGGCCGCTCGTCTTGCCCGGGAGCAGCCCCTGCCTTCGGTGCCTTGAGCTGGCCAGGGGCGAGCGCGACCCCGTGTGGCCGGCGTTGACCGCGCAGCTCGTGGGTCAGCCCGCAGGAGTCGAGCCCTGCGACGTGGTCCTCGCCGGTGCGGCCGCATCGATCGCCGCCCTGCACGTTCTCGCCTGGATCGAGCACGGCGACGACCGGCCTCCGCCGAGTGTCGGCGGGGTTTTCGAGTTGTCTCTGGTTGACCTTCGGCTACGGCGCCGAACAATCACCGCGCATCCGGACTGTGGATGCGGCGCGGTTGGGATCACTGAACCCCACCCGTAGCGGGAGCCCGGAGGTCAGGATTGGCGCTGCGCGGCAGGCACGTAGTCGCGCTTGGTGGCACCCGTGTACACCTGACGCGGACGCCCGATCCTGGTGTCGGGGTCGGTCATCATCTCCCGCCAGTGCGCGATCCATCCCGGCAGCCGACCGAGAGCGAACAGCACGGTGAACATCGGGGTGGGGAAGCCCATCGCTTTGTAGATCACTCCGGTGTAGAAGTCGACGTTCGGATACAGCTTGCGCTCGACGAAGTAGTCGTCGGCGAGGGCGATCTCTTCGAGCTCGATCGCGAGATCGAGCATCGGGTCTTGCACGCTCAACGCGTCGAGCACGTCGCGGGTGGCCTTCTTCACGATCGCGGCCCGCGGGTCGTAACTCTTGTAGACCCGGTGGCCGAACCCCATCAGCTTGACGCCCGGCTCCTTGTTCTTCACCCGCTCGACGAACGAGCGCACATCCCCGCCGTCGGTCATGATCGTGTCCAGCATCTCGAGCACCGCCTGGTTGGCGCCGCCGTGCAGTGGACCGAAGAGCGCGTTGACCCCGGCGGAAACCGAGGCGAACAGGTTCGCGTGGGCGGACCCCACCATGCGAACGGTAGAGGTCGAGCAGTTCTGCTCGTGATCGGCGTGCAGGATCAGGAGCATGTCGAGGACTTTGGCGACGGTCGGATCGACGTCGTAGGTCTCGGCAGGTACGCCGAAAGTCATCCGGAGGAAGTTCTCGACGTACCCGAGGGAGTTGTCCGGGTACAGGAACGGCTGGCCGACCGCCTTCTTGTGCGCATAGGCCGCAATCGTCGGAAGCTTCGCGAGCAGTCGCATCGTCGTCTGCTCGACATGCACCGGGTCGAACGGGTCGAGGGTGTCCTGGTAGAAGGTCGATAGCGCGCTCACCGCCGAGGAGAGCACCGGCATCGGGTGCGCGTCGCGCGGGAAGCCGCCGAAAAAGCCGGTCAGATCCTCGTGCAACATCGTGTGCTTCATGACCTCGGCCGTGAAAGTCGCGAGCTCCGCCCGTGTGGGGAGTTCGCCGTAGATCAGCAGGTAGGACGTCTCGAGGAACGACGAGGACTCGGCGAGCTGTTCGATCGGGTAACCGCGGTAGCGAAGGATGCCGGCGTCACCGTCGATGAAGGTAATGGCCGATGTGCACGAGGCGGTGTTGCCGAAACCGGGGTCGTAGGTGACTCGCCCGGTGGTCGAGAGCAGCTTTCCCACGTGCATCCCCGACGGCGCCTCGGTCCCCTCGACCTCGTCGAGGGGCAGCACCCCGCTCGGGTAGTTGAGTTCGTAGTCGGCCATCTGGATCTCCCTCACGCACACGCCTCGGCTTCGATCAACGAGAATAGAGGGGTGAGTGACATCCCGAAGTGGGCGATCTCCCGATCCGTGAAGCTCGCGAGCATTCCCACCCGATTTGCCGGACGCACGGCGCTCGGCGTGGGCAAGCGGATCGGGGGACGACCGGCCGAGGTTGTCGCATCCGAGATCCAGCAGCGCACCGCGGATCAACTCTTTCGCGTGCTCGGCGAACTCAAGGGCGGCGCCATGAAATTCGGGCAAGCGCTGTCGGTCTTCGAGGCTGCGCTCCCCGAAGATCTGGCCGCGCCGTACCGAGCGGCACTCACCAAACTCCAGGACGCGGCACCGCCGATGCCGGCCGCAACCGTGCACTCCGTCCTGGCCGACGCGCTCGGGCCGGACTGGCGTTCGTCGTTCCTGGAGTGGGACGACCGGCCTGCGGCTGCGGCCTCGATCGGTCAGGTCCACAAGGCGGTCTGGAAGGACGGCCAGACGGTCGCGGTCAAGGTTCAGTACCCGGGTGCCGGTCCGGCGCTGCTCTCCGACCTCAACCAGCTTGCGCGCCTCGCCCGGCTGTTCGCGGTCATCAACCAGGGTCTGGACGTCAAGCCACTGATCAAGGAGCTCAAAGAGCGGGTCGCCGAGGAGCTTGACTACGAGCAGGAAGCGGCGTCCCAGGCACGCTTCGCTGCCGCCTATGACGGCGACCCCGACATCGTCGTACCGAAGGTGCTCAGCCAGGCCGGAAACGTCCTGGTCACGCAGTGGGTGGACGGGACTCCGTTGTCGGTGCTGATTCGCGACGGCAGTCCCGCGCAGCGCAACCGGGCCGGGCTGCTGCTCACCCGCTTCCTGTTCTCCGGACCGTCCCGGGCCGGCCTGTTGCACGCCGACCCGCACCCCGGCAACTTCCGGATCACCGCGCAGGACACCCTCGCCGTGCTGGACTACGGGGCGGTCAACCGGCTCCCCGGCGGTTTCCCTCCGCAGATCGGTGCGCTCGGGAGGCTCGCGCTCGAAGGGCATGCGGACGCGGTCCTCGACGGGCTGCGCGACGAAGGGTTCGTGCCGGATGATCTCGAGGTCGACGCGCAGGCCGTGCTGGACTACGTGCTGCCCATGCTCGCGCCGGTCATTGCTGAGCGGTTCCACTTCACCCGGTCCTGGCTGCGACAGGAGGCCGCGCGAGTCAGCGACCCGCGCTCTCCCGCAAACCAACTCGGCCGCCAGCTGAACTTGCCGGCTACCTACCTGCTCATGCACCGGGTCAGCACCGGGCTGATCGGAGTCCTGTGCCAGCTCGACGCCGAGATCCCCTACGGCGCCGAACTCCGCCGCTGGCTCCCCGGCCTCGCGGGCCCCCCACCGACCGAATCCGTCGACCCGGCAGACTCTTGCGGAAGGCGCGACATCGCGGACCTGCCCGAGCGCCCCTGACCTGGAGGACGGATGGCCCGTTCGGAACACGATTCGGAACACGAGGAGATCGTCGAGACGCTCCGGGCACTGCCGGTCTTTGCGAACTGCGACCGCTCCGATCTGAACGACCTCGCCGAACACGCTCGGCGGACGTCGCTGCCGGCCAACTGGCCGCTGATCCAGCAAGAGACACCATCGGACGCCTGCTACGTCCTGCTGAGCGGCTCCGCCGACATCCTCGACGGAGATCGCAAGCTCGACACCGTCGCAGCGGGCGCCGTCGTCGGCGAGGTCGGGTTGACCGCTCACCGGTTGCGCAACGCAAGCGTCGTGTCGACCTCGCCCCTGACCTTGCTGCACATCTCCGCGAGTGAGTTCACGGCCCTGATCGAGCGCCGACCGGCGCTGCGGCGAGCGTTCGAGAGCCGAAGCACGCCCGCCCACTCCGCGGAGGCCGATCAGGACTAACACCCGGGAGGATGAGCCACAGACCCATCCTGGCCTCATCCCCGGATCGGTGGTGGACTACCGTTCGGCGGTGGACAGTGAATCGGGATTCCCCATCGAGACGCGTTACGACGCGTCCAGCCTGCAGGGGTGGGACCCGGCGACCCAGCTAGGCGAGCCCGGCGGCTACCCCTTCACCAGAGGCGTCTATCCCTCCATGTACACGGGCCGGCCGTGGACGATCCGTCAGTACGCCGGCTTCGGCACCGCCCGGGAGTCCAACGAGCGCTACCACCAGCTGGTCGCGAACGGCTCCACCGGGCTCTCGGTGGCGTTCGACCTGCCGACCCAGATGGGCTACGACTCCGACGACCCGGTCGCCTCGGGTGAGGTCGGCAAGGTCGGCGTGGCGATCGACTCGGTCGAGGACATGCGGGTGCTCTTCGACGGCATCCCGCTGGACAAGGTCTCGACGTCGATGACGATCAATGCACCGGCGTCGCTGTTGCTTTTGCTTTACGAACTGGTCGGCGCGGAGCAGGGCGTGCCCGCAAGCGCGCTCACCGGCACCATCCAAAACGACATCCTCAAGGAGTACATCGCCCGCGGAACCTACATCTTCCCGCCGAAGCCGTCGCTGCGACTGATCACCGACATCTTCAGCTACTGCCGCTCCGCCGTACCGAAGTGGAACACGATCTCGATCTCGGGCTATCACATGGCCGAGGCCGGAGCGACCCCCGCGCAGGAGATCGCGTTCACGATCGCCGACGGGATCGAATACGTTCGTGCCGCGATCGCAAGCGGCCAGCACGTGGACGAGTTCGCGCCCGCGCTCTCGTTCTTCTTCGTGGCCCGCACCACGTTGTTGGAGGAGGTCGCGAAGTTCCGCGCTGCGCGACGGATCTGGGCGCGAGTGATGAAGGAGACGTTCGGAGCCGAGAACCCCAAGTCACAGATGCTGAGATTTCACACCCAGACCGCGGGCGTTCAACTCACCGCCCAGCAGCCCGAGGTCAACCTGATCCGGGTCACCACCCAAGCGCTCGCCGCGTTGTTCGGCGGGACCCAGTCGCTGCACACGAACTCCTACGACGAGGCGATTGCGCTCCCCACCGAGAAGGCGGCCCGGCTCGCCGTGCGCACCCAGCAGGTGCTGGCCCACGAGACCGACATCACGGCCACGGTCGACCCGTTCGCCGGCTCCTATGCCGTGGAGTCGATGACCGACGAGGTCGAGGCGGCCGCGGTCGAACTGATGCGCCGGATCGAAGACATGGGAGGCGCGGTCGCCGCGATCGAGCGGGGTTATCAGAAAGGCGAGATCGAGCGGACGGCGTACCGGACATCGCAGCAGATCGACGCCGGCGAGCGGGTCGTCGTCGGGGTCAACAAGTTCACCGTCGACGTGGAGGAGCACTACGAGCCGTTGCGGGTCGACCCGCGGATCGGGGAGGCGCAGGCCGAGCGGCTGGCGAAGCTGCGGGCGGACCGCTCGTCGGCCGATGTGAGCGCGGCCCTCGACGCGCTGCGGTTCGCCGCGGAAGGTACCGACAACGTCCTGGTCCCGATGCGGGCCGCCCTCGCCGCTCGGGCCACCGTCGGCGAGGTCTGCAACGCGCTACGGGAAATATGGGGGACCTACCAGCCTGTTGACCCGTCATGACCGACGACCGGATCGAGATGAACGGCGACCAGATCGACCTTGCCGGCGCCGAGAAGGCGGCGGCGGACCTGCTCGGCGCGTTGGGCGTTGACACCAGCGAGGCGCCGCTGGCCGGCACCCCCGCTCGGATCGCCCGGGCCTACGCCGAGCTCCTGACCCACCGGGAGTTCTCGCTCACCACCTTCCCCAACGACGAGGGCTACGACGAGCTGGTCATCGCCCGGGATATCCCGTTCTCCTCGGTCTGCGAGCATCACTTCCTGCCGTTCGTCGGCACGGCCGTCGTGGCATACCTACCCGGCGAGCGGATCCTCGGACTATCCAAGCTCGCCCGGGTGGTCGAGATGTTCGCCCGCCGCCCGCAGGTACAAGAGCGGATGACCACGCAGATCGCGCGTTGGCTGAATGACAACCTCGCGCCGAAAGGCGTCGGCATCGTCCTCGAGGCCGAGCACACGTGCATGACGATCCGCGGGGTGGGGGCCCGGGGGGCGACAACGGTGACCTCAACACTGCTCGGGCACCTGCGCAACGACGCCCGAAGCCGGGCCGAGTTCCTGACCCTCGCCCACCTCCAGCGCTAACCCCCTTCGCCCAACTGTCAGTTATCGGCCGTTTTCGGCGAAGAAATGGCCGATAACTGACAGTTGGGCGGATGGCGGCGGGGATCCGGATTCACAGGTAGCTCCCAGGCGTACCTCACGCGGTGCTCAGGGCGTGATCTCAGGCTGAGATCACGCTTCGAATGCCGGCGTTTCGGGCCGTGCATTCCTGTCCCGCGAACCAGGAGAGTACGTCGTGCCGCGACCGTTGCACCTCCTTCGCCGCTGGCCGGTCATCGCCGCCGCGGTCGTCATCGTCCTCGCCGGCGGTGGAGCCGCATGGGCGATGACCCGATCCTCGGGCTCGTCGAACGCAACGACCCAGGTCGTGGCCGCGAAGTACGCCACGATCAACCAGACCGTGTCGACCTCCGGCACGATCGAGCCGTTGCATTCCGCGGATCTCGACTTCGCGACGAGCGGTCGAGTCACCTCGATTCGGGTCAAGGAAGGCGAGAAGGTCCGCAACGGCGAGGTCCTCGCCACCGTCGGCCGGGCGGCGTTGGTCGCGCAGGTCGCGGCCGCACGGGCCAGCGTCGAGTCCGCGGCCGCCAAGGTTGCCGAAGATTCCACGGGATCGAGCACCCAGCTCGCCGCCGATCGGGCCGCGCTGGTCTCGGCAAACAGCCAGCTCGCGTCCGCGAAATCCGCGCTCCGGGACGCCAGCCTGCGGGCAACGATCAACGGGACGGTCACGTCGGTCAACCTGACCAAGGGCCAGCAAGTGAGCGGTACGTCGACCGCCAGCAACGCAGCGACGTCGTCGTCAACCTCATCGGAGAGCCAGGTCGTCATCCAGTCCTCCCGAACCTTCCTCGTTGACGCCACGGTCGATGACACCGAGGTCAGCTCGGTCAAGAAGGGGCAGAAGGTCACGATCACGCCCGACGGTGCGACCACAACCGTCAACGGCGTCGTCACGTCGGTCAGCACCGTGCCGTCGTCCGAGTCCAGCGTGGTCAGCTTTCCGATCGTCGTCCGGGTCGCCGGCCACCCGAGCGGCGTATACGCGGGCGCAAGCGCGACGCTCCTGATCACGACGAAACACCTCGCCCACGTGCTCGAGATCCCGACCCTGGCAGTCACCTACAGCGGGTCCACCGCAACCGTGAAGGTGCGTTCCGGCAACTCCACCACAACCCGCACGATCACGACCGGTTCGACCTACGGCCAGGAAACCCAGGTGGTGTCCGGACTGAAGTCCGGCGAGGACGTGGTGGTCACGGTTCCGTCGTTCGCCCAGTTCAACCGCGGAAGCGGTGGCGAAGGCAACGTGCCCAGCGGCGGCCTGTTCGGCGGGACCGGCGGGAACAGCGGCGGCGGAGGCTTCCCGACCGGGGGCGGCTTCCCCGATGGCAGCGGCGGATTCGGAAACGGCTGATGACCACTCCCACCGGCGCCCCCGTCCTCGCTCTGGAGGACGTGCGCAAGACCTACCGCAACGGCTCGCTCGAGGTCGAGGCGCTGCGCGGCATCACCCTCGACATCGACGACGGCGAGTACGTCGCGATCATGGGCCCGTCGGGCTCGGGCAAGTCGACGCTCATGCACATCCTCGGCTGCCTGGACACCCCGACATCGGGACGTTACCGGCTTGCCGGCGAGGACGTGGCGACCATGAACGAGGCGGCTCTGGCCCACGTCCGCAACCGGCGGATCGGCTTCGTGTTCCAGCAGTTCAATCTGCTTGCTTCGTTGAGCGCACTTCGCAACGTCGAACTACCGCTGACCTACGCCGGAGCCAGTCCTGCAGATCGACGCAGCCGCGCTCTCGAGGCGCTAACCAGGGTCGGTCTCGGTGACCGCGTCGAACACCGACCGGGCGAGCTGTCCGGTGGCCAGCAACAGCGGGTCGCCGTCGCACGGGCTCTGGTCACGGATCCGACGCTGATTCTCGCCGACGAACCGACCGGCAACCTTGACTCGACCTCGAGCGCGGACGTGCTCGCACTGCTGGCGGAACTGCACGATGGCGGACGCACGATCGTTCTGATCACGCACGAGGCGGACGTCGCCGCCGCCGCGCAGCGAATCGTCCGGATGAAGGACGGTCTCCTCGATCCGGACCTCGCGACCTCGATGGGCGGGGCGCGATGAGCTGGCTCGAGACGGCCCGAACCGGGCTCACGGCGATCGTGACCCACCGGATGCGCTCGATCCTCACAATGCTCGGAATCCTGATCGGGATCGCCGCGGTGATTCTCACGGTGGGCCTCGGGCAAGGAGCCCAACAGCAGGTGGGCAGCGAGATCAGCGCCCTAGGAAGCAACCTGCTCATCGTCTCCCCCGGGAGTGCGACGAGCTCGACCGGCATCCGCGGCGGCTTCGGATCGGCCTCCACGCTCACCACCGAGGACGCGACGGCACTGTCGTCCAAGGTCACCGCCCCCGACATCAAGGCCGTCGCGGCGACCACCTCGACCTCGGAGGAGCTCACCGTTGATTCCTCCGCCACCGGCAATCGGTTCGCGGCGCTGGCAGCGTCCGGCTCGTCCTCCTCCTCGTCATCGTCCTCGGCGACGAACTGGACCACGACCGTGGCCGGCACGACCCCGTCGTGGCTCTCGGTTCGGTCTCGCTCGGTCGTCGAGGGACGATTCATCACCGCGCACGACGTGGCGACGAACGCCGCCGTCGTCGTGCTCGGATCGGAGACCTCGTCCGAGCTGTTCAGCGGACGGGACCCGGTCGGGCAGACGGTGACCATCGCCGACATCCCGTTCACCGTGGTCGGCGTCTTGAACTCGGTCGGGTCGGGCGCCTCGTCCAGCTCCGATCAGGACGACACCGCGATCGTGCCGATCACGACCGCGATGACCCGGGTCGTCGGAGGGACGTCGCGCACCTCGGTCAGCACGATCTACATCGAGGCGACCAGCTCGAAGACGATCTCCGCCGCCTATCAGGAGGCGGACGCAGAACTCCTGGCCCTGCACGGCATCACGACCTCGTCCGACGCCGACTTCTCGATCGCCTCCCAGCAATCGATCCTGAGTACGGCGACCAGCGTCGACCGGACGCTCACCATCTTGCTCGGCGGAATCGCTGGCATCTCCTTGTTCGTCGGGGGGATCGGCGTGATGAACATCATGCTGGTGTCCGTCACCGAGCGGATCCGCGAGATCGGGTTGCGCAAAGCCCTCGGCGCCACGCCGAGCGCAATCCGTCGCCAGTTCCTCGTCGAGGCCGGAACCCTCGGATTGACCGGCGGGATCCTCGGAGTCGCACTTGGTCTGATCGGCGCGGTCGTTCTCCCGCACTTCATCTCCGATCCGATCGCCATCTCCTCCACCGCGGCGATCGGCGCGATTGCGGTTGCCGTCGGAATCGGCCTGGTCTTCGGCGTCTACCCCGCCAGCAGAGCCGCGCGGCTCGCCCCCATCGACGCACTGCGTAGTGAATAACCGAAGGAGCACCCCGTGACCCCCCACATCCGGACCGCCTCGACCGGCGGCAAGCGTCGCCTCGCCACCGTCGCGGTGATCGGCGCGAGCGCCGCGGTGCTCGCCGCGTGCGGAAGCGGCTCAACCGGCGGCAACTCCGGCGGCGGCGGAGCGTCAGACGCTCCCACCGGAAGCGCGGCGGGGTTCGCCCCGGTAACGGGCAAGGTTGTGTCCACCGGAAGCTCGGGTGCGCGCGTGTCCACGACGTCCGGCAAGACCGACGTGGCGTTCGCGTCGACGACCCGGTTCACCACGCTCGCGACGATCGACAAGGCCGCCCTCAAGGTCGGCCAGTGCGTCACCGTGTCGAGCTCGTCGACCACCAGCTCAGCCACCGCGATCACGGCAACCACCATCACGGTCACCAGCAACACCGCGTGCAGTACCGCCCGCAGCTTCGGTAGACCCGGCACGGGTAATGGCGGCCCGCCGAGCGGCGGTAGCGTCGCCAGCGGCGCGCCCGGTGGTGAGGGCTTCCCCGGCGGCACGTCCGGGAGCGGGGGGTTGCCCGACGGGACACCTCCGACCGGCGGCGCCTCGGGCAGCGGCAACCGGGTCGGCGGGTTCCCGAGGGCGGGGACGATCACCTCGATCTCCGGCTCGACGATCACGATCAAGTCCCTCGTGCGCGGTGTCGCCGGCGGATCATCGTCGCCCTCGACCGGCCACGTCACCGTGACGACCTCGGGGTCGACGACGTTGCGACGCAGCGTCACCGGATCGAAGAGCGACGTCGTCACCGGCACGTGCCTCACCGCGATCGGCCAGAAGACAAGCGGCGGAGTCGTTGATGCCTTCTCGGTCACGGTCTCCAGTCCCAGCGACGGCACCTGCACCGCGAGCACCAGCGGGTTCGGTGGCGGGTTCGGTTTCGGTGGCCCACGGGGTTCCCGCCCGAACGGGTCGACCAGTGCCTAGCGTGCTCATTCGCCGCCGGGTGATCGTCGGCGGCCTCGCCGTCGTCATCGTCGCCGCTGCCGGCACGTCGGCGTGGGCGATGAGCGGCGGTTCGGGGACGGCGTACCGGCTTGCCACGGTCGGCCGCGGGTCGGTCGTCGCGTCCATCGACACCACCGGGGTCATCTCACCGATCAAGTCGGCCAACGTCGACTTTCAGGTCTCCGGGACGGTCCGCCGGGTGATCGTGAAGCAAGGTCAGCGGGTCAGGGCCGGCGA
>Ga0335083_10009113_pt1 | contig 12062 bp, 13 predicted proteins | sample Lox_Sample_42_FD_206716 | JGI IMG/M metagenome (GOLD analysis project Ga0335083, IMG submission 206716) | Soil microbial communities from Loxahatchee National Wildlife Refuge, Florida, United States - Lox_Sample_4.2 | ecosystem: Environmental > Terrestrial > Soil > Wetlands | place: USA... | reverse complement strand
CCGGTCGCCCAGCGGGCACCCACCTTCTCTTATGCCCGGCGACTAGAGTGTTGCCATGACCTCGCCCTCGTCCGCGGACCAGGTGGCACATCCCCCCGTACCGCGGATCCCGGCGGATCATCCGGCGATCGACGAATTGTTCGCTTTGCTGGCATACGCCGAGGTGGCGGCCTTTTACCGGCTGACCGACGAGGCGCGGATGGCGCCGAACCTGCGGGGCCGGATCTCGATGGCGAGCATCGCGGCTGCCGAGATGGGCCACTATGAGCTGCTGCGCGACGCCCTGGAGCACCGTGGCGTCGACGTGGTGCCGGCCATGTCGAAGTTCGTCTCCGCGCTGGAGAATTACCACCGGCTGACCACGCCGAGTACGTGGCTGGAAGCTCTGGTGAAGACGTATGTCGCTGACGCCCTGGCGTCGGCCTTGTATCTGGAAATCGCCGGCGCGCTGCCCGACGAGGTTGCCGATATCGTGCGCGCGGCCCTGTCCGAGACTGGCCACTCGCAGTTCGTGGTCGCCGAGGTGCGGGCCGCGGTAACCGCAAGCAGCAAACAACGCAGTCGGCTGGCGCTGTGGTCGCGCCGGCTTTTCGGCGAGACGATCACCCAGGCTCAGTACCTGCTGGCCGACCATGACCAGCTCGTCGAGCTGGTGGTATCCGGCGCCGGCGGACTGGGCCAGGTCACGACGTTCTTCGACCGCTTGCAGGAGACGCACGATCAGCGGCTGCGCGACCTCGGACTCAACTAGTCCTCAGCTAACGCGTGCAGGTCGCCAGGCTGGAGTTCTTCGTCGACACCGCCACCGCTTGGCCAGCGGCGTTCACGACCGCGCAGTTGAGCTGGCTGTAGATGCTGCTCGCGATGACAGATTCGGTTTGCACGCCCGGGTTCAGAACGACCACCTTCGTCCACGGCAGCGCCACGTTGATCTCGGTGTGGGGGAAGCCGCGCGCATCGGTGTAGACGATGTTCACCAAGTCGAGGAGCTGCTTGGTCCCGGTCACGGTGTAGACCACGGTGCGCGGGTTCACCGTGGTCGATGGCGGTAGGGCAGTTGGCGGCGGTGCGGCGGTGGGCGACGGACCCGTCCTGGGCGGTGTGAGGCTGGGCGGCAGCGTGGTGACCGTCTCGGGGGGTAGCTGGGGCCGCAAGGACGGCCTTGTCGACGGGCTGGTAGACGGGCTGGGTGCGGCGCTGGGCGGAACCGTCAGACGTGGTGTGGTGGAAATCACTGGGGTTCGGGATGCCGGCGGCCCGATGGTCGCCTTCGTCGACGCGCTGTCTCCGCTGTTGATGACGACCGCGGTGGCAATGGCCCCGACGGCCAGCACAGCGCCGACGACCAGCGCGGTCGGGCGCCAGCGACGGTCGGCCGGCCACAGTGATTCGCCGTAGCCGTCGTATTCGGCTCCGGTCTCGTCGTACTCGCCGTCCGGGTAGTCCTCTACCTCGTCGCCGAGATCGTGCAGTGTGGTACTGATGGTGCCGATGTTATAGATGTGAAAAGAAGGATTGACCGTCCCGCGGGCACTTGAGAGCAGTTGAAGTCCACTTGGAAGCGAATCGTTATCGGACCCGTCCGGCCCGGTTCCGGTGCGGGACGCTCCCGTTTCGCTTACCGCGAACCCCGTTGCGCGATACCGGGCACGGGCGTCCACTAGCCTGCTGCTGACACGTCTGCGACGAAATCCAGACGAAGTACCAACGGAAGGGGCCATCGTGGAGGTCAAGGTCGGTATCACGGACAGCCCGCGCGAGCTGGTCTTTTCCAGTGCGCAGACGCCCGATGAGGTCGAAGAACTCGTCAACGCCGCGTTGCGCGAGGGTTCGGGTCTGCTGAGCCTGGCCGACGACAAGGGCCGTCGCTTCCTGATCAACACCGCCAAGGTCGCCTACGTTGAGATCGGTGTCGCCGACACCCGGCGGGTCGGCTTCGGAATCGGGCTCGACGCGGCCGGGAAAGGCGCTAAGAGCGGGTAAGCGGCACGTGCGACAGGCCGCCCCAGGCGAACTGCACAGTGCCTTCCACGGCGTCCGACTTGGAAATCGGGCGGTCGGCGTCCAGCCAGTACCGAGCCGCGTCGACGCTCATGCCGACCAGGCTCACCGCGATCATCCGGGCGCGGTGCGGCTCCATGCCGGAATCCTCGGCGATCAGGGCGAACACCGCGTCGATGCACGATTCGGTGGCCGCCCGCACCTGCGCGGCCACTTCGGGTTCGGTGACGTAGTCGTTTTCGAAGATCAGCCGGTAACCCTGGCTGTCGTGCTCGATGAAGTCGAAGAACGCCTGGACCGCCGAATGCAACCGCTGCCGGTTGTCGGTGGTGGTGGCGAGCGCCTGCTGCACGCCCGAGACCAGGTTCTCGACGTGCCGCTCGAGCACCGCTAGATACAGCTCGAGTTTGCTCGAAAAGTGCTGATAAAGAACGGGTTTGCTGACCCCGGCCCGATCGGCGATCTCGTCCATCCCAGCGGCGTGGAAGCCGTGGTCGACAAAAACGTCGCTGGCGACGATCAGTAATTGGCCCCGACGCTCGTCCCGGGGCAGCCGGTTGCCGCGCCGACTGGACGCCGCCATGCTGTCCGCGGACCGACCACGTTCGGTCGCCTTGACCGCACGTCGCTGCGCTGCCTTGGCGAGATCGCTCATCGAGTCCTTCTCTGATTCGTTGGCCACTTGGGTTCCGGGCTGTCAGGCCCGGCCCCCTGGGCTTGTCGGAACGACATTACTACCCATCGACGGCCATCGGCGGTGTTGGCGCTGGCCAGACGGGAGTGTTGTCGTTTGCCCGGGCGCGCCAGCCGTCCCAGTCTGTGTCGACTGTGCCATCCTGAGGAAATGGATTCACCGCGGCCTGTGCGCAGCACCGGTCGAGCAGCGGTGTTGCGCGACGAGTGGCGAGAACCGCTGCGGGCGCAGCGCGACCCGCTCGCCGAGGCCGGACGAGCTCGCGCGGAACGCGACCGGCCGCGCCAATGGCGCAAACAGACTTGGCTGGGCCGGTTCGTGTCCACCTATGGCTGGCGTGCGTACGCGTTGCCGGTTCTGGTGGCGCTCACCGCGCTGGTGGTGTACCAGACGGCGACCGGGCATAACGCCCCGAAACCTGCCGCCAGCGAGTCCATCCAGGGTCCGCCGGCCATCGGCGCGGTGGGCACCGCGATCATGGACGCGCCACCTCGCGGGCTGGCCGCGTTCGACGGCAATCTGCCGGCCGGGACATTGCCGGAAGGCGGTCCGTTCACCGAGGCGGGCGAGAAGGCCTGGCATATCGTTCCGGGTAACACGCCGCAGGTCGGTCAGGGCACCGCCAAGGTGTTCAAGTACACCGTCGAGATCGAGAATGGCCTGGATCCCACGATGTACGGCGGAGACAACGCTTTCGCCCAAATGGTCGATCAGACGCTGGCCAACCCCAAGGGCTGGACGCACAACCCGCAGTTCGCGTTCGTCCGGCTCGACGGAACCAGCGCGGGCAAGCCTGACTTCCGGATTTCGCTGGTCTCTCCGGTGACGGTGCGTGAAGGGTGCGGTTACGAATTCCGGCTGGAGACGTCCTGCTACAACCCGGTGTACGGGCCGGACAGGCAGGCACGGGTGTTCATCAACGAGGCGCGCTGGGTGCGCGGAGCCGTCCCCTTCGAAGGGGACATCGGTTCCTACCGGCAGTATGTGGTCAACCACGAGGTCGGCCACGCAATCGGGTATGTGCGCCATGAGCCGTGCGACAAGCAGGGCGGTCTGGCCCCGGTGATGATGCAGCAGACGTTCTCCACGTCCAACGACGACGGTGCCAAGTTCGACCCCGGATTCGTCAAGCCGGACGGCAAGACCTGCCGCTTCAACCCCTGGCCGTACCCGATCGCCTAGGTTCGGGCCCCCGCCGAGCAGACGCAGAATCGCACTGCGCGGGGCTCGCGCATGCGATTCTGCGTCTGCTCGGCGGGCAAACCGGGCCGGCACGTATTGGCGGCGGCGTGGGTGTTGGTGCTGTGATGGAAGTTGTGTCGCCGTCCCTGCCGCCACTGGTTGAGCCCGCCGCCGAACTGAGCCGCGATGAGGTAGCCCGCTACAGCCGTCATCTGATAATCCCGGACCTGGGTGTGGACGGGCAGAAGCGGCTCAAGAACGCCCGTGTCCTGATGATCGGGGCGGGCGGACTCGGCGCGCCGGCCTTGCTGTACCTGGCCGCGGCCGGCGTCGGCACGATCGGCATCGTCGATTTCGACGTGGTGGACGAGTCGAACCTGCAGCGTCAGATCATCCACGGCGTGGCCGACGTCGGACGGTCCAAGGCCCAGTCCGCGCGCGACTCGATCGCCGCGATCAACCCCCTCGTCGACGTGCGATTGCACGAGTTCAGGCTGGCGCCCGGCAACGCCGTCGACCTGTTCGAGCAGTACGACCTGATCATGGACGGCACCGACAACTTCGCCACCCGGTACCTGGTCAACGACGCCGCAGTGCTGGCCGGCAAGCCCTACGTGTGGGGGTCGATCTACCGCTTCGAGGGCCAGGTCGCGGTGTTCTGGGAGGACGCTCCCGACGGGCGCGGCCTCAACTACCGCGACCTCTACCCGGAGCCGCCGCCGCCCGGCATGGTGCCGTCCTGCGCGGAAGGCGGAGTGCTGGGCATCATCTGCGCCTCGATCGCGTCGGTGATGGGCACCGAGGCGATCAAGCTGATCACCGGCATCGGCGAACCACTGCTCGGTCGGTTGATGATCTACGACGCGCTGGCGATGAGCTATCGCACCATCAGGGTCCGCAAGGACCCGTCCACGCCGAGGATCACCGAGCTGATCGACTATGAGGACTTCTGCGGTGTGGTGTCCTCGGAAGGCGCCGACGCGGCCGCCGATTCCACGATCACCCCCCGGGAGTTGCGCGCGATGCTGGATTCCGGCAAGAAGCTGGCCCTGATCGACGTCCGCGAGCCCGTCGAGTGGAACATCAACCACATCGACGGCGCCCAGCTGATCCCGAAGTCGTTGATCAGTTCCGGTGAGGGTCTGGCCCAGCTGCCGCACGACCGCAAGGCGGTGCTGTACTGCAAGACGGGCGTGCGCTCGGCCGAGGCGCTGGCCGCGGTGAAGCAGGCCGGATTCTCTGACGCGGTCCATCTGCAGGGCGGCATCGTGGCCTGGGCCGAGCAAATGCAGCCCGACATGGTGATGTACTGACGCGATTTTTTCGGGCTTCTCAGTGGGTCGTCACGACCCGCATCGTCGCCCGCGGTGTCTGATTTTTTCGGGCTTCTCAGCGGGTCGTCACGACCCGCATCGTCGCCCTACTAGTCTGACCCGTGTGAGTGTCGAGCCACCGCCGGAACACGTGCTGGTGGCATTCGGTTTGACCGGTGTTAAGCCCGTTGCCCTGGGCGCCGGTTGGGAAAACGGCTGGCGATGCGGCGAAGTCGTGTTGTCGCTGGTAGCCGACCACGCTCGGGCGGCCTGGTCGGCCCGGGTCCGGGAGACGTTGTTCGTCGACGGCGTGCGCCTGGCCCGGCCGGTTCGTTCGAGCGACGGGCGGTATGTGGTTTCGGGCTGGCGGGCAGACACATTCGTGGCCGGCAAACCGGAGGCCAGGCACGACGAGGTGGTCTCGGCGGCGGTGCGCCTGCACGAGGCCACCGGCAAACTGGAACGGCCTCGATTCCTGACCCAGGGACCCTCCTCACCGTGGGGCGACGTCGATGTCTTCATCGCCGCCGACCGGGCCGCATGGGAGGAACGGCCGTTGCAGTCGGTGCCGCCGGGGGCGCGAGTGGCCCCCCCGACCGCCGACGCGGAGCAGTCGATCGACATGATCCACCAGCTCGCGTCGCTGCGTAAGCCGACCAAGAGCCCGAACCAGCTGGTGCACGGAGATCTTTACGGCACAGTGCTTTTCGTCGGCACCGCACCGCCGGGAATCACCGACATCACCCCGTACTGGCGGCCCTCATCCTGGGCCGCGGGCGTGGTTGTCATCGACGCGCTGTCCTGGGGCGAGGCGGACGACGGACTCATCGAACGCTGGAACGCGTTGCCGGAGTGGCCACAGATGCTGTTGCGCGCGTTGATGTTTCGGTTGGCGGTCCATGCCCTGCACCCGCGGTCGACGGCCGAGGCGTTTCCCGGTCTGGCCCGCACCGCGGCCCTGGTCCGGCTGGTTCTCTAGATGCCGGGCGGGAATTCGTAGCGGACTTCGCTCAGCGCGATCCGCCCGTCGACGCTGAGCACCCCTTCGGCGCGCAGTAGCTCCAACTGCCGGGTGGTGAGGTGTCTCGCCGGGCGACCGGAGGCCGTGATCACCCGGTGCCAGGGCAAGTCCGACGAGTCGGTCCGCATGATCCAGCCCACGATGCGCGGACTGGAAAGCTCTGCGACAGCGGCGATATCGCCGTAGGTGACGACCCGGCCGGGGGGAATGGCCGCGACCAGGAAGCGCACCCGCTCGACCTGCTCGTCGGTGATCGACGCCACGGCTACCGCGCTTCCAGATGCTTGCGGATCAGCGCGGCGATCTCGGCGGGCTTGGCGTGCGGCACCATGTGGCCGCACTCGAAATCCAGCAGCTCGAAATCGGGTCCTAGCCGTTCCTGCAGCCCGGCGATCAGGTCGTTGCTGACATACGCCGGCGAGGTCCACTTGGCCCGTACCAATGTCGTCGTCGTCCCTGCCGGCGGCAATGCGACGTCGCGGGCCAGCTCACTCCAGTAGGACATCATCGCCGGCAGGCTGATGCGCCAGCCGTAGCGTCCATTTGGCAGCTGGACCAGATGTTCGTCGAGGTCGGCTTCGAGCACCGCGGGGTCCACGTCCGCCCACGAGTCGGCAGCCTTCTCCTGACGGGCTTCGGCGCGGTCGGTGTAGTCGGGATAGGAGAACATCGCCTCGGCGATCTCGCTCATCCATTTGCCGTCCAGGCCTGCCGCCGGGTCGAGCAGCAGCAGCGCGGCCACTCGGTCGGGCCGAGTCGCGGCCAGCTGCAACGCCATCGCCCCGCCGAACGAGTGCCCGACCACCAGCGCAGGACCTTCGGCCTCGTCGTCGAGCAACGCTGCCAGTGCCGCGACATTGGCGTCGATGCTCCACGGCGCGGCCCACGATGACCTGCCATGCCCGAGCAGATCGGGTGCGGCGACGGTGATTTCAGGAATGTAACCGGCCAGGTGTTGCCAACGCTGCCCGTGGCCGGTCAGCCCGTGCAGCGCCAGCATTCGCACCGGGCCGGGCGGGCCGAAGCGATGCACGTGAAGGTCGGCGGTCACCCGTCGATGGTGCCAGCTCGGGCTCGGGCGTGCGGCGGCGGTACGCCGAATCAGTAGCCGGGGTCGCGTTCGTCGTCGGACGTCGGGACCACGAAGGCCTGTTCGATCAGATCGGCTTCGTTGGCTTCGCGGTCCGTGAAACCCTCGGTGTTCAAGTAGGGGATCTCCGCGTCCGTATCGTCGTCGAAATCGGCGGGCTGCTGCTGTTCGACTGCGTCGGCTTCAGGCACGTCATCAGACTGCGTGAAACCCTCGACGTCCTTCATGTTCGAAGCCCCTCCTCACTTTCGTCGCGACCTGGTTCGGGTTGCCGGTAGCCAGGTTACGCGTCGGCCGGTGATGCGCGCCGCCGCGGCGACTTCCAGCGCCATTATTGCCCTGCCATCGAGAATCCGAATTACGTTGAACTATAACAGTTTTACCGACTACGTGCCGCGCTGTCTGGCCCGAAGCGCCCAACCGGGAGGGTCCGCTCCAGAACACTGTCCGCCGCCGTCGCGCCGGACTACAATGGGCGCTCACAACGCCGCGTCGGTGGCGGACCAAGCAGCCGGGAGCAACAAAATGGGCAGGATAAGTCGCGGTTGGCAGCTGACGGGGCAGAGCTGGAAAGTGTTGAAGAACGACCTTTCTCTGGTCATCTTTCCGATCCTGTCGTTTATTTTCGCGCTCCTGGCCTGCGTCGCGATCTGGGTGCCGACGTATGTCCTGTACCTCCGGGTCCACCATGTGGATAAGCACGACCCGGTCGTATACATCGTCGGCGCGGCATCGGCATACGTGACAACATTCATCGCGGTCTTCTTCAATGTGGCACTGGCCGCCTGTGCGGTCCGCTCGATGCGCGGTGAGGACACCAAGGTCAGCGAAGGGCTCGGTGCCGCCTGGAGCCGGATCGGCCCGATCCTCGGCTGGACTTTCGTGACGGCGACGGTCGGGCTGATACTGCAAGCCATCAGGGAGCGCTTCGAGTTCGTGGGCAGGATCGTCGCCGATATCGCGGGCGCTGCATGGTCGATCGCAACGTTCTTCGTGATCCCGGTCCTCGCTCTGGAAGGCACCGGGCCGATCGATTCGCTCAAACGCTCGGCGTCCGTCGTCAAGGCGCGCTGGGGGGAGGGCGCCACGGGAGCGGCCACCATCGCGGTGGTGACGTTCCTGGCCAACCTTCTCATCATGATCATCGGTGGTGTGGGGGCCGTCTTCCTGTTCGCAGCCCACCTGTTGGTGCTCGGCGGTTGCGTCATTGCTCTGACGGTCGCTTGCGTCATCGCCGTGTCATTCGTCTCGAGTGCGTTGAGCCAGATATTCCGCGTCGCCCTGTACCAATTCGCTGTCAACGGCGCGGTGCCGGGCGGCTTCGACCGCGAGCTGCTTCAGGACGCGTTCGAGCGGCACAATGTCCCGGTGAACCGCTGGCAGGATCCAACGACCGGGAAGTCGCTCTAGCTACTTCCCGGGCCGACTTGTCGGACCCTCGTGGTTGCATGCGGCTATGTCGCACACGTGGGGTGCCGAGGCACGCGTAGTTCTGGACGCCGACGCCCGCGGCTTGGTCCGCGTTCTCGGTGGTCCCGGGACGGGCAAGAGCAGCCTGCTCATCGACGCCGCAATTGCGCACATCCAGGCCGGTGTCGATCCGGAATCGGTGCTGCTGCTTACCGGTTCGGGCCGGATCGGGATGCGGGCACGCAGCGAGCTGACGACGGCGTTGCTGCGGGCGCGCGAGGTGGGTCCGTGCTGCGCCGCGGCCCGCGAGCCGCTGGTCCGTACCGTGCACAGTTACGCGTACGCGGTCTTGCGGCGGGCCGCCGAGCGTGCCGGCAGCGCGCCCCCGCGGCTGGTCACCAGCGCTGAACAAGACGCGATGATCCGCGAACTGCTGGCCGGAGACCTCGAGGACGGGCCGGGCGCCGCCACCGCCTGGCCGCGCCATCTGCGGCCCGCCATGAGCACCGCCGGGTTCGCCATCGAGCTGCGAAACCTGTTGGCGCGCTGTGCCGAACGTGGGGTGGAACCGCTGGATCTGGAGCGGCTGGGCCGTCGCTGCGGTCGGCCGGAGTGGACGGCAGCCGGCCAGTTCGCGCGCCAGTACGAGCAGGTGATGTTGCTGCGGGCGGCGGTCGGAACGGCGACGCCGCAGGCGACGACGCCGGCACTGGGCGCCGCCGAACTTGTCGGCGCCGCCCTGGAGGCTTTCGCGGTCGATCCCGAGCTGCTGGCCGCCGAACGCGCCCGGATCCGCGTGCTGTTGATCGACGACGCCCAGCAACTCGACCCGCAGGCGGCGCATCTGGTTCGGGTGCTGGCGGCGGGCGCCGAATTGACCTTGGTGGCAGGCGATCCCAACCAGGCGGTGTTCGGCTTCCGGGGCGGCGAGCCCGCGGGGTTACTGGACGACGGCCCGTCGGTGACGCTGACGGTGTCGCATCGCTGCGCTCCCGCGGTGGCGTGCGCCGTCAGCGCTGTTGCGCGCCGGTTGCCCGGAGGCAGCGCCGGCCGGCACATCGACGGCACCGGCGACGAGGACGGATCGGTCGCGGTCCGCCTGGCGGCCTCTGCGCACGCCGAGGCGGCGACGATCGCCGATGCGCTGCGGCGGGCGCACCTGATCGACGGTGTGCCCTGGTCGCAGATGGCGGTGATCGTCAGGTCGGTGCCGCGGGCAGCCGCGCGGTTGCCGCGCGCGTTGGCCGCCGCGGGGGTCCCCGTTGCCATCCCCGCGACCGGCGGGCCGGTCTCCGAAGAACCCGCGGCGCAGGCATTGCTCACCGTCTTGGCCGCCACCGCGGACGGCCTCGACGAAGGGCAAGCGCTGACACTGTTGACCGGGCCGATCGGCCGGGTCGACCCGGTCGCACTTCGCCAGCTGCGCCGGAAACTTCAGCGCGCCAAGCCCGGCGAATTCGGCGATCTGCTGGTCGAGGCGCTCACCGGCGATGAGCCGGCGCCGAAGCCACTGGCGCGGGTGCGCGCGGTCCTGGCTGCGGCCTGTCGCTGTCACCGGGAGGGGCAAGATCCCCGCTACACGCTGTGGGCGGCGTGGCACCGGTCCGGTCTGCAGCGGCGCTGGCTGACAGCAGCCGAGCGTGGCGGTCCCGGTGGCGCCCAGGCCGTCCGGGACCTTGACGCCGTGACCGCGCTGTTCGACATCACCGACCACTACGTGTCTCGCACGTCCGGCGCCACGCTGCGCGGGCTCGTCGAACACGTCGCAGCGCTGCAGCTGCCCGGCGCCAAAACCGAGCCGGCGGCCCAGGCCGAAGAGGTCCGGGTGCTCAGCGCGCACGCGGCGCTGGGGCACGAATGGGATCTGGTGGTGATCGCCGGCTTGCAGGATGGCTTGTGGCCCAACACGGTTCCGCGAGGTGGTGTACTGGGCACCCAGCGTCTGCTCGACGAGCTCGACGGTGTCGGCCAGGACGCTTCGGCGCGGGCGCCGCTGCTGGCCGAGGAGCGTCGGCTGCTGGTGGCGGCGATGGGCCGGGCCCGGCGCCGGTTACTGGTCACCGCCGTGGACAGCGACACCGACGGGCCGGGACAGGAGGCCGCACTGCCGTCCGCGTTCTGCTACGAGATCGCGCAGCTGGCCGACGACAATCCCGTTGTAGCGCAACCGATCTCAGCGCTCCGCGTGTTGTCGACGGCGGCGCTGGTGGGCCGGTTGCGCGGTGTGGTGTGTGCGCCGGACGGAGCTGTGGACGACGCGGCCCGCGATTGTGCGGCAACGCAATTGGCCCGGTTGGCCAAAGCCGGTGTACCGGGCGCAGATCCGGCCGCATGGCATGGCCTGATCCCGCTCAGCACCGTTGAGCCGTTGCGCGACGCCGACGATCCGGTCACGCTGACGCCGTCGACGCTGCAGACGCTCAACGACTGCCCGCTGCGCTGGCTGGCCGAACGGCACGGTGGCACCAACGCACGCGAACTGCGGTCCACCGTCGGCTCGGTGGTGCACGCCCTGATCGCTGACCCCGGCAAGACGGAATCTCAACTGCTGGCCGAGCTGGACCGGGCGTGGGAACACCTGCCCTTCGATGCGCAGTGGTATTCGGCCAACGAGCTCGCCCGGCACCGGGCCATGATCCAGGCGTTCGTCGAGTGGCGCTCCCAGACCCGCGGCCAGTTGACCGAGGTGGGTGTCGAGGTCGGCGTCGACGGCGCGCTTGGGGACGTCAGGCTGCGTGGCCGGGTCGACCGGCTGGAGCGGGACGGGGCCGGGCGGCTGGTGGTGGTGGACATCAAGACCGGCAAGACGCCGGTCAGCAAGGACGACGCCCAACAACACGCGCAGTTGGCGATGTACCAGCTCGCGGTGGCCGAGGGCATGCTGCCGTCCGGTGACGAGCCGGGCGGCGCCCGTCTGGTCTACCTGGGCAAGACCGGGGCCAACGGCGTCACCGAGCGCGAGCAGGATCCACTCACACCCGCAGCGCGCCAGGAATGGCGCGACGTCGTCCAGCGGGCGGCCGCGGCGACCGCCGGCCCGCAGTTCATCGCCCGACGCAACGACGGATGCGCACACTGCCCGATTCGGCCGGCTTGCCCGGCCCACGCCGACCGGCCGGCGTCATGACCGCGCGTTACAGCCCCAACGAATTAGCCACTGCGCTAGGGCTTTTCCCGCCCACCGACGAGCAGGCCGCCGTAATCGCCGCGCCGCCCGGCCCACTAGTCGTCATCGCCGGGGCCGGGGCCGGCAAAACCGAGACCATGGCGGCGCGGGTGGTGTGGCTGGTCGCCAACGGCTACGCCGAACCCGGCCAAGTGCTGGGGTTGACGTTCACCCGCAAGGCCGCC
>Ga0335083_10009112_pt1 | contig 12064 bp, 11 predicted proteins | sample Lox_Sample_42_FD_206716 | JGI IMG/M metagenome (GOLD analysis project Ga0335083, IMG submission 206716) | Soil microbial communities from Loxahatchee National Wildlife Refuge, Florida, United States - Lox_Sample_4.2 | ecosystem: Environmental > Terrestrial > Soil > Wetlands | place: USA... | reverse complement strand
ATTATCAGTTCCGACCACAATCGCATCGCCGGAATGAATCAGCCGGACGTCCAGCTCAATCCCCGCAGGCTTGAGCGATTCGACATACTTCTTGTATTGAGCAAATGCCTCCTGCGGCGTCATGTCCGGAACCAGGCGCATCGAGACTTTCGCGACAGCCTTTGCCGGAATCACTGTCTTCGCACCCGCTCCGGTAAAGCCTCCGGGCATGCCGTGGACATCGAGCGTGGGCCGCGCCCAGGTGCGCTCTATGACGGAATATCCCGGCTCGCCAGTGAGCTGCGGCGAACCGACTTCGGCCTGCCGATAATGTTCCTCGTCAAACGGCAGGCTCCTCCATGCCTTCAGTTCATCCGCACTTGGGGCCTTCACCTTGTCGTAGAAGCCGGGAATGAGAATCCGCCCATCTTTATCTTTGAGTTGAGCAATGATTTGCGCCAAGGCAACAAAGGGATTCGGCGCCGCGCCACCATACATTCCCGAATGCAGATCGTTCTTCGCGCCGCGGGCCTCGATCTCCGTGTAGATCATGCCGCGCAATCCAACACACAGTGTCGGCAGCTCTGGAGCAAACATTTCCGTATCCGACACAAGCGCGAAGTCAGCCTTCAACTCTTCCGGATGCTCCCGGACATACTTCGCAATCGATTCGCCGCCAACCTCTTCTTCGCCTTCAAGAATCACGCGGATATTCAGCGGCAGCTTGCCGTCGTGCGCGGCAAAGAGCGACTCCAGCGCCTTGACCTGCATGTACATCTGCCCCTTGTCATCGACCGCACCACGGGCGTACAGGTTGCCGTTGCGCTCCGTCGGCTCAAACGGCGGCGTCAGCCACTCATCCAGCGGGTCTGGAGGCTGCACATCGTAATGTCCGTAGCAGAGACATGTAGGCTTGCCTGGCGCATGCAGCCAATCCGCATACACCAGCGGGTGGCCGGCACCCTCGATGAGGCGGGCATTCTCCATGCCGATACGCTTCAGCTCTGTCACCAGCGACTCAGCCGCGCGGCGCACGTCGTCTTTATGTTCGGGAAGCGTAGAAACGGAAGGAATCCGCAGCAGAGTTTTCAGCTCGTCCAGAAAGCGCGGGTATTGGCCGCGCGCAAATTCAACCGCAGTCGGCATCGTTTCTCCCAAATCACGAACTTAAATCAGGAACATCCCAGTGTATTCCTGCCCGGCAACGCACCGGAATCTTCCTTACAGACCTTCTTTGATGAAGACCACGCGGTTCGGCGTCCACGTCATGCGGAAGCGGGTACCCTTGCGAACATTGGCAACTACGCTCGGGCGAAAACACGCGATGCATGTCCCCCCGGGCCTGCGAACGCTGGGATAGATGACACCGAGCGAGCCATGATCCAGGAGTTGCACAGCCAGCTTTTGCGATACGACGTAGCTGGCGGGATCAAGGCAATCGTTGAATTGTCCCTGCTTCTCCGAGGGCTGCGCCTCGGCGCGCAAATCGTGAAAACTGCCGGTGAAATCGGCCAGATATTCGTCATACTGCATCTCCTCGCGCTCCGACCAGTTGATCTCGGCAAATTCGACCGACTTGTGAAACATGACCTCCGCCTTGGCTGTCGCCAGTTCAAAGGCCGCATACCACGCTCCCCTCTGGTTTGTGGAAAAGCGCGCGCCCAGCGGGTGGGGATGCGTGAACGCTGCATTGATGATGCGGTAGTTCGGGATATTGAAGACGAGCTCGCGCTGTGTAATACCGGGTCGCAGGTTCTCCTCCGCCTCCAGCCGAGCATTGGTGGCGTTGTCGAGTTCGAAAATCTGCTGCAAATGCTCGTCGTTGTCGGCGATGCGCGTCAGTACAGATTCGTAGTTCACGCTGTACTTTGCAGGCAGCAGGCGATGGGTATCGAAGCGCCGCAGCTGCGTAACCGGTGGCAGACCCTCATTCGCGTTTACGTCTTCCGGAATGGGGACTTCCGGGTGCGCTTCAACCTGCGCGCGCAGCGCCGCCAGCGTGCCCGATGGGTCACGTGGATTGGGAGAGGGTTCTGCCTTGGAACGGGTCATGGTTCGGGGGAGAGTTTTCGTCTAGCCGCCGCGGCGCGCATCCAGCAGGCTGCGCACTCGCTCCATAGCCAGCGTTCCGCCTTGTGTCATGTAGGCCAGCGGCGTGCGCCCGCCAAAGATCGTGTTTGAATTTGCCAGCTGCACCCATGCGTCTGCCAACCGTGCTCCGTAGAGGATATTCAGAGCCTTGAAGATGCCGATCAGGTAGGAGATCCGCAAGAGTCGGTCCTGGTCCTGTACGCGTGTGGGCTTCTTCTTGAGTTCGTAGTACGCGCCGCTGGATATCCCGCCAAGGAGCTGCCGCGCATCTTCATCACGAATTCCCCAGCGTTCGACAATGTTGAAGAAGGCGCGCAATGCAGCCGGTGACAGCCTCCGCCGCTCCTCCAGCCGCGAAAGATCAGGCAACGCGGGAGGCGCATACATCGTCGTTGGATACACGAGAGCCTGATCGGCACTTTGCCTGGACACTTTCGCTTCTCCTTAATGGAACGGGCATTACCGATCCTTCCATTTACGGATAAATATAGCTCCAAACTTGGAGCATTTGTAAAAGATATAAATTTTTCTGGGTATCTGGCTGAATTATGGACAAACTCCCGGATCAGGCGCGGTTTCGAGTGGCCAGATAGACGATTCCGGTAATCAGGCTGGTTAGGACGATCCATCCCATCTGGTACCAGTAGAAGAAGGGAAAGCCAAAGAGTTCTGGCGTGGTCCTGGCGTAGGTGCCGGGAAACATGAACGCAACAGCAGGTAGGATCAGCAACCAATACCAGTAGGCGCGGCGCGATTTCATGATGCCTTGAATTCTAAATCACTCTTCAGGGCCGGAAAACAATTCACCTTCTGGCGGATACCAGAGATGCCTGCCCTTCACTTTGGCGAACGAGGTCAGAGTATGAAGCTCTCGCCGACTCTTCCCTTTTGCGTCGTAGTAGATATCGCCGACCTCGATTCCGCGCACGAGGAGCGCATCGGCCACCAGCGAGCGATGGCACCGCCACGGAACGGCTTCAGCGCACATGACTGTGGTCTCGAGATGCGGACTGGCAGCCAGCAGTTCATCGATCGCCACGGCGAAGTCGGGAGTCTGCATGTAATCCGCGTATCCGCGAAAACTCGCATTCCGCCAGCCGCTGTTGATGGAATCTTTGAGCGGATGCCTCAACCCGCCGAGAGACTTCTGCCAGCGGTATTTGACACCTGCTGTCCTCAGCGATTTCTCCAGATTTTCCTGGGCGAACTGCGGATTATGGCGGGATTTTGGAATGGTGCGGATGTCTACCAGCCAGCGCACGCCATTCTCTTTCAGTATCTTCAGAAAAACATCGATCGGCAGAGTGGAATGCCCAATGGTAAACATCCGCGAACCTTCTTACATAACTGCGTGCTCAATGCCAACAAGCTTCTTTCGCTGCGCCCGCGACACTCGTTATTGATTTCATTGAAACCTGAAATGGGAAAGGCCACAATACACTCGTGTTATGTTTCGCTCGTTCGCGCTCTTCCTGGCCTCCGCCTTGTTGACTGCTTCTTCTAATCCGACGACCATTCTGGTGCATGGGCACCGCGGATCGCGTGCGACGCGCCCCGAGAATACTCTTCCCGCCTTCGAGTACGCCATTCAGCATGGTGCGGATGTGCTGGAACTGGATCTCGCCGTCACGAAGGACAATCAACTCGTTGTCTCCCACTCGCCATTTATCTCTGCCGATCTTGAAGGTGAGCGCGTCTGCGTTGGGCCTGAGACGCCACCGCATACCGCAATTCACACGTTGACTCTGGCGCAGGTCGAGGAATACGACTGCGGTGCTAAGACGCTGCCGAGATTCCCTAAGCAGGTTGCCGTGCCGGAGACTAGGATCCCGACCTTCGAGCAGGTACTCGATCTCGCTCCACAGGGCACCTTCGACTTCAATGTGGAGACGAAGAGCTTCCCCAGCCATCCGGAGCTGACTCCGACGCCAGAAGAGTTCGTCAAAATGATTGACGACGCCGTGAAGCGGCACAACCTGCAATCGCGGGTCATCCTGCAAAGTTTCGACTTCCGCACACTGGTCGCGATGAAAAAGATTGATCCTTCGATACGGCTCTCTGCGCTGATCGGCGACGGGAAAGACGACGAGTTGATGGGGATCACGGATCACGACAAAGACTTCGTCTCAATCGGCAAGAAAACCGGAGCACAGATCATCAGCCCCGATTTTCATCTGGTGACTCCAGAGCAAGTAGCAGCCGCGCACGCCGCCGGCCTGCAGGTAGTACCGTGGACTGCCGACAAGCCCGAAGACTGGCAGGCGCTGGTTGACGCCAAAGTCGACGCGATCATTACCGACGACCCGGAAGCGCTGGTGATCTGGCTGAGGCAGAGAAAGCTGCATCCGTAGCGCGAGTGCCGCATAGAGGGATGAATGATGTACTATCCTTGGCTATGGTTCTGGTCGATGCCCAACTTACGGCTTCCCAGGTTTTGCGTGCATTTCATCGGGATGAGTTCTTTCTGTTTATGGGTTCGGCGTTTACCACCGTCGGGCTCGTGATTTGCGCCTTTCTCATCATGCGTCGCCGCTTCGACGCACTGCTGTTCTGGCTTGCGCTCTTTGCCATCCTGTATGGTCAGCGCCTGTGGATGGGGTCGGAACTGCTGGCCATGACCATCCCGCCATCGGAGTTCTTCGAGCGCCTGAAAGTGGCGATGACTTTCCTTGTGGCGATTCCGGCGTTTTTCTTTTTTCAGGCGACCGGCTTTCTCGGCAAACCCGGAAAGATTGTCTCCTACGTAGCATGTGGACTCTTACTTTGTCTGCTGGTCGCCGTGGCATTTGGCGCGCCGCTTGCGCCGCTGCAAAAGACGAACAACGTGATTGTGATCTGTGGACTGCTCGTGATGATCGTGCAATCATTCCGCAGTCCGATCCGGGATCGAGATTTCGTCATTGCTCGCAGCGGGCTGCTAATATTTGCCGGAATTGCACTGTGGAACAACTTCGGCAGTCTATTGGGGCACAAGTCGGAGCCCTACGGGTTTGGCATCTTCCTCGGCTGTCTTGGATACGTGGCGGCGCGACGAACAATCGCGCGCGACCAGCAATTCACGGCTCTTCAAAAAGAACTGGACGTCGCCAGACGCATCCAGTTATCGATTTTGCCGACACAATTTCCGGCGTCGCCCTACTTTCAAGTCGCTGCAAGATACGTGCCCATGACCTCCGTCGCAGGCGACTTTTACGACTTTCTTGGGGCCCAGGATGGCAAGGCCGGATTGCTGATCGCCGACGTTTCCGGACACGGGGTGCCGGCTGCGCTGATTGCCTCCATGGTGAAGATCGCCGCCAACTCGCAGCGCGAGCATGCGGCACATCCGGCAGAGCTGCTGTCAGAAATGAACAGCACGCTCTGCGGGAATACCCAGAGCCAGTACGTCACGAGCGCCTATGTACACCTGGATGCCGATGCCGGAGAGTTACATTATGCTGCCGCCGGTCACCCTCCCATGCTTCTGCTGCGCCACGGCGAGATCGTTCCGATTGAGGAGAACGGCATCATGCTGGCGCTCTTCTCATCTGCTGCGTATACCTCGACGACACGCAAGCTCGAAGCCGGAGACAGGCTGCTTCTCTACACCGACGGCATCTACGAAGCCGAAAATGCGCGGCAAGAGCAATTTGGGCAAGACCGGCTGCGCGCGCTGCTACAGGAAAGCGCCGGCCTCTCAGCCGAAGCCACGGCCGATTTGATACTTTCGCGCGTCCAGCAATGGTTCGCAGAGCAGGATGACGACCTGACTGTGATCGTCTGCGATTACGTTAGGAAGGCTTAGTTGCCTGACAGAGCTATTTCAGCGAAGCCGCCACTCTTCGATCCACCTCGTTCTGCGCCTTGTCGAAGTCCTGCTTTACCGTTGTGCCGTCTTTGACTAGAAGCGTGCCGCCGACGTAGACGCGCTTGATGTCCTCCTGTTCGCCGATAAAAACAAGGCTGGCGTAAGGATCGAAGACGTGGCCGAAGCGTTCCGGGCTGATAACCAGAAAATCCGCGAACTTGCCGCGCTCAAGACTGCCCAGGCGGTCAGCTACTCCCAGGACGTCGGCGCTGCCCATCGTGTGCAAGCGCAGCACATCGTACGGGCTCATGATCTTCGCGTCTTCGTACTTATCGCGAATCGCATAGAGTCCGGTACGCATATTTTCGAATGGGTCTGCGATGTCGGCGCTAGCCTCGCCATCGACGCCCATGCCCACACGCACTCCCATCTTCAGATATTTCGGAATGTCGGCCGTACCAGAGGCGAGACGGCCATTCGAGAGCGGATTCCAACTCATCGATGCTCCAGCCGCGGCGGTCTGCTGCAAAATGAAGTCGTTCGTATGAATAAAGTGACCGAAGATGAGCTGCTTCGACAACAGGCCACTGTCCATGAACCAGCGAAATTTTGACTGCTCCTCGCCCGCAGTCTCGGGCGGCTCCAAGTAGTGACTCTGGTTGCCGATGTGAAACTCATCCATCAGCGATTTTTCAAGCACAGCCTGCTGATAGGTATTATTGAAGGCCGTTCCGCCATTGATCATTACGCTGAGGAAGGCGGAAGACTTGGGCTGCGTCGCCGTCCAGTCAAGAAAGGTTTTGAGCGCGCGCCTTGCGTCGTCTGTCGAATAGTGCGGCCCTGCCCGTCCAACCTGATAGCCGTGTACGAAGCGGATTCCTGAATCCATCTCCGCGCGAAACTGTTGTTCCTCATAGGCTTCGGGCGATTGCGAAGAAGGCGGCGGATGGCCAAAATCAAAACTCGACGGCCCACCATAGTTAAAGTTGTACGCCGCCGTTACGCCGTGAAGCAGATGGTCGAGCGAGCCGTGAAGCGTGAACCAGTAGAAGTCCTCGGCCTTTGCGAGAGGTGCCGTGTGTCCGTAGAGCGCGTCGATCCATCCAGTGAGTGTCTGGTCGGAGGCGAGACCCCGATAAGCGCTCTGCCAGATATGGCTGTGCGCAGAGATAAATCCGGGAATGATCCAGTCGCCGCGCGCGTCGAAGGTCTCTTTCGCATCAATCGACGCGGGCGGATCGCCGGGCGCGACGTCGGCAATCGTGCCGTCCTCAGCCACGACCAGATAACCGGTGAAAGGCTCGGGCTGATTGGGAGCCATGCTGAAGATCTTTGCGTCTTTGACGATGAGCTTTGCGCTTTGCGCAGGCGCGGAAGACCACGCCAGAAGCACGGCGAAGCAACACAGCAGAATTTTCCGCTTCATTGTTGATTTATAACCGCGCCCGGCTATCGCGACAACGAATTTCTGTACCAGCCCCCGTACATAAACAAAAAGGCCCGCCAAGCGAGCCCTCTGTTATGCGCGAAGCGCGTGTGCCTGGACAGCCTGCCCTGAGCAACGCCGAAGGGGCGAGTCTTCAGGCTTCGGCGTGCTGCAACACTTCCTCTCTCACTTCTTCGTCCCTCTTCTCTTCTTCTTTGGACTTGGGCAGAGCCACATTGAGGACATCCTCAATGTGGCTGGCATAGTGAATCGTTACGCCTTCAGTCTGCTCGGGCATCAGGTCTTCCTCAACGTTCAGCCGGTTTTCTGCCGGGAGGATGACCTGCTTGACGCCCGCCCGTTTCGCGGCCAGGAACTTCTCCTTGATGCCGCCCACGGGCAACACATTCCCGCTGAGCGTAATTTCGCCTGTCATCGCGGTAAGGGGATGCACCGGCGTATCGGTCAGCAGCGAAATGAGCGCTGTCGCCATGGTCACGCCTGCCGATGGGCCATCTTTCGGAATGGCTCCGGCCGGAACGTGAATGTGCAGGTCGATGTCCTTCATAAAGTCCTCTTCGAGACCGATGGACTTCGCGTTGGAGCGCACCCAGGTCAGCGCCGCCTGCATGGATTCCTGCATCACTTCGCCGATCTGGCCGGTCATGGTGAATCCACCTTTGCCCTTCATCTTGTTTGCCTCGATGAAGAGGATGTCGCCGCCTGCCGGCGTCCAGGCCAGACCTACAGCCACACCCGCACGCTTGGTACGCTCGGCAATTTCCGTGTCGACGCGGACCTTGATGCCGCCGAGGAACTCATGAATCACTTCCTTCGTGACGACGAGCTTTTCGGTCTTCCCCTCGGCAATGCGGCGCGCCTGCTTGCGGCAGACCGTACCGATCAGCTGTTCGAGCTTACGCACGCCAGCTTCACGCGTGTAGTGCCGCACGATATAGGAGATAACCTCGTCCGGGAACTCAATGTTCTCGGGGGTGATGCCGTTTTCCTTGATCTGACGCGGTACGAGATACCGGAAAGCGATGTGCCGCTTCTCTTCCTCGGTGTAACCCTGCAACTCGATGATCTCCATTCGGTCGAGCAGCGGAGCCGGCATCGTGTCCAGCATGTTCGCTGTGCAGATGAAGAGCACCTTCGACAGATCGAAGGGCTGATCCAGATAGTTGTCGCGGAACGTGTTGTTCTGCTCCGGATCAAGCACTTCGAGTAGCGCCGATGCCGGATCGCCACGGAAATCGCGGCCCAGCTTGTCGATCTCATCGAGCATGAACACCGGATCGTTCGTTCCCGCGCGGCGCAGGTTCTGAATGATCTGTCCGGGCAGCGCGCCGATGTACGTCCGGCGATGCCCGCGCAACTCGGCTTCGTCGTGCATGCCTCCAAGGGAAATACGCTGGAACTTGCGTCCCAGGGCACGCGCTACGCTGCGGCCAAGCGAGGTCTTGCCCACGCCCGGAGGTCCGACGAAGCAAAGAATCGGCCCCTTCATATCCGGCTTCAGGCGCCGGACGGCAAGGTAGTCAAGAATACGCTCCTTGACCTTCTTGAGGTCATAGTGGTCCTCGTCGAGGATTTCCTTGGCTTTGGTAATGTCAACTTCGGTGCCCGAGGACTTAGCCCACGGTAGCACCGCGAGCCATTCGATGTAGTTGCGCGTCAGCGAATAATCCGCCGCCATCGGAGACATGCGGGAAAGCCTGCTCAACTCCTTCAAGGCTTCCTTCTTGGTCTCTTCCGGCATGCCAGCGTCTTCAATCTTCTGGCGCAGCTCTTCAATGTCCTTCTGGCTCTCGTCCTGTTCGCCGAGTTCCTTCTGGATGGCCTTCAGCTGTTCGCGCAGATAGTAATCGCGCTGCGACTGCTGCACCTGATCCTGTACTTCCGACTGGATCTTGTTGCGAAGCTGCTGGACCTCGATTTCCTTGACCAGGTGCTTGTTCAAGCGCTCCAGCCGGACCATGACATCCGGCGTCTCCAGCAATTCCTGCCGATCGGCCGTAGCCAGGAATGGCAGATTGGAGGCGACAAAATCGGTGAGCCGCCCAGCATCCTCCATTTGTCCGGCGATGGTTGAGAGCTCGTCCGAAAGCGTGGGCGAAGCCGATACGATCTGCTGGAACTGCGAAAGAATATTACGCTGCAGCGCTTCGAGTTCCGGCCCAGTCTGCGGGCCCGTCTCGGGCGCAGCCTCAACCTGAGCCACCATGAACGGCTCAGTCTGCGAAAATTCGCCCAGCTTGACACGCTCCGTGCCTTCGGTAAAGACGAAGAGGCTCTGGTTGGGCATTTTTACAACCTTATGCACGGTTGCCAGGGTGCCGTAAGCGTACAAATCGGACGGTTTTGGAGTGTCAAGGTGCGCGTCGCGCTGTGCGACTACAACAATGGTTTTTTCCTCGCCGAGCGACTGAATGAGTTGAATGGAGCTTTCGCGTCCAACAGTGAGCGGAAGAACCGCGTGCGGAAAGAGAACCGTGTCGCGCACGGGGAGCACGGGCACAAGCCGTCCTTCCGGCTGGTTTTCACGCTCTTTTGGATCGCTGGGATGGATAATGCTGAGAAAGTCGCTAGCCATTGAGTGCCTTCTTATCAGATTATATGATCTGACTACAATTAATTTGTAACTATTTGATTCCTCATATCCCAAAAAAGTCGCAAGCTCCGCCACATCAATCGAAGTGATTGACAATTATGGACTTAGTGACAGCATCGGTCTCTCCATCGTCTTTCAGGCCTGTTTTTTCAATTAGATGCAGATACGCCAAAGGCGCATATGCCGGTTCCCCACCAATGTTTCATCGGCCAGAACCCTCCCAAGTTGACGCAGCCCGCGTTATTCCGGATGTCCGGCAGCCCTGTACCGTCCCAATTCTTTGACCATCGAGCAGTGCTGCCGGAGCAATTCGAGCGCACGGTCGGCACGAGCCTGAGTCGAGAGCTGATAGTCGACATAGAACACGTACTGCCAAGGCTTCCCCTGCACCGGCCGCGATTCGATCTTGGTCAGGTTGGTTCCCTGGCTTGCGAATACCTCAAGCGCGGCCACTAGAGTCCCGGGTCTGTTCTCGACGGTGAACGCGAGGCTCACTTTGTCCGCGTCCGGCTTCGGCAGCACATCCCCGCCGCGCCGAATCACAAAAAAGCGGGTGTAGTTTTCCGCGTTGTCTTCGATGCCAGCTGCGAGAATTTCGCCGCCGTAGTATTCTGCCGCGCGTGCGCTGGCGATGGCGGCCGCGCTGCGATCGCGAAGCTCCATAAGCTGCTTTACGCTTCCCGCCGTATCGTAAAAAGGAACGGCCTCGATCTCCGAATGCTCGTCGAAAAATCGGCGGCATTGGGCAAGCGCCACCGGATGCGAATAGACACGCCGGACGCGTTCAAGACTGGAGCCGGGAACCGCGATAAGGTTGTGCCGTATACGCAGCAGGCTTTCGCTTTCAATAGCGACGTCGTGGTTGAGCAGAAGGTCATAGTGCTCCACGACTGAACCGGCGAGGCTGTTCTCGATCGGAATGACAGCCGCATCGACTTGCTTGTCTGACAGTGCGCGAAAGACATCAGGCGAGACCGTACACGGCAAAATGGTTGCCTCGGGAAAGACTTTTCCCGCAGCCTCGTGGCTGAAGGATCCCGGCTCGCCCTGAATCGCTACTTGCATTCTGCATGCATCCCTTCAAACGTTTGTGAGATCACGGCAACCCGAACGGGCCCATGCGCACCATATCACACCGTAGGCTATTTCGGGCCGCATGCAAGAAGAGGAGAAGCGCAAATGCTTTGGACGATTTTCGTAATCCTGTTGGTTTTGTGGCTGGTGGGTCTTGTGAGTTTTCATGCGATTGGGTGGTACATCCACATTCTGCTGGTGCTGGCGCTGGTCGTGTTATTGATCCAGCTCATTTCCGGCAGACGCCCCGTCGTCTAACACCAACCGCAGTACACAACCGTTGCTTGCGTCTCGTGCTCACAAAGCATGGGACTCTAAATTAGAGGAGTTACTACTATGAATAAAGACCAGGTAAGCGGCAAGTTCGATCAGGCGACCGGCAAGTTGAAGGAAAAAGTTGGAGAGACGGTTGGTAATCAGCGTCTTGCCAATGAAGGCCTGGCCGACCAGGTGAAAGGCGCGGCGAAGGAGACTTGGGGCAATGCGAAAGAAGTTGCCCATGAGAATGCTAAAGAGCATCGCCGCGACTCTGAGCGAAGCACCAACGAAACGCGCGAACGCCTTTCAGACAAGGTTCAGGATATGAAGGAGCGCATCAACGAGCGCATCGATCAGCAGCGCAAGCCCGCCTAGTTCAGACTAGCCACGAACAAGCCCCGCGCGTTTGCGGGGCTTTTCTTTTTTCAATGCTTCAGCAGCAGCGCAGCCGCGACAAACACAAAAAACACAACCGAGATCACGCCGTTCATCGTGAAAAATGCCGCATTCAGACGTCGCATATCTTTCGGCGACACAATCAGATGCTCATACAGCAGCAGAGCCGCAACTGCGGCAATGCCCACGATTCCCAGCACTCCGAGCGAAAACAAGTGCCCAAGCCAGAGAAGCAGGGCGAGCATGATCGCGTGCATGGTGCGCGCCACCCAGAATGCTCCAGTGATTCCGATCGCAGCAGGAATGCTGTTGAGACCGTGCTTGCGGTCATGCTCCGCGTCCTGGCAGGCGTAGAGCACGTCGAAACCAGCCACCCAGAAAAGCACCGCAGCCGTGAGCGCGAGGATCCGCGGGTCAAGTGCGCCCCGGATGGCAATCC
>Ga0335083_10009111_pt1 | contig 12065 bp, 11 predicted proteins | sample Lox_Sample_42_FD_206716 | JGI IMG/M metagenome (GOLD analysis project Ga0335083, IMG submission 206716) | Soil microbial communities from Loxahatchee National Wildlife Refuge, Florida, United States - Lox_Sample_4.2 | ecosystem: Environmental > Terrestrial > Soil > Wetlands | place: USA... | reverse complement strand
CAAGGACAACTTTAACGGTATTACTCTAAGCAAGAGGATGTGATGCCGCGTGGGGGGCACTACGAGGGACCAAAGCCGATGAAGTACTACGTTGAACCAACGGGAGCATTCGGCCTCGGCCAGGCACAATGACACGCGGGCAGCTCACCCTACTGCTCCGAAGCTTTACCGCTCACATAGCACCTGCATAGCACTCAAAGAAGTAAAAATGGCCTGCATTCCTGCAAGCCATTGATATTCTGGCGCGCCCGGCAGGATTCGAACCCACGACCCCCTGGTTCGTAGCCCGATTCTCGCGCGAGGCGATCCAGTTTTATCAATGACTTATTCCGGCTTCCCGTTGCAATGGTTGCTGGACGATGCTTGACAGTGCTGTACAGAGTCACGCAAAAGTCACGCAGAACGCGATGTGAACCGCCCCGGGGATTCCCGGATCATCAGTTCGTCACGGTACACCGCTCGATAAGGTGTCCTATCCCCGTCAGCCGCATGCCTGCCGAGCGCATGAGTCAGAGCCCGACCAAGCTCGACCGTAGACAACGGCACCGACCACGCTATCGCCAGACACGCAAGCCGGTGTGCTTTGATGCCAGGACAAAATCATTGTCCGTAGTCAGCATCGTCAGGCCGTGCCGGATACAAAGTTGGGAAAGGATGGCATCGATTGTTCCGAGCTGAACTCCAGCACGACGACATCGATTTCGCAACTCGGCGGCGTCGATGTGATCCTGCCGATCCGGCATCAACAGCGGAAGCGAGGTAAACCGCTCAATGATCGACCGGCGAGCCCGCGGGCCGACAAATCCCTGCAGCAATTCCTGCAAAACCAGCCCCGTGGTTACGATGATCTCACCTTCATTGATGGCGCGCGTCAGTGCACCCACCTCCGGAGCATTTGCCGGCTGGTCGCGCCGGAATGCAAGCGACCAGACGCTGGTATCAACGAAGAGCATTACCGGCGCGTGCGTTCCGCCTTGTAGTCATACGATCGATCCCATTCTAGCTTTCCCATGAGATCCGCCAGGCGCTTCTGGCTTCGATTTGCGATGAACTCCTCCAATGCGCGGGTCACTGCCGCCTTCTTGGTTTTTTCACCGCTCAGCTTGAGCGCGCGCTCAATCAGCTCTGGGTCCAGGGCAAGATTTGTGGCCACGGGGCAACCTCTCTCTGTGTGGATAGACACACAGCAGTCTACACATTCGAATGCTTACGTGCAACTCGAGTTCTCCTCGAATAGCGGTATCAGCCACTTCGCCTACGCGGCGAAGGCCGTCGCATGACCGCCGCCACTCTCAGGATCGTCTCCCGCTGCTCCGGATCCAGGGCACGGAAAGCATCGAGCCATATGCGCTCGTCCTCGGTAAATCGCTCCACGTCATCGAGCTTCAGCCCGGCGGCCTGAGCCAGAATCACCCAGGGTTCGACCCCAAGTGCAGCGGCGATTCGGCCCAGGGCATCTTCCGTCACCGCCGTCCACGAGCCGCTTTCGATCTGCGACAGATACCCCTGACTGAGCCCGCTGCGCTCGGCTAGCGCTTCCTGACCGACTCCATGAAGCTCGCGGATTCGTCGCACTGCAGAGCCCAGTCCCAGGCCTCGCTTCGGGATCCGAGCACGCGCGGGGCGAGCTGCTCGAGCCATTCGACTCCTCACCGAGTGCGATCTTCCATCGGGCGCTCCCGTTCGACGGAAAGCGTGCGAGAGCGCGGCGCAGCCACCTGTGCGAGCAGGGCCTTGGCGATGCGCTCGTTGCCCGTGGCCACTTCCGGCATGCGGCGAACGAAAGCTTCGACCTCGCGCGCCAGCTGCGCCTCGCCCTCATTTCGCAACGCGGCTGCAGTGGCGTTCCAGTCGTGGATCACGCACCCGCGCGTAGTCAGGAGCTTCGCCTTGCCTGGTTCGGCTCTGAGCCCGCCGCTCTGCAGCTCCCTTGCCACCCACTCCGCCTTGCGGCGCATGAAGGTGGACTCTCCCCGCTTGAGCGCCCGGTAGACGCCATCTCGCAGCCGCTCCTTCGGTCGGCCCCGAAGCTGGCTGGGCGTGGCGTTGGCCGCCACCCCCAGGTCACGTAAGTATTGGGCGAAGTCCTCGCGCCAGACCCTTAGCGTCGCCTTGCGGATGTAGAGCCGCTCGCCCTGCTCACTCACCGCCTTCACCACTAGGTGCACGTGTGGGTGCCCCTGGTCGGTGTGCAGAACCATGGCGTAGCGGTGTCGAAGCGCGAACTTCTCCCGAGCGAACTTCTGCGTGGCCGATAGTAGCTTCGCCGGCGGCGTCCCCTCGGGCATGGAGAAGACGATGTTGTGCACCTGCTTGGGCCGCCGGTCGATCTTTCCCGGCTCAGGTTCCGGACGGTACTGGCCTCTGCCCGCCTCGAGGTTCCAAATCTCGGTGAGGTATCCGGACACAGCCTTACCCTGGAGGGTCTCGCCACGGTCGGTATGCACTTCTAGCTTGCCGTGCCGATCGATGTAACTCAGGTGGGCTCCAACCGCTGCCGCACTCTTACCTCCACCGGAGACCTTGACCATGACCTCTGGGGCGCGGTGCACGGTGCGTCTGATCTGCTCCAGCTGCGCGCGACTGAACTCCAAAGGCGTGTGACGCCCCCGCCGCCCGTAACTCACAAGGTCCAGCTCGATCAGTCGTCCACTGACAGGCAGGCTAACTCGCCTCGCCATCGGCACCCTCCCAGCTCAGGACATTGGCCTTGACCACCTCGCGCATCTGCTGCCACAACCGCTCCACTGCCTGGACAATGGCCGGGAACTCAAGCCCCTGTGTGGGATCGTCTTTGCCTTGCCCCATAGCCCGAGCAATCCGACCCAGGTTTTCGGCCAGCGCAGTCACCTCTGCCAAGGCGCGCTCGAGCTGCGCCAGTTCTGCCAACGGGATCGGAGGACTCGCACGCAGGTGAGCGCGAATCAACGTTGCAGCATAGGTGCTGAACTTCATCCCTCGCGCCTGCGCTCGTTGTCGCAAGAGCTTCCCGTCGCCCGGGCGCAGTCGCAGGCTCACTCGATCGCCCCGCCCTGCTCTGCCCTGCTGGGCTTCGTTTGCCGAGTCGAGCGGGTTGCGTGCGAGTACCGCATCGACGAGCAGTCCCAGCAGCTTGGACTGAGACAGGCCGCGGCTCGATGCGAGCGTTGCGAAGCGCGCTTTCTTCTCGGGGTCGGGCCAGGCCGTTATGCTCGAGCGGACGGAAGCGTTCATCTCGGCCAGATATAAATATATGCATATTGTATTTGTCAGACGCTAGTCTATCCTGCCCTCAAGACCGTTGCAAGCATTTTCTTCGGCATGCCGAAGTTCTTGCTTTCCGTAGAGAGCTTCGGTCATCGGTCGCCGCTGGTGGGTCCGCTGGACGGAAGACAATATGTACACCGTCTATTGAGATGAGGTCCAGTCCCCCAAGACCTTAGGCCGCAGGTTGAAGGTGTGGGTGTGGGCCCAACCGATTCGGCGACCGTCGGGCCACCTGCTGGTGTAGCCGGTGTAGCGGGAAACGCCGGCAGGCCAAGGGCCGGGACGCGTCGCTTGCGACGGGTCCTGCCTTTGGGGGATGCCAAGCGAAGCGCGGCGGGGGTCTCTGGCGCGCCGGTTCTCGGTTCTGCGTGACAGAGTCCCCCCAAGAGTGCGCTCTTCAGAACGGCTGTCGCGGATGACCTTGGCGCTCTTTTGCTGTTTTAGGTAAGGGGCGTGATCCTGCGCAACGACATCCATCCGATCAGCGCGAGCGCGTGGGGTGCTGGCGGCTGTTGGATGAACAGCTCGGAGTCAGGTCAGACCCGGATCGCTCGCGTTGCGATTCCCACCTTCATCGCGGTAAAGCTGGACTACGTTGAGTATCGACGCAGTGCAACGTGACCCACCGATCTGGCGGCTTACCGACCTGCGCGCTCGGCTTTCGCCGCGTTCGGCCACTGTCTGGCGGCATCGACGCCTGGGCATCAGCCGGTCTTGCTGTCGACCGCTACGTCAGTGACGTTCCTGTCGAAGGCAACCCGGGCGATCTCGTTTCCATTGATCACTTTGCAACGAGTGTCCGATGAGGAACGCCGTGCGCACGGCGGTTTGCTTCAGGACTTACGATCGACAGCGCCGAAACGCGCGAGCAGTGCATCTATGAAAGCACGGGTGCGCGCCGGCATCAAGCGACGGCCCGGGAACACGGCCCACAGCGTCGCGGGCGGCAAGTGCCAGTCGGGCAGAACCCGTGCGAGCTGGCCGCCTTTCACGTAAGGGTCCGCAAAGCGTTCCTCTTGGAGCGTGATGCCGGCGCCGTGAATCGCCAGCCGCATCAGGATATCGGGTGAGTTCGCGGACGCTCTGCCGGGTGGCAGCCCTTGCCACCGCCCGGTGCCGCGATGAAGGATCCACTGCATAGGCTCGCCGCTTGCTGACATGGCGTGCAGCGTGTCGTGCTCAAGCAGAGCAGCCGGCTCACGCGGCATGCCGCGTCGCTTCAGGTAAGCCGGAGAGGCGTAAACACCCCCGTGGAGCTCGACGATGCGGCGCGCGACCAGCGTCGCATCGTCGGGCAGGTGTCTAAGGCGTAGGGCAACGTCGAAGTTCTCGCCGATGAGATCGACGAAGCGCGTCGACACCTCGAGCTGCAGGAAAATCGATGGGTACCTCGAGACGAATTCGGCTAGGAACGGGGTAAGCAGCCCAAAGTCCGCGAGCATGCTGACGCGAAGGCGGCCGCGCGGCTGAACTTGCTGATGATCCGCCAGCGCGGTGGTCGCCTCGACACCTTGCACGACTTGCCGTGCGTGGTCGAGCACCGCGCTACCGAGCTCCGTCAAGCTGAGCTTGCGTGTCGAGCGCTGGAGCAACCGTTCGCCGAGCTGGCTTTCGAGCGCCGTGATGCGTCTCGATACGGTCGACACCGGTACTTCGAGTCGCTGCGCGGCGCGCGAGAAGCTGCCCTCCTCGACGACGCGCGCGAAGAGCAGCAGATCGTTCGGCTCGAGATGCATCGTCCCCCCGTCGTCGATCTTTGCCGAAAGGAACAATGCTCTGCATTCTCGCGGCTTCTTATCGGCAGCGCAAGCAATCGTGATGGAGCGTTCTTCCACCCCTGCGCGATGAATGTCCAGGTCAGACGCGGTAATCCGGGACCGCCCGCCCCCGTGCTCGCTCAACTCTCCGAGAGCGGCGCCAGGCGCCCCATTTCTCCCGCGCGGTACCGCGCGAAGGCAGCCTCGATCTGCGAGCGCTCGTTCATGATGAAGGGACCGCGCTCGAGGGCCGGCTCGCGGAGCTCGGCGCCCGATAGAATGAGGAAGTGCGCCGGGTGAACGGCTTCGAACGTCACGTGTCCGCCCCCGCCATAAAGCGCCAGTGCGTTCTGACCTGCCACCTTCTGCTCGCGGCCGTCGGTACGAGCCAGGATGGCCCCTTCGAGGACATAGACGAGCGCGTTGTGAGCATTCCGGAGACTGAAGGAGATCTCGCGCCGCAGCTCGACATCGAGGAGGTCGAACGGCTCGACGGGGACGAGCGGCGACGAGACGCCTTCGAACGATCCCACGACCACGCGCACTCGGTCACCGACCTCGCTCCGCCACTCCGGCACCTCGCTCGTTTCCAGACGAAGCACCCGTGGCGCAGCGAGCTTGTTCTTCGAGCTCAGATTGACGAAGATCTGCAGCCCATGCAGTTCACGGTCGGTTTGCGCCGGCAGCTCCTCGTGGATCACGCCGCTCCCGGCCTGCGTCCAGACGATCCCGCCTGGGCCGACCACATTGTCGTTGCCGAGCGAGTCGCGGCTACGAAGGCTTCCTTGGGAGTCCTCGAACACATAGGTGACCGCCGAGAAGCCCGCGTGCGGGTGCGGCCTGAACGGCCGACCGCTCACGCGGAAGTCGTGAAGGACAGTGATGGGGGAAGCCCGTTCGCCCAGCTCATGAAGGTCGATGTTCTTGAGGAAGAAGGTGCCGCCGTTGCCCTCCGCTCGCGCGGCGACGACGGGTGAGAATTGAATCGACATGGTGATGACTCCTGATATGTTGTGACTACGATGAGGTCGACGGAGAACGGCGGCGCCTCGCCGCATGCCGCCGGCGAGGCAGGGCCGAGGCTGTCGTTCATCCCCATTTCAGCGCGAACCGCCCGGTACCCTGCGCCACGACGTGCAGAAGCCCTCCGAAGATGGCGACGTTCTTCGTGAAGTAGAGCGTCTGGGGCAACCACTGTTCCGCCGGCGCCGCCCAGAACGCGTGGAAGATGGGCGTGACGACGACGGTGAAGAGCGCGAGCAGCAGCGCGGCGGTTCTCGCCTGGTAGCCCACCGCCAGGCCACGGCCGGCGGCAAGTTCGACGATGCCAGAAGGATAAACGAGCAGCTCAGCCAGCGGCACACCGTACGCCTGCATCATCTGCACGGTCTGCACCGTGTGACCGAAGAGCTTGTCGGCGCCCCCCACGATGAAGATCGAGGCAAGCAGTATGCGGCCCGCGAGGTCGACGACGTCGGCCCAGCGGCCGGCGGTTGACTAGGGAACAGCTTGGTAGGTTGCAGAGGATTGCATGGTTTTCTCACTTTCCGGGGGTTTGACAGAAGAAGGGGTAACTGCGAATCGTCTTGACGGCACCCTCACGGCTGATGACGAAGAAGGCAAGCGCTGCAAAGAAGGCCTTCATGATCGCTTGCTACTCAACTACGAGCTCGAGCGCCGTTAGGCGATCGACTTGCGCTCGCGCCGCCCCCAGGCTTTGCTCCTTCGCTGCCTGGCCGATCGCCAGGCCTTCGGCATGCACGAACTCGACCTCGGTCATGCCGAGGAAGCCCAGGAACTGCCGCACGTACGGCGTCTGCGTATCGCGGGACGTGCCCGCATAGAGGCCACCCCTTGCGGCGAACACGTAGACCTTCTTGTCCGTGAGGAGCCCAACGGGTCCTTTATCGGTGTAGCGGAAGGTCACGCCGGCCCGCGCGAGGTGATCGAAATACGCCTTGAGCGTGGAGGGCACGCCGAGGTTGTACATCGGCAGCGCGAGCACCACGACCTCCGCGCGCTCGAGCTCCTCGATCAGGCGATCGGAGTAGGCAACGAGTGCGCCCTGCTCAGGAGTTCTGTCCTCGGGCTTCGCAACGAACGCGGCGAAGCGCGCGGCGTCAAGGTGCGGCACCGGCTCCAGCGCAAGGTCGCGCACGATGACCTTGCCGTTCGGATACGACTTGCGCCAGCTGGCGACGAAGCGGTTTGCGAGCTGGCTCGACTGGCCGTTATCCGAGAAAAGGCTCGAGTTGATCTGCAGCAGCGTTTGCATCGATGCCCCTTTCGGGAGCCGAGGCTCCACGGTGGTTGCCATGTGCGAGCAACGATATAGATGGCCGGGCGGCTGCAGAAGCCGAGAAAATGGGAATCAGCCTTTCATGGCTGCAAAGCTGGTCAACGAATCGGGCTGCGCACAGCAGCTAGAGGGATTCAGTTAGTGCGCGGACTTTAATCGCCCCTGTTGGTAGTACACGGGACTGAGCCGCGCTTGGCGGAGGAAGAGCCGCTTGCCGAGTCGTATGTCGGCCCGGTGATGCACGTCGAGCCTGCGATACCGGGTGGCCAGCCGTTGCGCGGCGCGCAAGAAGCTAGCCCCCCCTCCGCGGAAGCAGGTCGTTCGGTTGCAGCTGCACCATGCGCCGCGCGACTCTTGCAACGATGAAAGATTTCCATTATGACAACTTCTCGATCTCCCTCGCAGGGCCTATTGTCCGTATCAACGTGTCTTAGGTGGACGGGCCGTGGACTTACCGAACTACTTCGTCGGCTCTTCGCCCGGTGACAGCACCTTGACCGCTGTTCGGGTATGGACATTAACTAATCCATTATTCAATTCATATGCGCCCCTGTGCAACATAACAAGGGCCGGGTGCCCTGCTGGTACAGGAGGCCCACGCCGATTACTGGCACGCCCAGATCGCTGGCCTCCTTGAGCTGATCGCCGGCGATGCCCCCCCGGAGTAGAAGATTGAACCACACCCCTCGGTGCAATCGGCGCCAATCGACGGCGGGGCAACTCGCGGAAGCGCCCGATCGCGCCCCCGCGATCGTGGCACCGTAGCGCGATAAGTGCTTGAGGCGTGGGATGTCACACGAAATCTGCGCTACGATTATGTTGCCAGAGGGGTTTTCCGGCACGGGCGCAGGCCGTCGTAGGGGTCTCGCTCGAGAGTGACGTCCTCATAGGCGGCGACTGCTCGCACGCGCAAGCCGGGTGCACCGAGTCGGTTCTCGGTCTTTTCGGGCGACTTTTCGAGTACGTCGGGATGGTGATGGACATTACGGAGCACAAGCGCGCCGACGAGGCACTGCGGGCGAGCGAGGAGCGCTTTCGCACGCTTGTGCAATTCTCGTTCGACGTATACTGGGAGACCGACGCGCAGCATCGCTTCACCCGTCAGGAGCTCGCCGAAGGTCTCACCAACGTGCCGGCACCTGACTGGGAGATAGGCAAGACACGCTGGGAAGTCCCTTACGTCGAGCCGGACGAGGAGGCCTGGCGAAAGCACCGGGCTACGCTCGACGCCCACCTGCCCTTCCGCGATTTCGAGCTCGCGCGACCTACTCCCGACGGTGGCAGGCGCTATATGTCCGTTTCCGGACTGCCGGTGTTCGACGAGACGGGCCGCTTCATCGGCTACCGGGGCGTCTCGCGGCATATCACGGACCGCAAGCGCTCGGAGCAAGCTCTGCGGCAAAGCCAGGCCTATCTCGCCGAAGCGCAGCGGCTGACGCACACGGGCAGCTGGGCCTTCGACTCCGCCACCGGGAAGGTGATCTACTGGTCCGACGAAGCTTTCAGAATCTTTGGACTGGATCCTGGACGGGGCAGCCTGCCGGATCGCGAAGAGTTGCTTCGGCTGGTACACCCAGAAGATCGCGAAGGAATCTCCGAATCGATCGCGGGGGCGCTGCGCGGCAAGACCGATTTCGCAAGCGATTGCCGTGTCGTGCTGCCCGACGGAATGGTAAGGCACCTCCACGGTATGGGGCATCCGGTTCTCGACAAAGCGGGCGACCTGACCGAATACGCCGGCACAGTAGTCGACGTGACCGAGCGCAAGCGCGTCGAGGAAGAGCACCGGGCGCATGTGTGGTTCCTCGAAAGCATGGACCGTGTCAACCGGGCAATTCAGGGTACGAGCGATCTCGAACTGATGATGGGCAACACGCTGGACGCGGTCCTGGATATCTTCGAATGCGACCGCGCGATCTTCGGAACCCACGCCGGCGAACCCGAAACGAGGTCATTCACAATGCTTGCCAAGCGCGAGCGTCCGGGATTCGCCCTCAGCCTACCGCCTGGGGTTGAGTTGCCTGCGGACGAGGACTTCAGCGCGATGAGCGGTGAACTGAAGGCGACCGGCGGTCCCGCGCAGTGGGTTCTCGGATCGGTGCCACCGCTAAACGCTCGAGTCCTGGCGCGCTTCGGCGTGCAGTCCGTCCTGTCGATGCCGATCGAACCGAAGGTCGACCAGCGCGATTACTTCTTTGTCTTCACCCTCTGCCAATGCTCCCACCCCCGGGTGTGGACGCCGCAGGAGGTGCGGCTGTTCCTCGAGATCGGACGACGGCTCGGCGATGCGACGGCCACGCTGTCAACGCTGCGGGATCTGGGACGGGCGGAGGAGAAGCTAAAGGCGCACCTGCGATTCCTCGAGAGCATGGACCGGATCAACCGCGCCATGCAGGCAACCAGTGACCTCGAGCGGATGATGAGCGACGTGCTCGACGCGGTGCTCGAAATTTTTGCTTGCGATCGAGCATGGCTCGTGTATCCATGCGATCCACTGGCTCCATCGTGGCGTGCGGTCATGGAGCATACGCGCCCGGAGTTCCCCGGCGCGTTCGCCCTGCACACCGATCTCGCGGTCGACACTGAAGTGGCCGCCGTATTCGCGACTGCGCGCGCTTCGAGCGGCCCCGTGCGGTTCGGCGACGCTTACGACCTCAAGATGCCGGCGCAAATCGCAGACCGCTTCTCGATCCGCTCGCTCCTCGCAATGGCGGTCTATCCCAAGGTCGATCAGCCGTATCTCTTCGGCTTGCACCAGTGTTCCTCCGCCCGCGTCTGGACAGCTGAGGAGGAGCGCCTGTTCCAAGAGGTCGGCCGGCGCCTCGCTGACTCGCTCACGAGTCTTTCGATGTTCCGCAGTCTGCGTGACAGCGAGCGCAAGCTCGAAGCGGCGCAGCGCATCGCGCGCGTCGGTTGGTGGGAGCGGGACTTCGTCACGAACCGCGTATCTCTTTCCGGCGAAGTTCAACTGATCTTTGGAGTGGAGCCGGTCGACTTGCCACAATGGCATAACCGCTGGCTGGAACTGGTCCACCCCGGGGACCGAGCGAGAGCGGCTGAGGCCGCGGCAGCGGCGCTGCGCGGCGGTCCGCGCTACGACATTGAATACCGAGTCATCCGTCCAGAGGGCACGGTGCGCGTGGTCCACAGCCAAGGGGACGTCACGTGGGATGAGTCAGGTCGGCCTCTGCGCCAGTTCGGTGTGCTACAGGACATCACGGAACTGAGGCAGGCGGAGCGCGAGCTGCGCGAGAGCCAGCGCAGGCTGGAAGAGGCGCAGCGCATCGCACGCGTCGGCTGGTGGGACCGTGACCTCGATTCCGGCTACACGACTGTCTCCGCCGAGGCCTGCCGTCTCTTCGGCTTGGAGCTACCGGAAGGCCGAAACAGCCTGACAGAGCGTCACGAGCGCTTCCGGGAGCGGGTCCACCCGGAGGACCGCCCGAGAACGGCCCAAGCCGCTGCGACGGCGCAGAAGGGCGGCCCGCGCTACGACGTGGAATATCGCCTGGTGCGGCCCGATGGCGAGGTACGCATCGTCCATAGCCGCGGCGAAGTGACCTGGGACGAGTCCGAGCGGCCGCGCCGCCTATTCGGCATGATGCAAGACATCACCGAGCTGCGGCAGGCAGAGAATGAATTGCGCGCGAGCGAGGCGCGCTTTCGCACGTTCGCCGACCATGCGATGGACGCGTTTTTCCTGCATGACAAAAACGGGGCCGTCATCGACGTCAACCAGCAAGCCTGCAGGAGCCTAGCTTTCAGTCGGGAGGAGTTGATCGGGAGGCGTCCGCAGGATTTCGATGCGGCTCTGGACGAGGCGTCCATCGCGCGGTTGGCGGAGCGAGTACGCGCCGGGGAAACCGTGACTTTCGAGACAACGCACCGGCGCAAGGACGGAGTCGTGTTCCCGGTCGAGATCCGCGCACGGGAGTTCCAGCAGGGAGAGCAGCGGTTCCGCTTGTGCCTCGCGCGCGACATCAGCGAGCGCAAGCGGGTCGAGCAACGGATGCGCGCACAACATACCGCGGCCCAAATACTCGCGGACGCGGCGACCGTCGAAGAAGCCATGCCGAGAATCCTGCGGGCCGTCTGCGAGTGCCTCGAATGGGACCTGGGCGAGCTATGGCGCGTAGACCGCGATGCCGGCGTTCTGCGTTGCGCGCAGCTTTGGTGCAAGGCGTCGGTGGATGCCAAACAATTCGAGGCCGAAACTCTCGCGAGCACATTCGAGTCCGGCGTTGGGCTGCCGGGTCGGGTCTGGGCGACCCGTGTGCCGGCCTGCATTCCGGATGTCGTTCAGGACGCAAACTTCGCGCGCGCGAGCTTCGCAGCGCGCGCAGGACTTCACGCAGCTTTTGCCTTTCCAATCCTGCTCGGCGGCGAAGTCCTCGCCGTGATCGATTTCTTCAGTCGTGACGTCCGGCAGCCCGACCAGGAGCTGCTCGACATGATGGCGAGCCTCGGCAGCCAGATCGGGCAGTTCATCGAGCGTAAGCGGGCCGAGGACGCGTTGCGTGTTGCGCAGTCCGAATTGACTCACGTGGCGCGGGTCATGACGATGGGAGAGCTGACCGCATCGATCGCGCACGAGGTGAACCAGCCGCTGGTAGGCATGGTGACCAGCGCCTCGTCCTGCTCGCGCTGGCTGGAGGCGAAGCCGCCCAACCTGGACCGAGCGCAGCGCGCGCTCGAGCGCATCGTGAAGGCAGGAACGCGAGCGAGCGCGGTCATCGATCGCGTCCGCACGCTGGTCAAGCGCG
>Ga0335083_10009110_pt1 | contig 12065 bp, 10 predicted proteins | sample Lox_Sample_42_FD_206716 | JGI IMG/M metagenome (GOLD analysis project Ga0335083, IMG submission 206716) | Soil microbial communities from Loxahatchee National Wildlife Refuge, Florida, United States - Lox_Sample_4.2 | ecosystem: Environmental > Terrestrial > Soil > Wetlands | place: USA... | reverse complement strand
GCCACCAGGACCCGCATCATTCGCTGGCGCGGCGGCGTGCGCAGCGAAGTCGACGACACGCTGGCCACTGAAGAGCCGCTGGAAATCCGTCTCGGTTACCGTGATGCCCGCAAAGGCCGCGTCCACAAAAGCCTGGCGATCACGATGCGCACGCCCGGCGACGACCTGGCGTTGGCGCTGGGATTCCTGCACAGCGAAAGCATCATCCGCTCGCTGGCCGACGTGCACACGATCGAGCAGGTCAACGACAACGTGGTGAAGGTGGAACTGCAGGACGCCGCCACTTTCGATCCGCTGCGGCTCGAACGCAATTTCTACGTCACCTCCAGTTGCGGCGTTTGCGGCAAGTCATCGCTGGAAAGCCTGAGCACCGCCGGCTTCAACGCGATAACCGACGACGGTTTTCGTATTTCGCTGGTCAATCTGCAGCGTGCACTCGCGCAGTTGGACCAGCATCAGCACCTGTTCCGGCAAACCGGCGGCAACCACGCCACCGCGCTGATCGATGCCGACGGCAAACTCGGTCGCGTCACCGAAGATGTCGGCCGTCACAACGCGATGGACAAGCTGGTCGGCCACTGTATGCAGGACGGACTGTTGCCGTTATCGCGGCATGCGATCCTGGTCAGCGGCCGCGCCAGTTTCGAATTGATGCAGAAAGCGCTGGCCGCGGGTGCTCCGCTGCTGGTTGCAGTAGGCGCGCCCTCCTCGCTCGCGGTGGAACTGGCACAGGAATACAACCTGACGCTGGTCGGCTTTCTTGGCGCAAACGGCTGCAACATTTATAACGGCGCCTTCCGCATCAGCGAATGATCACGACAAGGGGAACTCTCATGCGCAACTTCGTGGGCCTGATTCTGCTCGCGCTGACCGTCGGCGCCACCGCCGTTCATGCGGCTCAATGCGACAAACCGATCGCTCTCGGCAACGGCGCGCAATGGCAAGGTTGGGGCAATGGCCTGAACAACAGCCGTTACACCGAAGCCGGCCTGGCCGCCAGCGATGCCGCCCGCCTGCAACTGCGCTGGAGCTTCGCGTTTCCCGGCGTCAACTCGGTGGTCGGCAATCCGGTCGTACACGGCAATGCCGTGTTCATCGGCGTCGACAGCGGCGAGGTATACGCGCTCGATCTCGACACTGCCTGCGTGTACTGGACCTTCAAGGCCGGCGGTGGCGTGCGCACCGCGCCGGCGTTCGGCACTGTCGATGGCAAGGCCCTGCTGTACTTCGGCGATCGCAACGCCAACGTTTATGCTGTTGATGCGACCAACGGTCAGCAACTTTGGAAAACCAAAGTCGAAACCCACCAGGCCGCCATTCTTACCGGCTCTCCCCAGTTCGTATTGCTGACCGGCGTCGAACACCCGGCGCGGTTGCTGGTGCCGGTTACCTCGTCGGAAGAAGGCCTGGCTGCAGTCCCCACCTATAACTGCTGCTCGTTCCGCGGCAGCCTCGTCAGCCTCGATGCGCAAAGCGGCGACAAGCTGTGGCAGAGCTATCCGATCCAGACCCCGGCGAAATCCACCGGCGAACACAGCCAGGGGCCGTCGGGCGGCGGCATCTGGAGTGCACCCACGATCGATGTCGCCGGCAAGCGCGTCTTCGTCGCCACCGGCGATGCCTATTCGGCTCCGGCCGACATCGCCACCGACGCCATCGTCGGGCTCGACCTGCTCGACGGTCACCTGCTGTGGGTCAACCAGGGCACGGCCGGCGATGTGTGGACGGTGCAGTGCCTCGCTCCCAATGCCCCGAAAACCTGCGGCCCCGACCAGGATTACGGCTCGCCCGCCATGCTGGTGGGCACCAATGAACGCCAGTTCCTGGTCGCCGGCCAGAAAAGCGGCTGGATCCGCGCCTTCGCGCTGGCCGGCGGCGCGCTGTTGTGGAATACCGCCGTGGTGGAAAACACCAAAGAATTCGGCGGCAAAGTGGTATGGGGTGGCGCCAATGACGGTCGCAATGCCTATTTCGGCCTTGGCTCCGGTGGCATCGTTGCCGTGCGGCTGACGGATGGCAACAAGCAGTGGTTCGCCGAGTTCAAACCCAAGGCAGAACAAGCCGCACACGCAGGCCAGGACGGCCCGCTGACGATCAGCCGCGATGTGGTGTTTTCCGGCGGCTGGGACGGCGTGTTGCGGGCGCTGTCCACCACCGACGGCAAGCTGTTGTGGCAATACGACACCGTGAAGGACTACAGCGACGTCAACGGTACCTCCGGCAAAGGCGGCTCGATGGGCGCAGCCGGGCCGGTTGTTGCCGGCAAGCGCTTGCTGGTCCCGAGCGGTTACGTCGGCGTCAAAAACGGCATCCCGGGCAATGTGCTGCTGATGTTCTCGCCCTGAAACATCCCCCTTCAAAAACCGCAATAACCGGTCGTAATTCTTGCACGAAGTACCAGCGCTACAAGGCTGAAATCCGGCGACTTTCCTGCATTGCCGGGTGTAGAATACGCTGTTAGAATGCACAACCGAACCGATTGGTTCGGCTCCAACATAGCCTTGAAAATATTCAGGTTTTCTTACTCATGATGCCAGTAGCTACTCCTGCCCGTTGGCAGGACTTCACGCTCGAACTCGCCACCGCAGCGGTGCAGGAGTTCAAGGATCAGCCGGGCGCGTTGATCAACGCGCTCCACAAATTACAGGAAACTTTCGGCTACGTTGACGAAGCCGCCATGCCGATGCTGGCCAGGCTCTTCAACCTGAGTCGCGCCGAAGTGCACGGCGTCACCAGTTTCTATCACGATTTCCGCCGCGAAAAACCCGGCCGCTACACGGTGCGTGTCTGCCAGGCCGAAGCCTGCCAGGCGATGGGTTCCGAAGCATTGACCGACGCCATCAAGCAGCAGCTTGGCTGCGACTTTCACGAGACGTCGAAAGACGGCAATTTCACTTTGGAAAAGGTGTATTGTTTGGGCAACTGTGCCTGCTCGCCCAACGTCATGGTAGACAAGCAGACCTACGGCCGCGTTACCGCCGAATCGTTCAAAAAGTTGACTGCTACGCTCGCCAGCAAAGCGCAATCGTCAAAAGAGGGGGGCAAGTAACATGGCTACCCGCATTTACATCCCGCGCGAAACCACCGCCTCCTCTCTCGGTGCCGATCTGTTGATCGACGCCATCACCACTGAAGCCAAATACCGCAACCTTGCCATCGAAATCGTTCGCAACGGTTCGCGCGGCGCCTGCTTCCTCGAACCGCTGGTCGAAATCGAAACTGCCAACGGCCGTGTCGGCTACGGCCCGGTGCAAGTGGAAGACGTACCCGACCTGTTCGATGCGGATTTCCTGAAAGGTGGCAAACACAAGCTGGCTTTGGGCAATGTTGAAGAGCTGCCCTGGTTCAAACAGCAGGAACGTCTGACGTTCGCGCGCTGTGGCTTGATCGATGCCACTTCCGTCGCTGAATACAAAAAACTCGGCGGCTATGTCGGTTTGCAGAGCGCGTTGAAAATGAGCGGTGCCGACATCGTCAAGGCCGTGCTCGACTCCGGCCTGCGTGGACGCGGCGGTGCTGCGTTCCCGACCGGCATCAAGTGGAAAACCGTACACGACGCGCAAGGCCCCCAGAAATACATCGTCTGCAACGCCGATGAAGGCGACAGCGGCACTTTCGCCGACCGCATGATCATGGAAGGCGATCCCCTCTCTTTGGTTGAAGGTATGACCATCGCCGGCATCGCCGTCGGCGCCACGATGGGCTACATCTACCTGCGCTCCGAATATCCGCTGACGCAAGTCATCATGAACGAAGCCATCGCCAACGCGCGTGCCGCCGGCTATCTCGGCAACAACGTCGCCGGCAGCGGCAAGAAATTCGAACTCGAAGTACGCATGGGCGCCGGCGCCTACATCTGCGGCGAAGAAACCTCGCTGCTGGAATCGCTGGAAGGCAAGCGCGGTCAGATCCGCTTCAAACCGCCGCTGCCGGCGCTGAAAGGCCTGTTCGGCAAGCCGACCATCGTCAACAACGTCATCACGCTGGCCACCGTTCCGGTGATTCTGGAAAAAGGTGCCAAGCATTACGCCGGTTTCGGTCGCGGCCGCTCGCTGGGCACGCTGCCGTTCCAGATCGGCGGCAATATCAAGCGCGGCGGCCTGGTCGAGAAAGCGTTCGGCCTTACGCTGCGCCAGTTGATCGATGATTTCGGCGGCGGCACCGCCACCGGCAAACCGGTGCGCGCAGTGCAGGTCGGCGGCCCGCTCGGCGCCTACTTCCCCGATGCCCTGCTCGACACGCCGCTCGACTACGAAGACTTCGCCAAGGCCGGCGGCATGGTAGGCCACGGCGGCGTTGTCGTGTTCGACACTTCCGTCAACATGGCGAAGATGGCGCGCTTCTCGATGGAGTTCTGCTCGGCCGAAAGCTGCGGCAAGTGCACGCCGTGCCGCATCGGCTCGGTGCGCGGCATGGAAACCATCGACCGCATCGTCGCCGCCAGCAACGATGGCGAACGCAACAAGCAACACATCATCCTGAAAGACCTGTGTGAAACCATGGAGTCCGCTTCGCTGTGCGCGATGGGCGGACTGACGCCAATGCCGGTGATGAGTGCAGTCAAACACTTCAAGGGGGATTTCCAATGAACTCGATCGTCCAAGCTCCGATCATTTTCGATCCTCAGACCGTCGGACCCGAAATCGATTTCGGCACGCCGGAAAGCACCAGCACCGAAATGGTGACGCTGGAAATAGACGGCCAGCCCGTCACCGTGCCGAAGGGTACCAGCATCATGCGCGCCGCCAAGGAACTCGGCATCACGGTGCCGAAGCTGTGCGCCACCGACAATCTCGAACCGTTCGGCTCGTGCCGTCTGTGCCTGGTCGAAATCGAAGGCCGCCGCGGCACGCCGGCCTCGTGCACTACGCCGGTAGAACCCGGTCTGAAAGTCACCACGCAGAATGCCAAGCTGGCCAAACTGCGCAAGGGCGTGATGGAACTGTACATCTCTGATCACCCGCTCGACTGCCTCACCTGCCCCGCCAACGGCGACTGCGAACTGCAGGACATGGCCGGTGCCGTCGGCCTGCGCGAAGTGCGCTACGGCTATGCCGGCGACAACCACCTCGCGCTCGGCAAGGACGAGAGCAACCCGTATTTCACGTTCGATGCCAGCAAGTGCATCGTCTGCTCGCGCTGCGTGCGCGCCTGCGAAGAAGTGCAAGGCACTTTCGCATTGACGATCCAGGGCAACGGCTTCCGTTCCAAGGTCAGCGCAGGCATCGACGAAGGCTTCCTCAAATCCGAATGCGTATCGTGCGGCGCTTGCGTGCAAGCCTGCCCCACCGCAACCCTGAGCGAAAAATCCGTCATCGAAATGGGTACGCCGGAACATGCGGTGGAAACCACCTGCGCCTACTGCGGCGTCGGCTGCACGTTCCGCGCCGAAATGCACGGTGCCGAAGTAGTGCGCATGGTGCCGGCCAAGAGCGGCAAGGCCAACGATGGCCACTCTTGCGTCAAAGGCCGCTTCGCGTGGGGCTATGCCACCAGCAAGGAGCGCATGCTGTCGCCGATGATCCGCGAGAAGACCAACGATCCATGGCGCAAAGTGGGCTGGGACGAAGCCATCCAGTACGCTGCAAAGAAATTCCTGGAAATCCAGGCCAAATACGGCCGCAAGTCCATCGGCGGCATCACGTCGTCGCGCACCACCAACGAAGAAGTATGGGTCGTGCAGAAGATGATCCGCGCCGCATTCCGCAACAACAACACCGACACCTGCGCGCGCGTGTGCCATTCGCCGACTGGCTACGGTTTGAAACAGACTTTCGGTACTTCGGCCGGCACCCAGGACTTCGCCAGCGTCGAAGAAACCGACATGATCCTGCTGATCGGCGCCAACCCGACTGACGCCCACCCGGTGTTCGCATCGCGCATGAAGAAACGCATCCGCGAAGGCGCCGACTTGGTCGTGTGCGATCCGCGTCGCATCGATCTCGTGTCCTCTCCGCACGTCGAGGCCAGCGTACACATTCCGCTGCTGCCGGGCTCCAACGTCGCTCTCATCAACGCGCTGGCCTATACCATCATCGAAGAAAATCTCGCCGATATGGATTACGTGAAAGAGCGTTGCGACATGGAAGCCTTCGGCAAATGGCTCGATTTCATCAAGCAGCCGAAGAACGCGCCGGAAGCCGTCGCCCAGTTGCTCGGCGGCGATGCCGAAAAAGTGCGTGACGCGGCCCGCCGCTATGCCAAGGCCGAACGCGCGGCAATCTATTACGGCCTCGGCGTCACCGAGCACTCCCAGGGTTCGACGATGGTGATGGGCATGGCCAACCTGGCGATGCTGACCGGCAACGTCGGCTTCAACGGCTGCGGCGTCAACCCGCTGCGCGGCCAGAACAACGTGCAAGGTTCGTGCGACATGGGTTCGTTCCCGCACGAGTTTTCCGATTATCGTCCGGTCAGCAACGATGCCGTTCGCCGCTTCTTCGAAAAAGAATGGGGCGTCGAGCAGGATCCGGAACCGGGCTATCGCATCCCGAACATGTTCGATGCCGCCATCAAGGGCATCTACAAGGGCATGTTCGTGCAGGGTGAAGACATCGCGCAATCCGACCCCAACACGCATCACGTCGAAGCCGCATTGGAAAATCTCGACTGTCTCGTCGTATGCGATCTGTTCCTCAACGAAACCGCCAAGTTCGCTCACGTGTTCCTGCCGGGTACGTCGTTCCTCGAAAAAGACGGCACTTTCACCAACGCCGAACGCCGCCTCGGCCGCGTGCGCCCGGTGATGGCACCGAAGACCGGCAAGCACGAGTGGCAGATTCCGGTGGAACTCGCCAAGGCCATGGGCTACGAGATGCACTACAACAATGCCTCGGAAATCATGGACGAGATCGCCCGCACGACGCCGAGTTTCGCCCGCGTCACGTTTGAGCGCCTCGACAAGGAAGGCAGCATGCAGTGGCCGGTCACCGACGCCGCACCGAACGGCACGCCGATCATGCACATCGGCGGCTTCGTGCGCGGCAAGGGCAACTTCGTCGTCACCGAATTCGTGCCGACCGAGGAGCGCGTCACTCCGAAGTTCCCGCTGATCCTGACCACCGGCCGCATCCTGAGCCAGTACAACGTCGGCGCCCAGACCCGCCGCACTGCCAACACCGTGTGGCATGACGAGGACATTCTCGAAATCCATGCGCACGATGCCTCCGAGCGCGGCATCAAGGACGACGACCTGGTGTTGATCAGGAGCCGCAAGGGCGAAACCACGCTGCGAGCGAAGGTGTCCGACCGCATGCAGCCGGGCGTGGTCTATACCACGTTCCACACGCCGTCGAGCGGCGCCAACGTGGTGACCACCGATTACAGCGACTGGGCCACCAACTGCCCCGAGTACAAAGTCACTGCGGTACAAGTGGCGCACGCCACCAGCATGACCGAATGGCAGAAACAGTACTTCGACTTCAACGAGAGCCGTCGCAAGCTCGAAGAAATGATGAAGTAAGCAGGATGCAGTAACGAAAAAGCCGGCTGAAAGCCGGCTTTTTCATGCACGATTGACTGTTTGATTTACAGGTATGTTGCACAGTTTTGGTACGGCTGCTTCGAACGCCGCAGGCGCTTCATGATCAGTTGGTAATCTTTTCTTTGGTCTTCTGCGCCGCCTTCTCGATCGCGCCACCGGCGGCCTTGATGTCTTCGCCGGCGCCGCTGATGGTGTTGCAGCCGGTCAGGCACAACGCGATGCAAAGTACGCAGCAGGTCAAAAGCAGTTTCATGGCGGGGCTCCTCTCGAATTGAACCGATGGCGCATTGTAGCAGCGGCACCGGGAGCTGTCAGAGCGCGACCGATTGGCTATTGCCCTGCTTGCGGGCACTCAACAATCCGTTCATGGCCCGCCGCAGCACTTCCTGTTCGGGGCCGCGATCCATCTCGGCAATGCCAATGCAGAGCGCGGGTGCGATGAACGCCTTGCCGTCACCGTGCTTCGCGGTCCTGGCCTCGGCCAGCAAACGCTCGGCCAGCACTTTGGCGCCAGAGAGCGATATCTCCGGCAGAATCAGCAGGAACCGCCGGCGCACCCAGCGGCCGGCTACATCCTGCATGCGCAAGTTCCGCCGCAGCACGTCCGCCGTCCATTGCAGCGTGGCCGCATCGTCATCTTCGATGAATCCCCGGATGGCGGCAGTGGTATCGGGCTCCACGAACATCACGCAGCAATGGGAGCCGTAGCGCTGATTGCGGTTGAACTCGCTCTGCAGCATTTTCTCGAGGAAGGAGCGATTGGCGAGCTGCGTCGCCAGGTCGCCATAACTCAACGCCTCCAGATCGTTGATGCTGAGCATCAGGTCGCGCTCGGCCTTGAGCCGGAAATATTCCGGAATGCACGTCAGCACGGTGATCAGCATCGTGATGACGATCACGCGTACCACGAAGGCGTTGCTGTAGCGGCTTACCTCGAACCCGAAAAAGCCGTACGACAGCAGTTCGGTAAGCACCAGCAACACGATGATCCAGACGATGCCGCGCAATCGCCCTTGCAGGAACAACGCCACCGACGGAAACACGCCGTAATACAGCGGGCCGGTGTTCAGCACGCCGCCGGAATAAAACAGGTAGAGGCACAGCAACACCATCATCGCCGTCGTGAAGTGCTTGCCCATCCAGTACCAATGGCCCAACCACAACACCGCCAGTCCCAGCGTCGCCGCCGCGGCAAACACCAGCAGTGCCACCCCATGACTGTTGTTGCCGGAATACAGCGATGCCAATCCCATCACCACCAGCAGGAACACGGCAGCCGTGCAATACATCGCACTCAACCTGAAATTGTCGTAGTCGGTTTTTACCGGCTGTTGGCGCAAGCGTTCTTTTACCGGTGCCGGAATGGCCCAGAGCGGTTCCTTGTCCAGTTCGAATTCTTGTTCCATCGATTCAGTGCTACCCAGTTTGCGCGGCGAAGCCAGCAGGCTCGCGGTCAGGCGGCATCATAATGGAGTGTCGAAAGAAACGAGATAGTGGCCTAGTGATATTTGCCCGGCTTACCCGACAATTCGCGCCATTCTGCGGGGGTATTCACATTGGCAAGCCGCGGCTCTGCATCCTTGCCCGCCATCAGCGGCCGGCTGCCGAGAAAGCCGAAGATGCCACGCATCGAACGCGGCCCGCCCGGATCCTGCACCGATTCGAACAAACTGCGCAGGTGCGTCAACAACGCCGGCGACGCCGGAATGACGCAGGGAAAGATTTGCGGATCGTAGTAACTGCCGGCGGAACCCGCCGCTGCCACCAGCGGCTGCAACACGGCCGGCGTCAACAGCGGCATGTCGACCGGTATCAGCAGCAGCGGCTGGTCATCCAGTTCGCCGCGCCGTTCGAGCCACGTCAGCAACGACAGCAAGGCGCCGGGCGGCCCGCTGTGCGGCAACAGATCGGGCACGCCGAACTGATGTTCGGCGCGGCCGCTGACCAACACCGTATCGACGCCGCTGTGCTGCAGCAATTCCACCGCACGCTGCAACAACGTCGCACCTTCGAGTTCCAGCAAGGCCTTGTCCCGCCCCATGCGTGACGAGCGACCACCGGCCAGCACGACGCCACGCAACATCAGGCGCTCTTGTCCGCGACCATGTGCACTTCGCGCTGCGGCAGCGGAATCGCAATGCCATGGTCGCGCAGGGTTTGGTAAATGGCCGCGTTGGCGGCGCAACGGGTCTGGAACAAGCGAGCGGTGCCGGTCCAGTAACGCAGACCCAGGCGATAGCCGTTGTTGCCGAAGTCGTGGATACCTGCTTGCGGCGGCCGCGTCGTGCTGATGTGCGGGTTCGACGCCAGCGCCGCCTTGATCAACTCGACCGCGCGCAGCGGATCGCTGTCGTAAGCGACTTCGAGCGTCATCTCGACGATGGTCTCGGCGGCGGAGTTGTGGATGATCTCGCCCATGATGTGGTGATTGGGAATCATGATGCGGATGTCGTCCTGGTTGGCGAGGATGGTCGAAGCCATGCGCACTTCCTTGACCAGTCCCGTCACGCCTTTCACCGTGATGGTGTCGCCCACCACGAATGGCCGTGTGATGATGATGGCCACGCCGGCACCGTAGTTCGACAGGATGCCCTGCATCGCCAAACCGGCACCGAGGCCTACCGCACCGATGGCGGCGACGAACGGCGCCACGCTGATGCCGACCTTGCCGAGCGCGATCACCGCTACCATCGCCACGATGAGTATCCTGACCGCTGTGCCAGTGAAACGGCTCAACGTGACATCGATATTGTGCTTGATCATGAACTCTTCGACCATGCGGCCGAACTTGCGCGACACCACCATGCCGAGCAGCAGAACGATGATCGCGCCGATGATCTGGAAGCTGTAGTTGACCAGGAACTCGGCGATCTGGTCGTAGATGCCCTGGAATTCTTTCAGTTGTTGTTCCATGCAAACGCCTCGCGTTGATCAGGATTCGGGATGGGTTTCGCTGCCGTCGGCCATGCTCGCGAACCGGTCGCGACCTTCATGCACCTGGTCGGCGCGCGGCCACGGCCAGCCGCCGAAGTGGTCGCGCTGGTAATCGGTGAAGGCCTGCAGCAATTCGTCGCGCGTGTTCATCACGAACGGCCCGTGCTGCGCCACCGGCTCGTTGATCGGCTTGCCCTGCAACAGCAGAAGGCGCGCCGGCTTGCCGCCGTTGCGTATCGTCAATGGCTGATCGGAGCGCAACCGCAGGCTGTGCATCGCCTTCACCGTCATGTTGTCGAATTGCGCCTCGCTGCCTTCGAAGAAATACAGTGCGCGATTGAGTCCGCTCGCCGCTGCCGGCAACTGCCACTCGGCCTCCGCCGCAAGATCGATCACCCACACCGCGACATGATTGGCCGGATCCGCCGCCCACGAATGCGGCGGCGGCGCCAATGCACGCGTGCCGCCGTAATCGCCGGCAGTGATTTCGACGCGTATTTCGCGGCCCGCCGCGTCCGTTTCGTATGCGCGCGGCAATTCCCGACCCCAGAACATCAGAAAGTTCGGCGGTGCCATCTTGCTCTTGCCCGGCAGGTTCAACCACAACTGGAACAGCAGCAACGGGTTCGGCGCGTCGCTGTGCACCAGCGGAAACATCTCGCTGTGCTGGATGCCGCGCCCTGCCGTCAGCCACTGCACGTCGCCCTGGCCGTAGCGGCCGGCGGCACCGAGCGAGTCGGCGTGATCGACCAGCCCTTGCTGCACGATGGTGATGGTCTCGAAGCCACGATGCGGATGCGCGGGAAAACCCGGCACCTTGTCGCCGTGATACATGCGGAAGCCGTCGCGGATTTCGAAATCCATGCCGATGTGACGACCGGCCAGCGACACCGCCGGGCCGGACTTGCCGTTGCCGCGCGGGTAATGGTCATGATGGTAGGCGCAGAACAGGAACGGATCGTACGTCTGCCATTGAAAGCCGAGCGGTTGTATCGAAATGATGCTCATGGTTCACCTCGCTGAAATCCACACTTGCACGGTGGCGGCATACAGCATGCCCAGCACCAGCGCCAGGTACGCCACGAAACGCAGCGGATGCTCGGCGAACATGCTGGCAAACGAGCGGTGAGTGCCGGACGCCACTTCGGCCTCGCGTTGTTCGCGCATGCGGTGTGCACGCTCCAGCGCGTACTGGTCCAACAACTGCCGAGCCTGGACAAACTGACTGTCATCGCGCAACCACAGCGCCGGCGACGCAATGCCGAACGTGCTGCCCGCGCTCTCGTAATAATCGATGCCCTGGCTTTGCAGCAACGCGTGGACTTCATCCAACTCGTCGGCCGGCACGCCGTGCAACGTCATCAATAATTGGCCCATGCGCCCTGCTCCGTACTAACCAGCCGTCATGTTACCGCAGCCGTCAAGGGGCGTCCGGCGCGCGTCGTTGACCGGGCCGGAAATGCGACGCCCGGCGGATTTTCTGCTTTAATCCGGCTGCCCCAGCCCCTTCAGTCGAGGATACCTGAATGCTTACGTCACGGACCCTGCCACGCCGCTCCGCCCCGCTGCTGATCGCTGTCGCCGCCATCGCCATCGGCAGCATGTCGATACAGGCCGCCGACAAGACGGCCGGCTACAAGCTGCTGGA
>Ga0335083_10009109_pt1 | contig 12065 bp, 3 predicted proteins | sample Lox_Sample_42_FD_206716 | JGI IMG/M metagenome (GOLD analysis project Ga0335083, IMG submission 206716) | Soil microbial communities from Loxahatchee National Wildlife Refuge, Florida, United States - Lox_Sample_4.2 | ecosystem: Environmental > Terrestrial > Soil > Wetlands | place: USA: Florida... | reverse complement strand
CGATTTATGGAAGGCAGCTCCATTTGGGCCCCCAAACAATTCGCTGAAGCGCTCGATTCTTTTCTTTCCAGGAAATAGCACCGGTTCTGGCCTCCAATATGCCGGCAAATTTGCAGAAAAAGCGACATCGGGAAGAAATCCGAGCTGGGGCAGTCTGGCCTATTGGTCCGGGAACGATCCTGATGTGGCTCCGATAATTATATTTGATGGCGCTGTGGGGGCGATCGTGAATATAAAGCAATTTGGTTTAGAATTGGTTTCAGGCAATAGTTCGACAATCGCGACGTCCCTGGACGATTTTGATTTTGAATTTGATGATGAGCAAGGTTTGCTGCGAATGATTTCGGCTCCGTCGAAATGGACGGCGGGAATATTTACCTCACCCTCTACTTTTGTGCCGTTCGCCAGCGGTAATCAATGCACCATTGATTTCAATCCTGGCGATGGATTTGACACAGGCGCCCTTAGCATCAATATCATTCCTGCCGGATTTAGCACCATCCCTTTCGAAATCGGCTATTCACAATTAAAATCACTCGGCAGAGGCAAATATCAATGCCAGCCCGTCCTGAGGGCGCGCCTGTTCTCAGAAGATAATGATGGCAGCCGGGCCAAGTTTGCCATGGATCCCAGGGATTCAGATTCCAATTTTACTTCGAAGGACTATCTTCGATCTCGGATTGAATTCGACACGCGTACCAGTTGGAAATCGAATTTCGTCAACGACAAAGGCCAGCCCGTTTTCTTTTCTATCCCATCGGTATCACCCGGCATCGGGTCCCTGAAGCTGGAGCTCGATCGCCAGAACGGGGAAGACTGTACCTTTGAATCGGCTTCTTTTGTGCCGGATAAAAATTTTGTCCTTGATGGGGTTGGGATAGCCAGCCCGACTCGACGAACAAAAGGCTCCTCAGAGCACCGGGTGCTATTAGGTAATGCGCCGACAGAATATGCAGATTGCCAGTCCGGCGATATCTTTCAATTCCAGCCGGGAAATCCCGCGGAATTTTCCACTAAGGGGGAATCCGGTATTATTGTTGATGATTCGGGTTATGTGACTACTTCATGGCTTACCGTGGTTAGGGCAGATAAGCAAGACCCTGTGCCGTATGTGACCGAGCCGACAAAATCTCCGTTATTTGGCCAGAATAATTCTCTTAAAAAAACTAAAGAGGTCAGCAACATCTTAGCCAGGGAAAGACTTGTTTATTCTTGTTTTGCGGACAAATCGGCCGAACAGTTTTTTGTGCCGGTATTTCCTTGGTTGGGATTTATCCCTGACAGCTCCAGTGGAGATGACAATTTTGAAACATCACATCTTGCCAGTACGCGGCTGAAGCAACTTCCACGACAGGGAAGCAAACAAGCTAAAAAATTATTCGGTTCATTGTTGCCGACTACCTCAACGATTGGAATAACACCGCAGGGAATCGTTGCGGAAGTTAGCAATTCAGACTTCACGGCTTTATATTTAGGAAATCCAGACGCAACAACGAATTCAACCGGCCCTGAATTTACAATCAGAATTCTTCCTCCGGCCGGTGGCGATCCACAGGCAGCAAAGGATTTTTGTAAAGAATTACAGCAGGATTTACGGCGGAATAATCTCTTCATAGTGATATCACAACCTGAGGATTATGCAGCAAAATTAATTTCTTTGTCCGGGAATGCGCCGGCACCTAATGGCGTATCTATCGATAACACTAATTTAAATTGTTGCCTGGGAATTGGCGATTTTTTACTTAATCTGGATTGGTCTGCACCGTCGTCCAGGAACAAGTCTCAAAAGCCCAACCCGTCTCCGATTCTTATATTGAAATATTTTCAGGGGACGTGCATTGAAAAGTTGGTGGCGAATCCTGCGCTCTGGGCTTGTAAAACTCATTTGGCGCCTGATTTGGGCGCGGACACTATCAATAATGATATACAGTTACCCCCTGGTCCGGAGCTCGACAATTTTAACAGCACCATCTGGAAAAATCCTGACTGGCAGGGCACATTGTTCTTGAACTTCTACCCGGGCGGTCTCGGTCCTCTCGTCGAGGTCCTAGGGGCGGGTATGGGCAAAAATTGTTTGCGATTCCATCATTTCGCTCTTTCATTTTTGCCGGTTCAAGCAAAAGACATTGCGTCACCCCCTCCCATCCGCATTGGTCCGGCTTCCGCCTTGCTGCATTACTTTTCTGACAATGCCCAGCCTCCTCCGGTGCAGGCGGATGAACAGTATGAGCCAAAGGAGGATGATTTTAAAATTGGAACCGATTACGGTTTTAAAGTAAATTACCTTGATGTTGGCTTTGCCAACAGCCGGGTCGCCAGTTTTTCAGCCGACGTTTATGTGAAATTCAGCCATTTCTTCTGGGACCCGGCCTCCAACGATTCGGGCGGGAAAGGCATGGCCCAATTGGACCTCAAAGGCTCATACCAGGCAAGCAAGTCAGATAGCACGGGTGACATGTTCCAGCTCACGGCCACACAAATCGATCCGGTCATTTTTTCAAATTCACTCCTGCAACGATTAAATATTACTGACGCCGAACTGACGGTTACTTCTATCCGGCCCTCTGACGCTAACATTAAACGGATGCTTACTTTCTTCATCGGTATCAAAGGCGACTTAATTTTCAACCCTAACCAGCCGTTTTCAAGCATCGTTCAGGTGGATAAGGTCCATATGGAACGCGTCGGTTTGGAGTTTGACTACACGCCCGCAACCTCTGACGTTAAGTGCCGGTTTCGCGCAGATGGTATTCAAGTGGATCTAACAGTAGGGGATCTCAAAAATTCACTCCTGTCCATCTGCCCGCTCACCCTAAAAGGATTCAGGGTTTCCATCGGTCAGAATCTGCTCAATTGCCAGGAGTTGGGATACTATCCCTTTCCTTGGTTTGGTGATGCCAGTTCCCTCACGTTCCATTTTGCGTTTGATTTGGAACTGGACCTGGGAAGCCTGGGAGGATTGGCTGGTAATAGCGGCGGGCTCAAATTCCCGTTCCTGCTCGGGTGGCGAAGAAGTCCCGGTGGCGGCACATTCGGGAATTTTGGATTTGGCATTCAATTCCCCAACCTCAGTCCTGATGATGACGGATTTGAAATAGGTTTTGACCAGTTTGTGGCCATTCGCGCGGACTCGGCTGAATTAAAGCCATGCATGAATGGCAACACGATTCAGGCGGAAGCATTCGCGCTGCACAACGCGCGATTGGTAGTTTTCGGAAAAGAGTGGCCGAGCAACTCCGCACTGGATCTGGCCCTCTTTGTTAGTCCAGCGGATCGCAAGATGGCGTGGATTTTTGGCAGTGGAAATTCCCAGGACTCAACGCTTGTATATGTGGGGGCAGGTCAGCGAATCAAAGCGCTGGGAGGAGATACGGCAGAGACCATAATCGACAATTACAGAAAATTCCTGGCCCTCGAGCAGGGAACTGATATCTGCAGTTTATCGGATAAAACAGACATGGGTCGGGATGGCTGGCTCGTCCTGACTCAATTGAATGTATTAGACCTCGCGCAGGCCTGGCTCGCCCTTTCTGATAATCCTCAACTCTATGCCCTTACCCTCAACATTGTTGACCTGTTTGAAGTCGGTGCCACTTATCGGCGAGTCAACGATCAATTGGGTTCCTTCTCTGCCGAAGTGAACCTGGCGACTACTCTGCCGCCACTTGAATTTGGCGCAGTGTCCGTGAGATTGCCCAAGGTTCGAACCGATGTTTACACGGACGGCGGCTGGTTATTTGACCTGAGTTTTCCGTGGAACAACGATTTTAGCGGCGGCTGTCAGATTGAAGTGGCGGTTTTCCTGGGAACGGCAGGCCTCTATTTCGGGTACACGTCGGCCGTTGCTACCGATTTGCTGGTCCTTGCTGACGGTCAATATGGCTTTGATTCATGGCCGCAGATAATCAACAGTGACTATATCAAGGGATTGCACGCGGTTCGCGCCGGCATCGCGCTTCGGGCAGGCATCGGACGAAGCGTCGATTTGGGAGTGCTGCAAGGTGAGGCATCTCTCACTATTTATGGCACTTTGGAGGGTGCCGTAGCTTTTGAAAATAAAGACATTTTTTCTCCGGTGGTTTATGCAATCAAGGGCACAACCGGAATCATGCTGCAGATAACCCTGCAGCTGGATCTTTTAATTCTGCAGGCCACGGCCGATTTATGCGCTTATATTCAATTTGGGTTTGAACTCTCCACGTTGCTGGCCTACAAAAAACCTTATTTCTACGCTGTTCAAATGCCGCTGGAGGTTTCAGCCGAGGTCGGTATCCATCTTCATTTTGAGGTATGGGTAACTATCGGCTGTGTCCAGGTAAAAATTTTCGACTTCACGTATAACGGCACGTGGAGCATTGAGGTGCCCATTGGAAGTTTCAGCCAAGGAAACCCCTTGGCGTCGAACAATTTTACACGGCGCCCCCAATTAAGCAGTGTCAAACGCCTTGCCTCCAGGACACAAAGGTGGATGTGGAGTTCCACGCCCCCTAAACTGGGCCGTCCTCGGGATAATCAGCCTCAAGTCCTTACAATTTATGCCATGCTGGTTCCGTGCGTGGCAAATTCCAGCGACTTGCATAAACTTCCCGGGCCGTACGTTCCATGCGCCGTTGGTCAATTAATGCTGGACGTCAAAAATGAATTTCTTGTTTTAGCTAAGTTCATGACTGCCTGGGCGCTGGACCTGACGGTTGTGTCATCAAACACTCAAATTCCTGAGGGAACGATAGCAGACGCCCGGAAGAGATTGCGCGATGACGATTATTGGACAAAGACCGCAGCGCAAATCGTACTCGCAAATATTCAAAAAAGCTTTGACGTAACAGTCGTGCAGGCGCCTCAGGATCCTACTGGTACCTCAGTATATTCTGTTATCCCCGCTTGGCCTGGAATTACCTGGAAGTTCGAAGGCTATTCAGATTTCCAACCTTGCGTCATAAAAGTTCCGCCGGGCCGTGGCCTTACTGAAGCCGGCGAGGAAAATGCTTCTACCCTCGGTTTCCTCGAATACATCCGGTTGCTGACTCGATCGTTTCTGGCGGAAATGGACCGGCAGGCCAAGAAAAACTCGGGTACGGAAGTAAATCCGTCTATAAATTGGGATGACTTCTGGAAAACGATTACCACGCCATCGTAAAGAAACCAATGACTTTCTTCGTTCACCATTAAGAAATTAATTATATGGCTGATCCAATTATTGACAACATAGCCCGGGATATGAACCGGCATGTTATGGGGGGCGGTCGCCAGATCGACGAGGCAACCGGTAAATGGGAGCCTGTGGGAATCTTAACTGGCCAACAAGGGCCCTTTCCCTTTGCTGTCCCGCTTCCACCAGACCCAAAACCGATTAATATTCAGTTTAACAAAGACGGTCAGCCAATCACTGGCGGAGTGGTAAGTATCCCCCGGGACACAATGAATAAAGCTTCTGACGCTGCCAAGACTGCATTAACGGATTATTCTGATTATTTCAATCTTGCAGAAGATACCAATATTCCCACCTGGATTCTTACACCTAAACACTTCAATCTGCCCGACAAACCCACGCCAGAGGAGTTTGTTTCCCTCATTGATCTTAAGCTGGGCAACCAGGAGGTCCTTCATCTCCCTCCCGCTGTTCTGGTCGAAGCAAATGCGCCCAGGCAAGCGCATGCTCCGGGTAATCAGGCCGGGCCTCGGGTCACTTTGTGCGATGCGGTCAAGCAAACTGCAGAAAATGCAACTTATATCGAACTGGTGCCACGAGGTTCCTGGCAGCCAGCCATGATGCTCCGTTGCCCGGTGACGATACCGAAGAATAAAAAAAAGACCACAAAACGAGTGAAGTCGAGAGGCAGTTCAGAAGCTATCTATGAATTGAAGGGCATTCCTCAGGGTGAACGTTGGTATCTGGATAATTTGGACCTTCTGGCTGACGGGAATCAGCCTGACAGTCTTCTCGAGGACGCCGAGGTTTGTATGATTGTCGAATACCCCGGCCCGAAGAATACCCGTTTGCGAATCCCGATCTCCCATTGGAGGATAGCCCGGGAAAATCTCAGCGGATTGGCGCGTCCCGGCGCAGATTCTTTTGGCAAGGCCCCACTTCCGGATGCAGGCGCGCTGCCCTATGCCGCCAGCGACGGCCAGCCCGACGATACCTTGCGTTTATTTCAAATGGCAAGCATTACTAACAACGGTGGGTATTATATTCATGTCGAAAGCGATGACAGTGATCTTTCCAGCGTATCTGGTGATGGTATTGTGATTATCCTCATCCTGTTGTTTCCTGCTCAGCTCGCTGCTGGGCTCAACGATAATTCGCAGTATTTGATGAAACCGGCGAACGCCATTGCTTACGTCCCGAAGATCGGAACTCCTGAGAATAACTCTTCCGGCCAGGCCATCCGCTTTGAAGAATTGAATCATATTCAAATTAACCCTACTTCACCGCCGGGATGCCTAACCTTTGGCTGGTTACGATATATGTCCTGGCCGAATGACCCGAGGCTGGATGTCACTAAGGATCCAAGCGCTTTCGCAGAAAGCATTCATTTGGTAGATTACGAAGTTCGGGATGCCGCGGGGAACCTCATCGAGGTTTGGACCCCGATTCCAGACGCAGCAAATCCAGACCTGAGTAAGAATTGGCGCGTTAGCACAAAATCGGCTGATTCTGTAAGTCCGCTTTCACCTACGAAAGACATCGGGACTGATGATAGCAACCGCATTCGCTTTGAGAATTTTGCCGGCAATGGGATTGCGGCAACCTATCTCTCCAAACCGCCGCAGCATGTCGATGCGAAGAAAAAGCGCGATGTCCCAAACGTGCATCGGTACCGCACTAAAGTTCGATACGCCTATAAAGATGTTTATAATCGGATGGCCCTGAATCAAAGTGGGCAGAACAATGCCACTTTAAATCTGACGGCAGGTTTCAGGGACATGTATGGCAATCGCTTTTTCCCGGGTTGCGCGAAAGCTACCCGAGCAATTGCCTATACCGATGCCCTGATTCCACCCGGGGAATGGCCCGGTTTTAACTTTAATCTTTATGCGAACGCCGGAAATCTTGGCTTAAAATATGGTTTGAAAAAAAGGACTCGATTCATCTTCGATTGGGGCAAATATTTGAACCTGTATTGGCGGACCATTTGCTCCAGGCACTTCGTCCAATGGACAAATATTTAATGCGTCGGATACCGGCAAAAATCCTTGAGGATCTCCATCAGGCTGACACAACGCTGTCGATGACAGCTTCTGGATTGCTGCTGGATGCCCTTAATGCCGTGATCGACGGCTTAATTATTTCTGACGAGGATTTATTGAATGGGATTGACTTGCATCCTGAGACAGAGGCCTTGTTGCTTGAGGAACCAAGTGGAGAGAAACGCCCCTTGCTTAATCGCTTGTTGCTGCAAGATGCCTATCCATGGGCGTTCAAGCCTCATGACGCTCCTTCGCCCGATGGAGTGGTTCAGCAGCTCCAGAAATTATCGCTGATTCGTGACCAGCTTGTTGGAACAGGCAATGATGTGACGGTCAATTTAATTGACGTTGGCCTTCATCCGCTTGATCCTCCTCAAACCCCCAACAGTGATGCGCGTGGAAATTTTACGTGCCATATCCTGTCACCGGATTTACGCATAAGTTTAATAGCTTACATCGATGATATCCTTGCCAACGGTGGAACTGTAACAATGCCACCTGTTGTCTGCATAGCCAATATTCAACCCAGGTTTCACGGAGGGCCGCTTCGCTTTTGCCCCATGCTTCAAATTATGAGGGCTAACACAAACCTTCCAGTGCAAAATGAACTGCCTGTGGATCCAGATTTAAGTGTCCAAATTCTTCGCCAAATTCAATTCGGAGAGACCCGCATGCCTTTTGGGTTGCCAGATAACCGGACTGACAAAAAGAACATTGAATTCACGGAAATCGCACTGTCTTTCAGCATTAATATTGCCCCGAGGATTTCATGCCAGACGGCAATTGCGCGCAATCGGTTTAACGAACACGAGATGTGGTTTGTGCCAAACGCAGCCTTCCCAACAGTCGCAGCAGGTGTCGACACTATCTATGCAACGCCAAGGCCCCTCAAAACGACCTTGGCCAATGAGACATTTATACATCCCGATTTCAACCAATATACCCCTCATACCAGGCGCCCTCGAGGGATACCGTCCCCAATTTCTCCGTGGAACGGGTTCACAGTTCCAACTCAGCCGGTCAATCACGCGCGTGTAGACTGCGATGTCCTCGCAAAACGAATCTTTTTAGCCTTGGAGGGCTTTCTCAAGCCCAGCCGTGTTACGGACTTTGGACAATATCCCGGAATTCCGGATTTATTAAAAGGAAAAGATGAAGTTGCCCACAAGTTGGCCACTTCAGACAAAGTCCTGGTTTCATTGTTTAAGGACACGTCGCCAAACAAAAATCACGCTGGCGTTCATCGAATGGGACTTGATGCATTCCAACAATCATTGAGGGCATTTTATCAAATTGACACTTTCGTAGGCCTGCCTTTGTCGGTTTCGCGCAGCGTTGACCTTGACGTGAACTATTACGGCAAGGCTGCTGGAAACTTCTCTTATGTTAGCCCCCAAATTGCCGGGCCACCTCCGCCCCCGCCGGCGCAACCATCACTTTCTGATTTCCTATTATCGCTTCCGGTTGATTTCCCTGCGTCCATCGGAAACGGCTATTTGACCACCATCTACAGGCATAATCTCCCACAAGGACAGGAAAAGAGCTGGTTGAATTGGAAGTTGTCTAACGTGAAGGCAGATATAACTCATATTCAACTCGCGGTCCCAGGCGAATCAAAACGGCACGCCTTTGATAAGGGGAGATGGCTGGAATTGGTTTATCCTCCCGGGGCAAGCGTTGAATTTTCATGGAACTTTGACCATCCCATCCCGGCAATTATCCGGACATTTCCTGTGGAACCGGCCATTCAGGCAGTGACGCCATTAAAGCTCGAAGCCCTCGTGCCAAATCCTCCTGAAAATGGCATCCCTATCGGAGACCTTCAGCATTGTGATAGATGGGGCTGGCAGGTGGATTTTGGCGGGGTTTACAATTCCAATGATACAGTTTATTTGGACGTCGATTACTATGAGCAAATTGATTCGCAAACAGAGGAAGCAAAGCTGCTTCCCCAATGGGGCGGACCACAAAACCTGGCTCAAACATTAATCGTGCTTGATTTGCTCATGAGCTTAAAAGACTGGCGCAAAGAAGACATTGCTACGAATCAGCTTAACGATATGATTACGGCTGCGGTCGCCTTGCTCGGTTGGCTGGCTCAGTATCTTGGCGAGGACCCTTCTGCAAAACATACCTCGGCTGCGAAAATACGGGATAGCTACAAGTTACGTATCGACCAGGCATCTCCCACACCTGGAACGGGCACACCGATTTCATTCCCGTCACCACCGGATTTGCTTGTTAAAACGCTTTATTTCTCTTCCACTCCTTCAGCCTCAGATGGAAATTATTATAATTATAGCATCAAGGCGGACATTGCCCGCGGTAACACTGGAGAAAACACCTTGCGCTTGTTTGGCAGCCCGGCCAACTCAAAGGCCTCCAATATAAGGGCTTTTAAGCCCCAGCTTACCTTGCGCAGGAATGATGCCATTCCTCATGATTTAAATATGGAATCGCTGCAAACAAACGATCTCCTTGTCTATGTGAGTGGGCCGGTCATTTGGCCGCAGGTGGTCCCGGTTACTAACAAGTGGCCGACTTTCTACATAAATGATACGCCGGGAAATTCGCTAAACGCCACATTGAGTGAAGCCCTGAGTTATTTATTTGGAGCTACTACACCACTCGATTCCATAGTTTTGCAATTTGAACTAAAACATGGATTCAGCCTGCTGCAAAATGCTAACGCTCCCGCGATATTGTCCAATTCGCTTTTCCTATTGCCAACAGATTACGGTTATACGACGGCTTTGAAACTTGCTGGTGATATCGCTGCATCATATATCAATTGGATAGGCGAGGGAAGTAACCCTGTGATCGTATTGCATGAAATCAGCAGGCCAAGTTTACAATTAAGCCTGATGGCCAACAAACGAGGAAAACTGGGCAGTGTGATTCAGGGCCATACTCTTTTGCAAATTGACGCCATTAATTTTCCAACCGATAAAATTTTCTGGAAGGTTTCACAAAAGCAATGATTGCGAGGCACAGACTGGTAAAATGAGAAACTGCCGTACATAAATACAAATTCGAAGCTCCGTTTTTATCAGCGAGCCGTGAGATTTTTTTATAATTCATGGTATGAATAATTCGATTACTAAACGCCTAATCAAATTAATTGCACGTTCCCCGGAAAAGCTAAAAAAACGCATTCGGAACGATGTCCCCTTCGAATTCTCTGCACGGCCCCAGTGGCGAAGCAATAGAACACAGCTTGATGTTATTTATTCCGTCCAGTCAAAGTCTGGCTTACCTATTGCTGCTATTGCCGCGGGAATATATTTTCAGGACGGAACGCGAGTTACAACTGCCGCCAATCGATTGCCCAATGAATCAAAAATAACAAGTGTTGATAATTGGATTATTAATCGTAGTTTCAAAAAACCAACGCCCAAAACAGTTCAGATTACAGTGGGCCTAATCGCAGGGACCGGAATAAACGACCAATTTTTCCCATATTTAATGGAATTTGTTTGTTGAATCCCAATGTATTAAATCAACCTGTTTGAATTATGTCGGTTCGACCATTTCAGGGAAATACGCTTGTCGCGTTTATGGACATCGCAGGCTTCAAGTCTATGATGAGTGATGCTAAACGTGCACTCCAAGCTTTGGATGCCTTTTACAGCACCGGGTTTTCGATTTTGCGCAACCAACAGAATTGCAGCACATAGATTGAAGGTTTCTTCATTTCAGGTTGCGGAATATTATTTGTTCAGAGGGACGGGTCTGCATCAAGCCGTTTGGAGTCTTTATATAGAATTATTGAGCAGATACATCGCCGAACTTTTCAAAAATGCCGTCCAATTTTCAACTTCGATTGCATGGGGTGATTTTTCGTATCACGTGCGTATCAAGTTTCCGGGTATCGGAAAAATCCTATTTACGGAAACGCCTACGTTGCCGCGTTTTTGGACAGCGAGCGGTCGCCAAAGCTTTACCCTGAGTGAATGTAGATTATTGCGAGAGGGCCTGCCCAAGGATGCCCTGGATTCTCTCTACTCTAAGTATAGCGAAATTTGTGATCGACGCAGTTGAGACAGGACCGCCTGATTGTTTATTTTTTTAGCAAATTTCGATTCGAAAAGCATTTTAAGGTCATTCGGCAGATACAATTCAACTTTCTTTTTAAATATCGCATATAATTGTTCAAACTTTGAAAGACAGATTGGATCATAATCCGGCAAATGTATTAACTTAAAATTCCCATGCATTGACCGGGTCAGCCGATTCAGAGGTCGAGCGGAAATCCGACCCTGGCCATAAATCACTGCTACTAAAGCAATCCCCAACCGTTCCGCCGTAGTAAATACTGCCGGATTTTCGACTAACAAACATCGCCCGTTTAATCGATATGTATCCGTATTGGTAAGAAGGAATGAAAAAATACCACTGGCGGCTGTGGCCGCGACGGCCCCGGCGAAAAGCCCATTTTTAAAGAGAACATCATCTCGCCAAGCGCGAAAACGACCGACCCTGGCGATTCGATTTTAACATCGAACGGTAATACAACCTGTGGAAAAAGCTCGAAATAAAAATCACGCAATGCCGCTGTATTGTTCACAGAAAGTCGGCGCCCGGCGTCGTTGCGCTTCCACTCGACCACCGCGCCGTCAAGTAAAGGCGCCAGTAGATTCAAGAATGTGATCCCACACTGACTCGACGGCAAGAATCCATTCTCCATTAATTGACGCAACCGGATTTCTGCCTAGGCTCAGAGTTTCATTGTCGAACGGCGGCAGCGGTTCGTTTCACAGTTACACGGTGTTTGCATCGAAGGACAATCCGGCCGTTTTGTGGTTGGAGAAAATATAAAGTGTCCACTTCGCTTACCGCTTCCGGTGCAGCCATGATGACGATAAATCCAAGTT
>Ga0335083_10009108_pt1 | contig 12066 bp, 11 predicted proteins | sample Lox_Sample_42_FD_206716 | JGI IMG/M metagenome (GOLD analysis project Ga0335083, IMG submission 206716) | Soil microbial communities from Loxahatchee National Wildlife Refuge, Florida, United States - Lox_Sample_4.2 | ecosystem: Environmental > Terrestrial > Soil > Wetlands | place: USA... | reverse complement strand
GCGCCCGCTCCGCGTCAGGGCAAGCTTCTTGACCCGCTCACGACCGCCGAGATCCGCGTCCTGGAGAAGCTGTCCGAGCGGCTCACCTATACCGAGATAGCGGCCGATCTGTATCTGTCCCTCAATACGGTGAAAACGCACCTGCGCCACGCCTACATGAAGCTCGGCGTCACGTCCCGTTCCTCCGCCGTCAAGCGCGCGACCTCGCTGGGCATTCTGTTACGAGCGCTACGCCGTTTACCCGGCGAACGACGACGCGGGCATGCCCGCTGCCCCGGGACGGCATACGAATGTCGCACCCGCATGCGGCTCTTTCTTCAGCTGGCCGGCGCTCAGCCGGTAGGCGGCCGAAGTCACGTACAGGTCCGCCAGGTCGGAACCGCCGAAAGCACAGCTCGTCACCTGGGTAACCGGGAAGAGGACCTCGTCCAGCAGCACGCCGGCCGGTGAGTAGCAGCGGACCGCCGCGCCGCCGAAGCACGCGACCCAGAGGTTGCCCCGGCCATCCGTGGTCATCCCGTCGGGCACCCCGTGCGCACGCTCGATGGTCACGAGCCGTCTCCGGTGGCTGGCCGCTCCGGTGCCGACGTCGAAGTCGAAAACGTCGACGCCCCGGGTGGCCGAATCGATGAAGTACATCCGGCTGCCGTCCGGGCTCCACGCGATGCCGTTCGATTGGGTCGCGCCGGGGACTATCCGCTCGAATGACCAGTCCGGTTCCACGCGGTAGAGCGCCGCGGAATTCGGCGAGAAGTCAAACGCAGTCGTTCCGGCGAAAAGCCGCCCAGCAGGGTCGCACTTCGCATCATTCATCCGGTTGCCCGGGATATCGCGCTCGACCGGCGAGGTCAGCTCGAAACCCTCCCCGGCATCGGAAACGGTGGCGATGCCATCGCGCACCGCCAGCACAAGCCCGGCCGTGCGCCGCGGAATAACCGCGCCTACCTCCTGGCCGACGGGAAAAGACCCCAGCTTCGCCCCGGACTGGTCATAACGGAAGACCGTACCCGCGGTCAGGTCGACGAACAGCAGCGTCTTGGTCCGCTCGTCCCAGTGAGGCGCCTCGCCCACGTCGGCGCGCAGGCCGGCAAATACCTCGACCGGCACACTCGCCGAGCGGACCACGTACTACCTCGCCTCGGGACATTGAATAATCCGGCATCCTATAGCACCGGGATGAGCACGACCCCTGGCTCGCCGGCCATGGTGCCGAGGTCCCCGGCCTGGGTAATCACCCGATTTCGGGTGATTACCCAGACCACATCGGACCTGCATGCTGGCCGCACGAACCCGCGGTCTGCTGGCCACAGCGCGGGGGGTGGCTGAGGAATGGAGCCGGGATGCTCAGATGCGTTGCGGAAGCACGAGCCGTCGAGGACGTAGCCGGGCCGGCCCAGCACGACCCGGAGAGTGCTGCGCCGATGGAGCTGAGCCACAGGACCAGCCCCACGGGCGAGACCGTCGTCTACTGTGGCGGCGAACTGGATATCCTCAGCGCTGAGGTGGCGGTCAGCTACGTCAGGAATGTCATCGACCGGCACCAAGGGCCGGTAACCATGAACCTAACGGGGCTGGCTTTCTGCGATGCCAAAGGCCTGGCTGCCCTGGTGCGCATGGCCCGCTACGCGGAGCAGGACGGCCGCCCGTTCCGGCTGGCCTCACCCAGCCCGTCGCTGATCAAGATCATGCGGATCACCGGCCTGGACCGCAGGTTCCTGGCCTCCCAGGCGCCGGCGCTGAGCCTAGTGCCGAACAGGCCGTGATCCTCCGGGCGGGTGGCTCACAGCACGCCGAACCGGTCATAGGCGGCTCGCAGCGTGCTGCCCGCCTTCAGGGCGTCCCGCAGCCCGTGTTCCTTTGACGCCTTGGCCAGGGCCCGGCGGACGGTCTCATCGGCGAGTTCAGCCGGGACGACGACAGTCCCGTCGTCGTCGGCCACCACCAGGTCCCCGGGACGGACGGGCAGGCCGCCGACGACAGCGGGCTGCCGCCACGCCGTAACCGCGGTCCGGCCCTTGCAGTCCAGCGGCAGCGTCCCCCGGCACCACACCGGGTAGCCGAGGGCAGCTATGCTGCGCGCGTCGCGGCAGTACCCGTCGACCAGTGTGCCGCGGGCACCGCGGGCGCGCGCCGCCGTGGAGAACAGTTCGCCCCAGCAGGCGGCGCGGGCCGATCCGCCCGCGGCCACGAGGATGACTTCTCCGGGCCGGATGTCGTCAAGCGCGCCGATCTCGCCGGTATAGGGCTCGGCGGGGATCTGGTGGACCTCGGTGACCAGGAACGGGTTGGCCGGGCCTGCGATCACCTCACCCTGCCCGAGCGGGCGGATGGCCGGGTCGAGGGTGTGCTCCCGGTGGCCGAGGTCGTCGAGGATGTCGGATACGACCGCCGTATAGAGCTGGCTCGTCACCAGGTCCCGCAGCACCCCGCTGTCGTCGCCGGCGCTCATCCGGCCCCTCCCACCAGGATCTTGAGGTGCCTTTCCGGTTCGTCCCGCAGCAGGGTGAGGCCGCCCGTCACCGCCGCGCCGAGCGGGATGCGGTCAGTGATCAGCGGCGCCGCCTGCACGGCCCCGCGGCCCAGCAGTTGCAGCGCCTCCCGGAAGTCCTCGTCCCAGACGTGCGACAAGGAGCCGATCAGGGATTTCTCACCGCGGACGAGGTCCATCGGCGCGATCGGCGCCGATTCGGTGACGATGCCGAGCAGCACGGCCCGCCCGCCCGGGCGCAGCGCCTGCAGCGCGGTCCGGATTGCGTCCGGGGTCCCCGCGCACTCGACGGCGACGTCGGCCTCCAGCGCCCCGGCATCATCGGGTGGCACGGCGCGGCCGGCGCCGAGGCGGACGGCGAGAGCGCGGCGCTCCGGCAGCGGTTCGACCACCGCTACGCGGCCGGCACCGAACGCGGCCGCCGCCTGCACCGCCATCAGCCCGACGGTGCCCGCCCCCACCACCGCGACTCGCTCTCCCGGCCGCAGGCCACCCCGGCGCAGCGCCCGGACGGCCACCGCCAGCGGTTCGGCCAGTGCCGCCTCGTCGTCGGCCACCGTGTCAGGGACCGGGAGGCACATGCGCGCCGGCGCGTTGCACAGTTCCGCGAGCCCGCCGTCGCCATGCAGGCCGAGCGCTCCCAGCGCCGGGCAGCGGGTCACCTCGCCGCGCTGGCACCAATGACAGCTGCCGCAGGAAACGATCGTGTCAACCGCGACCCGCTGACCCGGCGCGGGCCCGGTGACGCCGGCGCCGGCCGCTACCACCACGCCGGCGAATTCATGTCCGAGGATGAGCGGCGCTCGTGCACCGGTGAGCGGGTGCGGCACGGCGGCCGGGATGAACACCGGCCCGCTCAGCCATTCCTCAAGATCGGTACCGCAGATACCGCACCATCTCACCTGGAGCTGCAGCTCGCCCGGTCCCGGCGGCGCAGGCGGCGGCACCTCCTCCACCCGCACGTCACCTCGGGCGTGCCACCGTACGGCCAGCATCAACGCGCTGACTGCCAGAGCGCCACCCGGTCCTCCTCGCGACATGGTGATCACGAACATTATGGCCCGTGAGGGGACGGCCCGGCCTGGTCCCCCCGCTGTTGCCATGGGCGTGCCGGTGGCCAAGGATGGAATGCCTAGATGGAGGGCGGGCTCTTGCACATGCCGGAGATGAGGCTGGCGCACCTGCACCCCGTGCGGTGGTTCGGCCAGCGCGACCGCGGCTTCGCCGCCCTGCGCCGTGCCGCCCGGACGGCGATCATCATGCCGGCCATGTTCGCCATCGGCGACAAGGTCATCGGCAACCCGCAGATAGCTACGTTCGCGGCGTTCGGGTCCTTCGCGATGCTGCTCCTGGTCGACTTCGGCGGCCCGATGGCGGAACGGCTCCAGGCGGAGGCTGCGCTCGCCGTGACCGGCGGGGTGTTCGTCTGCCTGGCCACGCTGGCCTCGCAGACCGCGTGGCTCGCGGCCGTCGCGATGGCGGTGGTGGGGTTTTGCGTGATCTTTGCTGGCGTGGTCAGCTCGGTGCTGGCCGGGGCGACCACGGCGTTGCTGCTGGCGTTCATCTTGCCGGTGTCGCTGGCCGCTCCGGCGTCGGCCGTGCCCGACCGGCTGGCCGGCTGGGGGATGGCCGCCGGCGCCGCGCTGCTGGCGACAGCGCTGCTGTGGCCTGCGCCAGAGCGCGACCGGCTGCGTGGCGCCGCAGCCGCCGCCTGCCGGGCGCTGGGCGTCCGGCTGCGTGCGGGGGTCGCGTACCTGCTCAGCGGGATGGACGAACAATCTACGCGGGATCGCGATCACGCGGCTGCGCAGGCGGATCAGGCGGTCGAGGCGCTGCGCACCGCCTTCCTGGCGACGCCGTACCGCCCGACCGGGCTGAGCACTCCGGCTAGGACGACCGTGCGCCTGGTCGACGAGCTGATCTGGCTGAACAGCATCGTCATTCAGCCCGGGCTTCACCGCGACGGCGTCAACCGCGCGGCGCTGAGGGTCAAGGAGGCCGCGGCCGCGGTTCTGGACCGTGCCGCGGACCTGCTGGACGCCCGGGGCGGGAGCAGCGATGAACTCGACGCCGCGCTGACCGAACTGGCCGCCGCGCACGCGAAAATGCAGGAGGGCGTGACGGCCGACCTGCCGGTCCGGTCCCCGGGGCCGGCCAGCGACCCGGCCCCGGGCGGGGAGCGGGTCAGCGAGTTCATCACCTCGCTCGACCCCGCCTTCCGCGCGGAGGAGCTGAGCTTCGCGGTCTCGCTCATCGCGCGCAACGCCGGGCTGACCGCGGCCGCCGAGCGGCGGAGCTGGCGGGACCGGTGGCTCGGCCGCCAGCCCGCGGGTGTGCCGGGGACGCTGTCCGCGGCGCGGGAACGGATCACGTCCTACCTGGAGCCGCACTCGGTCTGGCTGCACAACAGCCTGCGTGGCGCCGCCGGGCTGGGACTGGCGGTGCTCGCGGCGAGACTGACCGGGGTCCAGCATTCGTTCTGGGTGGTCCTCGGCGCGCTGTCGGTGCTGCGCTCGACGGCGCTGAACACCGGGCAGGACGCCGTTCGCGCCCTGCTCGGCACGGTCGCGGGTTTCATCGTCGGCGCGGCCCTGCTCGTGGCGATCGGCACGAACACCGCGCTGCTGTGGTTCCTGCTGCCGCTGGCCGTCTTTTTCGCCGGGGTCGCCCCGGCGGTCATCTCGTTCGCTGGCGGGCAGGCGGCGTTCACGATCATCCTGGTGATCTTGTTCAACCTCATCCAGCCGACCGGATGGCGCGTCGGCCTGGTGCGGATCGAAGATGTTGCCATCGGGGCCGGCGTGAGCCTGGTCGTCGGCGTCCTGTTCTGGCCGCGGGGCGCGGCGCCCGCGCTCCGCCGGGCGCTGGCGCAGGGGTACGCCGACGGCGCGGGCTACCTCGCCAGCACGGTGCGATCCGGGGTGTCACGCGGCGACCCAGGCGCGCCCGCACCCCCCGCTCTGGCCGACGACGCGGCCCGGGCCGCCGCGGCATCGCGCCGGCTCGATGACGCGTTCCGCACGTACCTGGCCGAGCGCGGGACGAAACGGTTCCCGCTCGCCGACGTGGCCGGGCTGGTCACCGGGGTCGCCGGGCTGCGCCTGGAGGCCGACGCGGTACTGGACCTCTGGCGAGGCGACGACGGCCAGGCCGGCGATAACATGGCCGCCGCACGCCGGGAGATCCTGGGCGCGGCTGACCGCGTAACGACCTGGTACGACGATCTCGCGGCCACCATGATCAGCGGCGGTGAGGTGCCCCAGCCACTCGCTCACGACCAGGTCGCCGACGGCCGCCTCGTCCAGGCCGTACGCCACGACCTGCTCGGTAATGATGGCACGGCCAGCACCACCGCGGTCCGGATGATCTGGACCGACGATCACCTCGACGTCGTCCGGCGCCTGCAGGCGGCCATCATCTCACCGGCGCGCGCCGCCGCCGCGCAGGCCGCGGACAGCCGTATCATTCCGCCCCTCCGCCGGGGATTCCGGACGCTACTGCGGTGATCGAGGAAGGCAAGTACGCCCGGATCGAGCGGGAGAGACGCTTCCTGCTGGCCGGACCGCCGCCGGCGTCGGCCGTCACCGCGCGCCGCCGCATCACCGACCGGTACCTGCCGGGCACGCGCCTGCGCCTGCGGCGTATCGACTATCCCGGCAGCGGAGACTGCGAGTTCAAGTTCACCCAGAAGGTGCCCGCCGGCCGGCCCGGCTTCATCCAGGGACTGATCACCACCACCTATCTGTCCGCGGCCGAATACGACCTGCTCGCCTCACTCCCGGCCGCGGTGCTGTCCAAGACGCGGCTGAGCGTCCCGCCGCTGGGCATCGACGTCTTCGAACCGCCGCTGCACGGCCTGATCATGGCTGATATCGAGTTCAGCACGGACCACGAAGCACAGGCGTTCCTCCCGCCTCCCGAGGCGGTAGCCGAAGTCACCGATGACCCCCGGTTCACCGGAGGCAGCCTCGTCCGGGCTCGCCGTCGCGACCTGCTGGCCTGGCTCGCCGAGTACGGCATCGAGGCCGGGTTAGCACACCCTGGATCGGCGGCCGGTCGCGGACCAGGGTACCGGCCAGGGTTAAGGCCAGGGAGTCACCGATGCGATGCGCCCGCCCGGTGCTCGATCGTGAGGCGGTACCACCTGTTGAAAGGGGATCGCCATGAGCTCATCGTCCACCGCCCTGCCCATCCCGGAAGGCCCCGGCTCGGTTTCCGGGGCGCCGCACCTCCCGGAGGGGTTCACCGGCACGTTTACCAGCCGGTACATCGACACCGGAGACGTGCGCCTGCACGCCGTCATCGGCGGCGGCGGCCCGCCGCTGCTGCTGATCCACGGCTGGCCCGGATCCTGGTACTACTGGCGCCTGGTCATGCCGGCCCTGGCCCGGGACTTCTCCGTCATCGCGGTCGACCAGCGCGGCATCGGGCTGTCGGACAAGCCGGAGGAAGGCTACGACACGGGCACCCTGGCGAACGACCTCGCCGGGCTGATGATGGCGCTCGGCCACGAGCGGTTCGCCGTGGTCGGGGTCGACACCGGACTGCTGATCGGTTACGCCCTGGCCGCGGACTACCCCGACCGGGTGGCGCGTCTGGCCGTCGGGGAGGCCCCGCTGCCGGGCATCACGCCGCCGACCCCGCTGATCCTCCCGGACCAGATCGTCGACCGTCTCTGGCACATCCCGTTCAACCAGCTCAAGGAGACGAACGAGAAGCTCGTCGCCGGACGCGAGGACATCTTCTTCGGCGCCGAGTTCTCCGCTTCGGCCGGGACGAACAAGCTGCCGGACTATGCCGTGCGGTACTACGTCGACGGCCTGGCCGCGAGCCCCGAGGCGCTGCACGGCAGCTTCCAGCTGTACCGCGCGTTCGGCGCCACCGCCGCGCAGAACCAGGAGCGCAAGACCCGCCGGCTGCCGATGCCCGTCCTGGCCATGGGCGGAGCGGAAAGCTCGGGGGCCATGGTCGCGGACACGATGAAGCTCGTCGCGGACGACGTGCAGACTCTCGTCGTTCCCGGCATCGGCCACTGGCTCGCCGAACAGGCGCCCGAGCAGATGCTGGCGGCCCTGACCGCGTTCCTGGCCCCGTACCGGGACGGACCGGCCGCGGCGCCCAACCCCGGGCCGCACGCTACCGCGGTCTAGCCGTCATCCCCGGCCAGGCACGGTCTCGGCGCGCCCGCCCCGCACGCGATCCGCTGTCGTGACGGGCAAGGTCGCCGTCATCACCGGCGCCTCTGAGGGCATCGGCTCCGGCCTGGTGGCCGCCTACCGGGGACGGGGCTGGGCGGTCGTGGCCAGCGCCCGTACGATCAAGCCCTCGCAGGATCCGGCCGTGCTCCCCGTCGAGGGCGATATCGCCGACCCGGCGACCGCCGACCGGATTATCGGCGGGGCTCTGGAACGCTTCGGCCGTATCGATACCGTGGTCAATAACGCGGCCGTGTTCGTCTCCAAGCCGTTCACCGACTACACCCTGGCCGACTACGCCCTGGTCATCGGCGCGAACCTGACCGGGTTCTTCTGGCTGACCCAGCGCGCCATCGCAGCGATGGCGACGCGGTACGGCGGCCACGTGATCAGCGTCTCAGCTAACCGGGCCGAGGCGGCGGACTCCGGCACGCACGCGCTGCTGGCCGCGCTGACCAACGGTGCCCTGGCCGCGGCCACCCGATCGCTGGCCATCGAGTACGCTGCCCTCGGCATCCGGGTCAACGCGGTCTCACCGGGCATCATCCAGACCTCGATGCACCCGCCGGGCAGTTACGAGGACCTCGCCGGCCGGCTTACCCCGCTCGGGCGGGCCGGGCAGGTCAGTGACGTCGTGGACGGAGTCTTGTTCCTGGAGTCGTCGTCCTACATCACCGGGGAGATCCTGCATATCGACGGCGGCCGGACCGCGGCTCACTGACGCGCTCGGCAAGAGCCGGCCCGATGTGACATTGAGCCGGCTGTCCCGGGTGGCTCAGGAACGGCACGCCTAGGGTGCGGCGTCAACGACCGCGCTCCAGTCTCCGGGATTGATGGGAAACGAGATGTGTTCGTGAGTGATCAGCCACTGGCCATCGATCCGCCGGAGGCACACAGTTGAACGCACCACCACTGTTATGTCGCGCCCGTTCCTGCGCGTGCCGCTGTCGGGGTGGAGCATGTGCGCGAAGGCCACGTCGCCGCTTTCGGCGATGCTCAGGTCCTGGGTGTCTAGCTCGATGTCGCCCTGATACTCGGCAAACCACCGCAGGAAGTTCCGGCGGACAGCGTCAGCGCCGACGAACTGATGCGGGGGGATGATGTCGAAGTAGACGATGTCCGGTGAGTAGAAGGACATGGCCCGGTCGATGTCCTTGGCCCGCATTGCCTCGAGCCGGCCGTCCAGCACTGCCACGACGTCGGCTCGGGCGGTGTCCACGTGATTCGTAACCATGTTTCGGTCCCTTCTGCTGGCCGCCCGTCAGGCCGCGCGCCGGCTCGCGTGGTGTTCCCAGCCGTGCGCTGGGCTGCGTACCTGTAGTACGACGAGGCAGCACCGGGAAAGGTGAGTCAGGGCTGGCCAGCGCCCAGTTGAAGGGCCATCAGCTCGACCAGCTTTTGCAGCCCTCGCAGCGGGCGCACGATGACCGTGAAGCTGACCAGTTTCCCTGCGGCATTCCAGCGCAAGATGTCCACGCCCTGGACGTAGACGCCCTCGAGGTCGGCCTCGAACTCCAGCACCGCGCTGGCCTCGTCATGCCATTGGCTGACATAACGCAAGGACGGGCCCAGGACCTCCAGGGCCGCGCTGAGGTAACTGACCGTGAGTGCCTTGCCCTCCTGCGGAGCGAACACCGCCGGTGACCGGAATACCACGTCGTCAGCCAGCAGATCATCCAGCAGGGCCGGGTTCTTCGACGTGACTACGGCATGCCAGCGGCGCAGCGCTGCGGGCTGATCAGACATGAACGTACTCAAGTCCATCCCGGCCGGGGCCGTCAAGGCCAGGTCGTTATCGAGCAGACGGGCGAGGGCCTCATGTCGTTCGGTATTGGTATCGGTGCTCTCCGTTGGCCCAGCTGGTCAACTCGGCCTTGCTGCGGCCAGCAGCAGGCTCGAGGCCAGGCTTCGGTATGGGCTCCAGCGCCGGGCGAGGTCGTCGGCGCGAACCAGGTCGGGCCGGCGCAGCGCGATGAGAAGCGCGCCCTGCACGGTCCAGGGACCGATCCCCTTAACCTCGGTCAGCCGCCTGATCACCTCCTCGTCGGGCAGCTCACGCAGTTCAGCTTCTGACAGCCGCCCGTCGGCGAAGCGCTGCGCGAGATCGAGCACGGTGGCGGCCTTGCGCCAGGACAGCCCGAGACCGCGCAGTGTTCCCTCGCCGACGCCCGCGAGCTCGTCGGCATTCGGCACCCGGCCGCCGAAACGTTTGGTCAGGCGGGCGAAGATCGCGGTGGCCGCGATCACCGAGATCTGCTGGCCGATGACCTGAAAGACGAGTGCGCCGAACAGATCCATTGCAGGCAGCTTCTGGATCCAGGCGTCGGGGTCGAAGCCGGGATGGTCGTCGATTACCCGCGCGAGCACCTGATCGGCCGCGTGAAGCTGGGCAAGCCCGGTCCGGATTTCCTGGGTGCGCCGCGATGTCCTCACGCCTCAGCGTCGCTCATCCCAGCCACCAGCGGAAGGACCGGTCGTTCCTGCCCGCGGCCGCGGGCAGGAACGGGACGGTCAGGATTGGATGAAGGCCAGCAGGTCGGCGTTGATCGTGTCGGCGTGGGTGGTCGGCATGCCATGCGGGAAGCCCGGGTACGTCTTCAGGGTGCCGTTCTGCACCAGCTCGACCGCACGAGGCGCCGAGGTCGCGATCGGAACGATCTGATCGGCTTCGCCGTGCATCGCGAGCACCGGCACGCTGATCTTCTTGAGGTCGTCGGTCCAGTCCTCGCGGATGAACCCGGAGACCGTGTCGTACTGGCCCTTCGCGCCGCCCATCATGCCCTGGCGCCACCAGTTCGCGATGACCGCCTCGGACGGCTCGACGCCCGGCTGGTCGTAGTTGTAGAACGGCCCGGACGGCACCGCCCGGTAGAACTCCGAGCGGTTCGCCACAGTCTGGGCTTGCAGGCCTTCGAAGGCGGCCTGGGGCACGCCGGCCGGGTTGGCCTCGGTCTGCAGCACCGATGGCGTTACCGCGCTGATCAGCACGGCCTTCGCCACCCGGCTCTCGCCGTGACGGCCGATGTAGCGGGCCACCTCACCGCCGCCGGCCGAGTGCCCGACGTGGACGGCGTCGTGCAGGTCGAGGTGCGCGGTCAGGTCGGCCAGGTCGTCGGCGTAGTGGTCAAAGTCGTTGCCGTCGCTGGGCTGCGCCGAGCGGCCGTGCCCGCGCCGGTCATGGGCGATCACCCGGTAGCCGTGGTTCAGGAAGAAGAGCATCTGGCCGTCCCAGTCGTCGGACGAGAGCGGCCACCCGTGGCTGAAAACGATCGGTTGCCCGACCCCCCAGTCCTTGTAGAAGATCTGCGTACCGTCCCTGGTCGTGAACTCAGCCATGCTTCCTTTGCCTCGCTTTCACTAGGTGAGGCCGTACGCGGGCGCTCGATCAACATAGTTGCACGGACTTGACAGCGAGTGGATTCTCGGCCCGCCCGGTGGGCTGGGTGATCAACTGGCCGTCAAGTCGTAGAGTCGGTACCGGTCGCCTGGAGGCCGGAATGGCCGGGAGGACGGTGAGGGCGCGTGAGTTTCAACCAGCTTCTCGTTGATCAGCCCCAGCCCGAGATCGCCCGGTCCGCGGTGATCCTCGGTGAGGTCCACGTCGGTGCCGGCGCCATCCTGGCGCAGGGCCTGGTGGTGCGGGCGCATAGCGGAGCGGCGAGCCTCGGCAACTACTCGGCCATACTCGAGAATGGGGTGGTGATCGGCACAGCGGAGCATCCGGTCCGGGTGGGCCAGCGCACCGTCTTCGGTCACCGCGCCGCCATCGTCGGGGCGACCGTCGGCGACTTGTGCGAGATCGGCAACGGCGCGATCCTCATGCCGGGCTCCCGGCTCGGCAGCGGCTGCATCCTGGGCGAGGGCACGCTGGTCCCGCCGGGCACCGTGATCCCCGCCGGTTCGGTCCTGGTCGGGCGCCCGCCCCATGTCATCCGGTCGGCCACGGACGCCGACCGTGAGCGGCTGGCGGTGCTGCGCCAGCATCAGACCGACCTGACCGATTACCCGGGCACGATCGTGTCCGGCCCGATGCGAGCCGGAGAAGGCATGGGAACCCTGTACGCCTACCGCGACAAGACGCCGTCGGTCGGCCCCGGCACGGTGCTGTTCGACTCGGCGGAGATTACCGGCGACGTAGTCATCGGCACAGACACGCTCATCGGTGCCGGGGTGAAGATCATCGGGGATTCCCACGGCCCGGTCCGCATCGGCTCCCGGGTGCAGATCCTGGAGAACACGGTGCTGCATCTGCTGCCCGATAACGAGCTGATCGTCGAGGACGACGCGGTGATCGGCCCGGGCGCGATGATCCACGGTTGCCACATCGGCCGCGGCAGCATCGTCGAACCCGGCGCGATCGTGTGCGACGGCAGCGTGGTCGGG
>Ga0335083_10009104_pt1 | contig 12069 bp, 6 predicted proteins | sample Lox_Sample_42_FD_206716 | JGI IMG/M metagenome (GOLD analysis project Ga0335083, IMG submission 206716) | Soil microbial communities from Loxahatchee National Wildlife Refuge, Florida, United States - Lox_Sample_4.2 | ecosystem: Environmental > Terrestrial > Soil > Wetlands | place: USA: Florida... | reverse complement strand
GGTTGTTTCCGTCGGTGTGTAATCTTCAGAAATGCGAACGAACGCAAGAGGCCACGCTGTAGTTTGAATGCTTACTTTCACACAGACGCGGTTGATACGATGGCCGGCCCGAGGACTAACCAGGTTGAACATGGCTGCCGGCAAAGTTGTTTCTGGTCCTTCGGCTCGAATAGTACTCGGGGAGAAAGTAAGCGACCCTAAGTATCCTCACATACCGTAAGACCATGAATCCCTAGCTTCTCGCTGCCGTCCTGGTCCGATGGTTACTGCAAGGAGGCACACTTTGCGGACACGTTTGCTGGCCTGCGTTGCGGGCGGTTCCCTGGGCGCCGTCGTGGCATCCCCGATCAGTCAAAGCTTGAACGTGAGGCTAACCTTGGCGTTGATAGGTTGCTCGCTTCTTGGGGTTGGGCTCGGATACGTTGTGAGTATCTTCTTCGACGTATTTACAGCCAGCTCGGAAGAAGAACAAGGTGTCGAATCCCCGGCAGATTCGTGGTCTGCTGGAACAATTCCAGGAAAGAGTGGCGGGGACGACGGGGCTCGAACCCGCGACCTCCGACGTGACAGGCCGGCGTTCTAACCAACTGAACTACGTCCCCTTGCAGTACGGATACGTCGGTAGCTTCATCTTAACATAGCGAGCGATCACAGCTCGAAAAGCGACGCCTGCTTGCGTAAGATGACTGAGGCGGGCCATTCGCGCCAGCCGCCAAGAAGCGGGAAATACAGCGCCAGACGGATGGGACGCTGATCCTGCTGAAACAATAACCGCGCGTAACGTTCCAGTTGTTCTTGATAGCGGGTCCGTTCATCATCCAGAAACGTCTCCAAGTCGCCGCCGGTGTGTTCACCGGTTTTATAATCGATGATCCAGCGGACTCCTTGCTCATCGACGAAGGTGCGGTCGATCACGGCTTCGGCGAGCTGGCCGCCGATCAACCCGGCCAGCGGCAGTTCACATTCGGCTTGCTCGTGCGGCGAAAGAATCCAGCGGCCGCGCGGGTCGCGCAAAGTGGCCAGCAGGCCTTTTTCGACGCGCTCGCAAGCTTGGGGCAAATCCTCAGGCGGAACGCCGAGATTCGCTAGCACGCCGCGGTACAGAGACCGGCGTGAACGAATCGCGTTTTCGTCCCAGGCATCCGGTCCTTCACGAGCGATTCGCTGCAAGAAGCCATGCAGCGCGGTACCGGCGTGACGCAGGCGATCGCCCGCCCATTCGAAGGTGACGCGCGGGGGCACGAGAGTTTCGATGCGGCGGGGCGGCGTCATGGACGGAGGAGGCATGGGAATTTTCCAGCCGGCCGGAGCGCGACGAATGGTTCTGGGCTGCTGCTCCGGGGAGGCGCCGGGCGTACGCGCAATATTGGCGAATTCCGCGGACAACATGGGCCAAAGCAATCGCAAGAAAGTTCCTGAATGCGGCTCACCAATGGAGCCGTCGTCCTTGAACCTCGGCGATCCCATCAAATGGAGATGCCGGCGGGCGCGTGTAGCTGCGACGTATAGCAATCGGGCTGTTTCATGCTCGCTTTTGCGGCGCTCCAGGCGATCCAGATAATCATAGATTGGATCCGAATCGCTTCCGGATTCCTTGATGGGCGCGAGCAGCAGTTCGCCGCCCTGCTCCAACCACATCAGAAGACGCTGCTGATCGGAGCCGCTCTTCTCGCCGAGGCCGGGTAGAATGACGGTGTCAAATTCGAGGCCTTTAGCTTTGTGAATAGTCATGAGCTGCAACCGGCCATCGGCTCGCACGTCGGTCTGGGCGAACAGTTGGTTCACTTGCTGGCGGAACCAGTGGAGGTCCTCCAGGTCCGCACCTTGCTCAATTCCTTCCAGCAGATCGAAATACGCCGCGGCGTCCTTCAAACCGGTTTCATCCGTGCAGGCCGGGCCGCCGAGGCGCAACCACACGGATTCGATCCAATCGAGCAGCGGGCGGCGGCCGCGCTCGGCGAGTGACCGCTCTAGTTCAGGCAGAATTCGGCTGATTCGCGCGGCGCCGTCATCGCTTAATGGCACGTCGGACTGATGCAACAGGTCCCAGATGGCGGTATTTGGTCCGGCTGAGGCCAGCGTGTGCAGATCGGCGAGCGCGAGTCCGCACCAAGGCGCGCGCAGAGCGGCGAGCCAGGAGACGCGATCGCCGGGATGCAGCAGCGCGAAGGTGAGCGCCATCAAATCCTCGACCACGGGACGCTGGCCGAGCTGATCGATTTCGATGGCCTGAAATGCAATCCGATTCTGCTTGAGAACATCGACAATGGCGGCAAGATGGGCGCGCGCACGAACCAAAATCGCGGTGGTTGCGGTTGTTTCGACTGCTCCGGCGCGGAGCAATTCCAGGACGCGATCCGCTTCGCCTGGCGCATCGAGGAGAGCGTGGATATGGACTGCTCCGCCGCGCTCGTCGATGGCGGGGATGCTGGGCGAGTACGATACCGCACCCGAATCGACATCGTCTTTCGGCGGGAGAATGTGCTGGAAGTTTTCGTTCACCCACGCGACGACTTCGGGCCGCGATCGGAAATTGGCCGTCAGGGTAAGAGCCTCGAAACGAATGGACCCGATGCCTTCCTCGCGCGCCCTCAATAAAAGGCTGACGTCCGCCTCGCGAAAGCGATAAATCGACTGCATTGGATCGCCGACCAGGAACAGAGTACGCCCGTCTCCCGGCTCCCAGCCGGCAGTCAGTTTTTCGAGCAGCTCGAATTGCGTGAAGGAAGTGTCTTGAAATTCATCCACCAGGATGTGCTGGATGCGATGGCCCAGCGCGAGTGCGAGATCGGTGGGCGAATCCAGGCGGCCCAGCGCATCGGAAGCGCGGATTGCGAGTTCGGCGAAATCCACGGACCCGTGCTCGCGAAACACGAGCTGAAGCTCGGCGACCGCGAGCTTCAAAACCGAAACCGCCGCCTGCATCGCCTGCCACTGTGAGTTGCTAAACCGAGGCGATGGCAGCTTGCGGACTGAACGCAAAGCCTCGCGCAGGGACTCCTCCGATTCCAAACGTGTCAGAAGAAACTGCTGGCCCCGGTCGGCTCGCTTGCGCCATTTTCCATCCTTGGTCAAAAGAAGCTCCGCGACTGCGTTCCACTGCGGCAGGTCGTCGGGTTGAGGGCCGGGAAAGCGGTCGAGCGCGAGCAACCCGGCGATCTGTTGAGCCAGGTCCGCATCGAAAGCGGCGCGCAGTTCTTCCAGCCGATGCCGGATCAGCCGTTCGAGCGATGCTTCCAGGTCAGCGCGTACCGACGTGGCTACGGTGCGGCGCAGCCACTGATCGCGTTTTTCTAGCATCTGAACGATCAGGCGTTCAGCGGCGTTGAAGTCATTATCCAAGTGGAGCAGGATCGAGGCCAGCGCTTCGTTGCCGTTGTCAATACGTTGGAGGGTGTTGCGCGCGGCTTCGCGATAGAGCGCGTCCGCCTTCTCGACGATTTCCGGCATCGCTCCGAAGCGCGCCAGCCACGGCATGCGGCGAGTGATGGACGCGCACAACGCATCGATGGTCTCGATCCGCATTTGAGCGGGATTGTCCAGGAGGTTCCAAGCGGACTGGCGGTCGCGCTCCAGCACGCCACGGGCGATTTGGAAGGTCGTCAGCTCGTGTTCCTGGCTGGGCGGGGAGCCGAATTCGGCTTGGCGGAGCGCTTCGAGAATTCGAGCGCGCATTTCGGCCGCGGCCTTGCGGGTGAACGTGATTGCGACCACGCTGTCGGGCGTCTCGACGATTTCGAGCAGCCTCATGTAGCGCTGGATCAGCAGTTCAGTTTTTCCGGAGCCCGCTGGAGCCTGAACTAAAAAGGACGTTGCGGTATCGAGTGCGCGCGCCCGTGTTGCTTTATCGTCCATCATTTTGCAGCTCGCGGATGCGGCACAATCCCCACAGACCACAGTTGGCGCAAGCGTCCTCCTTCGGGTCGACCTCGGCGTGGCCGTCGCGGAAATTCCGAGCCAGATTCTCGAGAACCTGGCGCCAGCGGTGGATCTGCTGCTGCAGGGAGACGGGCGGTTCCATGCGCATCTTTTTCATGGCTGGAAGCGCGGCGGCGTTCTCGGCGAGGCCCTGAAAAGCGAGGTCGCCAACGCGGATCTGGGCGAAGGCGGCTCCCACGATGGGGCGATCGCTGGTGGCGCAATACAACGGGAGTTGCGGCTCGGTGGGTCGATCGGAGTCCCAAGCGGTGGATTTGAACTGACCCGTCTTGTAGTCGACAATCAGGTCGCCGCCGGCCGGCAATTCGTCGATACGGTCAGCGCGGATTCGCACCCCCAGGCCGCCGATCGAAACGTCTCGTTCGGTTTCGAGTCCGTGCACGGTGAAGGGGCCGCGCGACTTCTCGATTTGAAGCCAGTCGTAGAGCAACTTTTCGAGACGCCGCTGCTCGAGCTGGCGGCCGACGGCATGCGGTATGCCGTCGACTGCGCCCCGCGCAGCGCGCGAGATAAGCGCTTGCAATTGATCCGGAGCCTGCTCGGTCAAACGCTGGTGCGATCCGAGTTCGCTCCAGATGATTTGGAGCGCTCGGTGAATCGTAATCCCACGATCTTTGTAACTCAGTCCCGGCACGGTTTCCTCGAGCGGCCGGGCGGCGAGCCGGTGCTTGGCGAACGCGCGGAATGGACATGCGGCCATGTCTTTGAAGAGAGATGCGCCCCCGCGCTGCCCAGAGCCTGAGACTACTTGGGGAGCAAGTTCGTCGGCGATTTGCTCGAACGAAACCTCCTGACGCATTCGCGCGATCCACTCGCCAACGGGGGTAGCTTCCTGAAGCGGCTTGCGCCATGGGCCGCTGATCAGCGGGCTGGGCGTCAAAGCGCGGTCGCCGTCCGACACCGGGTAGCTCAAGACCACGTCCGGTGCGCTGGCCATCAGTCGCGAGATTAGATTTCTCGCGAACTCGAGTTCGCGCTCGGCGGACGAATGCGGCAGCTTGTGCTCGCGCTGAAGCGAGAGGGGGAGAAAAGGATTGGGAGCCGCCGCGGAAGGCAGCGCTTCATCATGCAGACCCATGATCCAGAGATGATCGAAGCTCAGGTGGGCGGCTTCGAGTGCTCCCATGATCTGGATGGGCGCGCCTTCGTTCTCGATTTGAAACGCCTTGAAAGCTGCGATTTCACGCAATCGCGAGAGGGCTTGGTCAAAGTTGAGCAGCGGCGAAGCAACGTCGAGCGCAGCAAGATCGGAAAGCCGTTCACGCCAGGCTTGGACGGCCTGATACTCGCGGCTGTCGAGCGTACGATCGCCGGGCCAACCCAGAGCGTCCAGGAGCTTCGAAAAATCGCGGCTCCAATGGGTGGGTCTTTGTTCGGCAGGCAAGGTCTGGAGCGCTTTTTCAAATCGTCCTAGCGTGCGTTGTAAGAGCGGACAATCCGAAGATTCGCGCCGCAGCGTGGCGACGCTTAAGTTCCAGAGGCCGTGCCTGCGAAGGCGTGCATCCAGAAGGCCGCGGTGTGTCCATTCGGCTTCGGAGCCGCCCAGAAATGGAGACCGCAGAAGCGCGCCCAAAGCCGGCAGTGGGAGATCCCGCAGCCCGAATTCCAGCATTAGCAGGGCCGCGTGGACGACAGGTGCGTCTGCGAGCGCTGGCCCTAAAGAAACGTGAAAGCATCGCTCCTCGTCCGCGAGCGTGGCGGACGGATCGAGAACTTCGCGGAAGATTCGCTCAGTCCGTGCCCGCGATTTCGCAAGCTCCGGAACAATGATTCCGATTTGCGTCTCGGGCTCCTGCTCGATTAAACGGCGGGACCACACGGCCGCGGCCCGAATTTCGGAAGCGGCATCTTCGAACTTGAAATGTGCGACGGCGGGCTCGCAACGCACGGGCTCGATTGGGATCGGCGCGCCCAAGGCGGTGAATAAATCGGCTTGCTGCGGCGTCGGATCATCGAAGCCCGCGATGTACATCCGGGAGGGACGCTGTATTTGGCCGTTGGTGAGCCGGCGCGCGATGAAATCGCTGAGGCGCGCCGCTTCGAGCCAACGCTCGGCGCGACAGCGGTTTTCAAATTCGCGCGACCAGCCGGCGAACGCGGCCCAGTCATCCGAGGCTTCGAAACGGGCGTCCACCCGCACGCGATAAGCGTGAACGAGCTGCCAGGTCTCGCTAGCGAGGCGCGCGGTTTCCGGGATGCTCAGCAAGGTTTCGCCGGCCGGCGACGCGCGGATGATTTGTTCCCAGGTCACTTGCTCTTGAAGAGGATTGAGCAGCGCGGCGATGTTGTCGCCCATGCCGTGCCACACCCAATCGTTCCAGGCGCGGAGAAGAAAAGCCTCCAGCGGCAGGATATCCGGAGGCCGCCAGACTGTGCGTCCCTGCCGCATTTGCCAGGCGTGGAAGTCGCGCGCGAAGGAACGCGCCAAGCGCCGATTGATGGTGATCAGCGTGGCGCCGGTCTCGAGGACTCGGAAAATCTCCTCGTGCATGTGCTTTCATGATAATTTGACCAAGCGCATCACAGTAGCGATCGACGGACCGGCCGGCGCCGGCAAGAGCACCATCGCGCGGCGTATCGCCGCCAAACTGGGGTACATCTACGTCGACACGGGCGCGATGTACCGCGCGGTGGCGTTATGGGCGATGCGGCGGGGCGTGGCTCTATCGGACATGCATCGGCTGGAGCAGCTTGCCAATGAATCCCGGATCGAATTTGTTCCCGGCGACGGAAAAGTTTTGTTGAACGGCGAGGACGTCAGCGAAGCGATTCGAGCACCCGAGGTGAGCGAGGCGGCGTCGGAAGTTTCTCGGATCGGAGCCGTGCGGCGCGCACTAGTGGCCAAGCAGCGCGAGATCGGCGAGCGCGCATCGATTGTGATGGAGGGCCGCGACATTGGGTCGGTGGTCTTTCCCAACGCGACGGTCAAGATTTTCTTGGACGCGCTGCCGGAGGTGCGGGCGCAGAGGCGGGCAGTGGAATCGGCTCTGCCGGCGGAGGTAGTGGCCGAGCACATTCGCCAGCGCGATCGCAGGGACCAGACACGAGCGCATTCGCCGCTGGTGCAGGCGCCGGACGCCGTGTATGTCAATACGACGGGAATGACAATCGAGGAAGTGGAGGCCGCTTTGCTGAAGATCATTCGTGACCGTACGTCCAATGGGAAGGAGCGGACCGAGTGATGAACGGCCTGCTGGTGATGAAGTTCGGCGGGACCTCGATGGGATCGGCTGAGCGGATTTGTGTCGCCGCGGATATTTTGAGAGAGCAGCGCGCGCTGCGGCCGGTGCTGGCGGTGGTATCGGCGATGGCGGGGGTGACGGATCTTCTGTTGAATACCTTGCGGCACGCCGAAGGCGGGGATGAGGCGCGCATCGAGACCAACGTCGAGCAGGTTCTCAAACGCCACCTGGACACGTGTGCCGAGCTGGGCATTGGAGAAAAGGCGGGCGGAGGGGTGCGCGATCTGATCGCGGATTTCGAGCGGCTGTCTAACGGGATGCTGATGCTGGGCGACCGGCCCCCGCGATCGGTGGACGAAGCGATCGCTATCGGCGAGCGATTGACCGCTCTTATGCTGGCCGAATATCTGGAATCGAAAGGCATTGCCGCGCGGGCGATCAACGGTGCGGACGTGATCGTAACGGATGCCGTGTTCGGTAACGCGACGCCCATCATGGAAGCCACGCGCCAGAAAGCCCAGGAGGCAGTGAAGCCGCTGCTGGAGGCGGGGACAATTCCGGTGGTGACGGGGTTCAACGGGGCCACCGTGGACGGAAGGCCGACCACGCTGGGCCGCGGCGGATCCGATTTTTCGGCTTCGATTCTCGCGGCCGCACTGGATGCATCGGAACTATGGATTTGGACCGACGTGGACGGCATCATGAGCGCGGATCCGCGCTTGGTGAAGGACGCGCGGGTGTTGGAGGCGGTGACCTACAGCGAAGCGGCTGAGCTGGCCTACAACGGCGCGAAGGTTTTGCATCCGCGGACGCTCGCGCCGCTGGCGGACCGGCAGATACCGGTGTGGAGCAAGAACAGTTTTCATCGCGAGCATCCGGGGACGCGTATTGTCTCCAAGGTGGAAGCGCCGCCGGGGCCGCGAGCCGTGACGTCGATGGCGAACGTCGCGCTGATTTCGCTCGAGCCCGCAAGCGCGGCGGTGAGCGGAACGCGTCTGATGGCGCGCGCGCTGGAAGCTCTGGCGGATGCCAATGCGGAAGTGCTGGCGCTCACCAGTTCCAGCTACCGCCAAAGTTTCTGTTTTCTGGTGCGGAGGGAAGAGCTGGCGGCGGCCATGAAATCGCTGGAATCGGATCTGGCGCTCGAACTCACGCACGGCTATCTGAAGCCGATCGACGTGGACGAGGATGTGGGGCTTCTGGCGGTGGTGGGTGAGGGCATGCACGGCACGCCGGGGCTGGCCGGGCGAATTTTCTTCGCAATTTCTAAAGAGGACGTGAATATCATTGCCATCGCGCAAGGGTCCAGCGAGCTGACCATCAGCGTGGTGGTGCACCGCGATGGGCTGGAGCGTGCGATCCGGGCGGTGCACAAAGAGTGCCGGTAGGCTAGACTACATGTTGAAAAAGGAGTTTTGATGCGACAAGTCATTCTTTCGGGTGTCTTTGTGTGCTTGGCCGTGTCGGCCGCGGCGCAGACATTTCCCTACGACCATGTACATGTGAACGTGCCGGATCCGGCAGCGGCCGCCAATTGGTATGAGAAATATTTCGGCGGACGCCGCATCCAGGAGGCGCCGGATCGCTTGATGTTCGGCAGCACACGCTTCATGTTCCTGCGGAAAGCGGACGCCAAGCCGAGCGCCGGAAGCGCCATCGATCACGTAGGCTTTTCGTTCGCCGATCTGGACTCAAAGATGAAGGAGTTCGAAGCGGCGGGCGTCAAGATCGTGACGCCGGTGCGCGAGGTGCCGGGGCTGTTCAAGCTGGGGTTCGTAGAAGACCCCTGGGGCACGCGCATCGAAGTGGTGCAGGATCCGGAGTTGCTTGGGCTGCATCACATTCATCTGCGCGGACCGAATCCAGACGAGGTTTTCACCTGGCTGCAGGCGAAGTTTGGCGGCGAGCGCACCAAGCTGAAAGGACGTCTGGATGCGATGAAGTACAGCGCGCCGGGCTTCAGCGACATGTGGATTCTGGTGCAGCGCGGCGAGGCGGAGCCCAGCGAGGGGCACGCCATTGACCACATCGGATGGCGTTCAGAAGGACCGCTGGCGAAGACCATCGACGAGTTACGCGCCAAAGGCGTGACGGTGTTGACCGAACCGCGACCGCTACGGCTTCCGAACGGTCCAAGCATCAACTTCGCTTACGTGGCCGGACCGGCGGGCGCGAAGATCGAGCTGGTGGAGCGACCCGGGCTTAAGCCTGGCGAGTAGATGCAGCGCGCGTGAGAATCGACAAGTGGTTGTGGGCCGCGCGGTTTTTCAAAACGCGGTCGCTGGCGGCCCGCGCTTGCGAACTCGGCCGGATTGAATCCAACGGGCAAATGGTCAAGCCTGCGCGGGAGGTCCACGCGGGGGACCGGCTGCTGATCAAGAACCCGAGCGGCGAATTCGAAGTCGATGTGCTGCTGCTCAGCCAGATGCGCGGGCCGACGGCAGTGGCGCAGACGCTCTATTACGAGACAGATTCCAGCCGCGCGTTGCGGAGCAAGCGCGCCGAAGAGCGGAAAGCGATGCCGCACTTTGAAGCGCCGCAAGGAAGGCCATCGAAGCGCGATCGGCGGCAAATCAATCGTGTTCGTGGCCGAAGGTAGTCTGGGTCAAAGTCCGGCGCCCCGAACGGTTGCGTTCTCGCGCAACAACTCGTTGACTTTTGCCATGAGCGTCTCGGGCAGAAACGGTTTCTGCAAGAAGGCCGTGCCTTGTTCGACGGCTCCGCGGTGCAGCAGGGCGTGGTCGGTGTAGCCGGAGATAAAGAGAATGATCAGGCCAGGTCTGAATCTGAGTAATTGATCCGCCAAGTCCGGTCCGCTCATCTCCGGCATGACCACGTCCGTGATCAGCAGATCGATGGGGTCGGAATGCTTCTGGGCAAGCTCGAAAGCGGCTCGACCGTTGGCTGCCGTCAAAACGCGATGGCCGGCGTCCGAGAGCACATCTTCGGCCAGAAGGCGGATGGCCGCTTGATCCTCCACTAACAAAATCGTCGCGGGACGTGTCGGGACGATTTCCTTGCTCGAATCCGGCAGTTCGGCCTGGGCGGAAGCAGCGCGCGGGAGATAAATGCTGAAGGTTGTCCCGTGGTTGAGCTCGGTATACACATCGATCCAGCCGCCATGTTGCGTAACGATGCCGAACACTGTCGCGAGTCCGAGCCCGGTGCCTCTTCCGGGCTCTTTGGTTGTAAAAAAGGGCTCGAAAAGATGAGCTTCGGTTTCCGCATCCATGCCTTCGCCCGTGTCGGAGACTGCCATTATCGCGTAGAGGCCGGCGGGACGAATGCCGCGGCGGCCGAGATCCTCGCGTTCGCGCGCAACCGTGCGGGTTTCGATGGTGAGCTTTCCTCCGGTGGGCATGGCATCGCGGGCATTCACTGCAAGATTCATCAGAATTTGGGTGAGCTGTCCGGTATCGACGTTCACGAAGCACGCGGCGGAGTCCGGAACGACGGCCAGGTCGATGTCCTCTCCGATCAGGCGCTCCAGCATGTCTTTCGTCTCGGCGATAAAAACGTTCAGGTCCACGATTCTGGGCTGAGTGACCTGCTTGCGGCTGAAGGCGAGCAACTGGCTGGTAAGGGAAGCAGCGCGCTCGCCGGCGCCCAGGATTTCCTTCACGGTCTTGCGAAGCGGGTCGTCGGGCGGCAAGCGATTGTGGACGGTGGTTGCGTAGCCCAGAATCACGGTGAGCAGGTTGTTGTAGTCATGCGCCAGGCCGCCTGCCAGCCGGCCGACCGCCTCCATTTTTTGGGTTTGGCGAACCAGGTCTTCCAGTTGCTTTTGTTTGGTGATGTCGCGCGCAATTTTGGAGGCGCCAACCACGCGACCGTCAGCATCGCGGATGGGAGAAACGGTGATCGAAACCTTGATGCGGAGGCCATCCTTGGTTATTCTCTCGGTTTCCTGGTGGTCGACTGATTTTCCCTCCGCAATCTGGTCTAGAGTGTTCTGCATTTCATCCTGCCGGTCGGGCGGGATGATGCGAGAGATGGGGCAGCCGATGATCTCGCTGGCCGCATACCCAAAGAGGCGCTCGGCGGCGCGGTTCCAGGCGGTGACGGTACCATCGAGCGACTCAGCAACGATGGCATCATCGGAATTCTCCACAATCGCAGCCAGGCGCCGCGCTGTATCGAAAGCCTTTCTGCGCTCAGAAACATCGCGAAACACGAGCACCACTCCGCTAATGTCTCCGACCGATCCCTTGATTGGCGCAGCGCTATCATCGATAGGAATTTCCATGCCGGATCTGGAAATCAGGACGGTATGATTGGCCAATCCCACTGCTTGGCCGTCCTTTAACACACTGCGGATGGGATTTTCCACAACAGAGCGGGTGGCCTGATTGACGATGTTGACGATGCGCTCGATTCCGATTCCGCGGGCTTCGGTCTCGGTATACCCGGTAAGCTGTTCGGCGACGGCATTCATCATTTGAACGCTTCCATCGCGATCGGTGGCGATCACACCATCGCCGATGCTATAGAGCGTAGCGCGCAGCATATCGCGGTTTTGTTCGGCAGCGCGCTTGGACTCACCCAATTGCACGACCAACTGCTCCATCTTTTGCGAGGCGTTCCTCAGGGCAGCACCTCCAATGCCGACCAGAACGACCAGCAGCACGGAGCCCAATAGGATCACGATGCGAAGATGCTGTGCACCGGCGCGAAGATCGTCCCAGGCGCCTTGCCAGCGGGCCGTCTCGGCTTCCTCCATCTGTTGTGAGATTTGCCTAATCTGCTCCATGGTTCGCTGCCCCTGACCAGACTGCACGAAAGCTAATGCGGCGGCAGCCTGGCCAGACTGACGGAGTTCGATGGTTGTACGCAATTCGTCCAATTTGGTAGCGATGAGTGACTGGAGTTGCAGGGAGCGGGCTCGCCGGTCGGGATCTTGGCTAAGAGACGCCAGTTCGCTGGTTTCGGCGGGAAGATGATCCAGGGC
>Ga0335083_10009103_pt1 | contig 12069 bp, 15 predicted proteins | sample Lox_Sample_42_FD_206716 | JGI IMG/M metagenome (GOLD analysis project Ga0335083, IMG submission 206716) | Soil microbial communities from Loxahatchee National Wildlife Refuge, Florida, United States - Lox_Sample_4.2 | ecosystem: Environmental > Terrestrial > Soil > Wetlands | place: USA... | reverse complement strand
GAGAGGACGTATAAATCGACCTGGCACTGCGTCAAGGACACGTTTCACCAGGAAGGCATTGTTGGCATGTATCGCGGGATGGGAGTCACGATGGTCCGAGCGTTCATCGGTAGTTTCCGCTGATAAGGGGCTTGTGTCACTGATTCTATAGTGAACGCTGTTACGTTTTACGGATACGAATGGACAAAGGAATGGTTGGACCGATGAAGGATATACCAGCAGAGAGCGCCAAAGTTCGGAGGGCAACTCACAGAACTCATTTTCGTGGTGACCTTCAGACTCGGGTGATTAAATCGACCAGGTTTCGAGGGAACAAGGTTAAAATGCCGTGGACCGCCGCATATTACGGTACTTTCGGAGGAACAAAAAGCGTGTAACCAAACAAGAACGTAGATCGATTCCTCAGCTATCTGAATAAGTCCTTGGACCTTGTGTTTTCTCTTCTCCGTATCCGACCCCAAATCCCCAAACTTGAATTCCCATTTTGTACGGGTTACATGTCTTCTTGAACACACAACAAAGAATGGAATCCTAATGTAGCAACGCCAGACAACGCCCCCATTTATATACCAGAAAAGATGTGACTGCAGGTAAGACGCAACGACGTTCATCTTCTGTAACGCCCCCATTTATGTACCAGAAAGGATGTGACCGCAGGTAAGACACAACGACGTTCATTTTGTGTATCGCCCCCGACTCTTATTCGCACAGAGAACGTCCAACTCGAGTACAAGCAAAAATGCATATTTACATGCCCGGACATTTGCAGCCTGGGTAGCATGTGCCCCAGCAGCACCCACGAAAGGTTCCGCAGGCACAGCGGAAATTTACTTCGACGGGTTTGGGACGGCTGTCATCTTCCTCTTCAAGTTAGCATGTGATTGAGGATTAGGATGTACCTGGGGGCGCTTGATTGACCGCGTTGCTTGAGCAGCACTGACAACCCGTGGCCTCTTCGGTTGTCAAGGATTCTTCCGCCTGTTTGACGATGTCGGCAGGTGACTTGTCGGGTACGAGGGATGGCAGTTGAAGATCACTCTCTTGTTCCGCCGTTTTAGATTTGTCACTGCAGCAATTCTTCTCGGTCTTCTTGGCAATCGGAGCCTCCGATGGTTTGGTGCAACAACCCATTGTGACTAGGGGTAATAGATGATATCGGCAGACAGACAATCGATGGATAATTTAGAAGCGGGGAGGCCGGATAATTTGAGAAGCTTCTTGATTGACGTCAGAATCGGTTGAGGGAGGAAGGAAAGGGGCGGGGAGAATAAGGCTTAATATATACCTAATTAAATCAAGGGGGTGGGGATGACCGATTCTCAAACACAATTAAATTTGTTTTTGAGTTTGAGTGAGGAACGCCTGCGGACCGTGCACAGAAAAGTTTGAGAAATATTGCACGGACCCCGGAGTCCTTGAACGAAGGTTGCACGTAGTATGCTGTAGTGAGTTGGCGCACCCTGCCGCCGTCATGATGTAATGTCCTGAAAGATAAAAACCTTGCTGGAAGGTTATGCTCTACAACAGTGGCTGTGCAATAACTTCGATATTTAACTTTACTTCAGCTCCGGAAAGAGAAGCCGAAAAATGACTCATGAATCTTGTGAGAAGCCTCGTCGAAAGTTTATCCCTCGTCTTGAAAGCTTTTGGTCATTAATAATTACTCCGAGCTCCTAACAATCACCACAGAGTTTTTGGGAATTACGAGAAACTGCGTTCCGCTGGAGGCTGAGCATCTGACCGATCGGCTGAAATTATCAACCTTAAAGTTCAACTAATGAACCCGACGTGAGCCGAATTTCTCACACTATTTTTGGACCGCAGCTTAGGCGGATGCAGCGGAACTGCGAAAACAAAAGGCGATTTCATCAACTTCCGCTATTAGGAGTACACCAAAAATAGATGCAAGAAGCGCCCCGTTCCTTGCTCGCCAGCATTCGAGTAGCCGTTGTGTCCATTGGCACGACCATAGATCAGCCTTGGCGTCGGGACTTTTAAGCCGTGGGGTGTGGCTTTTCTCGATTTTTCCGTCGCACTAGTATAGCTACACGGTTTTAATTAAACTACCTACTATTCAAGGTTAGATAGGAAATATATCATGCAGTTGGTAATGACAAATTTCAGAAGCCGTAGCCCACGCAACACAGACACACTCCGGATCATTTCCAAGTTGAACCCTGTGCCCGACGTGTTAATTACTGAATTGGATCCACAATGCAAGTCGATGTCATTCCGTCTGCAACACACACGTACCCTGAAGAAACCGATGCATTTGAGCCGAAAAGTAGCCAAAAAGTTTATTGAGGATTGTTCAAAGTTTATAAATGGTTATATAATAGTCTCATCGCGAGAAACCATGCCTTATTCAATATTGTTCTCTTCGGGAAGGTAGGCAAACGAACCCCTTCCGAACCTGGAAACGTGGGATGACATTTTATGGTGTTAAGGGATCTTCTCCTGTTCCGAAGTCGTCTATGTAAAGCGGGATCGGTTTTTTCTACCACGGATTGCTGACCAAGGTTGGTTTGGAATTGGGCCTTTTCTCTCCGTGAGGTTCGCTCGCACTGATAGGAGTTCGACTGCTTCATCGCGAATATCGCGAACCTCGGAGGTCTGGGCAAACCTTCTGCTTGGCTTCGCTTCCACCCCTGCTCGAAGAGGAAAGTTGGAACAATCGCCTCGCCTATGGTCTATTTGGGGAAGGTTTAGCAATTCGGTCGCGATTCCTACGCAAGTTTACTTTCCCCCACAACCTTGTCCCTATACCTACATCATCATCGAATCATCAACATGAAGAAGCCTGCCAAGTTATTCGCGTAAATAAAAGGAGAAAACGCGTAAATGCGTGGCAGAGGGGATCAGCAAAAAGGCAGCAAAAGGCAAAGAAATTTAAAAATTTTACGTGAATTCACGGCTGTTGATCCTTGGTTGGGTTGCAATAGACGCGTCGCCAAGCGAAGCCAAAATGGAGCCTCCGGAAGAATTCCATCATCCCTTCCAGCCATATCCAATTCAGGCAGAGTTTATGAGGTCATTGTATGCTGCCATAGAATCCAAGGCCGTAGGAATATTCGAATCCCCAACAGGAACAGTATTCCTCCTTGGGTTAAATTTGTGCCAATCGAACTTGTTTTAGCTGATGAGGGGGTCAGGGTAAGAGTTTGAGTCTTATTTGTGGTGCTCTGACTTGGCTTCGCGATCATAAACGGTGGGTGCTTGAGAATGGAGAGGACGAAGTCGAGAACAAAGGTTAGCAGTGGATACGATGCCATGCAATGCTAACGATATATCAGGGAACGAGCCCTCGTGGGTATTGGAGTATGAACGGCAGGAACGACGGAAGGCCACTGAAGTGCGGAAGCGAGAAATGGAGGAAAGGATAGCACGTTTGCGAGAGAAGGAAAGACGAGAGAAGCTGGCTGCGAAAAAGTTGAATGGCCGGGTTGTCAAGAAGCGAGTAAGCCTTGGGTCTTGTCGCCCCGATTAATGATGAGAAAGAAGAATCGACTGTAGATGACGAGAGTGATTTTCTCCTCAATGAATACTACTCGGACGATGAGGGCGATAAGGATAGACCTTCAGAGCCGCCTGCTGGAAGTAGCAATATATCGCCGGAAGTCCTCCAGATGTTGCAACAAATGGCTCCCCAACCCTCGCTCGAGAAAGAAGAAGAACCAGACGAAATAAAGGTGCCAACCATGAAAAGTGATTCCTGATTTATCAGATATTCTATGCCTCTCGAACCCATTCTCAGCTATCTCAGTTCGTCGGCGAGCTCGGTCGACCTCACTTTCCTCCCACCTATCGAGACGCCATAAAATCGAAGGACGAGATGGTCAAGCACATCCCACTAGCATCTCGGAAACAACTTTGCATTAAACCTGCCCTATCAAGACTTTCCTCTCAAACGGCAATAAACGAACGTTGTCTCGAATTACAAAAGAAATCTTCAAAACAGCGTTGTGAATTCAAATTGAATCTCCATGATTCCGGGGATATCGTGAGACAGCATGATTTTCGAGATCATGCCTTGGTATCTGACCTTTCGATTTCTCGTCTGATATAGGCGGAACTTCGTGATATCGAGGATCTTGCTAAACTAGGCAAGGAGATGGGTATATGTCCATATTACGCAAGTCGTCAAGCCATCAAACCAGCTGAGGTATGCAGCCTCTCACATCTCTCTAATTGAAGATTGTAACTTTACCATATCCTTTACTATTACAACAATCCACTCGCGAATCGCTGGGACTCGATCTCACTGGCCACATTGTCATCATCGACGAAGCACATAATCTCATCGATGCGATATCAGCATTACACTCCACGACTCTCACTCAATCCCAAATCACCCGCGGAATAGCACAACTGGAGATATACCTCGGCAAGTTCACCGGTCGACTCAGTGGCCGGAATAAAATGTTTATCAAGCAAATCCTGGCGCTCCTACGACGACTCGACTCGTTCCTCACTGCCAAAAAGAGTTCAAGTGGACAAGTCACAGCTGCAGAATTACTCCTATTCGCCGATTCTGGAAGTGGAGGATTAGACCAAATCAATTTCTACAAGGTAGAAAAGTATTTACGTACGAGTGGTTTGGCTAGAAAAGTTGAGGATTACAGGACTTTCTCCACCAACAGCAAGGACCGAGAAAACGTGGGAACGGCGACTGTTGCCAGTACGCCCGTCCTTATGGTACTTCAATCCTTCCTTGTGGCACTCAACAACCCACGCCGCGAAGGACGAATATTCTACCAATCCCACGGGTCTGAGGGCATGCAATTTCGCTACCTTCTCCTTGACGTCTCCCTCGTCTTCGCCGACCTCGTAAAATCGGCCCGAGCAGTGATTTTAGCCGGTGGAACAATGTCCCCGCTCCAGTCTTACATCACAGCCCTCCTCCCCGACGTCCCGCAGGACAAACTTCGGATCCATTCGTTCCCGCATATAATCCCTCAGGAGAATTTGTTGGTATCGACATTGGGGAGAGGGCCGAGCGGACGCGAAATGGTGTTTGATTTTACAAGGCGGGAGGATGGGGCGGTAATCGAGGAGTTGGGAAGGACGATTGTGGGACTTGCTGGGTTGGTTAGGGAGGGTGGAGTGGTTGTTTTCGTGCCGAGTTATGTGTACTTGGATCGATTGTTCAAGGCGTGGGAACATACCATCCTCCCAAAACTTCATGGGAAGCGTAAGGTAATCCAACCTCTCCCTTCCAACAGGTTTTGAGGACAGGTCTTTCGGGAGACGCAAACGGGGAATGTGGACGATATCATCCGTGAATATTCCACCGCCATCCAAGAATCCTCCACGGCACTCTTATTCAGTGTGATCTCAGGCAAACTCTCCGAAGGAATCAACTTTTCCGATTCTCTCTGCCGTCTCGTTCTCCTCGTCGGCATCCCCTACCCTAACCCTCACACCCCAGAATCCAAAGCGCGACAAGCATACCTCCAGGACACATTGCGCGAAAGATTTTCCATGTCAGCCGAGGACGCACGGAAGAAGGCACTGGAAGTAGGCGAAGATTCTGCGTTGCGAGCGGTGAACCAGGCTGTGGGACGGGCTATACGACATCGTGGAGATTGGGCAGGGATTGTGCTGGTTGATGAGCGGTGGGGTGGGGAACGTGTTAGGGGCAAATTATCAGGGTGGATTCGGGATAATGTTGCTGTGTCGTCTGGGTTTGGCGAGGTCGTTGGCAAAATCGGGACGTTTTTCCGGTCGAAATGGGTCAATTGAGCATAACGTTTTAAAATTAGAATGTTAGGGGATTCCAATTGATAGCATACCTGTTTTAGGAAACGTGTTTTTCGCGATGAACCATCATCGGCTCTTTTATCTCAAAAATACGAGTTCCAAAGCGCACGAACCGTCCCTTTTGGATAATTACCCCTGAATTAAAAGTCACGCCACGGGCCCACGGCCGAGGCTTGTATGATATCTGCGGCGCTAATTGAAGGTTTTGGTCTCTTGCTGGTTATTAACTATAATCAGGGGGGGAGATTGCTAATCAACTACCAGTCGGCCATTTACACGAGCTTTTGGTGGTTGATTCAGGTCGAGGGCAAAAGTCACTGTCACATTGGGCGGCTTGTCGAATCAATGCGACGGACGAGCCAAGCAGAGTAGGATGACACTGGCCACCTTTGGGCAACGCTTCTGAGAGATGAGGGTGATCGGTTAATTTCGAGAAATTAGCAAACTGATCAAAGATGGTACGTTGACAAATAATGCTCAAGTTAAAAATACTTTTGTTTTCTGCCGAGTGGGAAACTTGCGTGGATAACGCCAAATGATTCGTCATTCCTTTGTCATACTGGCATACAAGATTTGACAGCACGTTGTACTCCTGCGTAGTACATCGCCTTAAGCGCGTTCGAGTGAAGGTTGTAGCGGGTATAATTCGACCGATAACTTCTTAGCAATTCCAATTTCCTTTCTACGCACAGCGCGGATCGCTAAGCTGAAACCTGAGGAGATCGTACGATGGCTAGGACTTGGCCCGCTTCGCAAAGCTTAACCGTGTCAAGCAAGTGAGCCGTCATCCCCCTTGCTGTCTCTTATAATTTAGGCGTGTGGGACGCTAGGTTACACCCTCGCAAAAGTGCATCAGGGGTAAATTATGAAAGCCTGACTACTTAAAGCCCGGTTGTAATTAAAACCTCACTTTGAAACATCTCTCGAAACGACGTGGCGCTGTTCTGTAGCGAAATGTGCCCCCGACGAAGACCAAAGCGAGACCACGCCGCATTGGCAATGAAACGCGATTTATCAATTTCATTGTCCCCTGCACTCAAATTAGTGATCGACCATTGGTCCATGTTTGACCACTGACATCATGCTTTCATACGTGGATTGAGCGGCCCCACCACGGTTGCTCCCTTTCGTCGCAGCCCCGGAAACAAGTCCTCGGGGCCGCCTCGCGGCGTTTCATACAAATTGCACACGTATTTCCCGGTTGACGGCTTATGACAAGCCCTCCCGTGCCTAATCCACACACAATTATCCCCTCCCCTCTGCTAGTCTGAACAGGATCAAGACGAAACATGGATTTGTCTCAGGATAATTGCGGCTTGTTCCCTCTCTCAGCACAGGCATCTTTGTTTAATATTCCATAACCCCTTTGTCAATTTAGACGAATTATACCTTTTCAGTGAAGGCAACAACCCCTGGACATGGAAACCGACTTTTGCGATGGGCCGTCTCGAAAATCCCTCATATATGAATGGCTCTTTCCGCCCCCTTCTCGCCTCTTCTCTTCTCATCGTTCTGCATTTTCATTTTTGACTTCACTTGAGTCTTTCGTTCTCATCAGGGCCGGCTCCCTCTCTCTTTCCATTTCTTTTGCATTTCAGACCTCTTTACTTCTCTCTCTTTCTCTCTCTCGCCTTCTCCGTTTCTCTGTGAGAAACAACGACACTCTTCGACGCACCGGTTGCATCTCCTCCAGCACAACTTTCATCAGCAACACAAGTCTCCTTCAGCATCTGTACAATCGCTAGTCGATCATCATCATGAAAGTCTCAATCATCTTGCTTTGTGTCGTTGTCGCGATCATTGCCTTCGTCGACGCTTCCGCCATCGAGCGGCGCCGTATTGGCGATCTGAGAGAAGTATCTTCCCCCCTCTTCATAAGGCTTGATCACTAACTATGAAATTAGAGAGGTAAAGAGCAACCTTGCACAAAAACATCCAGGATCCGTCATGGACATAAAGCTGACTCTGGGAAAGCTAATAACGGCCAAGGAAGGAAGGGCGGTAAGGGAGGCAGCACCAACACCGGTACCAACAGCACCAGCACCGCCACTGCTGCTGCCGTGACCAACAAGGGCACCACCAACAGGAAGGGTACAAAGAAGAATGGCGGCGCGGGAACGACATCGACAACCTCCACGAGCACGGACACCTCCACCGGCACAGATACCTCCGCATCCACAGCTACGTTGGACAGTAGCTCGAACCAGAACACTGGCAACGGCAATGGTAACAATAACAACGGTGGGTCGCAAACCACAGACGCTGCCTCGAATACGTGCTTGGTTGCAAGTGCCCTCCAGACGGGATCCGAGCAAACCGGACAGAATGGAACCGTTGAAGCCGGTCAAGTGGCCTCCCAAACGTATATGCCTCATCTGAAAACGCATCTCTAACCATGCTAGTTCCGACAACAACTTCATTAATGTCTGCGCAGGTCAAGTCCTTACCAACGGGCTACAAATCACCACTGGTTCCTGCAACGGTATCCCATTGGTATTCTCCCCACAGGCCCGTCTGAAGTTACTGGACTAACGGTTCTAACAGGGTTTCATTCCCGCCAAGCAAAACATGCCGTCTTCCATGATTACCTTCCCCGCCAACAACCAAGATCTCACCGAAAACACGAGTTTCCAAATCGTCGTCAACACCATCGGCATGAACCTGGGCCATTTCACCAACGCCAAACTCACTTACTACAGCGCCCCGACCTTCCTCGATAACAACGGTATCATCATCGGACATACCCACGTTACTGTCCAAGATCTCGGCGGCTCCTTCAATCCCACTGCCCCGCTTGACCCCACCGTCTTCTCCTTCTTCTTGGGAATCAATACGCCTCCTGATGCCCAGAATCAAGTCTTTGCCAATGTCACTGGTGGGTTACCAGCTGGGTTTTACCGCGTGTGTACGATGGTTGCGAATTCGAATCACTCGCCTTTGCAGATGCCAGTTGCTCAGCGTGGCGCTCAGGATGATTGCAAGTATTTCTCCGTCGGACAGGGAAGTAATAACAACAACAATAACAACCAAAACTCCAACGCCAACACGAACACCGATTCGAGTTCCACCTCGACGACTGCGACTGATACCTCGACGTCGACATCGACCGCCGCGACCACCACTACGACAACCGCCACCACAAACAAGGGCGGCAAGGGCGGCAGGAAGGGAACCCAAGGGACCAACAAGGGTACCACGAGGGGGAGGGGTAGGAACGGTGGAAAATAGAGACAGATTGTAAGAACGTCTCCAGTCTTTTCGTTCCCGTCTCGGCCTCTTTAGACATCTCCGCCTTGAGTTGTGGGACAATATGTTGGACTTCATATTTCTTTAGTGATGATTTTGAGTGAGACGTGTTTAGGAGGGTAGTTTATTTTTCACATGAGAAAGGAAAAGCTTGATTTGGCTAGTCACAGCCTATCTTCGAGAGTAAGGGGAGAGATTTAAAAAGGGGAGCTTTCTTCTGGAGTTGCAAATTAAGCTGGTCTTGTTTATTTTATAGCTTTATATAAATTGAGATTCCCCTAATTCCCCTGAAAATCAGCCAAAACTTTTCTGTTTGTACGATTCTAGGTATTTGAGATGACCTGACGCAAGGGGTTATTCGACCCAGGAGATCGGAGACACCAATCTGCAAGCCTCCACGGGAGCGTCTCGATGCATGTGGTGCATAAAGTACGTTAAATATATCATTGCACTCATCGTCCCTCTCCCCAATCCTTTAAATCTCTAGGATTGGAAAGGGTGCGAGAGCGGCTCTGTTAATCGCTGGGATGAACGGGGAACTTGGGTAAATTTCCACCGAGGCAGTTGGGGAGACCATCAACACCACACCCCCCAAACTTAAATATCCGACCTCCCACCCTTTGGTCAGCGCCCCAGCTTCGTTTGTTCGTGTGGACGGGCGTGGCGTTTCCGCGAGGCTCTGATGGCGAGTGCTGAGGCCCTGGAGGACGATCGCGACACGTCGCTGCCTGCGTCTGCGCTTTCGCCTGCAGAGTACCGCTCGTTCCGGGCGTTCCTGTCCGAGCTGCATCACGGCGCAGGCCGTCTTGGCAGACGTGCTCCACTCTTCGCCGTCCTCGAGTTTCTCGTCTCCTTCAGTGGCGTCAATCATTCTGTTGCCTATCAAGTAGCAAAGGTCGTAACGGCTTAGATCTAATGAGGATAGATTGTCGATTACGTGGTGGGGAGAGCAGAGGAGAATGACGATATAGCCGATGGACAAGTCTATGCCATGATTCGATTGATCGGACACTGGCAGAGCGAGGGACGGATAGAGAGATCAATGATATTTGTGCAGTGTAGATACTCTTGACTCTTCTTCGTACGCTAACATGGTGGTAGCACGCGTTCCAGACCGGATATCCTCGTCCAAAGCTACGACGGAGCTGCCCCATCAATCCACCGCTCCCGTGTCAGGTACCGCGCCAAGCATGCCAACACTGAACCCCTTCCGTGCAAACTCGACGACGCCATCATCCTCTTCCTCCTCGAGTATGGCACGGACACCGGCTGCTGATAAGGGCATCGAGGCATTCAAACGACTTATCTTCTCGAACAACTCACGCTCCGAAAAATCCTCTACCGTCCCCACCGATATCACAGAAGGACCAACGATAGAAACAACGCCTTCCTCGGCGAAGACTGAAGATTCCTTCCTCTCTCCAACCCTCGACGAAAGTCCGAGTCTTCGCTCATTACGAACGGCAGCAGACCAGTCCACGACAGGAATGACATTTGTCTATTCCTCAGACGACCAGGACGATGACCTACCCCCGTCAATCAAACATTCCCCGGAAACGCACCAGTTATGGGAGCCTCCTTCGCCCATCGCTTCTCTCGGAGACCGAAGATCCCTGCCTCCGCTGCAAACGCAGTTATCCCCTCATAAACCTGCACCTCCCCCGTCACGGAAACGAGGTGCAAGCGGGAGTAATCAGACGAACCCCTCCATCACAACCCTTGATGACAAGACGAAAGCAGAAGAAAAAACGCCGATGAAACGGAATTTACCACCATTACCCCCAGTTCCCAGGAGAACATTGTCATCGGCATCTACATCCCGCCACTCTAATCTCCCGGAACGATCCGCCTCTCTCCGTCGTGATCCTGCCACACCGATTACTTCTGCCCCAGAAAAAGAAAAACCACCGATCCCCCGACCACGTCGAAAACTTTCCGACACAAGCGTCACCTCCGTCGACCCAATTCCCCCCTCACGAACCTCCTTTGAAACCGTCGTCCCAGAAAACGACGTCGTGCCCGTGCCCAGCGCATCGAAACGCCTTTCCACCCAGGCTCCGCCACCGCCACCTCCTCCCCGTGGCGGCCGTAGAATGACCGCGGAATCAAGTGGGCGGCGTAGTATCGAGATACCCGTGAAACGGAATAGTATGGAGCGGCCCGAGTCACCGAGACGGTTGAATGCGGAGGAGGGGGACAAGCCTGTTGCCGGTGCGGTGTACGAGGATTCCGAGTTGAGTTTGGAGTTGGGGAAGTTGCAGCGGGAGGTGGATGAGTTGGTATATGGGTTGACGAAGAAACGCGGGCCTCATGTGGCTGGACTTGGCAGTGGTGGGTCTTCCGCGAAATGAACAGATATGCCTTTGGTCAGAGGGGATTATCGTTCTAATGTTTTATGGAGGGGCTTGTATTATTTTCCTTTTCGTTTATTATACTTGGCGCTGTGCATAATGCAATGGATGATTTCTTATGTTCAACAAATCTGGTCTATGTTGCCTTGCGAACACTTGTCAATGCATTTCGTCGCATGGCAACCCTCCCCCTGTCAATATAATCCAAAGCCGTTCGTGAGATCGGCACGGGGTCTGGGGTCAGATCCTCAAAGGGGGGGAATAACCGCATTTCAGTGCCACTATGGCGCAGTAACTAGGAGCACGGGCAAGCAGGGCCATTATTTCTGCGGGTAGTCCCCCAGGAAAGAGGGTTTGATCACCGCGAAAAGCGAGGCCTTAATGGCAATTGGACTTCGCCACATGACCCAGGGCCAACCACATTCCTAGAAATTAAAGTTTCCGACGATTTGAGGCGGTGCAGAATCTCCGAGAAAGGTCCCAATTACACAAAGGCTGTGTGACTCCTTAATTTTAATAGCATGAAAACTTTCCGGGCCCTGCATCCGCCGCAACCCAACCCCCCATTCCGCCCAGAATATAAAGTCCTCCACGTATGTGCATCCCGCCGCTTCTCCCCCTCAAAAAATTACTCGCCAGTGACAGTTCTGCATAGTCACCAAGATGGACAAACGAGTCAAGAACGAAGCCCGTAGAGCGCAGTTGGCAGGTC
>Ga0335083_10009102_pt1 | contig 12069 bp, 8 predicted proteins | sample Lox_Sample_42_FD_206716 | JGI IMG/M metagenome (GOLD analysis project Ga0335083, IMG submission 206716) | Soil microbial communities from Loxahatchee National Wildlife Refuge, Florida, United States - Lox_Sample_4.2 | ecosystem: Environmental > Terrestrial > Soil > Wetlands | place: USA: Florida... | reverse complement strand
CCCCGACGCCGGGGTGGTCGGACCACAGGACTGCAATCCCGACCGGAACCCCGGCGGAGCGGTCTGCTGCCTCCCTCACTAGCCCCATGACTCCGCCTCCATGAAGGTCATCCTCTTCGGGGCCACGGGGATGGTCGGCCAGTCCGTCCTGCGCGAGTGCCTCCTCGATGACGGCGTCGAGGCGGTGCTCGTCATCGGGCGCAGCCCCACCGGCCGGACCGACCGGAAGCTCCGCGAACTCGTCCGGAAGGACCTCTTCGATTTCGGCGTGCCGAGCGGCGAGGTCCAGGGATACGGCGCCTGCTTCTTCTGCCTCGGCGTCTCCTCGGCGGGAATGAGCGAGCCCGAGTACACCCGCCTGACCTTCGACCTCACCCTGGGCTGGGCGCGGGCGCTGGCCGGGGTCAATCCATCGATGACCTTCATCTACGTCTCGGGCGCCGGCACCGGCGGCAAGGCGATGTGGGCCCGGGTGAAGGGGCGCACCGAGGAGGCGCTGCTCGCCCTCTTCCCGTCCGCCTACATGGTCCGGCTCGGTGCGCTGCGCCCGATGCACGGCGAGGTGGCGAAGACCCGCTGGACCCGCATCGCCTACGCCGCCTTCCGGCCGCTCCTGCCGCTGGTGCAGGCCGTGGCCCCCGGCGCGGTGATCAGCTCCGAGGAGCTGGGCCGGGCGATGATCCGCGTCGCGCGGCAGGGGGCCCCGAAGCGGGTGCTGGAGATGACCGACCTGCGTGCGCTCGGAGCAGGCTGAGGGGCGCTACCGGGCGGCCAGCTGGACCGGGATGCGCCGCGAACCGAAGTGCCCGGACTTCCGATCGAAGTGCCCCGGCAGCCGGTGGTCGCACTTCGGGCAGCGCCCCTCCGGGGTCAACCGGTAGTCGAGGATCTCGTACCAGTCGCGCTGGATGAGCTTCGTGCCGCACTCCGGGCAGCTCGTGGTGTCGCCCTCGGTGTCGTGGACGTTGCCGGTGTAGACGAAGCGCAGCCCCTCGGCGAGCGCCAGGGCCCGGGCGCGCCGGAGGGTCGCCTTCGGGGTGGGAGGCACGTCGGTCAGCTTGTAGTCGGGGTGGAAGGCGGTGAAGTGCAGCGGCACGTCGGGTCCGAGATGCTCGTGGACCCACCTGGAGAGTGCCTTCAGCTCCTCGTCCCCGTCGTTGAGCCCGGGGATGAGGAGGGTGGTGATCTCCAGCCAGGTTCGGGTGTGGTGCTTCACGTACTCGAGCGTGTCCAGCACCGGCCGGAGGTGAGACAGGGTGAAGCGGGCGTAGAAATCCTCGGTGAACCCCTTGAGGTCGACGTTGGCCGCGTCCATCTGCGCGTAGAACTCGCGGCGGGGCTCGGCGTGGATGTAGCCGGCGGTCACCGCCACCGTCTGGACGCCGTGCGTGTGGCAGGCCTCCGCCACGTCGAGCGCGTACTCGGCGAAGATGACCGGATCGTTGTAGGTGAAGGCCACCGAGCGGCAGCCGAGCTCGACGGCGCGCCGGGCGATCTCCTCCGGCGTGGCCTGGTCCTGCAGCCGGTCCGCGACCCGGGCCTTGGAGATGTCCCAGTTCTGACAGAACCGGCAGCCCAGGTTGCAGCCCGCGGTCCCGAAGGAGAGCACGCTCGAGCCCGGGTAGAAGTGGTTGAGCGGCTTCTTCTCGATGGGATCGACGCAGAACCCGGAGCTCCGGCCGTAGGTGGTGAGCACCATCTGGTCGCCGACGCGCTGGCGGACGAAGCAGAAGCCCCGCTGGCCCTCGGTCAGCTTGCAATCACGCGGGCAGAGGTCACACTGGATCCGTCCGTCGTCGAGGCGGTGCCACCAGCGAGCCGAAACGGGCGCGATCATCCGAGCCTCTCCCCGGCGCGCGGCCGCTCCTCTGGCTCGAAGACCGCGAACGAGCCGTAGCCCACCACCTGGTCCGCGTCTCCGGCGGTGTCCGCGGAGTTCCGCAGATCGAGCAGCTCGATGGAGAAGCCCCTTCGCCGGGCGGCGAGCAGGAGACCGGAGAGCGGGTGGTAGCCGCAGGCCATGTCTGGCTCCAGCCCCTCGACGTCCTCGGCGACGATGAGCCGGGAGGTCCGGCCATCGATGCTGCGGGCGCTGGCCGCGGGCAGGTAGTGCGACAGGTCGGTGCTCACCACCACCAGCGTGCCCGGCAGATCCCAGAGGAACTCGATCACCTCGGCGACCTCGGCGGGCGTGGTGCGGCCCACCGCGAACGGCAGGAGGGTGAAGCCGGTGGGGAGCACGCGTTGCAGGAAGGGCAGCTGCACCTCCAGCGAGTGCTCGCGCTGGTGCGCCCGGTCCGAGCGGAAAACCTGGGCGAACTCCCCCGGCAGCGTGGCGGCGAGCGGGTCCACCGGCACCGCGCCGAGCGGAGTCTCGAGCGCGTCGGCCTGCGGGAGCGCCAGCCCGTTGACGGCGACGTAGTGCGATGGGCCGAGGATCGCCAGCCGCCGGGGTGCGGGAGACACCCGCGCCAGCAGCGCATAGGCGCTGGCAGCGATCGGCCCGGAATAGACGTACCCGGCGTGGGGAGCGATGAGGGCGCGCAGAACGCCGGGGGCAGGCGCCGGAGCGGCCTGGGACACGAACCGATCCACCGCGCCGCGCAGGGCCTCCGGCTGGGCGGGATAGAAGGAGCCGGCCACCGCCGGCGGCCGGACCAGGCTGGGAGGGTTGCGAGGCATCCGAAGAAGAAGATGCTCATCCGGGCGACACTGGCAAGTCGGCGCCACCCTGACCCGACGCGGGGTTCGTGCCAAGCTGGCGCCATGCCCATCGGTGCGCGGGACATCCTGGACAGCCGCTTCGAGATCGAGCGGCCGGTGGCCAGCGGGGGCATGGGAACCATCTTCCGCGGGCTGGACCGCCAGACCGGCGCGCTGGTCGGCGTCAAGACGGTGCGCATCTCGGGCGGGTCCGACCGCTTCGAGCGCGAGATCCAGATCCTCTCCGGGCTGCGCCACCCCGGAATCGTGGCTTACCTCGGCCACGGACGGGTCGGCGACGAGCACTACCTGGTCATGGAATGGCTGGAGGGGGAGGACCTGGGAGAGCGCCTGGCCGGCGGGGACCTCAGCCTCCCGGATTCGCTGAGCATCGGCCTCCAGGTCGCCGACGCCCTCGGGACCGCACACCGCCAGGGAATCGTCCACCGGGACATCAAGCCCTCGAACGTCTTCCTCGCCGACTGGCGGGTGGACCGGGTGAAGCTCCTCGACTACGGCATCGCCCGCCGCGCCGGGATGGAGACGCTGACCAGCACCGGCTTCGTGATGGGGACGCCGGCCTATATGTCACCGGAGCAGGCCCGCGGCGAGCGGGATGTCGACGCCCGGGCCGACGTGTACGCGCTGGGCGCTCTCCTCTTCCATTGCATCGCCGGGCGCCCCCCCTTCGAGGGAGGCACGCTCAACGAGCTGCTCGCCGCGACCCTGCATCGCTCTCCTCCCCGCCTGGGTGAGCTGGTCGACGTCCCGGCGGAGCTCGAGACCCTGGTGGCCCAGATGCTCGACAAGGATCCCCAGCGGCGGCCGGCGGATGGGACTGCTGCCTGGGCCGCACTGGCCGCCATCGACCCCGCCTCGAAGGGGCTCGACTCGACGCTTCGCTCCACCCCTCGGCGCATGGCGCTCGTCGGGGAGACGGCCACCGCACCGGTCGCGGCCAGGGGAGCCACCGACGAGAGGACGGGGGCGCGTCCGGCCGAGCTCTCCTCGGTCGCCGTGCTCCCCTTCCTGGACATGAGCCCCTCCAAGGACCAGGAGTACCTGTGCGAGGGCATTGCCGAGGAGCTGATCAACACCCTCGCCCAGCTGCAGGGCCTGCGCGTGGCCGCCCGCAGCTCCTCGTTCCAGTTCAGGGATCAGGCCGCGGATGCGCGCAGCGTGGGCACCCGGCTGGGGGTGAACGCCGTCCTCGAGGGCGGCGTCCGCAAGTCGGCGGACAGGCTGCGGATCACGGTGCAGCTGGTGGACGTCGCCGGCGGCTCTCCGCGCTGGTCCCACCGCTTCGACGGCAAGCTGGACGATGTCTTCGACATCCAGGACCAGATCGCAGCCAGCGTGGCCACCGCGTTACGAGGCATGCTCAGCGTCGACGAGCGGGATGCGCTGCGCCGCCCGGGGACCACCGCCGAGGCCTACGAGCACTTCCTGCGGGGCCGGCAGCTCTTCAACTCCTTCACCCTGAGCACCTTCGTCGGTGCGGCGGAGCACGAGTTCCGGCGGGCGATCGAGATCGACCCGCACTATGCCCCCGCTCACGCCGGGCTCGCCCAGACCCTGGCCTGGTCCGTGGAGTGGCTGGCCGCCGGCGATGCGGTGCGTGAGGAGGCGGACCGTGCGAGCCGACGAGCCCTGGAGCTGGCGCCCCAGCTGCCCGAGTCCCACATCGCACGCGCGGCGGTGCTGACGATGTCCAGCGACTACGAGGCCGCGGACCGCGAGTTCCAGGAGGCGATCCGGCTGAACCCGAATTCCTTCGAGGCTCACTACTTGGCTGCACGCGCTTGCTTCCAGGCCGGCAAGTTCGAGCGGTCGGTGGAGCTGTTCCAGCGTGCGGCTGCCCTCCGCCCTGAGGATTTTCAGTCGATGCTTCTGAGCGAGCAGCCCCTGCGGCAGCTCGGCCGGAAGGCCGAGGCTTCCGCCGCGCGCCGTGAAGGCATCCGCCGCGCGGAGCGACAGCTCGAGCTGGAGCCCGGCAACGCCCGCGCCCTGACGCTGGGGGGTTGCGCGCTGGTGGACGAGGGACAGGTGGAGCGAGGACTGGAGTGGATCCGCTCCGCCCTGGCCGTGACGCCTGACGATCCGCCGGTGCTGGTGAACGCTGCCTGCGGCTACGCGCGAGCAGGGATGAAGGAGGAGGCGCTGGCGTGTCTGGAGCGGATCTTCGGACGGGGCATCGGCAAGCGCGACTGGGTGGAGCACGATCCGGACTACGACTCGCTCCGCGACGATCCTCGCTTTCGGGCGCTGCTGGCGAAGCTTTCCTGAGTGAACGCAGCCTTGCCAGGCCCGGTCGACGACCCGCAACGACGGGCACCCCGGGGGTCATCCCGGTGGGCCTCGCAGGATGTGGACGGTCGCGAGGGTCCACTGCCCAATTGCCTGCCCAAGAACACTCGATGCTGGTGACTGCCCGGCCCTCCCGATGCAGCCCGGGCGGGGGGCCCTTCTCGTGGTGCGCGTGGCCCGGGGACGTTAGCTCTCGACCTCGAGGAGCCCATCCGCCGGAGTGGTCTTGGACCGAGACGACGCCTCCCTGAGCAAGCTCTTCCGCCGGGCGCTCGACCTCTCTCCGGTGGAATGGGAATCGTGGCTGGAGCGGCTGGAGGTGGGCCGGCCGGACGTCGTTCCCGCCCTCCGCAAGCTGCTCGCCGACCACGTCAATGCCGAGCGGACCGACGCGCTTCCCCGCACCGCGCTCCTGGACACGGTGGCGCGGGGGCCTCGCGTCCCGGACCGCGCCGGCGGCGGCCGGGTCGGCCCTTACCTCCTCCTCCGGATCCTCGGCGAGGGTGGAATGGCCGACGTCTGGCTCGCCCGCCGCGACGACGGCGTCCTCAGCCGCGACGTCGCGCTGAAGCTGCCCCTGGTGAGCGGGGGGCGGGTGGAGCTCGCCGCCCGGTTCGCCCGGGAGCGGGACATCCTCGCCCGCCTCGAGCATCCGAACATCGCCCGCCTCTACGACGCCGGGGTGAGCACCGAGGGCCTCCCCTACCTGGCGATGGAGTACGTGGACGGGAAGCCGCTCAACGTCTGGTGCGACCAGCGGAGGCTGGGAACCAAGGCGCGGCTCAGGCTCTTCGGCCAGGTCCTGACCGCCGTCCAGTTCGCTCACGCCAACCTCGTCATCCACCGCGATCTGAAGCCCTCGAACATCCTGGTCACCGCCTCCGGTCAGGTCCGGCTGCTCGACTTCGGGATCGCCAAGCTGCTCGCCTCGGACCGGCAGGCGCACGAGAGCATCCTCACCCGCCTCGCCGGCCGGGCGCTCACCCCGGCCTACGCCAGCCCGGAGCAGATCCAGGGAGAGCCGCTGACCATCGGCAGCGACGTGTACTCGCTGGGAGTGGTGCTCTTCGAGCTCTTAACCGGGACGCGCCCCTACCGGCTGCGAACTGCCTCGGTGGCGCAGCTCGAGGCATCCATCGTCGCCGCCGAGCCGATGCGAGCGAGCCACGCGGTGTCCAGGGAGACGGCCGAGACGCGGGGCATCCCGCTGGCGCGGCTGACCCGTGACCTGGCCGGAGACCTGGACACCATCCTCCTCAAGGCGCTGGCCAAGGCCCCCTCCCAGCGCTACCCGACGGTGGCGGCGCTCTCCGAGGACCTCCAGCGGCACCTCGACGGGCAACCCGTCCTGGCCCAGCCTCCCTCACCCTGGTACCGGCTGGGGCGGCTGGTCCGCCGGCATCGCTGGCCGGTGCTGGGAGGCTCGGCGGCGGCGGTGGCCCTGCTGGTGGTCGCCGCGGTGGCGGTGTCCCAGGCTCACCGCGCCGCCGTCCAGCAGCGCCTGGCGCTGGCCGAGGCGCGCCGGGCGACGGCGGTGCGCGAGTTCCTCATCGAGATCCTCGCCGTGGCGGACCCGGCCAACGACGCTCCGACGCCGGCCCGCGAGATGACCGTCCAGCAGGCGGTGGACCTAGCCGCCGAGCGCATCGGTCCGGGGCTGGCCGGCCAGCCGGAGGTCAAGATGGCGGTGCTCGACGCCCTGGCCTCGGTGTACTCCTCCCTGGACCAGAGCCAGAAGAGCGTGGCCCTCCTCCAGCAGGCCCTCGACCTGTCGGAGCAGCACGACGGAGTTCCGCACGCCAACCAGGCCCTCTTCCTGGTGGAGCTGGCCAACCAGGAGATGTTCGCGGGTCACTTCGACGAGGCCACGCGCTGGCTCGAGCGTGCCGAGGCGGCGCTCCGCTCCCTGGGCGACACCACGTCCCGCTCCTACGCTCAGGCGCTGAAGATCCGGGGCAACCTGTCACGGCGCGGCGCCGCGCCGGACTTCGCCGCGGCGACGCGTGTGCTCGAGCAGGCAGTGGCGCTCTTCCGCGAGCGCTATCCCCACGACGAGGGCCGGCTGGGAACGCTCTTCTATCTCGCCCAGACCCTGCGTTCGACGGGGGATGGCGACCGGGCGGCGCGCATCGCCGACGAGGCGGTGGCGGTCTCCGGGGGCTCGGAGCGGCGCGGGTTCGACGTTCCCAACGCCTACTCGCTGCGCGCGGTGATCAGGGAGAGCAACGGCGATCTCTCCGGCGCTCTGAGCGACTTCGCCTCGGCCGACGTCGGCTACCGGCGGGCTGCCGGACCGATGCACTTCCTGACCCTGCAGAACAGCGGCCTCCAGGGGCAGGCCCTGGTCGAGGTGGGAAAGCGGGAGGAGGGGCTGAAGAAGCTCAGCGAGTCCACCGAGGCACTGGGCCGCATCCGACCCGAGAGCGGGAGCCTTGCCATGGCGCTGGCCCGACTCGGCTCCGCCGAGGTTCAGGTCGGCCGGTTCGAGCACGCGCGTCCCGCGCTCGAGCAGGCCCGGGCGCTGTTCCAGAAGCGCCACGACGACCTCCAGCGCACCGCGGTCATCCTCGATCTCGCTGCGGTCGAGCTCGCCCACGGCCGCTACGCGGAAGCGCGAGGCCTGATGCTCGAGGCGCTCGGCGCGCGCTGGAAGGCGGAGCGCTCGGCGACCCTGTCAGTGGCCGAGTGCCAGCTCCAGATGGGCCTGGTCGCCGTGGAGCAGGACGAGCGGCTGGAGGCCCGGAGCCAGCTCCTCCTCGCCCTGGACGGCTCGACCGGCGTCTCGCGCGAGGACCTGACGCGGCAGGTGCTGGCTCAGGCGGCGCTGGCCCGGCTGGCGATGACCGACGGTGACACGCCGGGCGCCGCTCTGGCCGCCGGGCGGGCGATGGCCGCGGCGGGATCGCCGCGCCTCAAGGAGCTTCCGCGGGTCCGGGTGGTCGCGCTGGAAGCGAAGGGAACGGTGCTCTGCCGATCGGGGAAGGCGCAGGAGGGTGAGCCTCTCCTGGCCGGGGCCGCGGCCACGGCGGCGGCGCTGATGGACCCCTCCAGCCCGGCGCTCGCCCGGATCTGGCTCGCCCGCGCCCTCTGTCTCATCGAGCTGGGGCGGCTGCCGGAGGCAAGGGCCCTGGCGGACTCCGCGGCCGGCGCCCTCGCCTCCCTCGAGCCCGCGGCGCCACACTTCCTCCGCCCCCTCCGCGAGGTCCAGGCGCGGCTCGCGGCGACCCGCCGGCCGTGACGTTTCACTGCGTGGTGAAGATCTGTCCCAAGGTACGCGCCACCCGCTAGTGGCGACCGCCAACGTGGAAGTGCGGAGCGACGAAGCCGCCTCGCGTTCCCGCGGCCGGCGGCACGGCTCCGACGCGCGGCGCGGCCGGATGGTAGCCGACCCAGTGATTGCCGGTGGTGTAGCCCCACCCGTAGCCGCCGTACCAGCCGGCATAGGGCCAGGCGTACCCGTACCAGGCGCCGAGGCCGACCCCCCACCAGCCGAAGCCAGTCGTTCCGTAGACCCCGAAGTACGGCATCGGCCCGTATCCCCAGAGCCACGGCGCCATCACCCAGGTCCATCCAACGCTCGGGTAGTAGACGTACATGTTCGGCGTGGCGCCACCCGGAGGCAGATAGGAAAACGCGTTGTCGTACGGCATCCACAGCCAGCCGTACTGATCGGTGTAGACCCACTGACCGGGCGGCGTGGGCGCCGGCTGAGCCTGGCCGACCTGGGGAGGCTGGGCGCCGGATCCCTCGGGCTGAGCGGGAAGAGGCGCGGGCGCAGGCGCGATGAGCGCAGGCTCCTGCGGGGCGGCGGCCTTCTGGCTCTTCGAGGTGTTGTCGGGCTGGCCCGCGTCGGCCGAAGCAACCGGCGGGGTCTTGGACACAGGCTCATCGCCCCCGAGGGCAATCGCGGGAAAGACCAGCAGAGCAACTGGCAGCCAGACCCTCATTGCAGCTCCAACATAACCAGCACCGAGATTCGAGCAAGCCGCGGCGAGCCACGGCTGTGCGTGCGCGCACGTCGCAACAGGCCTTCCGCGGCCCCGTCGATGCGCCGAGGAGCGTCCCGTGCGTCATGGACCGGCGAGGCTCTGGATGCAGGTGGCGCTGGTCGCCCTCCTCGGGATGCGCGCCCTCGCCGGTGATTCGCCGAAGTCCGCGTACCCGCTCGATTCGCCCCGAGGCTTCGAGGTCGCCGGGCAGCCGAGCGACCGCGGGCCGGAGGCCTACTTCTCCAACCTGCGCATCAGCCGGTAGCCGCCTCGCCGAGGCGCGCAGGCGCTCCGGCGCCGCTAGCGTCGCACCGGGGCGGAGACCGCCGCCCGGGCGGTGCGCGTGTAGCGCGAGGCCGCCGGCGTCCCCTTCCCGCGGAACCGCTCCACCTCGATTCCGTACTTGCGCACCTTGTAGCCCACGATCCGTTCGGTGGTGCCGAGCAGGCGCGCCGCCCGGGCGCAGTTGCCCCGCGCGCTCTTGAGCACGTCGAGGAGCAGGTCCTTCTCGTACTGTCCCACCGCATCGGTCAGCGACACCTGCACCGTGGTCCCGGACGACTCCGCCGTCTGCAGCGTCGGGGAGAGGTGGTGGCCGTGGATGACCTGCCCGTCGCAGGTGAGGACCGCGCGCTCGATGGTGTTCTCCAGCTCCCGGACGTTCCCCGGCCAGTGGTAGGCCATGAGCATGTCGATGGCCGGGGTGGCGATGCGCCGGATGCGCTTGTTGTGCTGCCGCGCGTACTTGATGAGGAAGTGGTCGGCGAGGAGCATCACGTCCGGCTTCCGGTCGCGCAGGGGTGGAACGAAGATGGAGAAGACGTTGAGCCGGTAATAGAGGTCCTCGCGGAACTGGCGCTCGGCCATGGCCGCCTCCAGGTCGCGGTTGGTTGCGGTGATGAGGCGCACGTCGGCCTTCAGGGTCTCCGTGCCTCCCAGCCGCTCGAACTCCCCTTCTTGGAGGACGCGCAGGAGCTTGACCTGGGTGGGCAGGTTGAGCTCCCCCACCTCGTCGAGGAACAGGGTCCCCCCGTGGGCCAGCTCGAAGCGCCCGCGCTTGCGCGCCTGGGCGCCGGTGAAGGCGCCCCGCTCGTAGCCGAAGAGCTCGGACTCGATGAGGGTGTCGGGGAGCGCGGCGCAGCTGACTTTGACGAAGGGCTGCTTCGCCCTGGGCGAGTTGTAGTGGATGGCGTGGGCGATGAGCTCCTTGCCCGTTCCCGACTCGCCGCGGATGAGCACGGTGGTGCTGGTCTGGGCCACCTGGGCGATCTGCTCGTACACCTGGCGCATCGGCCCGCTGGTGCCGACGATGTTGGAGAGGTCGTAGCGCTCCTCCAGCTCGGAGCGGAGATTCTTGTTCTCCGCCAGGAGCCGGTTGCGCTCGTCCTCGATAGCCCGCTGGGCCCGGAGGACCTGGGCCATCATCGCCGCCACCACGGAGAGGAAGTGCGCCTCCACCTCCAGGTCCAGCGTCCGGGCGACGGGAAAATCCACCGCCAGGGCGCCCGCCGGCCGGCGCTCGGGGAGGATGGGCACGGCGACGAAGCTGGCCTCGGGGGCGCCGGAGGCCCGCCGCTGGAAGGCGCGGTCGAGCAGCAGCGGCTCGCGGCCGGTGGCCGGGACGATGACCGGCTTGCCGCTCTGGACCACCCGGCCGACGATGCCCTCGCCCGGGCGGTAGCGGGCGCGCAGCCCCTCGCTGGGTATCCCCACCCCCGCCTCGACGTGGATCTCGCCGGTGTCGTCGTGGAGGAGGAAGACCGCGCCGCGGACGATGCCCCGCGCCGCCTCCAGCTTCTCCAGCATGCGCTCCAGGGTCGAGCGCAGGTCGGCGGATCCGCCCAGGGTCGCGCCCATGTCAGAGAGGGCGGCGAGGATGCGGAGGTCGTCGCGGGCGTGGTTCGCGCGCTTGGGCACCGGGTGTGCCCGTAGCAGGACGGGGCGCGGCGGCGCAAGCCGTCCGGTGACGAATCTGTAGGGGCGACCCTCGAATCCGACATTCCTGTCCAGAGGTCCAGGGCGCGAATCCTGGCCCGGGGGGCCCCTCGGCCCTCGAGCGGCGCGCGCTGCCCTCCGGTCGCCGGCGGGGTCCCTCCCGGCCTCCAGCCAGTCGAAGAACCGTACTACGAAATTGTCGTATTAATTTCGGATTATGACAATCCTGGCACCCCGACCTCCCGCCTGGAACAGCCCCGTCCCCGGGGAGACCCGTCTTGACTGCGCGACCGGGCGGACCCGGCCCACGCGTGCTTCCGACAGGAGCGTCGGCATTTGAGATCTAAACGACAAGAATGTTGGTCGGTCCGACCAGATTCCGAACGCCATCCGAGGGAAACGCGGCGCGTCACTTCTGGCATCGCGCTTGCTCCCTCGGCTCACGGTGCGTGACCCAATCCGAGGTGAGCGGCGCCGATGACGAAGCGGGACCTGGTCGTGATCGGCAACGGCATGGTCGGGCACCGGTTCCTCGAGCTCTTCTTGGAGTCCGACCAGCGCCAGCGCTGGAACATCGTCACGTTCTGTGAGGAGTCGCGGCTCGCCTACGACCGGGTGAACCTCACCGGCTTCCTGGGCGGAAAGACGCCGGACGAGCTCGCGCTGGCCAGGCCCGAGCGCTACCGGGACGGCGGGGTGACGGTGTACGTCGGCGACCGGGCGGCGTCCATCGACCGGCAGCGCCGGCAGGTGACCTCCGAGCGCGGGAAGACCGTCCCCTACGACAGGTTGGTCCTGGCCACCGGCTCCGCGGCGCTGGTCCCGGCCATTGCCGGGAGCGAGGCGGCAGGCTGCTTCGTCTACCGCACCATCGAGGACCTGGAAGCGATCCGCGCCTGGGCGGCGGGCGTCCAGAGCGGGGTGGTCATCGGCGGCGGGCTGCTCGGGCTCGAGGCGGCCAACGCGCTCACCCGGATCGGGCTGGAGACCCACGTGGTGGAGTTCGCCCCGCGGCTGATGTCGATGCAGATCGACGACGGAGGGGCGGAGATCCTGCGAGGCAAGATCGAGGCGCTCGGCGTCTCGGTGCACACCGGCAAGCACACCACGCAGATCGTCTCCGAGCGGGGGCGGG
>Ga0335083_10009100_pt1 | contig 12070 bp, 10 predicted proteins | sample Lox_Sample_42_FD_206716 | JGI IMG/M metagenome (GOLD analysis project Ga0335083, IMG submission 206716) | Soil microbial communities from Loxahatchee National Wildlife Refuge, Florida, United States - Lox_Sample_4.2 | ecosystem: Environmental > Terrestrial > Soil > Wetlands | place: USA... | reverse complement strand
GAACGCCAAGCCGTTCCGCTGGACCAAGTCCGCCGCCGATATCAAACGCAGCCTCAAACATGCTGCACTTATTTACGAGACGTGACACTAGGATTTGAAAGCTGGCGCAAACTGTCGAGGTTGATACCAAGTTGTCGCGCGTGGTGCTCCATTAGCCCCGTCCCCATTCGGACACGCGTTCGCGATCGCGACGAGTGTGCTCGTCTTTCCGGTTCCGGCGAAGGCGTGAACCTTGAGCGAGCCCCGATCTCCGCCGTCTCGTACCGCGTCGCAAATCGCTTTTTGCTCCTGCGTGAGAGATGGCCGTGCCGCGGGCGATGGGCGCAGCAAAGGCCGGAATTCCGCGCTTGGAGGAACCGAAACCCTTGCCTTTTCATCTGGTCGTAAGCTGCCGCAACTGCACTGCTGAACATACGACCGATGCCGCCTGCCGCACGAGCAGTTCCAGCGTCCAGAATCTAGCGGTTTTGTATTGCGCGCGACCGGCTGATCGACCAGCGCCGCGAGGTTTGGCGGAAGTGCTCCGATTCCCCGCTCGCTGTCGTAGATAACGCGAGCGGGGCCAGAGGCCTTTTTCTGCTTTTCTTCAAAGCGCCGTTGCCGCGCTTCTCGAAGCTTCTCCCCGTTGGGGACCTCGCCTATCCAGCCAGGATTGTCGCGTCTGAGCACGCCCACCGCGCCACCTCACCGCTCACATAACATCGCCCGCCCTCCGTGCGAATTCCAGCCATCCTGCCCCTCGTTGGCCGCAATTCTAGACACCGATTCGTCCATCTGGGCACCGCGCGTCGCTTTTGTCGGGCCCTCCCCGCGCCGCATGGCTGACCGTGGTCCCGCCTGCAGCCCGTTGCCGCATCGTCGGTATCGCTGAAGTGCCGTATGTGCTCGCCGCGGCTCGGCGCATGCACCGCCAAACCGTGCCGAGCAGATTTTGAGCATCGATGTAACGGCGGTAGGCGCGATAAAGAAGGAGCTGGTTAGCTATTGGAGTGGCATCGTTCGGTCATCGATTCGTTGATCACCCTCCGAAAGGCGTCATAAGCGGCCTGGATCTCGCAATCCGCTGCGTCGCGCCTTACTTCTGGTGGGACTCGCTTCGCATAGAAATAGAGCACGTCCGATGAAAGGTTGAGAATTTTGGCAAGCTGTTCAATCACGGCGTCTTCTGGAGGATAACGTCGATCATGCTCCAAGTCGTTGAGGTAGGGCGGCAGAACCTTGCGGCCGTCCCCGCGTCGAAGACGCTCCGCCAATGCTTTCTGAGTTGATCGTGTCGCCTTACGCGCCTCCACAATCACCTGTCCAAATCTCTTCATCTTCTGCCTCCCTTCTACACCTTCAGTGGAAGAGCAGCGCGTCGGGCGCGAATTTATCCCTTTCGTGGTTTCTTTTTTACCGACCGGACCCGGTCCGGTTTTTCGGGATTATTGGGGCCTTTTTGGGCCGTTTTGAGTCCGCCCAGACCTTCCGGAAAATCGCTGAAACTCCACGATTTTGCTCGTGAATCAAGCACTTTCTCGGTAGCAGGCTGCGAATCCTGAGGGCGGTTCAATTCCCCCCGCCTCCACCATCTCTCAAGCGTCAAGGCGCGTAGCTTGGGGCTGCTTCTTCGGTATGGGTATCCGGCTCCATTCCTGATGGAGCTCGCACACGGTAGCGCTCCATGCGACGACGTCTGGCTGCGACCGCTCGAGCAGGCGGTGCACAGTAGCCAGTCTTGCGCTATTTAAATTCAGCGTTCGTCGTCGATGGCGTGCACGGGAAGAACCGGGCTCCCGCAATCGTGCCGCAGATCGTGCCGGTCCACAAATTTATCTGCGCTTTCTGCCAGTCGGGCGAGGCCACCGCCGTTGCCATTGGTGAACCACAGCTCGGAGCCCGTTATCGAGAGGCCATCGCCCAGACAACGCCAGCGCCAGTCGCAGATCAGCTCGACCGGGAGTTTCCATCCTTTTGACGTCACGGCTGCACCGGAGGGCGGATCGTGCGGCTTCACGAACACTGCCTGATCCGTCTGCCCCGACTCCTCATATATAAAGTCGTGCCGTAGCGTTTCCACTAGGAATATTCCTAGCGCTTCAAAAGGCACGGCTCCGAGACCTGACAGCGGGCGGCTGACGACCTACCTGGCATCGAAGAGACGAGCGGGCACGGCGGGTACCGCGAGGCGTGAGTTTGATCAATACTGCGGGGAACCAAAGGGCTGACGAACGTGAAAGGTCTCCGTGGTTCGTCGTCTTCGCGCCTCGAGGCAAATCCGCATGAAGAGACTGCGCCGGAACGTTCCGCGAAAAAGAGTAGTGGCGCCCAAAAAGGGTCAAGCTGCGAAATCGGCCTTGAGGGAACACCCGCAGCAGGACGCGAAGGAATCTCCATACGTCCGCCCTCAAGCTATGCCGATCGTGGGCGTCGGCGCGTCGGCAGGAGGACTCGAGGCGTTTACGCAGCTTCTGCACGCGCTCCCCGCGAACACCGGAATGGCTTTCGTGCTGGTGCAGCATCTTGAACCGCGGCACGAGAGCATGCTCACCAAGCTGTTGACCAGATCGACCGCGATGCCGGTGCACGAGATACGGGAACGAATGCAGATCGAAGCCAACCATGTATATGTGATTCCCGCCAACACGGACTTGAGCCTGATGGACGGCTTGCTTCACGTGGTCGGGCGCAAGGCGCCGGCAGGACATCATCTCCCCATCGACTACTTTTTCCGCTCCCTGGCGGAGACGCGGAAATCCCAGGCGATCGGCGTGATCCTGTCCGGCACGGCCTCGGACGGCACGGCCGGGCTGGAAGCAATCAAGACGGAAGGAGGAATTACCTTCGCGCAGGAGCCGGCTTCGGCCAGGTACGACGGGATGCCGCGCAACGCGATTGCCGCGGGCTGCGTGGATTTCGTCCTGCCGCCGGAACGGATCGCCGCAGAACTCGCGCGCATAGCCGGGCATCCGTTCGTAACGGAGCCGCTTCCGGAAGAGGGCGAAGCGCTGCCGGGAAGAGGGGAAGAGTGGGCGCGCCTCTTCCGGCTTTTGCGCACGGCTTCCGGAGTCGATTTTAACCTCTACAAGAAGGCCACCATCAGACGGCGCCTGGGCCGGCGCATGGCGCTGCACAAGCTCGAAACGATCGGCGAATATCTTAAATTCGTCGAACAGCACCGCGATGAAATCGACGTCCTGTTTCGGGAGATTCTGATTCCGGTCACGGGCTTCTTTCGCGATCCCGAAGTATTCGCGGCACTGCGCGAGAAGGTCCTTCCGCAGATTCTGGAAGCAAAGCGCCCCGGCGATCCGGTACGGATCTGGGTGCCCGGATGTTCCAGCGGGGAGGAAGCTTATTCGATCATTATGTCGCTTCTTGAGTACCTGGGCGATCGCGCGTCCAATACGCCAATCCAGATCTTTGGCACCGACATAAATGAAGCAGCGATCGACAAGGCCCGCGCCGGCGTCTATTCGGAAACCGAAATGAGCGATGTGTCCTCTGAACGCCGGCGCCGCTTTTTCACCCGGGTCAACGGCAGCTACAGCGTGGATGCGGCACTCCGAGAGCCATGCGTTTTTGCCCGCCAGGACCTGACCAAGGATCCTCCCTTCTCCAGGCTCGATCTGCTCAGTTGCCGCAACGTCCTGATCTACCTGGAGCCGTTTTCGCAGCAGAGAGTGCTGTCCTCATTCCATTACGCCCTGAAGGACAGCGGCATGCTGATGCTGGGGAAATCCGAAAGCCTGGGCGCGTTCGCGGATTTGTTCGCGATCATCGATCGTAGGAACAAATTTTTCGCTAAAAGCCTCACTGCCAGAGTCCCGATCGAAGTCGGGCAGACTCCGCAAGGCGCACCGGCACTGCCGGGAAAAATTATTGCTGAAGTTCCGCCACGTCTTGACATCGAAAAAGAGGCCGACCGTATCGTATGGGAACGCTACGCTCATAGCGGAATCGTGGTGAACAACGCGCTTCAGATTCTGCATTTCCGCGGAGACACCAGCCCGTATCTGCAACCGGCTCCCGGCAGAGCCACGCTGAGTCTGTTACGGATGCTGCGTGAAGAGCTGCAAATGGAATTGCGCGGAGCGATTCAGGAAGCGCGCAAGAGCGGACACGCCGTTCGCAGAGAATCGATTCCGCTCAAGCTCGATAAAGAGGATCGCGCCGTCAATCTCGAGGTCCGTCCGCTGCCGATGGTCGGCCAGGACGAGAGATGTTTCCTGATCCTTTTCGACGAGCCCCCTGCGCAACGCGGCCGGCCTGCGAAACGGCCTCCAGCCGGGCCCGAGAGCAGGGCAGCCTGGAAGCGCGAGCGCGAAAAACTGGAAACCGAGCTGGCACATAGTCGCGCCTACCTCCAGGCCGTAATCCAGGAACATGAAAGCGCCAACGAGGAACTGAAGACCGCGAACGAAGAAGCGATGTCCAGCATGGAGGAGCTGCAAAGCGCCAACGAAGAGCTGGAAACCGCCAAGGAAGAGTTACAGTCCAGCAACGAGGAACTGGTCACGCTGAACGAGCAGCTGCAGAATCGCAACGCCGAGTTGTCCGAGCTCTCCACCGACTTGGGCAATATCCTCGCCGGCGTTGACATTCCTGTCGTGGCCCTCAGCGCCGATCGCCGCATCCGGCGGTTCACGGCTCCCGCCGAAAAACTGCTTGGGGTGATTTCGGCCGACATCGGCAGGCCGATCAGCAAACTGCGGCTGGGGCTCAACATCCCCGACCTTGACGACCTGATCGGATCGGCGATTAAGCAGCGTGAGAGCGCCACGCGACAGGTGCAATCGGAATCCGGGCGGTGGTATGCGCTTCACGTCCACCCTTTTATCCCGGCCGAGAACAACGTCCAGGGCTTGCTGCTGGTCTTCGTCGACATTCACGAGAGCAAGAAGCTTCAAGAGCGGACGGTTGCACGCGCGGAGCAAAGCGAATCCATCGTCCTTGCCTTGCTCGAGTCCGCGGCGCAGGCCATTCTGGCCGTCGACAAAGAGGGCCGCATCAAGTTGGCGAATGCCACCGCCGAGAGGATGTTCGGTTATTCCCGTGATGAACTGCTCGGCGATCGTATTGAATCCCTGATACCGGAGCGCTTGCGCGCTCAGCATGTGCAGCATCGCGAAAGCTGGTTCGCCCAACCGCACAATCGCACCATGGGAATCGGATTGGAGCTCGCCGGCCTGCGCAAGGACGGCTCCGAGTTCCCGATCGAAGCCGGTCTGAGTTCCATCACCGCCGACGGGGAAAAGCTCGGCGTCGCCTTCGTTTCCGATATTACGGAACGAAAGAAGAATGAGTCGGCCCTTTCCAGTTACAAGGATCAGCTGGCTTCCGAAGTGATCGCACTCGACAGCCTGCGTAAGACCAGCGACCACCTCTGGCGGTCGCATGACCTGCGGGCCGGCCTGGAGGAGATCCTCGACGCCGGAATCGATCTGCTAAAAGCCGACTTCGGCAACATCCAGCTGCTGAACCCGGAAAAGCAAGTCCTGGAAATCGTGGCCCAGCGCGGTTTCGGTCCCGACTTCCTCGAGCACTTTCGCGAGGTCTCGGCCGCGGACGACTCCGCCTGCGGCCGAACCCTGCGTTCCAAAAAACGCATTATCACTGAAGATGTGAACCTCGATGCCAAATTTGCGGCGCATCGCGCGGCGGCTGCTGCAGCCGGCTATCGCGCGGTTCAATCGACGCCGCTGTTTGGTTCTGACGGTGCGCCGCTAGGAATGTTTTCCACCCACTTCCGCGAGCCCCACCGGCCGTCCGAAGAGGAACTGGCCCGGTTCGATCTCTATGCCAACCAGGCGGCGCAATTCATGGAACGCCTCAGGGCCGACCAACGGCTTCAGGGGTTGAGTGGGGCGCTGCTCGAGATGCAGGAGTCCGGAAAGCGCGAGGTCGCTCGCGCGCTGCACGACTCATTCAGCCAGGAACTGGTTGGGGTGGGTCTGGAGATGGAATCCTTGAAGAGCGGCACCAAGTCGGAAGCGCTAACCCAGCGCCTCTCAGGGCTGAGCAAGAAAGTCATGGAGGTTGCCGAAGGCCTTCATCGAACTTCCCGTGAGCTTCATCCCGCTGTCCTGGAAGATCTGGGCCTGGTCGCGGCTCTTCAGCAGGAATGCGATTCCTTCCAGAAAAAAAGCGGGATGCCTATCGATTTCACCGCAAATGAGATACCTGCCAACCTGCGGAACGAAATAGCGCTTTGCCTCTACCGGGTCGTGCAGGAGAGCCTCCGCAACATCAGCAAGCATGCTGCAATTACCAGCAAGGTTCGGGTTTCGCTGACGGGACGCACTGAAGGCCTCACTCTCAGGATCGAGGACAGCGGGGATGGCTTCGAGCTCAACCAGGCGCTCAACAAAGGCGGCCTCGGAATCATCAGCATGCGCGAGCGGGTCCGGTTGGTCAACGGAAAATTTGCCATCCGTTCCGCGCCCGGACAGGGAACGACAGTGGAAACCTTCGTGCCCCTGAACAAGAGCGCCGCTTGAAGCGTTCAAGAATCGTGATTGCCGACGACCACGAGGTTGTGGTTGAAGGTTTGCGCCGCATTCTAGACCGTCGGAAATTCGAGGTGGTCGGCGTCGCCAACGATGGTCGCGCGTTGGTCCAAACCGCGCAGAAACTGCGCCCCGACGTGATCATCACGGACGTTGCGATGCCGCGGTTGAACGGAATCGACGCGGCGCGCGAAATTCACAGCCGCAATCCGAATCTGAAGATCATCTTCCTCACGATGCATCCGGAAGTTGCCTATGCGAGGGCCGCGCTCGCCGCGGGCGCCGCCGGGTATGTGCTGAAGAGCGCCGCCGGCGAGGAACTGATCGATGCCATCGGCGCGGCCCTCAACGGGCGCATTTATATATCGAAATCGATCGCGAAATCCGTGAAAGATGCCCGCGAAATTCGGTCGACGAATGGTCATGACGCCGTCGACCTGCTCACCCATCGCCAGCGCGAGATCCTGCAACAACTCGCGGAAGGAAGGCAGGTCAAGGAAATTGCCGCGGGACTGAAGCTATCGCCCAAGACCGTCGAGTTTCACAAGTACCGAATCATGAACCTGCTCAATCTTCGCACGGTCGCCGACCTCGCCCGCTACGCCCAGCGGCGAGGGATCGTCGAATGACCGATGCGCTGCCCATTGAGACGCGAGTGTGGTAACTGGAGACTGAGAACGATGCGCCGGGCGGCTCCGCAAATCCGCGCGGAGCGCCGGCCGCGGGAGGAAGCGCGCGATGTTTTCCTTCTATATGAAGCGATCGTTTGTCGACACGGTCTCCGGAATCGATCTCGTCAACATCCACTACACCTGGACGCCGCTTGGCGAACTCCCCAACTGGGAGGCCCATCGCGAGACCCGCGCGATGCCGCGCGGCGGAGTGCTGGTCCGCGGGATGGGTGGCACCACCGTTGATGAATCAGGAAACTATGTCCAGACCCAAGCCGAAACCATCGAGATGCCCGACGACGGAGTGCGCCGCAAGGTTATCCGCCTGCCCAACTCGATCCCGGATCCGAAAACCGGAGGCTTTAGCGAGAACTACCTGTTCCATCACTATTTCGAGGTCTTTCTCAACGGCAAGCGCGAGACCAGCCCGCTTTATACCGAGGAGATCGTCAGCAAGGAAGTGGAATTCGTCGACCTCGAGGGAAATCTCGGCGGGATGTGCATCTTCTGGAGCATCTACGACTGGGACGCGCCACAGTATCAGCCGACCGAGGAGCCAAATTTCATCCTGCGCTACGGCGAGGACAGCCCCTACCGCTCGCACAAGTTCTACGGCACCGAGGACAAGGACAACTTCTCGCGCATCCGCTCAAGCATGCTCGCAGCCCTCCCGATGCCCCGCCGCTACGTGGGGAAAATCCGCGGCCCCAAGGGCGCGGAAGTCCATCAGCGATGGCACGTCGGCAACCTGTGGCAGCCCAATCCGGCCGACCGATGGGAGGACTACTGGGGCTACCAGGTACATACGCTCTGAGTTGTTTCGGGGCCTTGGCGGAGCGGCAACCGGTAATTTTCGTAGAGTTATAGTGAGGCTATGGACGCTCGCGCCAAGGCCGCCCATGTCCGGGGCCGTGGCGAGCGTGATGCTGCCGAGCGGGGGCAGAGCAGAGAGATTCGATGGGAAGCGGAAGCGAGTTTGCGGCAGGCGCGCTCGGATGGTGGCAGGACGAGGGCGGCGCACGCTGCATCGCGTATCGGGGTCCGCTGAAGGGCGCGAACCTGAGGCTTCATTACGGGTTCGACGGTTGGCGCGAGCCGATTCATGAAACGCGGCTCGAATCCGCAGGCGCGGGCCTCGCCGTCGCGCAGGTGCCCGAACTCGAGGCGCATCTCGCGCTCGATTGCGCAGTGACCGACGGCGAGCGCTGGGACAACAATGGCGGCGTCAACTATCGGCTATGGACCGGCTTCGACGCGCTCGACGCCCATATGCATCTGAGCGGCCCGGGAACGGGCGCGCTCGGGATGCGGAGTCTCGCGATCGCGATGGCGTCTGCCGGGATGGTCTGCGGGATAAGCTCGTGGCTCGACAACCGCGCACTCGACCGCGTCGATCGCGCGGCGGCGCGGATCTTTCCGCTCGTGTGGGTGCGGCCCGGAGATACCGAACTCGAAGAAGTGCGCGGACGGCTCGAGACCGGTGCGGTCGGGCTCAAGCTCCATCCGACGGTGGACGCATACCCCGCCGATGATTCCGCGCTCGACCCGTACGTCGCGATCGCCGAGGAAAAGGGATGCCCTGTCGCATGCCACAGCGCGCCCGGCGAAGCTGACCCCGACAACATCAGGCGTCTTGCCGAGCGCTTTCCCGCGGTTCCGTTCATTCTGTACCACACCTACCTGGGACCGCATGAGGGACGCCGGCGCGCGGCCGCCCACGTGCGCGAACAATCGAACCTCTATCTTGAAACCTCGTGGTGCCGCGCGGACGTGGTGATACGGCTCGTCGGCGAAGTCGGAGCCGGCCGCGTGCTGTTCGGCTCGGACGCCTCGATTGACGGTCCTACGCATTACGACCGTCATCCGCCCAACGTCGAGGGGCGCGAAACGTACAACGCCGGCCTGCTTACGCTGGTGCGCGCGCTGGAGCCTGACGCGGCGCGCGCGGTGATGGGCGATAACGCGCGGCGTCTGTTCCGCCTGAACGGCAGCTCGCGCGGCTAGGCGAGCCGCGCCGTCGCGATTCGGCGATTTAAGGAATCCGAAAGAGCTTGCGCGGCGTCAGGCGCCGTCGGCCAGCACGGGCGTCACCAGATGGCTCGCCGCGCGCGTCAGGTCGGACTCGCGCGCCTCGCGAAACTCGCGGACTGGAGCCTCGCATCGCAGGCACTGACGGAACGCCGATTCGTATGTCAGCCGCTCGGCCGCGCTGAGCTTGTAGCGTTCGAGCGCGCGCTCGCCGTCGGTCTTCTCCTCGGCGGTCATCGCGTAGTGCACCCATCCGCAGGCGGCGCACGCGAGCATCCGCCGCCCGCGCAGCACTTGTGGCGCCCGCCGCGCGCCGTCGTTGCTTAACCCCGGGCGCATCCTCTCACAGCATCACGCGATAGTTCTGCGACTGGTTATTGTCCCAGCGTACGAAGTCGCTCTCCGGCCTCGGCGAATTGCTGCGCAGGAGTTGAAAGACGTACTCCACCGCCGCGCCCCTGGGGCCCCATACGCGGCCGACGAAGCGGCGCGGCAACGGCACGGTCTGCACCAGCTCGTAGATCGCTTCGTCGGCTATTCCTTCGCCTTCGGCGTCGTGGCCGGCCGTGTTCTCGCTGCGAGTGAGCTTCAAACCCTCGAGCCTGGCCTGCGACCAGTTAGGCGCGCTCCATCCGCCGACGCTCCACATCACGCGCACTTCGGTGATCAAGCCCTCGCGATCGACGTACTCGACCTCGCGGCTGACGATCTCTTCGGTAAGATCGTGATTGAAACCCTCGTGCGACTCTCCGCCGCCGCCGAAGCGATAGTGCAGAAGGTAGTTCGGCTGATGGTCGAAGTAGCGCGGGATCTCGAGCACGGCGAGCCGCATCTGCGGATTGGTGTTCGGCACCTGCGCCATCACTTCAGCCTCTTCCTCTCCGTTCCACGTGGGACCTTCGCCGAGCCTCGACCAGGTGTAACGGATCTCGACCGTTTGCGGAGCGGGCGCGTTGTCGATCCATATCTTTGCCAGCTGGAACATCGCCTGTTTCCTCTATGTTGACCGGATTATGGAAAATCGATGAGTTCGCGGCAACCAGGCGCACGCATAATCGGCGCATCGGGTCAGAATTGGCTGGACGGTCGTCCAGTCGCTACAATAGTGCTGTCGCGTGATTGTGGCAACGCATCGCGACTCGCCCGTTCATTCCCGAGCCTTGCCGCGCCGAGGAGGACCATGGCACGCGAAGAGGCCGCTCCGACCTTTGAAACCTGGCGCCATCGCCTCGAAGCCGCGCAGGATCGCGGCGCCGAAGTCGAGCGCTTTCTACAGGTCTTGCGCGCGGTCGGCTCGCCGATGATCGACGGCCCGGCCGTCACCTTCGTTTATTACGATACGCAGGCACGCAGCGTATTGGTGGCCGGGGAGTTCAATCAATGGAGCCGCGGCGGCGACCGCGCAATCATGGAGCGGATCGATGAGAGCGGGCTGTTCCATTACACCCTGAATCTCGCCGAGCCGGTCCGGCTCGAATACAAATTCATCGTCGACGGCGAATGGAAGCTCGACCCGCTATGTCCCAACTCCGTGGACAACGGGATCGGCGGCCGCAACTCATACTTCGTGGTCGGCGACTTTCGCGAACCGCCCGAACTCGAGCCGGTCGAGGACATCCCGCACGGCCGCGTCGAAGAATTCGAGTTCGCCAGCGCGCGGTTAGGAAACCGCCGCGCCATCTATGTCTATCTGCCGCCCACTTACGACGCGAACCCGGCGCGCTTCCCGGTGCTCTACGTTCACGACGGCGGCGAATATCTCAGCCGCGCGCGCCTGCCCGTGGTGCTGGACAACCTGATTCACGCAGGCGCGGTGACGCCGCTCGTGGCGGTGATGGTCGACCCGGTCGATCGTATGAACGAATACAAGCCGAACGAGGGGTATGCCAACTTCGTCTATTCGGAGTTGCTGCCTCATATCGACGGCCGCTTCCGTACGCAGGCAAAAGCCCAAGGGCGTGGCGTGATGGGCGCGTCGCTCGGCGGCCTCATCTCGGTTCATCTCGCGCTCGAACGCCCCGACCTGTTCTCGCGAATCGGCAGCCAGTCGGGAGCGTTTTTTTATGCGGGCGATGGAATCCTCGATTTAGCGCGCAGCGCGGCGGTGGAGCAGTCATTCTACTTCGACGTCGGCAAATACGAGCAGCGGTTTATCCCGGCAAATCTCGAACTGGTCGAGGCGCTCAAGGCGCGCGGATGCCGATGCTTTTATCAGGAGCTGGCTGGCGGCCATGACTGGACCAGCTGGCGCGCTCATCTGAAGGAGTTGCTTACATTTCTCTGGCCGGCCGCCGCGCCGCGCAAACGGGCTCCGCGCAAGGCCTCGCCGCGCCGCGCGAAAAGGAAGTCCGAGAAATAGCAAGTCCGAGAAATAGTAAGTTCAGGAAATAGTCGATCATGGAGCAACGCAACTGGCGCGAAGGGCCGCGGATCTACAATCTGTTCCCGTTGCTGGCGGGGCCGATGCCGCGATGGAGGCCGCATATCGAGCGTGCCCGCGCGATGGAATTCAACTGGCTGTTCCTCAATCCGATCCAGCAATCCGGCTTTTCGGGAAGTCTCTATTCGATCAAGGACTATTACGCTATCGACGCGCGCCTGCTCGATCCGGCGGCCGGCGCACCCGAGGAACAGCTGCGCGCGATGATCGCGGCGGTAAAAGACGTTGGGATGGGCCTGATGATGGATCTCGTGATCAACCATACCGCGTTCGACTCGCCGCTCGTGCGCGAGCATCCTGAATGGTACCGGCGCGCAACTGACGGAAAACCGGTGAGCCCGGGGGTCCAGGACGGCGACCGCTGGGTGACGTGGGGCGACCTCTCCGAAATCGACAATGCGGCGAGTCCCGACCGCGAGGGCTTGTGGCGCTACTGGATCGAG
>Ga0335083_10009096_pt1 | contig 12072 bp, 10 predicted proteins | sample Lox_Sample_42_FD_206716 | JGI IMG/M metagenome (GOLD analysis project Ga0335083, IMG submission 206716) | Soil microbial communities from Loxahatchee National Wildlife Refuge, Florida, United States - Lox_Sample_4.2 | ecosystem: Environmental > Terrestrial > Soil > Wetlands | place: USA... | reverse complement strand
CGAAAGCATGGGTGTTGGCCGGCGACTTCTCTGAAAAATTGGTTCCATGCGGCGTCACCGAACCGACGGGTAACCAAGTTCTTGCGCGTGAGGATCGACAGTCCGCAAACGTTCACGGTTGCTCTCCAAGACGAACCGGATCGTAGCGACGCGTGCGCGTTCCGCACGTGAAAGACTCGGTCGAATCCGGGGACGCGGTGGCAACGGCCGTGCAGTGCCCGTAGGGCGGGCGCTCCGTCGACAAAAAAAGCCGAAGCGAGCTGGACTAATTCTGTTTGATGTAGAGCCTGCAGTCGGGCACCGGCGTGCCGTCCGCCGCGGCCGTGCACGTACCCGCGTCCTCGACCTGCGGATACGAAGTCAGACCCTGCGCCACTTGAACCGTGAGCACGGTCCCGTTCAAGTCGTACGCGCCGCTCAAGCTCGCTCCGACGGGGACGTACGTCCCCGTCCCGGCGTCGAAGGCGGCTTGAAAGTGATGAAGGTCGTCGTCGTAAGCCTTGATGGTCCAATTCGAGGACCAATCGCCGGCCACGGCCGTGTAGACCATCGACGAATCAGTGACGGTGAGGATGTGAGGTTCGTCCGACGGACCCAGATAGATCCACGCGCCGTCGATCTCGAACGGTTTGGACGGCGGCGTGGCGGCAGGAGTGTTCCCCCCGCTGCCGCCTCCACACCCCGGGAGGGCTAGGAGCGCCAACGTCGCGAGCAAAGCGCGGCTCTTCATCCATTCACGGCGTGCCGCACCGTCACTGAGCAAGGCAATCCTTCACCATCTCGGACCAAATCAGATCGCCCACGTGCTCTCCGCCCGATTCCGTCGGATGAAGACCGTCGGTGGTGTCGCCGTTGACCCACACGGGCCGCAAATCCACCCAGTGGCAGACGGGCGACGTCGAGCCTTCACACACCGTTTGCATGTTCGGCATGGTGGCATCGAGACACGCCTTCAGTGAGGTGTTGGAGCCCGGCGGATTGCCCGGCTCCGGGTAGCGCGTGTAGATGACGTCCTTCACGCCGGCGGTCGCCATCTTACCGAGCAGCGTCTGAAAGGTGGACGCGCACGTCGAGCACGTCGAACCGCCGGTGAGGCAGTCGATGCCGCCGCCGTCCATGATGACGAGCTTCACGGACGCGCCGCCTTGGGTGGCCGCGGTCCACTCCGTGGTCGCGATGTAGTCCATGTTTTGCCCGCTGACGGCGACGTTGCGATAGGTGTCGTTCGCGCCGAGCGACCCGGCCATTCTGGCGTCGTCCTGGATCCGGTTCTGGATGTATTGAGGCGCGATCGCATAGAACGACTCGCCCATAATCACGACCTCGGAAGGCTTGGTTTGGCCCTTTTGGCACGTGCCGGACGAGCCGCTCCCACTGCTGCCGCCGGGCGCTCCGCCTCCGCCGCCCGTTCCGCTCACTCCGCCGCTGCCGCGGCCGCCTTGCGACGACCCGCCGCTGCCCGGCGCCCCGCCCGCACCGCCCGCGCTTCGGCCAGCCTGACCACTGCCACCGGTACCCGCGCTGGAACCGCCGGTGCCGCCGCTCGCCGGCGCACCCGCGCTACTTCCACCCGAGCCCGTCACGGAACCACCGGTACCGCCCGTCGTGCCGCCGGTGCCTCCGGTCGTGCCCCCGGAACCTCCGGTGCTGCCGCCGGACCCTCCGCTGCCGCCCGTCGGCGACGCCGTGCCGCCCGTGCCGCCCGTACCGACGACGCCGCCCGTTCCCGTGCCCCCGCCTTTGCCGGCAGCGCCGAGCGTGCCGCCGCTCGCGCTCGTGGTGCCACCGCTGCCGCCCGTCGTGCCGGGCGCCGATGAGTTGTTGCCGCACGCGACGAAAGCGCCGCCGATCGCGACGGCCGCGATCCAGGTGACGCCGCTCGTGCCGCGGCGTGCTGCGCTCGGCGACGGGGTCGGGACCTCTCGCGACGGTGCGGACTTACGGGACTTCAAGGGTTGATTCGACATGGGCGAGCACGCTCCTCGTGGGGACTGCATCTACTATAGTAGCACTTGGTTGTCGAGGCAGGCAGCTCAGATTTAGCTGCAACGAAGCCGGATTTTTCGTCCCATGACGCCGGCGGCGCGCGTGCGAGCGCAGCGGCGCACAGAGCCTGCATATACTATAAGAGTCTCCGCGCGATGCAGAAAGCGTGCAGTCGAGCGGAGCCGTGAGGGCACCGCGGCGCCTCTATTCGGTCTTGGACGAGCGCCGTGCTTCGCGGCTCTTCGTGAAGAGCGAGACGAAGCCGCCGGGGAGAAACAGCACCGAGGCGATCAGAAAGACGCCGTAGGCCGCGTACGAAAGGATGATCGGCGCGGTCTCCGGCATCCCACTCGCCGTCGCCACCCTGCTCAGCACGTGAACGAGCAGCAGCACGGTCGCGGTGCCGACGACGGCGCCGGAAATCGTGCCCGTCCCACCGACCGTAGCCATCACGACGTACTCGATCGACAACAACACGGGGAACGATCCCGGCGACAAGTAGCCCATGTAGAAGGCGTAGATGCCGCCTGCGAGCCCGGCGAAGGCCGCGGACAGCGCAAAGACGGCGAGCTTGTAGCGCCCCACGGGGATGCCCGAAGCGGAGGCCGCGACCTCGCCGCTCGATAGCGCCCGGAGCGCACGCCCGGGTCTCGACGCGAGCACGTTGCGTGCGACGACGACCGTGGCCAAGAGAGCGATCGAGCTCAGATACGCGTAGCTCCGCACCGAGGCGAACTCGAAGGACATCACGCGGAGACGTGGGATCCCCTGCAGGCCGACGTCCCCGCCCGTGATCGTGAGCTCGCCGATGAACGACAGGAAGATGAGATGCGTCGCGAGCGTGGCGAACGCGAGGTGGTGGCCGCGCAGCACGAGCAACGGCACGCCGACCACGACCGCCACGAGCGCCGCCGCGAACGGTGAGACGAGGAGCGCGATCAAGCTCGGACAACCATGCGTGGTCAGAACACCCGCCGTATAAGCGCCGCACGCGTAGAAGGCGCCTTGCCCGAGCGAGACCTGCCCGGCTTGCCCCATGAGCAGCGAAATGCCGATCGTGACGAGCGCGGTCAACGCGAAGAGGATGTAGACGGAGAGCAGCTCTTCGCCGAGCAACGCGGACAAGCTCAAGGTGCAGGCAGCCAGGGCCGTGAACGCGCGCGTCTCGTGCCGCATCACTCGTCGGCCAGCTGAGCGGCGGGGCGTCGCAGGCCCTGCACGAGGAGAAGCACCAACGCCAACGACAACGCAAAAGCCGTCTGGTACGAGGCCCTCGAGTAACCGGCGACGAGCGCCTCGGCGACGCCCATCACGAGCCCGCCGCCGAGAGCGAGGAGCGGACGCTCGAGTCCGGCGACGATCGCGGACGCGAACCCGCTCACGAACAACGAGACGTCGCTGTCGTACGACAACGGCGCCAACGGGGTGATGAGGATGCCCGCCACGCCGCCGAACGCTCCGCCGAGCGCAAAACCGAAGAGCCCCATGCGTACGACGCTTATCCCGACGAGCTTCGCGGCGAAAGGATTCGAAGCGCACGCGGTCAGCGCCTTGCCGGCGTAGGAACGCTCCAAGAAGAGCTCGAGCAAACCGAAGACGATCAACGTGACGATCACCACGAGCCCGTACTGCCGCGGAAATTCCAGATCGAAGACGTGGAACGAGCCTTCGAGCCCCCCGAAGGAGCGAGGTTCTTCACCCCAAATCAAGATCTCGAACGCGTACCCCAAGATGGCAAAACCCAAGGTCGCGATCAGCGACGCCGCGGGGCGCGTCCCGCGCTTGGCGATGGCCACGACGCCCGTCACGAGCCCGACCGTCGCAGCGCCGAGCACGCCCACGAACTCGGCCGCGCCGTGCGGCAGACCGGCCTCGGTCAGCGTCGCCGTGGTGAACGCCGCGACGACGGCAAAGGTACCTTGGGCCAGGTTCACGACCCGAGTCACCCGATAGATGATGATGATTCCGCTCGCGAGCAGGGCGAAGCTGCAGCCGAGCGCGATGCCGTGAACCAGGTAGGAGAAGAACGCGCTCACGATGCAGCTTCGGCGCTGTCACCGAGGTAGGCGCTGCGCACGAAGGCGCTTCGGGCGAGCTCCGCCGTCGTGCCGTGTGCGACGATCCGACCCGACTCGAGGACGTAGGCTCGCGTGCAAATGCCCAGAGCCACGCGCGCGCTCTGCTCGACGAGCAGCACCGTGAGGCCTCGCTCCGCGTTCAGCCTGAGGAGCAGGCGCGAGAGCTCTCGCACGACGAGCGGCGCGAGCCCGAGCGACATCTCGTCGATCGCGAGGACGTCCGGGCGGGCCATCAAGCCACGCGCAATCGCGACCAGTTGCTGCTGGCCGCCCGACAAGGCGCCGGCACGCCGCTTCCGCAGGCGTTCGAGCTTGGGCAAGAGCGAGTACAGCCACGACGTGTCCCGATCGCGCACGCGGAAGGCGCCGAGTCTCAAGTTGTCCTCGACCGAGAGCTCGCGGAAGAGTTGTCGACCTTCGGGCACGTGAGCGAAACGCCCGTGGACCACCGCCGTTCCGGCGGCTTTGGCGACGACGCCCGAAAGCGCATTGAGCAGGCTCGACTTGCCGGCTCCGTTCGAGCCGACGAGGGCCACCCTTTCGCCGGCCGCTACGCTCAACGAGACGCCGTCGAGCGCGGTCGCCGATCCGTAGCGCACGGAGAGGTCGGCGACTTCGACCACGTTCATGACGCCTCCGGCGCGCCGAGATAGGCGTCGATGACGGCAGGATCGTCACGGACGCTCGCGGGGCTGCCCTCCGCGATCACGCGGCCGAGATCCAGAACCGTGATGCGGTCCGAGAGGCGCGCGACGAGGGGCACGTCGTGTTCGACCAGCAACACGGTGAGCGAGCCGCCGCGGAGACGCTCGAGCAGTCGCACGAGTTGTGCACGCTCGGACTCCCTCAACCCGGACGCGGGCTCGTCCAGCAGCAGAAGAGAGGGGCCGGCCGCGAGCGCTCGGGCGAGCTGCAGCGATCGGCGGTGGCCGAACGACAGCGACTCGGCCGCTCGATCGGCGAAGCCGGCGAGCCCGACGTCGTCGAGAACCGTCTCGGCGAGCGAGCGTAGACGCGCCTCTTCCAGGCGACAGCGACGCAGGCGCAGCGCGGCCTCGAGAAAACCGTGTCGCCCTCGGAGGTGCGCGCCGACCATCACGTTCTCGAGCGCCGTCAGCCCCGCGAAGACGCGGGCACCTTGGTGAACGATGGCGATGCCCCGTCCGGCGCGCTCGTGCGACGGCAACCGCTCGATGGACGCTTCCCCCAGGAAAATGCGTCCGGCGCTCGGGCGCAAGTGTCCGGCGATCAGGTTGAAAAGCGTCGACTTGCCGGCGCCGTTCGGCCCGATGATGCCTCGCACCTCCCCGGACTCGACGCGAAAACTCACGTCTCGAAGTGCGTGAACGCCGCCGAAGTGGCGGCTGAGCCCTTCGACCCGCAGCATGAGCTCACTCGGCGGCGACCGTGTGCACGAGCTCCTCCTTCGCCCACGCGGTGGGGACCAGTTTGCCGCCGGTCACCGTGTTCACGGAGATGTAGTCACGCGTCAGGCCGGAATGATCGGTCGGCGAGTAGTGGTACTGACCGTTCGGAGTCAGGAGCGTGAGGTGCTCGAGCGCCTGTCGCACGTCCTTGCCGCTCGTGCTGGCCGCCTTGGTGATGGCCTCGAAGAGAAGGAGGCAGGCGCTGTAACCGTCTTGCGCGAACTGCGGCGGGGGGTAGCCGTATTTTTGCTTGAACGGAACCGCCATCTCGTCAATCACGCGCTTCTGCGGACCGTCGGGCAGATAGTCGCCGACGACGCCGATCGCGCTGAGGACGGTAACACCTTCCCCCGCGGCGCCGACCGGGTCGAGCCACAACTTGCTCGCCTGCGACGGGGTCATGAAGAGCGGGATCTTGAGGTCGGCCGCGGCATACTGTTTCGTGACCGTGACGCCCGACGGCCCCGTGCCCCAGAATACGAACGCTTGCGCGCCGGAGCCCTTGAGATGCGTGAAAATCGGGCTGAAATCGGCGGTGCCGCTCTCGAACACCTCGTCCTTCACGATGTCGACGCCGTAATGGGGACTGAGCAGCTTGGTCGCATTGTAGCCTGCGACCGCATAGGCACCCTTGGTGTCGTGAGCCAGCGCAATCTTCTTGATCTTCTGCGCTTGCATGTACTCGAGGTAGCGCTCGGCGTACGCGTTGGAGAGCGCCGGAATCACGAAGACGAAGGGCCGAATCGGCTGGACCTGCTCCTCCGCGGGCGTGAGCGAGAGGTAGGGGATGCCGTCACGGTCGGCAAACGGAACGGTCGCGAGCGCCGAGTTCGAAAACGCCGACCCGATGACCGCCGTGACGTTGGCGGCCTTGAGCTCCCCGTAAGCGATGACGGACTTGTCCGGCAGCGTCTGATCGTCGCGGGTGAGAAGCTCGATCTTCTTACCGAGGAGACCTCCCTTCGAGTTCACTTGCTCGACGGCGAGCTCGACGGCTTTCTTGTCCTCGCTGCCCAGCGCCGAGAACTTGCCGGTCAACGAAGCGATGAGTCCGACGCGAATCGTTCGTACCTGCTCGCCGACGCTCGCACTCGGCGCCGCGTTCGGCTCGGCCCCGGACTTCGCGCCGGTCTTGCAGGCAATCGCCGAGAAGGACAACAGAGCTCCGAGAATGATTCGGCCGAACTGCATTGCTGACTCCTGTTGAAGACGGGTGGTCTCGAGAGAGAGAGCGGTTAAAAGCTGTGAATGTAGTGCAGATTCAGGGCCAGGGAATTCGGCCGGTTGTAGCTGAAGAGTGGGAAGTACGCGTTCGCGAACAGCTTGTTCTCTTTGTCCACGTCCCAGAACACGCCGGGACCGAGCGTCATGAAACGGGCGCGGCCCTGATCTCCGAGCGGTGGAACCGCCTTGCCGTTGTTCGCGCTCCCGTCCGAGAACGTGTAGCGGTCGTCGGTGAACTGCGTGAAGAAGTAACCGTTCACGCCGAGATGCAGTCGTTCGATGATCTCGTACGACGCGGTGAAGTTGACCCAGAACGCCTGCCCCGCCTGCGCGGTCTCCACTCCCGGCATGATCGGCGGCGGATTGGCGGGCCGGAGATTCACGGCGTTGTAGAGGTAATGGAAGCGCGCCGACACCTCGAGGTGCTTGATCGGGAGCACGGTGGCCGCCCAATACGGATTGAACGACGCGAAGTTCGAACCCTGATTGATGTCCTTGTGCGGGTCGTACGCGCCGATGGGCACGATGAGATCGAGCTCGAGGCGATGCGAAAACAGCGGCCTGCCGTCCGAGATGATCGGCTTGAATTGCAGGAAGGCGCCCACGACGGGGTCGCCCATCCCGAACCCGTTATTTTTGAGTTGAATCCCGGGAGGCGGGGGCGCGGGTTTGAAGCTCGTGTCGAACGCGATGACCGGAACGATCACGTTGATGCCGGGGTGAGCGGCCTCACCGAACAGCGTTTCGGGCAGCACGTACACGAGCTGATTGATGAGAACGTAGGCGTCGAGCTTGGGGTCGTTGAAGACGGGCTCGGCCTTGCCCTCCTCACCGTTGATGCTCCGCGCTCGGGAATACGTGGCGTAACCGAGGTAGACGAAGCCTTCTTCGTTCTTGCCAAAGCCGTCGTAAAAGCTCGTGAGGCCCAGGTTGAGGCCCGCCGGCTCCTGATTCGCGGCCCGCGCCTCGCCGGCGATCAGTCCCGACGCTGCCAAGCCCGCCAGCGCGACGGCAAAGCGCGCGCGTGTGCCTACAAGAACCGTGTGAAGGGAAATCCCTCCGAATCGTCGACCCATGTTGATGCTCTCCTCGGCGGTCGCGGGGACGAGGCTACAACTACTATAGTACACATCAGAATGTCTCTCAGATTGTTTCGAGCCTTCGCCGGCAGCACGGCGCGCTCGCACTCCCAGGCAGAAAAATCCGCTCGGGCGCGACGCGCGGCGGCCCAGCTGGACACGTTGAATCTATTATAGTAGATGTCAGGGGCTCGCCGATGACGACCTCACGCCTTGCCGAGTGCCGCACGCCGAGTGGCTCGCACGGACGGGAATCGACCCGCGGGCACGCATGATTGCGGCTGCAGAACACGAGTCGCCGCGGATGTTCGCCCCACCGGCGGTCGACCTCCTCGAGCATCCCGACGGCTCGCTGCTCTTACGCTCCCGCCAGTCGCTCAAGCGCTACGAGCGCTGCATCGGGGAGTACCTGCAACGCTGGGCCGCCGCCGCGCCGGCACGCCCGTTTCTCATGGAGCGGGGACGCGATGGACGCTGGCAGGGGGTCACCTATCGAGAGGCGCTCGAGCAAGTGCGCCGCATCGGCACCTGGTTGCTCGAGCGGAACCTGTCCGCGGAACGTCCGGTCGTCGTCCTCTCGGAGAACAGCGTGGAGCACGGACTCTTGCTGCTCGCGTGTCAGTACGTCGGGGTGCCGATCGCGCCGATTTCACCCGCCTACGCGCTTTTGTCGAAGGATTTCGGAAAGCTCACGCGCATCGTCGAAGCGCTCCGGCCCGGGGTGATTTACCTGTCCGATCGGGTTCGCTTCGGCCCGGCGCTCGCCGCGATCCGGGGACTGCACGATGCGGTCGTCGTCGCCGGTGACGGAGCCGCCGACGACGGCGTGCTCTCGTTCGACGCGCTCGGGCTCGAGGTCGACCTGGCTGCCGTGGGCGCCGCGTTCGCCGCGGTCACCCCCGACACGATCGCCAAGTTCTTGTTCACGTCGGGCTCGACCGACGAGCCCAAGGCCGTGGTCAATACGCATCGCATGCTGTGCGCGAATCAACAGGCGATTCGACAACTCTGGCCCTTCCTCGACGAGCCGCCCGTGCTGGTCGACTGGTTGCCGTGGCATCACACGTTCGGCGGGAACCACAACTTCAACCTGACGCTGTGCAACGGAGGCACGCTCTACATCGACGGCGGGCGGCCCGTGGCGGGTCAGTTCGAAACCACGCTGGAGAACCTGCGTGAAATCGCCCCGACCGTCGTCTTCAACGTCCCGCGCGCGTACGACCTCCTGACTGCGGCGTTGCGCGCCGACGTCGAGCTCCGTCAACGCTTTTTCGGTAACGTTCGGCTGCTCTTCTACGCCGCGGCCGCTCTGCCTCAGCACGTGTGGGACGGCTTGCGATCGCTCGCGCGCGAAACGTTGGGGCGTGAGGTGCCCCTGGTTTCGTCGTGGGGACTCACGGAGACGGCGCCGGCCGCGACGAGCTGCCACTATCGAGCCGAGCGCGCCGGAGTGGTCGGCCTGCCGATCCCGGGGTGCGAGCTCAAACTCGTGGCCGCGGGCGAGACGCTCGAGGCGCGCGTGCGCGGGCCTCACGTGACGCCCGGCTATTGGAAGCAGCCGGCGCTCACCGCCGAGTCGTTCGACGAAGAAGGCTTCTTCCGAACGGGCGACGCCATGCGCTTGGTCGATGCCGACCGGCCCGAACGGGGGCTGCTTTTCGACGGGCGGCTCGGGGAAAACTTCAAGCTGAGCACGGGCACCTGGGTTCACGTGTGCGTGCTTCGATTGAAGGCGCTCGCCGCGCTCGCGGCGGTCGCGCAGGATCTCGTCGTGACGGGGCACGATCGCCACGAGATCGGCCTGCTCGTCATCCCCAATCTGAACGCGTGCCGCGCGCTGTGCGCTCTGGACGCCGACGCTCCGGCGACCGTGCTCATCTCGCACCCGGCGGTCCGCGCACAGGTGGCCGCCGGATTGGCCGAGCTCGCTCGTTCGAGAAGCGGCTCCTCCACCCACCCGGTGCGAGCGCTCGTGATGCTCGAACCGCCTTCCATCGACGCGGGTGAAATCACGGACAAGGGCTACATCAATCAGCGCGCCGTCTTGATCCGTCGGGCCGCCCTGGTGGAGCGGCTCCACGCGGTTCCGAAGGATCCCGACGTGATCCTGCCCGACGACGCTCGCGGGACGAATCACCTGGGGAGCTCGTGACGAAAGCGGCGCCGCCGTCGAGAACAGCCATGGACGAAGCTTCGACCGGAAAAGCACAAACCACGAACTACGAAGACGTCTGGCTCGTGGCCGGCGTGCGCACGCCCTTCGCCGACTACCAGAGCGTGCTGAGCGGCATTTCGGCGACCGACCTCGGCATCTTCGCCGCGCGCGCCCTTTTCGAGCGGAGCGGCGTGCCTGCCGCCGACGTGGACAGCGTCGTCGCCGGCAGCGTCGCTCAAACGAGCTTCGACGCGTACTACCTTCCACGGCACATCGGCCTCTACGCCGGAGTGCCGCTCGAGGTGCCGGCATTGCTCGTCCATCGTCTCTGCGGCACGGGCTTCGAAACGATCCTCACGGCCGCGGATCAGATCGCTTTGGGCAAGGCACGCCTCGCGCTTTGCGTGGGCAGCGAGTCCATGTCCCGGAACCCGATCGCCGCTTACTCGCATCGCGGCGGATTCAAGCTCGGACAGGTCGAATTCAAGGATTTCTTGTGGGAGGCGACGCTCGACACGGCCGCCAAGACGCGCATGGGCGAGACCGCCGAGAACCTCGCTCGACGCTACGCGATTCGCCGTGAGGAGACGGATCGTTTCGCGGAGCAGAGCTTCGCCCGCGCCGTGGCCGGCTGGGAGAGCGGCGTGTATGCGGGTGAGATCGCGGCCGTGACCACGCGAGCGTTCGAGCTCCAGGGCTACGAAACTCGCGGGCTCAGGCTGCCGCGTGACGTTGCGCGGTTCGAGCGCGACGAGCACGTGAAGCCGAGCGCGTTCGACGTCCTTCAACGCCTCCGTCCGGCCTTTCGCGACGACGGCGTGCAAACGGCGGGCAACAGCTCCGCGATGGTCGACGGCGCCGGCGCGGTGCTCGTCGCCTCGGGCAGTTACGTGAGGGCGCACGGCCTCCGGCCGCTCGCGCGCATCGTGGCAGGCGCGAGCGTGGGCGTGCCGCCGGAGATCATGGGCATCGGGCCCGCGCCGGCGATCCGCGCCGTGCTGAAGAGCGCGAAGCTCGAGCAAAGCTCCGTCGACCGCTTCGAAATCAACGAAGCGTTCGGCGCGCAATATCTGGCCGTGGAAAAGGAGCTCGGCCTCGACCGAGCCAAAGTGAACGTTCATGGCGGGGCGATCGCCATCGGGCATCCGCTCGCCGCCACGGGCGTCCGTCTGACGACGGCCGTCGCGCGTGAACTCGGGCGCTCGAACGGGGAGTTCGGCATCTCTTCGGCATGCGCGGGGGGCGGACAAGGCATCGCGATCTTGCTCCAGCGGGCTGCATGAACCACGCCGGCATGCTCGACGCCCGAATCGTGTCGCCCGCGCGCGCAAGCGCCGATCGAGGATTTTAGGAAACCAACGGATGCAACTCAAAGGCTCGATCTTCCTGGTCACGGGCGGCAGCTCCGGCCTCGGCGCCGCCACCGTCAGGCGCTTCCACGCGGCTGGCGCACAGGTCGTGATCGCGGACGTCGAAGCGGAGCGCGGTGAGCGGTTGGCCGCGGAGCTCGGCGACGGCGTCGCCTTCTGCAAGACGGACGTGACGAGCGAGACCGACGCTCAGGCAGCGGTCGATACGGCGGGCAAGCGCTTCGGCGGCTTGAACGGGCTCGTGAACTGCGCGGGGATTGGGCCTGCCGAACGCGTCGTCGGCAAGAAGGGCACGCACCGCCTGGAGACGTTCACGCGCGTGGTGAGCGTCAACTTGATCGGCGCCTTCAACATGATCCGCCTGGCGGCGACGGCGATGGCGGGGGCCACGCCGAACGCTGCGGGAGAGCGCGGCGTGATCGTCAACACCGCGTCGGTGGCGGTGTGGGACGGACAGATCGGACAAGCGGCGTACTCGGCGTCGAAGGGCGGCATCGTGGCGATGACGCTGCCGATCGCGCGCGAGCTCGCTCAAAGCGGCATCCGCGTCTGCACCATCGCTCCGGGCATCTTCGACACGCCCATGCTCGCCGGGCTGCCGAGCGACGTGCAGCAAGCTCTCGGCAAGAGCGTGCCGTTTCCGGCGCGACTCGGCCGCGCGGACGAGTACGCGGCGCTCGCCCAGCACATCGTCGAAAATGAAATGTTGAACGGCGCGTCCATCCGTCTGGACGGCGCTTTACGCCTGGCGCC
>Ga0335083_10009095_pt1 | contig 12072 bp, 9 predicted proteins | sample Lox_Sample_42_FD_206716 | JGI IMG/M metagenome (GOLD analysis project Ga0335083, IMG submission 206716) | Soil microbial communities from Loxahatchee National Wildlife Refuge, Florida, United States - Lox_Sample_4.2 | ecosystem: Environmental > Terrestrial > Soil > Wetlands | place: USA: Florida... | reverse complement strand
CGAGGCCAACGTATTGCCGTCGTCCACCAATCCGACCCGGCCCTACACCGTCAACACGCTCGACGAACACCTCGACATGCTGATGGTGTGCCATCACCTCGACCCGTCGATTGCCGAGGACATCGCCTTCGCCGAAAGCCGCATCCGCCGCGAGACCATCGCCGCCGAGGACATCCTGCACGACCTTGGCGCCTTCTCGATGATCTCCAGCGATTCGCAGGCGATGGGCCGCGTGGGCGAGGTCATCATCCGCACGTGGCAGACTGCGCACAAGATGGCCGCGCAGCGCGGCAAGCTGCCCGGCGATCCGCACGACGCGCGCGGCGGGCACGACAACTTCCGGGTGAAGCGCTACGTGGCCAAATACACGATCAATCCGGCGCTGACGCACGGTATTGCCCACGAGGTCGGCTCCATCGAGGTCGGCAAGTGGGCCGACCTGGTGCTGTGGAAGCCCGCCTTCTTCGGCGTCAAGCCGAGCCTGATCCTGAAGGGCGGCATGATCGCGGCGGCGGCGATGGGCGACCCGAGCGCGTCGATCCCCACGCCGCAACCCGTGCACTATCGCCCGATGTTCGCGGCGGCGGGCGGGGCGCTGCATCGTTCGTCGCTGACGTTTGTTTCGCAGGGCGCGCTGGCGGCGGGGGTAGGGGAGCGCTACGGCCTCGCCAAGCCGCTCGTCGCCGTGCGCGGCACCCGCACGGTCAGCAAGCGCGACATGATCCACAACGACTGGCAGCCGCACGTGACGGTCGACCCGGAGACCTATCAGGTCGTTGCCGACGGTCAATTGCTGACCTGCGAGCCCGCCACCGTGCTGCCGATGGCGCAGCGCTATTTCCTGTTCTGACATGCTGAAGATCGACAAATACCTGCCCGCGCCACACGGCATCGCCGCCGTGCTCGTGCGCCGCGCGCCCAAGCTGGTGCTGCCCTTCCAGGACCGCAGCAAGAGCCGGCTGCGCGCCACGCTCGACAACGGCACCGAAGCCGCGCTCTTCCTGCCGCGCGGCACGGTGTTGCGTGGTGGCGATTTGCTGGTGGCCGAGGACGGCACCTTCGTCGAGGTGCAGGCTGCACCCGAATCGGTGCTTGAAGTCCGCAGCGCCGATCCGCATGCCCTCATGCGCGCGGCGTATCACCTGGGGAACCGGCATACACCGGTGGAGGTGGGGCGCGACTATCTGCGGCTGGAGTTCGATCCGGTGCTGGCCGACATGCTCGGTCGCCTCGGCGTGCAGGCGGAGCGGGCGGAACTGCCGTTCGAGCCGGAGGCTGGGGCTTATGGCGGCGGGCACAAGCATGGGCATGACGCGACGTTTGCGGAGGACTATGCTGTGGCGCAGGCGGTGTTTCATGAGCACCACGGGCATGACCACGAGCACGGCCACAGCCATTCCCACGATCACGGCCACGACCACGACCACGTCCACGTCCACGACGACCACTGCGGCCACAAGCACTGACCCATGTCCGGGCTTGCCCAACTGATCTCGCTGCTTCACCTCGCGTCGCCGGCGTTGCCCATCGGCGGCTTCAGCTATTCCCAGGGTCTGGAAGCCGCCATCGACAACGGCCTCGTGCGCGACGCGGCAACCGCCGCCAACTGGATTCGCGGCAATCTCCTGCACGTGCAGTCACAGGCCGAGGCGCCGCTGTGGCTGCTGCTCCACCGTGCCTGGCGCGCCGGTGACGTCGACCAGATTCGCACTCACAACGACTGGTTCCACACCACCCGCGAGACCTCCGAACTGCGGCTGGAAACCGAACAGATGGGCTGGTCGCTCGGCAAACTGGTCGCCCAGATGGAGTGGGGCGACGCAACGCTGCGCGAGACGCTGGCCAGCCTGTCGCCCCTCTGCCTGCCGACCGCATTCACCGCCGCCTGCATCGCGCTGGACATCCCCGAACGCGACGGCCTCGCCGCCTACTGCTTCACCTGGGCGGAAAACCAGGTCGCCGCCGCCATCAAGGCCGTGCCGCTCGGGCAGGTGGCCGGCCAGCGCATCCTGCGCGACTTGCACGGCGCCGTGCAGGAGGTCGTCGCCGAAGCTATCCGCCGTGCCGACACCCAACCGCCGCAACTCTCCACCTTCTCGCCGATGCTGGGCCTGCTCTGCGCCCGCCACGAGACCCAATATTCACGGCTTTTCCGCTCGTAACGACCATGACAACCCGCACCAAGAAATTGCCCCCACTGCGCGTCGGCGTCGGCGGCCCCGTCGGCTCCGGCAAGACCACGCTGCTCGAAATGCTGTGCAAGGCGATGCGCGACAAGTACGACCTCGTCGCCATCACCAACGACATCTACACCAAGGAAGACCAGCGCCTGCTGACCATCTCCGGCGCACTGCCGCCCGAGCGCATTCTCGGCGTGGAGACCGGCGGCTGCCCGCACACGGCCATCCGGGAAGACGCCTCGATCAACCTGGAGGCCGTCGACCGCATGCTGGCGAAATTCCCCGACGCCGACATCGTCTTCATCGAATCCGGCGGCGACAACCTCGCCGCCACCTTCAGCCCCGAACTCTCCGATCTCACGCTCTACGTCATCGACGTGGCCGGCGGCGAGAAGATCCCCCGCAAGGGCGGCCCCGGCATTACCAAGTCCGACCTGCTGATCATCAACAAGACCGACCTCGCGCCCTACGTCGGCGCCTCGCTGGAAGTGATGGAAAGCGACGCGCGAAAGATGCGCGGCGAGCGGCCTTTCGTGATGGGGAGCGTGAAGTCGGGGCAGGGGTTGGGCGAGGTGATCGCCTTCATCGAGCGGCAGGGGATGCTGGGGGTGTAGTGCCTGAAGCAGCTTGCAACAGTTCAGGCTGGATCGCTGTGAATGGGTCGTGCAGAGCCGGCTGAAGAGTTTCGAGCTATGGCTGGCCGCATAGATGCGCGGCGTGGCGGCGCAGCACCAGCCCATCACGTCGAGGATGCCGGCGTGGAGCACGCGTAGGCTGCGTACCGATTGGGTCCAGTTGGTTTCGGCGCCGCTCAGCCGGTGCGGCTTCCAGACCGGTTCATGATGGGCGATGTGATTGCGCAGGTCGAGCACGCGGCGTATGGTCTGGATCAGCGCGCGCACGCGTTCGGACTATCCCCAGTGCCGCGGAGAGCCGTGCGGGTGATGGACGATGACATCGGTCAGGATGCGCGGCTGTTCCCGCTTGGTCAGCCCGTCGAGGAAGTTCGGCCAGAAGCCGAATGAAAGCGATGCGACGACCTGGTCCGGCACCGGCTGGTTCGCCCTGCGTAGCGGCCGGCCCGGTTCCGACAGGTCATAACAGCAGCGCCGCGATTAGCCACCTCCGGGTGGCTTTTGGCTTTCTGGGGCCGCAATCAGTGTAGCTATTTCATGTGATGATTTAATCACAATTTGTTTCCGCCGGCGAAGGGCGGCGCAATCAGCGACCCCGGCTCCTCACCCATCACCGCCGGCACCGCCTCCCTCACAATCTCCACGAACCGCCGCAGCTTGGCCGGATAGTGGCTCGCATACGGATAGATCAGCGTCATCGGCAGCGGCGCCGCGCGCCATTGCGGGGCGAGATGGACCAGCCGTCCCTGCGCCAGGTCGTCCGCCACGATCCAGCCCGACGTGATGGCCAGCCCCAGGCCGAGCAGGGTCGCGCTGCGCAGCGCGTAGAGACTGTCGGTGCTCAGCAGAGGCCGGAACGCGAGGCGATGTGTCTCGCCGGTGCCACCGTGCGTCAGCACGATCTGGTTGCGGTAGTACTGGCGGATCGACAGCCACGGCAGCGCGCCCATTTCACAGGGATGATCGGGCATGCGGCCGCCCGCGAGGACCGACGGCGCGGCAACGACGATGCGTGGCACCTGCGCCAGCCGGATCGCCACCAGCGACGGGTCGCTTACGTCGCCCACATGGATGGCGCAGTCCACGGCGTCGGCGATGAAGTCGGGCGTGCGGTCGTGCAGCAGCCATTCGACAGTCACGCGCGGGTAGCGGCGGATGTACTCGGTCAGCGGTTTGACCAGATGCTGCTGACCGAACGCATGCGGGACGACCACGCGCAGCGTGCCCTGCGGTTCGTCGCCCGCGCCGCGCAGGTCGGTGTCGAGCGCCTCCCAGTTCGCCACCAGTTCCTTGGCACGCTCGAAGCAGCGGGCGCCGTCCTCGGTCAGGTTCATGGCATGGGTGGAGCGCTGCAGCAGCGTCAGTCCGAGCGAGCGTTCGAGTTGCTGGAGGCGGCGGCTGACGGTCGGCTGGGTAGTGCCGAGCTGGACGGCGGCTGCCGACAGGCTGCCGGCTTCCACGATGCGGACGAAGGTCTGCATCAGTTCGATGCGGTCGGTGGACGGGGAGGTCGACATGGCGGCGGCGCGGTGGGGGCGCGGTGGGGCTTATGCGCCCAGCGTATAGCAATTCTGCGAGACGGCCTACTACCGCGCTGCAGCATGGCTCGGCACACTGCAGGCTCGCATCCATCCAGAAGAAGGGAGCCCCCATGCCCGCCATCACCGCCAATTCCGCAACCCCCGCAACGGCCACGCCCGGCGACATTCCCGCCCGGCTGGTCTTGCTGCTGGCCGCTGGCGCGGGCCTGTCCGTGGCTTCGCTCTACTACAGCCAGCCGATGCTCGGCGTGATCGGCGCCGACCTGGGTGCCTCGCACGCCACCGTGGGCCTCGTGCCGACGCTCACGCAGTTCGGCTATGCCCTCGGCATCCTGCTGCTCGCGCCGCTGGGCGACCGCTTCGACCGCCGCCGGGTGATCGTCGCCAAGGCGGTGCTGCTGGCCATTGCGCTGGTGGCCGGCGCCCTGTCGCCGGGCCTGACGCCGCTGCTGGTGGCGAGCCTCGCCATCGGCCTGACCGCCACGCTCGCGCAGGACATCGTGCCCGCCGCCGCCACGCTGGCGCCCGAGCTTCAACGTGGCAAGGTGGTGGGCATGGTTATGACGGGCCTGCTGCTCGGCATCCTGCTGTCACGCGTGGTCGGCGGCTTCGTGGCCGAGCACTTCGGCTGGCGCACCATGTTCGGCATTGCCGCCGCCAGTATCGCGATGACCGCGGTGGTCGCCTGGCGCGGACTGCCGCGCTTCGTGCCGTCCACGCAGCTCGGCTATGGCGCCTTGCTCGGCTCGCTGCTTGCACTGCTGCGCGAGCACGGCAGGCTGCGCCGGGCGGCGCTTGCGCAAGGTCTGCTCGCGGTCGGCTTCAGCGCGTTCTGGTCGACGCTCGCCGTGCTGCTCGACGGCGCACCGTTCCACCTCGGCAGCTCGGCAGCGGGTGCCTTCGGGCTGGCCGGCGCGGTTGCCGCGTTCGCCGCGCCGGTCGCCGGACGCATCGCCGACAAGCGTGGCCCGGAACTGGTCACGCGCCTGGGCGCCGGCCTCGCGGCACTGTCCTTCGGCCTGATGTTCCTGATGCCGCTGCTGCCGACGCAGGCCAAGCTCTGGCTGCTGGTGGCCGTCGTCATCGGCTTCGATCTCGGCGTGCAGGTGGCGCTCGTGGGACACCAGACCATCGTCTACGGCATCGACCCCGGCGCGCGCAGCCGCCTGAACGCGGTGCTCTTCACCGGCATGTTCACCGGCATGGCCACCGGCGCGGCGGCGGGCAGCCTGCTGCTGGCGCACTACGGCTGGATGGGGCTGGCGGTGCTGGCGACCGGTTCGTCGCTGGCGGGGCTGGCCGTGCGGCTGTGGCCCGGCAGGCGGGTCGCGGGCTGACGGGGTATCCGGGCCGGCAATCCACCTACCTCAGGCATTCGGCACGGCCGGCTGTTCCGCCGGATCCGGATGGATCTGCATCACCGCGGCCCGCTTCTCCAGCAAGTGCTGCCGGAGGATCGCCGCCAGCCGCTTGCCGTCACGCGCCTCCAGCGCCTTGATCATTTCCTCGTGGTCATGCACGGCGCGGTCCCACTTGTCGGTCTGGTGGTTGGAGCGGAAGCGCATGGCCATCAGGCGGCGGTTGATCGACAGGTAGGTCTGCCGCAACGTCTGGTTGCGCGCCGCCTCGTTGATGCGGTCGTGGATTTCCTGGTTGCGGCTGTAGTAGCCGGGCAGGTCGTTCTGCGCGCGGCAGGCCAGCATGGCGTAGTGCAGCGCCTTGATCTCGGCGAGTTCCTGCGGCGTGATGCGCTCGCAGGCCAGTTCTCCTGAGAACGCTTCCAGCCCGCTCATCAGCTCGAACGTCTCCCACGCCTCCGCTTCACTCATGCGCGACACGCTCGCGCCCCGGTTCGGCGAAATCTCGATCAGGCCCTCGGCCGCCAGCACCTTGAACGCCTCGCGCAGCGGGGTGCGCGAGATGCCGAGCGTCTCGCACAGCTCGCGCTCGTTCAGCTTCATGCCGGGGGCCAGCACGCCCTCGACGATGAAGTTGCGCAGGTGGTCGACCACCGTGTCGTGCAGGCGCTGGCGCACCACCTTCGGCAGGGCAGGCGCCTGGCTCGCAGGCTGCCGCTCTTCGGCATTTTGCATGCAAAGTCCTCGTATCTCGGTTTCGCTCAATTCTACTGCATCTGCACCGGGGTTTGACTTTCTCCCCTAACGGTCCAGTAACTCCCGGCAAATCGCCGGGTAAACGCCTACGCATCACACACAAATTTCCCCTTGGAGCTGCCGCCCTTGCTCTGCTAAAGTATTTTGCATTCAAAATTCATTTTCGATGCAGACCCCAACAAGGAGGCAGTCCCCCATGATCAAGCTCGATTTCCATCCGTCCGGCCGCCACTTCCTGCAGATCCCGGGGCCGAGTCCGGTGCCGGACCGCATCCTCCGCGCCATGAGCTATCCGACCATCGACCACCGCGGCCCCGAGTTCGGCGCGCTGGGCCGCAAGGTGCTGGCCGATATCCGGAAAATCTTCAAGACGCAGCACCCGGTCATCATCTATCCGGCCTCCGGCACGGGTGCCTGGGAAGCCGCCCTGACCAACACCCTGAGCCCGGGCGATACCGTGCTGATGTTCGAGACCGGCCACTTCGCCACGCTGTGGAAGAAGATGGCCGAGGCGCTCGGCCTGAAGCCGGAGTTCATCGGCCTGCCGGGCGTGGAAGGCTGGCGGCATGGCGTGAAGGCCGACATGATCGAGGCCCGCCTGCGCGCCGACACCGGCCACGCCATCAAGGCGGTCTGCGTGGTGCATAACGAGACCTCGACGGGCGTGACGTCCGACATCGCCGCCGTGCGCCGCGCCATCGACGCCGCCGGCCACCCGGCGTTGCTGCTGGTCGACACCATTTACGGCCTGGCTTCCGCCGACTACCGCCACGACGAATGGGGCGTCGACGTGACCGTCTCGGGTTCGCAGAAGGGCCTGATGCTGCCGCCGGGCATCAGCTTCAACGCGCTGTCGCCCAGGGCCATCGAAGCCAGCAAGTCGGCGAAACTGCCGCGCGCCTTCTGGGGCTGGACGGAAATCCTGGAAGCCAACAAGAACGGCTACTGGCCGTACACCCCCAACACCAACCTGCTGTACGGCCTGTCCGAGGCGCTCGACATGATCCTGGAGGAGGGCCTGGAGAACGTCTTCGCGCGCCACCAGCGCCTCGCCGAAGCCTGCCGCCGCGCCGTGCGCGCGTGGGGCCTGCAGATCCAGTGCGCCGACCCGGCGGTCTACAGCCCCGTGCTGACCGGCGTGATGATGCCCGAGGGCGTCGACGCCGACGCCGTGCGCAAGATCATCTACGAGCGCTTCAACATGTCGCTCGGCCAGGCGCTCGGCAAGATCAAGGGGACCATGTTCCGCATCGGCCATCTGGGCGACTGCAACGAACTCACGCTGATGGCCACGCTCTCCGGCTGCGAGATGGGCCTGAAGCTGGCCGGCGTGCCGCTGGCCGGCAGCGGCGTGGTGGCGGCCATGGACTACCTCGCCGACCAGCCCGCGTCGCCTGCGCTGCGCGTGGCGGCCTGACGTCGTCGCTGGCCTCGCCGCAGTCTTGCCAGCCTTTCGCACTACGTAGCTTCACGCATCAGGACACACCCCGGGGGAACCGGCCAGAAGAGCCGGCCCCTGTGCCGTACCCGCGCCCGGCATGTCGCCGGGGCGGATCGCCAGACATTCCGGAGACAACCCCATGAAGCGCTTTCGTGCCACGGGCATCGTGCTAGCGATGCTATGCGTCATGTATTTCATCACCTACCTGGACCGCGTCAACGTCAGCACCGCCGCGGCCGGGTTCGGCAAGGAGTTCGGGCTCAACCGGACCGAGATCGGACTGGTCTTCTCGGCCTTCGCCTATCCCTACCTCGTCTTCCAGATCATCGGCGGCTGGGTCAGCGACCGCTTCGGCGCGCGCCGCACGCTGCTGGCCTGCGGCCTGCTGTGGGCCGTCGCCACGCTGCTGACCGGCTGGGCCGGCGGCCTCGCCTCGATGCTCGCCGCCCGCGTGCTGTTGGGGCTGGGGGAGGGCGCCACCTTCCCGGCGGCCACCTCGGCCATGTCGCGCTGGGTGCCGAAGGAGAAGCGCGGCTTCGCGCAGGGCATCACGCATGCCTTCTCGCGTGTGGGCAATGCAGCGGCGCCCGCCGCGGTGGTAGCGATCATGGCCGCCTGGGGCTGGCGCGAGTCGTTCTACCTGTGCGGCGTGCTCAGCCTCGTGTGGGTGGCGCTGTGGGCGATGACCTTCACCGAGCATCCGAAGGACCATCCGCGCATCACCCAGGCCGAGCTGGACAGCCTGCCGCCGCCCAAGGCCAAGGCGCCGCCGGTGAAGTGGGGCGCGCTGTTCCGCCGCATGGCGCCGGTCACGGTGGTGTACTTCTGCTACGGCTGGACGCTGTGGCTCTTCCTGAGCTGGATCCCGCAGTACTTCCTGCACAGCTACGACCTCGACCTGAAGAAGTCGGCGCTCTTCGCCTCGGGGGTGTTCTTCGCCGGTGTGGTGGGCGACACCCTCGGCGGCATCGTCACCGACAGGATCTACGCCCGCACCGGCAGCCTCAAGCGCGCGCGCTCGTGGATGGTCGCGCTGTGCTTCCTGCTGACCATGCTGTCGCTGCTGCCGTTGCTGTTCACGCACGAGGTCTACGTGTCGATGCTGTGCCTGTCGGCGGGCTTCTTCTTCTCCGAGATGACCATCGGGCCGATGTGGGCGCTGCCGATGGATATCGCCCCCGAGCATTCCGGCACCGCCAGCGGGATGATGAACACCGGCTCGGCGCTGGCCGCCATCCTCTCGCCGGTGGTCGGCGGCATGCTGATCGACCGCTTCAACAACTGGGAGCTGCCCTTCATCGGCAGCATGGTGCTGATGGGCGTCGGCGTGGTGCTGGCGCTGCGCATGCAGCCCGAGCAGCGCTTTGTCGAAGCGCCGGGCGAGGCGGCCCGCGCCGGCGTCTGATTGTTGACGTCCGGCCGGCACTCCCCGTCGGCCGGATACGTTTCTCAAAGGTATTTGCATGATGTCCCCTCAAGAAGAACTCGCCAGCCGGCTGGTCCACGCCGGCCCGACCGGCCTCCGTCTCGCCGATCTCCCCGCCGGACTCGTCCCCGCCGACGCACAGGCCGCCTACGCCGTGCAGGTCCACGTGCTCGCGCTGCGCCAGGGCGGCATCGCCGGCTGGAAAGTCGGCAGCAAGACGCCGACCGGTCCGGTCCAGGGCGCGCCGCTGCCCGCCGACGGCGTCCACGCCAGTCCGGCCACGCTGCCGCGCGCCGCCTTCGGCCCGCTCGCGCTCGAACTGGAAATCGCCTTCCGCTGCGGCGAGGACTTTGCCCCGCGCAGCGCGCCCTATGCCGATGAGGAGGTCTTCGCCGCCGTCTCGCACATGGCGGCCACCATCGAGGTCGTTTCAAGCCGCTATCAGGAATGGCCCGACGTCGACCGCCTCGCGCAACTGGCCGACCTGCAGAACCACGGCGCGCTGGTGGTGGGCGAGGCGGTGCCGTACCGGGCCGACTATCCTTACCTCGCGCCGTCGCTCAGCTTCACCTTCGACGGCGCCGACATTGCCGCCAGCCCCGCCGCCAACCCGGCCGGCGACCCGCGCCGCCTGCTGCCCTGGGTCGTGAACCATTGCCGTGCGCACGGCATCACGCTGCAGGCCGGCACCTGGATCACCGGCGGCTCCTACACCGGCATGCACTTCCCCGCCACGCCGGGCACCGCACGCGGCAGCTTCGACGGACTGCCCCCGGTCGCCCTCACGCTCGCCTGACGCCGCCCCCGCCATCACGGATTCGCCACCATGACCGCCGCACCGCTCCCCACCTTCGTCAAGCCCATCCACCTCGTTCCCTCGCATGGCCACGCCGGCTCGGCGCTCTCCATGCGCCTGCGCAAGGCCCTGCGCGGCGACGTGCTGTTCGACCGCGCCAGCCGGGGCCGCTACGCCACCGATGCGTCGATCTACCAGATCATGCCGCTGGGCGTGGTGGTGCCGCGCGACCAGGACGACCTGCTGGCCGCGCTCGACATCGCCCGCGAGCAGCGCGTGCCGGTGCTGGCGCGCGGCGGCGGCACGAGCCAGTGCGGGCAGACGGTGGGCGAGGCGTTGGTGATCGACGGCAGCAAGTGGCTCAACAAGGTGATCGGCTTCGACAAGGACGCGATGACGGTGACCGTCGAGCCCGGCATCGTGCTCGATCACCTGAATGCGTGGCTCAGGCCGCACGGGCTGTGGTTCCCGGTGGATGTGTCCACCGCCGCGCAATGCACCATCGGCGGCATGGCGGGGAACAACTCCTGCGGCTCCCGTTCGATCGAGTACGGCAACATGGTCCACAACGTGCTCGCCATCGACGCCGTGCTCGCCGATGGCAGCCAGTGCCGGTTCGGCTCCCTCGCCACGCCGCCCACCGATGCGCGCGTGCGCGGCATCCTCGACGGCCTGCGCCGCATCGCCACCCGCGAGCGCGGCGAGATCGTCGAGCGCATCCCGAAGGTGCTGCGCCGCGTGGCGGGCTACAACATCGACCTGTTCGACTGCCAGAACCCGCGCGCCTACACCGACGACGGCCACGCCAACCTCTCGCATATCCTGGTCGGCTCCGAGGGCACGCTCGCCTTCACGCGGCAGATCACGCTGAAGCTGTCGCGCCTGCCGCAGCACAAAGTGCTGGGCGTGGTGAACTTCCCCACCTTCTACCAGGCGATGGACGCCGCGCAGCACATCGTCCGCCTGAAGCCGGTGGCCGTGGAACTGGTCGACCGCACCATGATCGACCTGTCGATGGAGAACCCGGCTTTCCGCCCGGTCATCGAGAGCGCGCTGACCGGCGACCCGCAGGCCATCCTGCTGGTGGAATTCGCCGGCGACGAGCACGCCGCGCTGCTCGCCCGGCTCAGGGACCTCGACCAGCTGATGGGCGACCTCGGCCTGCCCGGCGTCGTGGTCCACATGCCGCAGCCCGCCGCGCAGAAGGCGCTGTGGGAGGTCCGCAAGGCCGGGCTGAACATCATGATGAGCATGAAGGGCGACGGCAAGCCGGTGTCGTTCATCGAAGACTGCGCCGTGCCGCTCGAACATCTCGCGGAGTACACGCGCCGGCTGACCGAGGTCTTCCACAAGCACGAGACCGAGGGCACGTGGTACGCGCACGCGAGCGTCGGCACGCTGCACGTCCGCCCGATCCTCGACATGCGCCGCGACGGCGCGCAGCGGATGCGCGAGATCGCCGAGGAAGCGGCCGAACTCGTGCGCAGCTACAAGGGCGCCTACTCCGGCGAGCACGGCGACGGCCTGTGCCGGGGCGAGTGGGTCGCCTGGCAGTACGGCCCGCGCCTGAACGCGGCGTTCGCGGAGATCAAGACACTGTTCGACCCCGACAACCGCTTCAACCCCGACAAGATCGTCCGCCCGCCAAAGATGGACGACCGCGCCAACTTCCGCTTCGCGCCCGGCTACAAGACGCTGCCGCTCACGCCGGCGCTCGACTGGTCGGCCTGGAACGTCACGCGCGATCCGATGACCGGCGCGGAGACCGCCCCCGGCACCGGCCACGACGCCACCGGCGGCCTCGCGGCGGCAGTCGAGATGTGCAACAACAACGGCCATTGCCGCAAGTTCGACGCCGGCACCATGTGCCCGAGCTACCGCGTGACGAAGGACGAGCAGCACCTCACACGCGGCCGCGCCAACACGCTGCGGCTGGCGG
>Ga0335083_10009094_pt1 | contig 12073 bp, 10 predicted proteins | sample Lox_Sample_42_FD_206716 | JGI IMG/M metagenome (GOLD analysis project Ga0335083, IMG submission 206716) | Soil microbial communities from Loxahatchee National Wildlife Refuge, Florida, United States - Lox_Sample_4.2 | ecosystem: Environmental > Terrestrial > Soil > Wetlands | place: USA... | reverse complement strand
TGCCGTCAACTCGCGAGCAGCGGCATCTTGGCGGTCGCCACCGTCACCAGCATCGGCGAAGCCGAAATCGCACTGCTCTCCGGGGTGGATGCTGTGGTGGCCCAGGGTCCGTGCGCCGGTGGACACCGCGCGACGTTCGACCCGCTCGCAGCGCCTGCCGACGATCCGCTCGACGACCTGTTGGCCGCGTTGACGTTTGGCGTCGACTGTCCCATCGTGGCCACCGGCGGCCTGGCGACGGCAAGTGATGTGCAACGGGTGCGGAGCAGGGGCGCGATCGCCGCGCAGCTCGGTACGGCACTCTTGCTCGCCGACGAGGCGGGAACCCATCCGGTGCATCGAGCCGCATTGTGCGACGCGCACTTCGACCAGACGGCGGTCACGCGTGCGTTCACCGGGCGCTACGCGCGAGCCTTGCGAAACCGGTTCATCGAGGAACACGAACAGGACGCGATGTTCGGCTTCCCGGAAGTCGCGATGATGACCGGCCCCATCCAGGCCGCCGCTCTGAAAATCGGTGACCCACATGGCGTTGCCCTGTGGGCGGGTGCGGCATTCAAGCACGCCAAAGCGGGCTCAGCCGTAGACATCGTCCGCGAACTCGGCTGACGAGAGCCCCGCGTACCTACGACGTCAGCACGGCGCCCGTGTCCAGATCTTGAACGTCGCGGCCCTCCTTCCTGCGCCAGACTCGAAATATCAACGTCAGAAAGGAACTTCGATGAACATCGACATCGACACGATCTACATCGGCGGACAGTGGGTCGCCCCGTCATCCACTGCCAAGATTGAAATCCAGTCGCCGGCCACCGGCGAGCGGGTGGGCTCCGTCATCGCCGCCGGCGAACGCGACGTCGACCACGCCGTCGCCGCGGCCCGCGCCGCATTCGACGAACCGGGTGGCTGGTCGAATTGGGATCCGGCCGACCGCGCCGCCGTGCTCAATGAATTCGCCGGGCAGTACCAACAGGCCGCACAAGACATGGTGCACACCGTGTGCCAGCAGAACGGGATGCCCATCAGCCAGGCCGCGCTGCTGGAAGGCGCGGTGCCAGGCATGCTGCTCAACTATTACGCCGGTCTCATCGAGCAGCTTCCCAGCAGTGAGACCAGGCGGACGCCGCTCGGTACCAGCACCCTCGTAATGCACGTCCCGATCGGTGTCGTCGCGGCGATCACTCCGTGGAATGTTCCGCAGACACAGTCGGCGTTCAAGTACGTGCCGGCGCTGGCCGCAGGCTGCACAGTGGTGCTCAAACCGTCACCCGAAACGCCGCTGGACGCCCTGCTGCTGGCCGAACTCGCCGAGAAAGCCGGGCTGCCGGCGGGCGTCCTCAACGTGCTGCCCGGTGGCGCCGACGTCGGCCGCGCACTGGTGGCCAGCGCGGGCGTCGACAAGGTCTCGTTCACCGGCTCGACCTCGGCCGGCCGAGAGGTGGCGAGCACCTGCGGACGGCAGCTCAAGCCAATGACCTTGGAGCTCGGCGGCAAATCGGCGGCGGTCATCCTCGACGACCCCGGCCTAGACCTCAGCCAGTTCGCCGATCGATTGTTTGCGGCGACGCTGTTCAACACCGGCCAGATGTGCTTCGCCAGCACGCGAATCCTCGCGCCGCGCAAGCGCTATGACGAGGTTGTCGACTTCTGCACGGCCATGGCGCAGTCGCTGGCCATCGGCGACCCGCTCGACCCCAACACGCAGATCGGACCACTCGTCAACGCAGCGCAACGACAAAAGGTCGAAAGCTACATTCAGCAAGGTCTGGCCGACGGCGGCACGGTGACGACCGGCGGCAGGCGGCCCCCGCACCTGCCTCACGGTTACTTCATCGAACCCACCATCTTCGCCGGGCTCGACAACCGCAGCGTAGTGGCGCGTGAAGAGATCTTCGGTCCGGTGCTGACGGTCATCGCCTACGACGACGAGGACGACGCGATCAGGATCGCCAACGATTCCGAATACGGTCTCGGCGGCACCGTGTGGTCGCCCGACCAGGACCATGCCGTGGCGGTGGCCGCTCGCATCCACTCGGGCACCGTTGGAATCAACCACTATCTACCCGACATCACCGCGCCGTTCGGCGGAATCAAGAACTCCGGCATCGGAAGGGAATTGGGCCCGGAAGGCCTGCGGGGCTTCCAACATGCCAAGTCGATTTTCCTTTCCTGACAGGGCTTTTCGATTCCGTGGCGCATCGATTCAGACGAAAGGAATAGGACCGTGAAACGCTTTGACATCGCGTTCCAATCAGGCAAAGAAACCTGTAAGGGATGGCTTTACCGTCCCGAAGATGACACCGCAAAAGCCCCGTGCGTGGTGATGGCCAACGGAGTCTCGCTAACTCGCCACAGCGGTCTAACCGCATACGCCGAGGCGCTCGCCGAAGCGGGCGCGGCCGTCCTAGTGGACGACTACCGCCACCTCGGCGATTCGGATGGTCAACCCCGCCAACACATTCGGTCGTCGCGGCTGGCGACGGACTGCCGTGCGGCAGTGGCCTACGCCAGCAGGCTCGACGGAGTCGACGCGCAAAAGATCGTCCTTTGGGGCTACTCACTGAGCGCCGGGACCGCCGTTGCCGTAGCGGCAACCGACACCCGCGTGGCGGGCATGATCCTGATGTGCCCGTTTCTCGATGGGTTGTCGCGCATGATGGCAACCATTCGTCACGATCCGGCGAATATGGCGTGGCTGCTGCCGCGCGTGATCAAGGATTCACTGGGCAGCCGCACCCTAGTTCCCGTGACCGCACAGCCAGGCGAACGCGCAGCAATGACGCTGCCCGGTGAGGCCGACGGGTTTGCGTCAGCCACCGCAGGATCGCAGTGGGTCAACCTGATGTCGCCAGGGTTCTTCGCGACGGCGCCGTTCTTCCGGCCCGTCACCAAAGCCAAGAAGCTCGCTTGCCCAATCCTCGTGCAGTCCGGGGAGCGTGACACCACGGTTCCGTCTCGTGCCGTCGAGAGACTCGCACAAGCGGCACCCCGGGCGCAGTTGAAGCGGTACGACGTCGACCATTTCCAGCCGCTGTACAACGAGACGCGAGAGGCGATGGCAGCCGACCAGGCCGAGTGGTTACGACACACAATTCTGTCAACGAGTCCAGGCCAAGCATGGAATGGCCGGAGTTTGCGTTGCAGTGTGCGTCCGAGCGAGGAAAGGATTCGACAATGAACAACTCACAACGCGTCGCCGTCATCACCGGCGCCTCTCAGGGCATCGGCGCGGGCTTGGTTTCGGCGTATCGCGAGCTCGGCTACGCGGTGGTCGCCAACTCCCGCGGGATCGCCGACAGCGATGACCTGATGGTGCTGGCGGTGCCGGGTGACGTCGCGCAGCCGGGTGTCGGCCAGCGCATCATCGACGCGGCCGTGGAGCGGTTCGGCCGCGTCGACACCGTGGTCAACAACGCGGGAATCTTCATACCCAAGAGTTTCACCGACTACACCGACGAGGACTACGACGCCGTCACCGGAGTGAACCTTCGCGGTTTCTTCGAGGTCTCGCGCGCCGCGGTGGCCGCGATGCTCTCCCGGGAAGGCGGCGGTCACGTGGTGAACATCTCGACCAGCCTGATAGACCAGGCCGATTCCCGGGTGCCCTCGGCGTTGACCTCGCTGACGAAGGGTGGGCTCAACGCGGTGACCAAGGCGCTGGCGGTGGAGTACGCGTCTCGCGGGATTCGATCCAACGCCGTCGCGCTGGGCGTCATACGCACGCCGATGCACGATCCGTCCTCGTACGACACGCTGGCGCTGCTGCACCCAGTCGGCCGTCTTGGCGAGATCGACGACGTCGTCGACGCGGTCGTCTACCTGGAGAACGCCTCGTTCGTCACTGGCGAGATCCTGCACGTGGATGGTGGTCAAAGCGCGGGACACTGAAATTCTCGCGGAGCTGCCGCCGATATAAAGGGCGCCGTCGCTCACCGGGCACTTTTTGGGCACCCCAGAGCACAAACCGAGGGATCAAACCGCGACACCGGTCACGGCCATGACGGTCCGGGCCACGAGGGCCGGGTCGTCGATCATCGGAAGGTGTCCGACGCCGGGCAGGAGCACCCACGTAGCGCCGGGCAGGCGTTCGCGTGCAGTCCGGCCGTACGTCTCGGCCGGAACGAGTCGGTCGAACTGCGCCCACGCCAGCGTGACCGGGCACGGCAACGGGTCCAGCGGTTCGACCTGCTGGTCGGGGGTGTAGTCATCCATGAACGGGCAGTCGTTGGAATCGTCCATCAGCCCTACGACCTGCGCGGCGGTAAGGCGGTCGCCGTGACACGCGGCCGAACGCAAACCGACGCGGCGGGCTACTGCCGACCTGAGCACCAGCGGCGCTATCGGACGGCTGAGGCGCGCTTGCGCGCGCATCCTGCGTATCTGTCTGAACACCTTTTCGTGAGAATCGCGGTCCCACCAGAAGCCTGCCGGGGAGAACGCGCAGACGCTCGCGGCACGCCCACGCCGCGCCAACTCGATGGACACCCATCCGCCCAACGAGTCCCCGGCGAAATGCGGTCGCCCCAGATCATGCTCGTCCAGATAGCGTTCCATCGCGTCCACCATGTCGCTAACGCTCGCCGGACGGCGCTGGATGGCAGGCCCGCCGCGGTGCCCGAGCAGAGTCGGCGTACGAACATCGTGATGCGCGGACAACAGCGGAACAGTGTCCTGCCAGATGCGGCCCGAGCCGGTTGCGCCATGCAGTAGAACCAGGGGTGATTTCTCCAAAGCCTTCTCCTAACCGGGAATTCCTGGGTTGCCCTATAGCGGGCCACCGGACCCGCCGGAACCGCCAGCGAAACCGGGTCCGCCGTCTCCGATCAGGGCGGAACCCCAGCTTCGCCCGAAACGACAAGGTTGGCTTGAGTAATCGATTACTTAAATTGGGTTGGTGCGACGCCGGCGGCCGACCGTCCGTACGCAAACCCTGTCCGGGCCGCGTCCTTTTCCAGCGCAAACGTCCCAGACGGCAGCCGAAACGGGGTTCGACGGGTGGCTGGGGTTGAAACTGGCGGGCTCCTCCATCCAGGAAGTGCTCCCGTTCACCGGCATCATCCGTCCCTTCGGTGTCGCGGTGGACAGCACCGGCAACGTCTACGTCACCGACCTCAGCAATCAGGTGCTGAAGCTGCCGCTGCGTAGTCCGGTCGCGGCAACTGCTGCCAATCACACCGAGCGGCTGGACAGCGACGTCGAGAAACGAGCGGATACCTGACCCGCAAACGAACACCGGGACCATCGCAGGGGCTATCGCTCCGTCCAGCAAGGCAGGCTAAATGGTGACACACTGCCCCAAGTACCCGTCCCTGCATGCCGCTGCATTACGTCGATCCCAGTAAGGACCGCGGCTGGATTTATCCAGAGAAAGGAATCCCACCGTGAAGACGAGAATATTGAGGGCCACGGTCGCCGCCGCAACGGCAGCCTTGGCCGCTGGTGTTATGTGGACCGCATCATCGGCCTCGGCTAATACCCCTTATTGCGATTCACTTCCCCCCAAGGACGCTCACGACTGCAATTGCGGAGCCAACTTCGACCCAGGTAGTCAGGAATTACATGATTGCTTGTATGGAAATGCGGCCCCGGCACCCAAATCCTGAACCCGCCTGGCGCCGGGCTGCAGGGCGAATTCTCGCAACCGCGGTTGCGAAGCCCAGACCCTCGATGGCGGACGTTATCTGCCACGCGGGTCCCACTTCTCCGACATCGGACATTCCTTTCAATTCCATTGCCAGCTGACGGGTTACGTGGCGCGCTCTCCCCCGACGTGCCTAGCTCGCCCACGAGATCGTCCGTAGCTGTCGTCGCGAGGTGATGCCAACCTTGACGAAGACTTTCCTGAGGTGCCACTCGACGGTGTGCATGCTGATGAAGAGCTGCGCACCGATCTCTTGATTGGTCAGCCCGTCGCCCGCCAGCCGGGCGATCTGCGTCTCCTGGGCCGTCAGCTCATCGCCCGAGCCGACCGGCTGTTTGGCGACCTTTCGCCAGTGGCGACCAACTCGCGGCGAGTCCGCTCGGCGAATGCCTGCGCACCCATCGAGGGTCACCCGCTCGTTGCTGCCGGTCCCGGAGGCCACGGAACAGTGGCAGGACGCCAATGCACGCGGGATTGTCGACGGCACCGCCGCCCTCGCGCAACGCACCGCCGAGGACGCCGGCGCTGTGGCGGATATTGCCGGCACCGAGATCTACCGCTCCGAACCCATCCCACGCTGATCGAGCTGTCCGAACGCGCGCAGGCGATCGTGGTGGGCAGCCGCGGACACGGCGCCTTGCGCGGTCTGCTACTCGGCTCGGTCAGCACCGCGATGGTGTACGGCGCGCAATGCCCGGTCGCGGTGATCCCTGACCGCGAAATCCCGCCGCCGACGCGCCCATCGTCGTCGGCATCGACGGCTCGCCGAGCTCCGAGCTCGCGACGCGTATCGCATTCAAGGAGGCTGCTAACAGGGGCGTCGAACTGGTCGCCGTGCACGCGTGGAGCGACGTCGACCTGTGGGAGGTCCCCGAGGTGGACTGGGACGCCGTCGCACAGGGCAAGGTGAAGTTGCTGGACAAGCGCTTGTCGGCCTGGTCCGAGCGCTACCCGGAGGTGTCCATCCGCCGGGTAGTCGTGCGCGACCAGCCGACCGTCCACCTGGCCGAGCAGGCCGAGAATGCCCAGCTGCTGGTGGTCGGCAACCGCGGTCGCGGCGGCTTCGCCGGCCTGATGCTGGGGTCGGTCAGCTTAATGCTGGCGCATTACGTGCAGGTCCCGATGATCATCGCCCGCCAGGGCTGATTGCATACCGTCGACGGCTCAAAAGTCGGCATGCTTCCCACGGCCAGGCTTTTGAGGTCTTCCGTCGATCCACTTCGCGAGCGGGTAGAGCAACCCGTTAGCGCCGACGATTACCACCGCGCCCACGACCGCTTCGCGCCACATCCACACGCCGCATAGCGCACCCACCGCCGCCGTCGCCCACAGCGTCGCGGCAGTGTTGAGCCCAGACACCGTCATGCCTGACTTGAGGATCACCCCAGCGCCCAAAAAGCCTATGCCCGTGACAATTGAAGCGGCCACCTTGTTGCGATCGGTCGAATTTGGGAAGTCGTATGCACCCATAATCGTGAACAACGCCGAGCCCATGCTGACGAGCGCCATGGTCTGCAGCCCGGCCATCCGCGATCGCCACTGGCGTTCCAGGCCGATTGCGATGCCGAGCAGCGTGGCCAGTCCCACGCGGAACAGCAGATCCAACCCAGGATGGGCCGCATTCATGCCAATCATTTTCACACTGGTACCCGGGCGGGATGTGCCCTTTCCCTTTCTTCAGATGCAGCGATAACCCAGACGGCAGCAAACATGGGCGGCCTAGATCGAGCGAGAATGCAGTACCGCGCTACTGCACCAGCGGCAACTCACGCGAGCGACGATCAATCGGTCACAACCCCAAATGGGAGAGGGCTGATTCGATGTTCGTTGACGGGACATTGGCGGTCCAGGCGTGAAGCCGGTACTACAGCTCACGGGCGTCGGCAAGTCGTACCGCAGGGGCGACGAGCAGGTGCAGGTGCTCGTCGACTTCGACTTCACTTTGGACGCAGGCGAATTCGTGGTCGTGACCGGACCGTCGGGAGCCGGCAAATCGACCCTCCTGCATGTTGCCGGCGGGCTGGACGCGCCGGACAGCGGCACCGTAGCCGTCGCCGGCCAAGACGTGTGGTCGATGAAAACCGGCGCGCGCGCCGCGTTCCGGCGACGCACCCTCGGTTTCGTCTTCCAGTTCTTCAACTTGGTGCCCATGCTGACCGCGGTCGAGAACGTGTCATTGCCGCTGGTGCTCGACGGTATGCGTGCCCGATCAGCCGACGCCCGCGCCGAGGAGCTGTTGCAACGGGTCGGGCTCGGCGACCGGATGCGACACCGGCCCGCCGAGCTGTCGGGCGGACAAATGCAGAGGGTGGCGGTGGCGCGTGCGCTGGTGGCCCGGCCGTCCCTCGTCCTCGCCGACGAGCCGACGGGCAACCTGGACAGCCATTCGTCGACCGAGGTCTTGGACCTCCTGCGGTCGCTGTCAGACGAAGAGGGCACGGCCGTCGTCATGGTGACGCACGACCCGGCCGCGGCGCGTTACGGCTCGCGCGAGTTGCATCTTGTCGACGGGCGCCCGTGCGCCATCCCCAACACCCTGCCGGCCGTGCCCGCTGGCGAGCGCTGATGCACAGGTTGCGCGCCGGATGGATGTCTTTCCGGCGCATCCACCTCGCCGCGTTGATCGCCGACTGGCGCCGAACGCTGCTCAGCGCGATCGGCGTCGCACTCGGAGTGACGGTGGTCCTCGGGACGCTGGTACTCAAGTCCGAGCTCACCCGCCCGTTCGACTCGTTCGGCCCGTCACTGACCCAAGCCGCCGCCATCGGAGTCGTCGAGGTGACCCCGAATGTGAGCGGTCGGTTGCCGATCGCGACCGTCGACCGCCTACGCGCTGACGTGGCAGGAGCGGAGGCGGTGATCCCGATCGTCGCCACCTTGACGCCCGTGGACCTCTCCGGAGGCACGCACGGGTTCTTTCTGCTCGGCGGGTCGTGCCAGATCGAACTCCTGGTCGGCTCCTTCAACTGCGAGCAGCGCGCGCACGACGTCCAGCCGGCGGAGGGCCCAGGCGTGCCGATGCAGATTCCGGCGGTCATCGCCGCCCGGCACGGCCTAAAGCTGGGTGATGAGTTGCGCATTCCGGGCCTGCCGCCACGGTCGGCTCATCTGGGTTGGACGTTTCCGGAGTTCGACCGCGTCAAGGGCATCAACGACGGCTACGTGCTGTTAGCCCCCTCCGCGGACATCGCCGCGAGCCTGCTCTCCTCGCCCGGTTACGCCACGGCCGCGTTCGTCCTTCCGAGACAGGGCGTGAACATCGCTGCCGACGTCGACCGCGTAATCGCCGGTGTCGCAACCGCTGGCCCGCCCCGGCCGCAGCTGCCGGCCGTGATCGAGAGCGGCAAGCAGGGCACCGACCTGATCGTGCTGGCCGGCATCATCATCGGCGTCCTCATTGCGGTGAACACCATCCTGCTGGCCGTGGAAGATCGGCGAGCGGTGATGGGGACTATCGGCGCAATCGGCGCCAAACCGGTCGGATTGTTCGGCGGGATGCTCGCCGAAGGGGCCGTGGTGGGTGCACTCGGGGGCCTGTTGGGGGTGCCGAGCGGCTTCCTGCTCGGGACGTATCTGGTGAACCGCTTCGGGCAGTCCATGTTGGCCGGATCCGGCGGCACGATCGCTGCGCACTTCACGCCGAACTTGATCGCGATCGGAGCGGCCGCGGGGATGCTCTGCGGAATCCTTGCGATGATCGGGCCGGCCTCCAGGTTGATGCGCGACGGGCCATTGGAGTCGATGGCGAGCGTCGGCGGAGTGCGGCGCGCCAGGACGATCCCTCTCTGGCCGCTGGTCGTCGGGGCGGGCTTGCTGGCAGGCTCCGTCGTCGTATTGAAGATATTCGCGCGGGGGTCGCTGCCGTTCAGCGCAGGTATGAACGGCATGACCGTGGGGTTGTTCGGGGTGGTGTTGGTGTCGGCGTGGATCGCCCCGCGCGCCGCCGGGCCGTTGATCGAATTGCTGACGATCGCGCGTCCCGCCGTCGGGCGTCTGCTCCGTGCCGATTTTCGGCGCTACACAATGCTTTTCGCATTCTCTGCCGCGCTACTCGCCGAGGGCACCAGCTTCGCCATCGGCTCACACAGCACGCAACTGCTCGGCGCCGAACAGATTGCCGCGCAAAAGGCTGACCGACTGCCGGCCGCCTTATTGATTGCCGCCCAATCGGTGCTCGATCAGCGCGACGGGCGGCTTTCCGACTCCACGTTCGGGTTGGTGACCGGCGCCGCCGACGGCCGCAGCGTGTCTTCGCGCTGGCGGTCGACGATCTCGTCGGGAACTTTGTCGCGCCTGGTCGTCGGCGTCACACCGGGTGATTGGTACAGCCAGGCGATGTATGAGCCGACCGCTGTCCGCGACAGTTTCTGGAAGGGTTTGCGCGAAGGGGAGATTGGCCTGAGCGAGATTGCCGCCAGCCGGCTCCGCGTTGCCGCGGGCGACACCGTCGAACTGCCTACCGTCGACGGGCCGAAGCGGTACCGGGTGGCCGGAATCTTTCACCCACGGATGGTCAGCGACGCCGCGGTGGGCGACATCGTCGTGGTCTCCGAAAGCTTGGCGCGTTCTGCTTGGGCAGCCACACGCGACCAGGTCGCGGTGGCCTATCCGTCCGCCGCCGACGCGACCACCCACCGCAAAGACTTCCTCAATCTCGACGCCGGATTGTGGGTGTACGACAACGAGCAATGGCGCTCGGTGGCAACCAACGGGATCTCCCGCTTCTTGGAGCCTTTGACGGTCGCCGGATACGTGGTGATGATCGCCGCAGGCGTGAGCCTGCTGAACGTGTTTGTCCTGGGACTTGTGCAACGCAAGCGTGAGCGAGCCGCGTTGCGGGCGATCGGGATGACCTCCGGGCAGGAACAGGCCGTGATCATCGCCAACGCCGGCCTGCTCGGCTTGTTGGTCGCCGGCCTCGCTGTGCTTGGGGGTGTGGGCCTCACGTATCTGTGGTCGCTGGGTTCACCGGTGTACTACGGCATCAAGATCGAATGGGGTGTGCTGCCGTTAGCGCTGCGAACCGGGGTGACAGCCGTGTTCGTACTCATCCTCGCTGCCGCGGTGTATCCCGTGATCCATGCGCGGCGGCTGGAGACGGTCGACGTGCTGCGAACCACCAGCTAGCTGTGCACCTCGCAGTGCAGTCGTGGAATGTCGTCGCGTGCCCACCGAAACCGCTGCAGGTGTTCCCGAATCGCGGGGCTTGATGTGGCCTCGAATTCCTTGGGCGGCAATGCCATCTGAAAGACCAGCCCGCGGCCCTCTGCCCCTTCGATCAGGGCACCCCCTCCCGCAACGGGCAATTTCAGCACCGTCGTGCAGTAGGACGGGAAGGCGTCTTCGAATCGGATGCGGTAAACGCCGAAGCCGCTCCAATTCGTGATAACCGGGTTCCACCGGGCCGGATTGAAGGCAGAGATTACGCAACGAGCGGCCCGCCATGCGCCGGTCGCGTCCAGGAACTGTTGGTTGACGCGCATGTCGCAGTGTTCGTCGGCAAAGTGGTCCACCTGGTTGCGGATGCGTTCGGCAATTGAGCTGGCAGCCTCTCCGCGTCGCAGGTCGAGGTTCAGCGTCGTGATGATATTGCCGACAAGCATCGGATCGAGGCCACAACGATTCCGCGCATTCACGGCAATCGCGAGGGTGCGACGATCCACCGCGGGATCCGCCTTCATCAGCGCTTCGGAAACATGTCCGCACACAACGTCGTTCGCGGACAAGCGCATCCGGTTTCCGTAGGCGTTGCGCATGCGGGCGATTTCGTCTTCGCCGAAATAGAGACTCAGAGTCCGCTGCTTTCGCGCATCCTTCGCCAAGTACAGCGCGCTACGCGCGAATTCTGCGAGCCCGAGGCAACGCACCCCGGGCTCCCGAGCGCCATCGGCGGGGAGATGCTCGTCGAGGTAGGCGGCGCGGTCTTCGACGATCAATGGCTCAGCAAGTGGCTGGCCGGCAGCGGCAGCCGCCCACGCGTTCATGAAGTGCATCGCCGTCTGCATGTCGCCGACGGAGTGGTGCCATGAAAAAGCGATCGCGGTCGCGTCATCCGCGAGCTGCGTGACACGTACCTTGCACAGCGGGCCCAACCCCAATCGAGCCGTGGCACCGTTCACCGGATCGACGAGCCAGAGTCCGCTGTCCTGCGACACCGAACGCATCGCCTCGTGCAGCGTGCGGCCGGACGACACGGACGTGAAGGGCACACCCTGCCCCTCACATCGGATCGCCATCCTGCCGTCGACGACGGTCATTCGCCCCGCGAAGATCGGAAGACTCGTGAGCGCGTGCGCAAATGCACGAGTAAGCACCTTCGTGTCGAGTTGCCGCTCAAAGAAGAAGACAATGTGGACCGCCAAGTTGGCGACGATGGCGTCGCCGACATTGCAGCGAATTTCGAGCCGCTCCGCGTGCAATGGTCTGATCAGCTGG
>Ga0335083_10009093_pt1 | contig 12074 bp, 9 predicted proteins | sample Lox_Sample_42_FD_206716 | JGI IMG/M metagenome (GOLD analysis project Ga0335083, IMG submission 206716) | Soil microbial communities from Loxahatchee National Wildlife Refuge, Florida, United States - Lox_Sample_4.2 | ecosystem: Environmental > Terrestrial > Soil > Wetlands | place: USA: Florida... | reverse complement strand
TGGCGCCAATGAGCAGCGCGGGAATGCGACGTATCGCCAGCCGGTTCGAACCCAGCGCATCGATCTCGAAGCCGGCCTGCTCCCACTCCGACCGGCCCTCCAGTACGGCATCCAGCTCGTGCCCCTTCAGCTCGATGACCAGCGGTTCCAGCAACTGCTGTGAGGCGGGCGCGGCGCCGGCGCCCGCGGCCTTGAACTTCTCGTAGAGCACCCGCTCGTGAGCCGCGTGCATGTCCACCAGCACCAGGCCATCGCGCGTCTGCGCCAGGATGTAGATGCCGTGCAACTGCGCGAGCGCCACTCCCAATGGAGGTTCCGCGGCCACTGCCACTGAAGGCTCCGAGGCAACCGCGGGTTCAGCGGAGCCCCAGGCCAGGGAGTCCGGCGCCAGGGAGCCCGGCTCGCGCCCCGGCGTCACCGCGAATGAAGTGGCGGATGAGGCGGCCAGGGATTCCGCCACCGCCCAGGGCGAGCGGCTGTGAGCGAAGGGCAGTGCTTGCGGGTCGGCATGCCCGAAAGCGGCCACGGCGGCCGGCGCTGCCGACTGGCTGGGCCTAGTTTGCGCCAGGGCGCGCTCCACCGCCCTGAAGACGAACTCGTGGATCTGGCGGCTGTCCCGGAACCTCACTTCCAGCTTGGAGGGGTGGGCGTTCACATCCACCAGCTGCGGATCGAGATTCAGGTACAGGACATAGGCGGCGTGGCGCCCGTGATAAAGGACATCCCGGTAACCCAGCCGCACGGCGTTCATCAGCAGCCGGTCGCGCACGCTGCGCCCATTGACGAACCAGAACTGCTGATCGGGCTGCGCGCGCGAAGCCGTCGGCAGGCCGATCCAGCCACTGATCTGCACGGGGCCTGCCTGGTGGTGGATCGTCACGGCGCGCGACAGGAAATCCTTGCCCAGGATGGCCGCGAGCCGGCTCTCTTCGTCCGCGGCGCCGGTGGCGGCGCGCGTGTCCAGCAGCACGCGCTCGCCGTTACGCAGCCGGAAACCAACATCAAAACGCGACAGCGCAAGGCGCTCCACCAGTCGCGCAACATGCCCGGTCTCGGTCGCATCGCTGCGCACGAACTTGCGGCGCGCCGGCACATTGAAGAACAGGTCGCGGATCTCCAGGGTCGTGCCCGGCGGATGCGCAGCCGGACGGACGCCGCTCACCGAGCCACCATCCACGACGATTTCGGCGCCCTGCTCCGCATCCCGCGAACGCGAGGCGATGCGCATGCGCGCCACGGAACCTATCGACGGTAGCGCCTCGCCACGGAAGCCGAGGGTCGCCACGGCCTCCAGATCCTCGAGCGAGGCGATCTTGCTGGTGGCATGCCGCGAGATGGCGAGGGGCAACTCTTCCGCGCTCATGCCAAGGCCGTCATCGCGCACCCGGATCAATCCGACACCGCCTCGCTCGATGTCGATCTCGATGCGTGCCGCGCCCGCGTCAAGGCTGTTCTCGGCCAGCTCCTTCACGACGGAGGCGGGGCGTTCTATCACCTCGCCGGCGGCGATCTGGTCGACGAGCTCATTGGGGAGGATGCGGATCACGTGCCGGATGCATGACGGAGCCTGCTGCTTCCGGGCACGAGTTTAGCGTCGATCAGGGGGTGGCGGGTGCCGCCATGACGCTGGCCACGGTACTGCGGCGAACCTGGGCGAAGCGCGTGCCGGCCGGGGGATTCTGCTCGAAATAGCTGCGCACGCCGCTGAAGATCGCATCGGCCAACAATGCCTGCTGGCGTGGATTGCGCAGCCGCAGCTCCTCGCCCGGGTTGGAGATGTAGGCGGTCTCCACCAGCATCGAGGGGATGTCCGGGGACTTCAGCACGACGAAGCCAGCCTGTTGCACTTCGCTCTTGCGCACCTGGCCCACGTGATCCAGAGCGCCCAGCACGCGCTGCGCGGCCGTCATGCTGGCGCTGATGTTCGCCGACTGGGACAGATCGAGAAGCACCGACGCCAGCGTGTTGTCCTTGTCATCCAGTGACACACCGCCCATGAGATCGGCGGCGTTCTCACGCTCGGCCAGCCAGCGGGCAGCCTCGTTCGAGGCGCCCCTTTCGGACAGGACGTAGACGGATGCGCCGGTGACGTCCCGGTTGGCGATGCTGTCGGCGTGCACGGAAACGAACATGTCGGCCTTGGCAAGCCGGGCGCGGCGGATCCGGTCGCGCAACACGATGAATTCATCGCGATTGCGTGTGAGCACGGCGCGCATGCCGGGCTCGCCGTTGATGCGATCGGCCAGGGTGCGGGCTATCGCGAGAACCACATCCTTCTCATGGGTACCGTTGCGTCCGGTGGCGCCGGGGTCGTCGCCTCCATGGCCGGCATCCACTGCGACGATCACATCCCGATCCGAGTCCTGAGGCGCGTGCGGCGCGCGCACTACGTGGGGTGTGGCATCTGAAGATGCGGTTGTCGCCGAGGCAGCCGCCGCGGCTGCCCGAGGATCACCGAACGTGATGACGAGTTGTCTGCGCCCACCGCCGGCTGCGGGAACCCAACTGCTGCGCGCCACGGCCCCAGCCCGCATGCGAATGACCAGGCGCAGCGTTCCGCCGGGCTGGTGACCCGTGCGGATGGAGGTAATGAGGCCGGAACCCGCGGGCACGCGGAAGCGGCCGGACACGCGCGTGTTCACGAGGTCCACGACCGTCCGCGACGGGTTGTCGAGCGTGAAGAGCTTCTGGCTCGTGACGCCCGCGATGTCCAGAGTGAGCTGTGCCGCCGAGGCAGTCGCCGACAGCTGCGCGCCCCGCAATTCGGCGGGCGCACCCCAGCAGATGGAAGCGCAGCTCAGCAGCAGTGACACCGCTGCTGATTGAAATACCTTGTCTATCATCGAGTTCCGCGTCGAACCTGCGCGGTAATCTACGACCGGACGGCGCGCATTTCAACCCGAAAGGGGGTTGAGGGCCGCAAGCCACTGCATGCCGACGGCGGAATGAGCGGTCGCCGAGATCTCGTGGTGCGCGAAGCCCGCATGCAGGGTCATGGACAGGTCCGCCGGCGGAAGGTGCCCCAACCCGCGCTCAGGCCACTCCACCAGCCACACGAACCCGGGTCGGGCCCATTCGCGCAACCCGATGTTCTCCAGCTCCGCCGGGTCGCGGAGCCGGTACAGATCGGCGTGCAGCACGGAGCCGCCGGGCGTCTCGTAGAGTTCGAGCAGCGTGTAGGTCGGGCTCTTGACCGAACCGGTTACACCGCAGGCGCGCACAAATCCCCGCACGAGTGTGGTCTTCCCGGCACCCAGATCACCTTCGAGGTACACGACGAGAAGGCAGTCGCGCCTGGGCAGCGAGCGGGCCAGCTGCGCGCCCACCTGTTCCGTCTCCTCGGCGCTGTTGGCCCGCCAGCGCATCTACAGGTTGACGCAGTGATGCAGCTCTCGGGAGACATCGCTTGCCAGCAACCCGCGTTCTCCTACACGAGCCGCGGCATCGCCGGCCATCGCGTGAACCAGTACGCCCACCCGCGCAGCCAGCGCCGTATCCCGGCATTGGGCAAGAATTCCGGCAATCGCGCCGGTCAGCACATCGCCCGTCCCCGCGGTGGCCATCCCCGGATTGCCTCGCTCGCACAGCCCCGGTGGACGATCGGCCGTACCCACGAGCGTACCGGCGCCCTTGAGCACGATGGTTCCGCCATAGCGCCCGATCAGTCGGCTCAGGGCGCTCAGTCTGTCCTTCTGGATCTCATCGGTACGCAGTCCCAGCAGGCGGCCGGCCTCGCCCGGATGCGGTGTCAGGATCCAGTCGTTGCGCGGCCGCGTGCCGGTCTCGGCCAGCAGATTCAGCGCATCGGCGTCGACCACCAGCGGCTTGCCGGAATCCAACACTGCCGCGAGCGCAGCGCGTGCCCAGGGTGAGCGCCCCAGTCCTGGGCCGATGGCGATGACATTGGCGCGATCCATCGCTTCGTGCAGATCGGTCGGCTCCGCCAGTGGCAGACAGATCAGCTCCGGCCGCCCGGCCGAGATGGCCGCTACGTTCTCACGCGCGGCGGCAACGCTGACCAGTCCGGCTCCAACCCGCAGGCACGCCTCGCCCGCGAGACGTACGGCTCCGGGCATGCCCGTGCCGCTGCCGACGATCAGCACCCGCCCGAAGTCTCCTTTGTTCGACGAACGGCGCCTGCGCGGCAGTGCGCGCAGGATTTCCGCTTCGGTGATGCGTTCGAGTCGCGGCTCAAAACCCGCGTCCCGGGGAGGAACGATTTCCAGGTCGTCGAAGAACACCGTGCCGGCGAATTCAGGACCGTCGCCGATGAACAACCCGGTCTTCAAACCCACGAACGTCACGGTGCAATCGGCGCGTACGGTGCCACCCTGCGGCATGCCGGTGTCACTGTCGAGTCCGGAGGGCACATCGAGCGAGAAGATCGGCCTCCCCGCGGCGTTGATCAGCTCGATGACCTGCTCCAGCTCCGGTCGCACGCCGCCCTTGAGGCCGGTACCCAGAAGGGCATCGACGACCACATCACCTTCGCTCAACAGAACGCCGGCGAACGGGCGCACGTCGCCGTCGCTCGCCATGAAGTCCTCGAACGCCTGTCGGGCATCGCCACGCAATGACTCCGGGGCAACGGCGGCCAGCGCGCAGACCGTAAGTCCAGCCGCCTGGGCAAATCGCGCCAGCACGTATCCGTCGCCGGCATTGTTGCCGCCACCGCAGACGATGGCGATCCGGTGGGCCATCGGCCAGCGCGTACGCAAGTAGCGCAGCGCCGCCTCGCCGGCCCGCTTCATCAGCGTGTAACCGGGAATGCCCTGCTCTTCGATGGCGTGAACATCGAGGGCGCGCACCTGCGCGGTGGAATACAGCAGCGTCGGCAGGGCCATGCGCTGATTATACTGACAGCGGTGCGAACCTCATGACTGAACCGGACAAACTTGACCTTCACGCGGCCAAGGCGTCCCTGATCGCCTCGGCCCGGGCGCTGGGTTTCAGCCACTTGGGTGTGGCCAGTGTCGAGATACCTGAAGACGAGCGGCACCTGCTGCACTGGCTCGATGCGGGTTTCCACGGCGAGATGGGTTACATGGAGCGCCACGGTGTGCGGCGCAGCCGCCCGCAGGAGTTCGTGGCCGGCACGGTGCGGGTCGTGAGTGCCCGGATGGACTACTGGCCCGGCGGGGCCGCCGATGCCCAGAGCGTGCTGGAGGATCCCCGGCTCGGGTACGTCTCCCGGTATGCGCTCGGACGCGACTATCACAAGATCATGCGGCGCGCCCTTGCGCATCTGGCCGAGGATCTGGGCGCTCACATCGGGCGGTTTGGCTACCGCGTGTGTGTCGACACCGCTCCGGTACTGGAGAAGGCGCTCGCCCGCAATGCGGGTCTGGGCTGGATCGGCAAGCACACCAACCTGATCGCCCGCGATGCGGGCTCGTGGTTCTTCCTGGGCGAGATTCTGACGGACCTGCCGCTGCCGCTGGATGAACCGGCGAGCGCGCACTGCGGAACCTGCCAGGCGTGCATACCCGCCTGCCCTACCGGCGCCATCGTCGCGCCCTACCGGCTGGATGCCCGGCGCTGCATTTCCTACCTGACGATCGAGCACCGCACTGCGATACCGGTCGAATTGCGCAGCGCGGTCGGCAACCGCATCTATGGGTGCGATGACTGCCAGCTCGTGTGCCCGTGGAACAAGTTCGCGCGGGAAGCCGCGCACCCGGACTTCAAGGTGCGCCACCGCCTTGACGCGCCGCGCCTGAGTGAACTGTTTGCCTGGCGGGAAGCGGACTTCGAGGAGCGCATGCGCGGCTCGGCGATCTACCGCATCGGCTACGAGCGCTGGTCGCGCAACATCGCCGTGGCGCTCGGTAATGCGCCTGCCTCGGATGAAGTGATCGGCGCCTTGCGCAGCCGGCTCAACGATCCGTCGCCGCTGGTGCGGGAGCATGTCGAGTGGGCGCTGGCCCGGCACCAGCAGTCTGGTGCTGACGCGTGACCTGGACATTGTCGATCAAGCGAGCCTTGCCCATGCGCACCGCGGTCAACACCACGAAGTGCCCCGAGTCGGGTTTGGGCGCGGCCAGATCGCGCGCCTGGCGGATCGCGAAATACTCTGGCCGGAACCCCGCCGCCTGCAGCGCCTGCACGCCCGAATGTTCCATGCTGGCGAAATCGCTGTCGCCCGCCTGGAGGCGTTTGGCAACCGCGTTCAGCGTCGCGTAGATCCGCGGCGCGCGACTGCGCTCTTCGGCCGAGAGGTACTGGTTGCGGGAGCTCATGGCCAGACCGTCAGCATCCCTGACCGTCGGCGCGCCCACGATCTCCACGGGAATGCACAGGTCGGCCACCATCCGGCGGATGATGGTGAGCTGCTGGAAATCCTTCTCGCCGAACACCGCCACGTCCGGTTCGACGATGTGGAAGAGCTTGGCGACGATGGTCGCGACACCCTCGAAGTGACCGGGACGGAACTCGCCGCACAGGATGCGCGACAGCACCGGAACCTCCACCCGCGTCGCCTGTTCGGAGCCGTTGGGAAAGACTTCGCTGACATCGGGCATGAACATGAGATCGCAGCCCGCCCGGGCCAGCATGACCTCGTCCGCCGTCGGCGTGCGCGGGTAGTGCGCGAAGTCCTCGTTGGGCCCAAACTGCATCGGATTGACGAAAATGCTCGAGACGAACCGCTCGCCGTGACGCCGCGCTGCTTCTATCAGGCTCACATGTCCCGCGTGAAGGTTACCCATCGTCGGGACGAAGGCGACGCGCAAGCCTGCGCGGCGCCAGGCGCGCACCCGTTCGCGAACGGCGGCTATGGTCGTGACGGTTTCCAAGCGGAGGGCGGCGGCTAGAAACAGTGCTCGGGAGCGGGATACTCGCCCGAACGGACCGCCTGCACGTAATTCGCCAGCGCCTGCTGGTTCGAACCCGCGCCATCCATGAAGTTGCGCACGAAGCGCGGCTTGCGACCGGTGGTGATGTCCAGGATGTCGTACAGGACCAGGATCTGACCGTCCGTGTCGGGACCGGCACCGATGCCGATGACCGGCACCCGCAGCGCCCTGCTGATCTGCCCACCCAACGCCGCCGGAATGCATTCGAGCAGCACGATGTCGGCGCCGGCCGATTCCAGCCGGCGCGCGTTGTCGATCATCAGTCCGGCGGCATCACCCTCGCGACCCTGCACACGGAAGCCGCCCGTCTTGTGCACCGACTGGGGCTTCAGACCCAGGTGGGCGCACACGGCGATGTCATGTCCGGCGAGGAACTCGACGATCTCGATCTGCGAACTGCCGCTCTCGAGCTTCACCATCTTGGCGCCGCCCTCCTGCATGAGACGCACGGAATTGACCAGCGCCTCATCCTTCGAGGGATAGCTCATGAAGGGCAGATCGGCGATCAGGAACGGCCGGTGGGTGCCACGCGCCACGGTGCGGCAGTGGTACACGATGTCGTTCATCGTGACCGGCACGGTCGTGTCATGACCCTGGATGACCATGCCGAGCGAGTCGCCGACCAGTACGACATCCACTTCGGCCGCATCCAGCAACACGGCGAAGCTCGCGTCATAACAGGTGAGGCTGGCGATCTTGCGCCCGTCAGCCTTCATCTGGTGAAGCGTGCTCAGGGTCACCGGGGGCCGGTCGGAGCCGCGCAATTGCAGGTGGGTGTACATGGCGCCTTCAGGGTAACCGCGTGCTCACTCTATATACTCCGGCTGCGCAGCGGATTGTAGTAGAGGCGTCCCTTTTTCATCTTGCGGATCGCCTTCAGCAGCTCGTCGTAATCGGCCTGGTTGTTGATCGGGTCGATGGTCGCGGCATTCACGATCAGCAGCGGCGCGGCTTCGAACTCATGGAAGAAACGCGCGTAGGCCTCGTTCAGGCGTTCCAGGTACTGGCGCTCGATGTGCTGTTCGTAGTCGATGCCGCGCTTGCCGATGCGCTCCAGCAGCACATCCACCGGCGCCTGCAGATACACCACCAGGTCGGGCTTGGGCGGCTGGATGTCGAGCTTGGCGTACACCTGCTCGTACAGGCCGAACTCGGCCTCATCCAGCGTCACGCGCGCGAACAGCCGGTCCTTTTCCAACAGGTAGTCGGCGACCCGCACCGGCGCGAACAGGTCCTGCTGCTTGAGCGCCGCGAGCTGTTGGGCGCGCTGGAACAGGAAGTACAGCTGCGCGGGCAGCGCACCGGCGCGTGGGTTGCGGTAGAAGCGCTCGAGGAACGGATTCTGCGTGGCCTGCTCCAGCACTGTCTCGGCCGAGAGGCTCCCGGCCAGGCGGCGCGCAAGACTGGTCTTGCCCACTCCGATGGGGCCTTCGACCACGACGAATCGATGCGCGGGTTCGCTGGCGGTACTCGTCATAAAGCTTGCAGTCCCGTGGGCGCGACACGGTCCCGCAGCCCGGCCGCACGGCCGAGCCCGGGCACGTCGAGGTCCGGGGCGATATCCGCCAGAGGATACAGAACGAAATTGCGCTCCACTACACCGGGATGCGGCACGGTCAGGTCCGGCTCGCGCAACACCTGGCGCCCGAACACCAGCAGGTCGAGATCGAGCACGCGCGGCCCCCACTTTTCGTGCTGCTCCGGCCGTCCGGCCTGTCGCTCGATCGCCCTGAGGTGGGTCAGCAATTCACGGGGCGTGAGCTGCGTCAGGAGGGCGGCCACTGCGTTCACGAAATCCGCTTGCGCCACGGGGCCCATTGGTATCGATGCATACAATGGCGACACCAGGATGCACCGCGTGGCGGGAATTGCCGCCAGCTGGTCGAAGGCTCGCAGCAATTGCGCCCGTGGATCGTCCAGATTGCTGCCCACTCCGATGTAAGCGGGCTGCCAGAGGTCCATGCCTCGGGTCCGTCAGGCGGGATTCGCCGGCCCGCGCCGCCGCCGCCGGCGGCGCCCGCCTCGCCGCGGCGCGCCCTCCGACCGCTGCGCCTGACCGGTCAGCGCATCCGCCATGCGACCGCGTTCTTCGGCGGACACTTCCTGAATGCGCGTCCACCACTGCGCGATCTCCTGCGAGGCGAGCCCGAACTGGGCCCGCAGCAGCAACAGATCGTAGGCCGCCCGGAAGCGCGGATGCTCGATCACGCGCAGGGCACGCCTGCCGCGCGGATGTTCCAGCCGCGGCTGCAGACCGAACATCTCACGCATCCCCAGCGAGAAGCGCTTCGGCAGCGAGATGCGCTGCTGCACCTCGCGGATGGCGCGGTCGCATGCGTCGAGGATCGTTGACAACTCGTGCCACCGTTCCGGCGGCGAGGCTTCGATGAAGCCCGCAATCGGTCCGTACAGCAGCAGCGCGAACAGGAAGGTCGGGGTCACCGGGCGGTCGGCCAACACGCGCTCATCCGTGTTGACCAGGCCCTGTATCAGCAGCTTCTCGACCAGGCTGTCAGGATGGCGCCTGAACCAGGACTCCACCGCGGGCAACAGCGCGGCGAGCAATCCCCGCCGGCGCAGAACCTCGAAGCTGCGCGCGCCGTGTCCCGTCAGGAACAGCTTGAGGGTCTCGTCAAAGAGCCTGGCGGGAGGCACGCCGCCCAGCAGCTCGCGCAGCGGTTCGATGGGCGCGGCAGTGGCCGGATCCACCGAGAATCCCAACTTGGCCTCGAAGCGCGCGACGCGCAGCATCCGCACCGGATCCTCGCGGTAGCGCGTCTCCGGATCGCCGATCAACTTCAGCTGGCGTGCGGCGACATCTTCGTAGCCGCCGACATAGTCCCAGATCGAGAAATCCGAGATGTTGTAGTACAGCGCGTTGGCGGTCAGGTCGCGGCGCCAGACATCGGCATCGATCGTGCCGTAAACATTGTCGCGGAGGATGCGACCGCTCGAATCGAACGCGCGCTCGGTATCGTCGTCATCACCGTCGCGGTTGCCGTTCCCATTGCGGGTGCCATTTCGGTTGCCGTTGCGATTGTCGTCACTGAAGTCCGAAGCGGACCGCAGCGGATCCTGTCTAGCGGGAGCGGCTGCCTCTACGTTGACGGGCGCGGCACGCGAAGCGCTTGCGGCGCCAGGTCCCGGTTCGCCGAACGAATCGTCATCGTTTGAGTCGCCATCGCCGTCTTCGTCCTCGAGGTCACCGGCGTCGTCGTCCGCATCATCGTCATCGAGGTCGTCGTCCTCCTCGAGGGCCGCTACCGCGGCGCGCTCAGCAACGGCGTCCAGTTCCTGATCCTCGGCATCCGCCTCACTGCCCTCCGTGGTGGGCTCTTCACCCGGTGCGGGCGCAGTCGCCGCCCTGAACGTGGCGACTTCGATGATCTCGCGACCGAAGAACACATGCGCCAGGCGGAACCGCCTGCCGACGAGCCGGCAGTTGCGGAACAGCTTGCGGACCTGCTCGGGCAACGCGTCGGTGGCGACGTCGAAGTCCTTCGGCTCGATCCCGATGAGCAGGTCGCGGACACAACCGCCGACGAGGAAGGCCATGAACCCCGCATCGCGGAGCCGGTACAGCACTCGCAACGCATTGGGAGAGATATGCGATCGCGAAATGATGTGATCGGATCGCGGGATGATTCGGGGGGCGCTGGTAGGCGTCACCACGGACGCGGAGGGGACGTTCAATTCGGGGGCTTTCGCTTGAGCAATCGACTGAGTCCCCTATAATACCGCGCTCCTGCCAAAGGCCAGCGCCTTCGCGCGCTCCCATCGTCTAGAGGCCCAGGACATAGCCCTCTCAAGGCTAGTACACCGGTTCGAATCCGGTTGGGAGCGCCATTTAAATCAAAGACTTAGCGGATCAGCGGAATGGGTCAGCGCCGCTGCGAGCCGCGTCGATCCCCTGAGCCTTCCTGAGCGTATCCGGCAGGCAGACTGCGCCGATCAGCGCCGACAATCCCGCGACCACGACGGCGTACCAGAGTCCGGCGTACAGGTCGCCGGTGACCACGACGATGGCAAACGCGACCGTCGGCAGGAATCCGCCGAGCCAACCCACCGCCATGTGATAGGGGACCGAGACCGATGTGTAGCGGATGCGCGCGGGGAACAGTTCGACCAGCCAGGCGGCGAGTGGTCCATAGGCCAGCGCCACGTAGATCACCATGACACTGAGGATCAGCAGCAACATCGGATAGTTGGCCTGTTTCGGATCCGCCCTGGGCGGATAGCCCGCCGCCTGCAGGGCATCGCCCAACTGCTTCGCGAAGCGCTCCGCCGCACTCTTGAACTGCGCCGAGGACAGGGCGCTGCCATCGAAAGCATGCAGGATCGTGCCGGCTGAGCCCGGCGCACCGATCTGCACGAGCGTCTCCGCGCCGGGTGAAGCGGCCTGTGTTCTGTACGGGACACCAGCCTTGGTCAGGGCAGATTTCGCGATATCGCATGGAGTGACGAATTTCTTCTTGCCGACCGGGTCAAACTGGAAGCTGCAGTCGCGCGGGTCGGTGACCACGGTAATCGGCGCGTGTTGTGCCGCGGCCTCCAGTGCGGGGTTGGCATAGTGGGTAATGGCGCGGTAGAGCGGAAAGTAGGTGATCGCAGCGAGCAGGCAGCCCACCACGACCACGGGTTTCCTGCCGATGCGGTCTGCGAGCCAGCCGGACAGCACGTAGAACGGTGCGCCAATGAGTATCGCCGCCGCGACCAGGAGATTCGCGTGCTGCGGGTCCACCTTCAACATCTGCGTCAGGAAGAACAGCGCATAGAATTGACTGCAATAGAACACCACCGTCATGCCGGCGCAGCCACCGAACAGCGCCTTGATCATCAGACGCACATTGCCGCGGGTTCCCAGACACTCTGCAATGGGAGCACTGGATCGGGTGCCTGTGGCGACCATCCGCTCGAATACCGGTGATTCCGCCAACTGGACGCGCACGTAGACGGAGATGGCGAGCAGCAGAACCGAGAGGAGAAAGGGAATTCGCCAGCCCCAGGTCTCGAAGGCGGGACCCAGCCAGCCTCTGCACAGAAGAATGACGAGCAGGCTCGAGAGCAGGCCAAGGGATGACGTGGACTGTATCCAGCTCGTGTATTCACCGCGCCTTGCAGCGGGAGCGTGTTCGGCAACGTAAACGGCCGCGCCGCCGTACTCGCCACCGATGGCCAGCCCCTGCAGCAGCCTCAGGCATACGAGGGCGATGGGAGCTG
>Ga0335083_10009091_pt1 | contig 12075 bp, 8 predicted proteins | sample Lox_Sample_42_FD_206716 | JGI IMG/M metagenome (GOLD analysis project Ga0335083, IMG submission 206716) | Soil microbial communities from Loxahatchee National Wildlife Refuge, Florida, United States - Lox_Sample_4.2 | ecosystem: Environmental > Terrestrial > Soil > Wetlands | place: USA: Florida... | reverse complement strand
GCTTCAGGCGAGGATAAACGCCCGGAGCGACAGCACACGCGTGAACCGATGCCCGAAGCTGCGAACCGAGCGCAAAGTCCACTCTCGCTAACCATAAATGGTCAATTACCTCTGGGAGACATGCGTTGGACACCTCGAACTCAGAAGCTGCGCCTTTGGACACCCTGATGGGATCGCCTGCGGATCAGGGGAGTGAACAAGGCCTCAGAGTCGCCGTGCTTCTTAGCATGGCGGGTGGATTCCTCGATGCGTTTACCTGGGTGGGTCATGGAGGCGTCTTTGCCAACGCGCAGACTGGTAACGTTGTTCTCTTGGGACTTTCCCTCGCTGCGGGCCATTGGCAAAGGGCGATTCGCCACTTGTTACCTATCGTCGCATTTTTTGGTGGCGTCTTCGTCGCTCACCGCATCAGGTCGCGCGCTTCGAGGACTGATCTCAAAACTGCGGCCATATGGACGCTTGGATTCGAGATCGCCCTTCTCATCGTTGTTGCTTTCTTGCCGCCAACATTTCCAAGCGACCCTGTCATCATCGGCATCGCCTTCGTCGCCGCTTTGCAGACTGCGAGTTTCAACAAAGTTGAAGGCCTTCCATACAGCTCGGTCATGACGACTGGCAATCTGCGTCGGAGCGCCGAGTCCCTGTTTGATGGGTTGCTCGGATCGCGTAATCTATTCGCGCTGCGTCAATCGCGAATCTTCGGAACTATCTGTGCAACGTTTTGCCTCGGGGCACTTATCGGTGGATTCCTCACCTCACGCCTTGGCAACCGAGCACTCGTCTTCGTGGTTATCACCCTTCTTGTTGTGTATACGATGTGTCGGCCAAGGCGACTACAAGGAGGAAGCGAAGAGGCGTAGGGTATATCGACCCCTTGCGGCATTCCATTCGGATAGGTCTGCGCGCCACCCCAATGAATGGTTAGCTAGACTTTTCTGACAGGCCTGGTCGACGCCCCTCCTTGGGCAACAATTCATTAGAGAGTCATGAAGCCCCACAGATTCGGTGATATCGCCGCGTTCGTCGCAGTAGTGAAAGCAGGCAGCCTCACCGCAGCCGCGACCTCACTCGGACTTACGCGCTCTGCAGTCGGCAAGAGCATCATGCGCCTAGAGACTCAACTGGGCGTGCGCCTGCTTAACCGCACCACACGTAGGCTTAGCCTCACCGACGAGGGTGAGGTCGTCTACGAAAGATGGCGTCAAATCATGGAAGAGCTGGAAGACGTGGATGCCGCCATAGCTCTACGTCACAGCAAGCCAACCGGTACCCTCAAATTGGTGACGCCACCGTCTTTTGGCCAGCGGCACATGTTGCCGGTTCTAAATGCCTACCTCGAACAATGGCCAGAGCTGAGGGCGGAGCTGTGGTTCACTGACCGCTTCGTGGATTTGGTAGAGGAAGGCTTCGACGTTGCAATTTGCATTGGGGAGCCTAAGCACGACTCTCTGTTCCTGACGCGTACCGTGGCTTGGCAGCAGTTCATCGTTTGCGCCTCCCCGGGCTACCTGGCCAAGCGCGGATCTCCTCAGGCTCCAAGCGATTTGGCCAACCACGACACGATCATGTACCTCAGCGCAGGGCAACCGCGTGCGTGGTTCCTCCAAGCCTACGACAAACCACATGTTTACGATGGCCCCGGGCGCTTGAACATCGATAGTTCAGAGGTTGTGCGCGAATCGGCCCTGGCAGGGTTCGGCCTGGCTCACATTGCAAATTATGTTGTTTGCGATGACTTGCGCACCGGGTCCCTGGTTGAAGTATTGCACGCCTATCGCCCGCCACCCGACCCAATTCGATTGGTCTACCCGAGCAAAAAGCACCTCGCACTTCGCACTCGGGCTTTTGTCGACCTATTGGTGCAGCGCTGGCAGGCGGGCGCGCCGTGGGAGTTGGGGCACAAATCGGGCAGTTGAGTCTGCGCTACTTGAGGTCCGGCGACCGATGGCTCGTGTGTAGTCACTCAAGATTGGGGACTATCAGGACCGTCTGAAGGTCACTTGCTACGGTTTATCATCGCCGGGAAATCAACAACACTAGCGCCTCGCAAATCCCCTAGTACCAGAACAATGATTGCCTCCGTTCCGGCCATGCTTCACATGCCGCCAGCTTATATTGCAACTCCCTCCTTCGCTCCGCATCCCATCACCCTCGGCTCGAGCAGATGCTCCGGCCATGTGCGCCCGGCACTGGATTTGACCCGCCACCGGAGACCCACTCTGGGTGGCTGGTCTAAAGCGCGCATGGTCTTGTATTGATCGCCATCGGTATAGAGCGCCATAACTAAGACCAAGCGAGCCGGGGACACGCAACGCATGTTCAACGGCCGACAGTAGATCTTTGAGCCGGCGATCTGCTTCTCCCATCATGCTCTTTCGACTCGCACCTTGTTCGCTGGGCGTCATCGCCATCGCCATCGCGCGCCCCATCCGTGACCAATTTATCCGACCAGGCATGCTCTCTGACTTCGTCCATTTAGCGTTGACGGGTTGGTGCCTGGACTGTCATCCGATGGTTGTTATTGCGATCAATTGAAACACGGTATCGACAAGCAACGCGGCGGCAATGCCCAACCCATCAATACCCAAGTGAGATAGCTCTATCATGAATCCTATTCCTCGCCCTCCTCTTCTTCTTGCATGCGCGCTGACGTTGACCACCATGTTGGCGGGTTGCCATGCGACGGTAGATGCCCAATGGGCGACTACCGACGACACGGTCTATCACTGGGAAAGAGCAGTGCCGAAGCTTCCCATTGAGGTTCGAGGCCAGCTTCCAGATGCTTCAAATGAACAGATCACGCACGCTATTCCCAACGCTATTTCGGCGCAGCCGTTGAAGATCGCGGGAAGTAGCCATGCGTCCAATGATCCATCTGCACGCCTTGTTGTGGAAGTAGGCAATGGCCCATCGCCTCATGACAACGCTTACTGCACCAGGCAAGACGAACATCAAACAAGCGCAGGCCAAGCAGGTCCTGTTGCACTTACCGTTACGCTCTGTGACGGCGCACGCCTGGTGGCATCGTCACGCTCACCACTCAAACCAAGTGGGACTACCGTCGCTGATCTCTCTCGACAGGTTGATCGCCTAAAGAACCTCACGCTTATCGGGATCGCAAGAAGCCCGGCTCAGTACACCAACATTCAGGGCTAAAGCGAACGGAGCGGAGATGTGCGGACACGGCGAATCGCCACGGCCCGCCCACCTCTATTACTTCGCAGCGCGTGCATGGTTTACGCGGAGTGGTGTCTGGACCATTGAGAAACCAGCAAAAGAGCACGCGCGGGATCAATGTGTCCGACGATTGGCGTGACCCAATTTCACGACTCACTGGCCCAGCCCCTTTGCCGCCCCAACGACGCTTGAAAGATGGATCACGGCAGGCGTGTTCGAGCACGGCGTTTTTTAGGTGGGATTTGCGCCCCACGGACAGGTGCGCGCGACATAAGTTCGACCCATGATCGCATCGGACCAGAGTCAATGGCGCGGGAGCTAGCACCGCCGGTCCGTCCGTTAGACAAGGAAGTCGTACCTGGCGATTCCCAATCGCGAAGCTTCCAAAGTCCAAGAGTTTGATATTGTCGATAAGCACATTACAGCCAGCATTAGGCAGCCAAGTTAAAGTCTTCAATCGAGGACAATAGCAACCCCGTGCACAATGTCTCCAATATCATGCTGTGGCTATACAGCAGAGATCAGACGTAATACGCCCCGCCAACGATGAACTCTCCACTGCGGGCAATTCGTTGCCTCTCACCGAACCGGTTGACGCAAGGTTGAAGAAGTCCGCCAGTATCAGGCAATTCACCAACGAGATCTTCGGCAGGGACGTGATAACTCTTCGCGCTGGCAATGTGAATTGTTGCAAGTTGACAATCACGACTAACTCAAAAATGGAAGTAATGAGCGATTGCTTCTTGCTCGACATGTTCACGCAAATGAAGCGGCAGTAGGTCCATGACAGTAGCTCCTACCGAACTGCCCGCGAAGCGATCCTTGGGGTGGATTGCCGACCTCTTTATCGGCGAGCGTCAGGCTTGGATCTTCGTGTTCAAGTGCCTATTGGCGTTCTACGTCACCGCCTGGCTGGCAATGCTATTTCAGCTGTCACAGCCGTCGACAGCGATGGTCACCGTGGGCATCGTGATGCACCCGCACAGCGGCATGGTGCTCGCCAAGAGCTTCTATCGCACCATGGGCACCTTGGCGGGAAGCTTGTGCGCTCTGCTGTTATTAACGGCATTTCCACAGCAGCGCGAGCTCTTTCTTTTTGCACTCGCGTTGTGGGTAGCGGGATGTGCAGGCGGCGCGATGACGTACCGTAACTTCAAGTCTTACGGTTTCGTCTTGTCCGGCTATACAGCTGCCATCGTGGCGCTCCCAGCCATAAACAATCCCTACAATGTGTTTAATCTGGCGACTATGCGCGTGAGCGAGGTCATGCTTGGCATTGTGGTCGCAGGTGTGATCAGCGACGTGGTGCTTCCAGAACGACTGCGCGATGTATTGCGCCGCAGCGCGCGCGAGCACTATGAGCACTTCATTGCATTTGCCAGCGGCAGCCTCGGTGGCACTATTCCCCGCTCGCAGATGGCGCAGGCACACCTGCGCTTCGTACGCGCAGCGGTGCAGATCGAGGACCTGCGCTCCTCGGTAATCTTCGAAAATCCAGAAGCGCGCGCACGCAGTAGCCGCATGCAGCTGCTCAATCTACGATACATGGCAGCCGCCACCACTTTTCAGTCACTTCATCACCTCATTAACCGATTACAACGCAATAGCCATCCGCGTACGGCTTCCGCGCTCATCAAGTTGTACGGGCCGGTGGGAGATGCGCTATCTCCACTTCCGTCGGAACTTGCTGCACCAAGGGTCCTGGCTATCAACCTCGAGGTATGTGGGGCGAATCTCCCGATTCGGGCGGCGGAGCTGCGCGAAGAGTTGCGGCAGGATCCGGATTTGCTCTTGGAATTCGACAGCGGTGTGACGCTGGTCTATCGCTTCGTCAGCGAGCTGCGCGACCTTGCAGCGCTGGAAGCGACGCTTCGCGAAACCCAGGGGCGCCTTCACGGAAGCGTGGAGCGAGTGCATTTCAAGCGCGCCAACGACTATGTAGCGCCATTGATCACTGTGCTCCGCGGCTTCCTCGCAATGGCCACGTTGAGCGTGTTCTGGATTGAGACGAGCTGGCCGGTCGGCCCCGGCGCCCTTCTGACAGCTTCCTTCTTCTGCGGTCTATTGGCCAGCCTGCCTTCGCCGGTGTTGGCCGCCATCAATACCGGGATAGGTTATGCACTCGGTATGACCGCTGCCTTTGTCGCGGAGTTCTGTCTGATGCCGGGAAGCGATGGCTTCGTCATGCTGATCCTGGCCACCGCGCCGCTGCTGGCAATCGGCCCTTACCTCCTCACGCGAAGCGCGACCCTGCCGGGCATCGGCACGGGCTACCTGATGGGATTTGCAGGTATTCTGGCGCTAAAAAATCCGATGATGTACAGCCCGGAGCGCTTCCTTAACGACGCCATCGCCTCGCTGTACGGCGTGATGAGTTGTGGCGTGGCATTCATGGTTATTCCCACAGTCATCGGCACGCCGTGGTTGCACCGCCGACAGCTGCAGAAACTGCGCCGACAAGTAACGTTCGTTGCCACCGCGCCGTTGGCCGGCCTGGTCTACCAGTTCGAGAGCGCCAATCGTGATCTGTTCCACCAGGTCGTGCAATTCACCAAACCTGGCAGTGAAGAATCGCGCAGCCTGCTGGCGTGGGGGCTGGCCGTGCATGATTGCGGGCGCGCGGTAATCGAGCTGCGCCAGGACATGCAGCACACGGACCTGCCGCCGCCGGTGCTGGAAGCCATGCAGCAGGCCGTGCGGACACTGGCACTCCTGTACGACGAGCCAAGCACCAGCCGCTGGCAACAGGCGGATCAGGCGGTTGATCACGCCATTACGTTGACCACCCAGACATTGCCGCAGGTGCGTGCGAGTTGCGAGCCGGCCCTGGCTCACCTGCTGCAGTTGCGTGCTGCGTTGCGCGATGATGAATCCGCGCTCGCCCCCTACATAGTCAAGGCACCGGAGATCTCCCATGCCCCGTGAAATCGCGCTCGCCGATGCGCTGGTACCCGGCCTCTTGCTGGTCTACGTCGGCTGCCTGCTGGTGCTCTGGGGGATCGACACCATCGTCGGGCGCTACGGCTTGTACCGCTATGTCTGGCATCCGTCGCTGTTTCGCGTTGCCCTGTTCTTCTGCCTGTTCGGTGCCGCCGGACTGTTGTTGTATCCCTGAGTCCTGATATGAAGATCCAGCCCCAGCCCTTGCTCCGTTTCGCCATCACTGCCGTGATCGTCATCCTGGCGCTGCTGCTTGGTCGCGCCCTGTGGGACCACTACCTGTACTCGCCATGGACGCGCGATGGCCGTGTGCGTGCCGAAGTGGTGCGTATTGCGCCGGATGTTTCCGGGCTGGTCACCCGGGTGGCCGTGCTGGACAACCAGGAAGTGAAGAAGGGTGACGTGTTGTTTGAAGTCGACCCGGAGCGCTTCCATATCGCCCTGGCGGAGGCCGAGGCCAACCTTGCCGCCGCCAAGGCCAGCGCCCGTGCGGCCGGTGCCAAGATCGACGCCGTGCTGGCCAGCGCCGCCGCACGCAAGGCCGAGTACGACATGCGCCAGGACCAGGCAAAACGCCGAGAGGACCTGGCTGATGTCGTGCCGAAAGAGGAGCGCACTGACGCCAAGTCAGCTGCCAATACCGCGATGGCCATCTGGCAGCAGGCGCAGGCCAGCGGTCATCAGGCTGATGCCGCGCGCGAGCAGGCCGAGGCATCGGTGGTGCAGGCGCAGGTGGTGGTGGATCGCGCCAAGCTTGATCTGCAACGGACCGAGGTGCGCGCGCCGGTGGACGGTTATGTCACCAACCTCGATGTGCGTGTGGGCGATTACGCCGCCACCGGCAGCCCGCGCCTGGCGCTGATCGATCGCCACAGCTATTACATCTATGGCTACTTCGAGGAAACCAAGTTGCCGCAAGTGCGCGTGGGCGACCCGGTGGACATCCGCCTGATGAGCGGCGGTGTTCATCTCAAGGGTCGCATCACCGGCATCGCGCGTGGCATCACCGATCGCGACAACCCCACCGGCCGGGATCTGCTGGCCGACGTAAACCCCACCTTCAACTGGGTGCGGCTGGCGCAGCGCGTGCCGGTGCGCATCGCGGTTGACGAAGCCAGCGTGCCGAAGGACGTGGTGCTGGCTGCGGGGATGACCGCGAGCGTGGATGTGCAGCGACGCCCGCACGGACGCCGTCGGCAGGTTTCGGATCTCGGGTCGGAAAGCGGCTAACTTCACCATTTCGCGCCAGCTGCGGATTCCGGTCGAGTTGAGCGCCCAATCCGGTGGACGCTATACAAGGTGCTGGTGCTGGCTACGGGGCTGGTCGTCGCCGATGCCCGAGAAGGCGATGAGCCGCCATGTCGTGCAATGCACCGCATCATCACGATAGTTCGCCTCCGGGGCATTTCGTCGCAACCTTTGAGTGGGACACATAAGGCATAATCCTTGGACCCTGGTCCAGGGTTTGGAATTCGGAAGTGACTTGATCCACAGGCGCGCCAAATCGCATCGGGTTGTCGCCTGGCTAGCCCTGCTGGCCATGGGGCTGATGCTGTTTGCGCCGCTGGTTTCCAGGGCTCTGGAATCAGCTTCCGCCATGCCGGCCATGAGCATGGCCGACTGCATGGACATGCCGGGCATGGCGCCCAACCAGGCTGATCATGCGTCCGGCAAACACCATCAGGAAGCGGCGCGTGATCCCGCATCACCTTCCACCGACGCTTGCGGCTACTGCTCGCTGTTGTTCCATAGTCCCGCACTGGCAGTAACGGTGCCTGTTCTGCCGGTGGCGCTTCCGCTCACCGCCGCCGCGTTGCAGGTCAGGATATTCCGTATCCCGGCCCTGCGTTTGCCGGCCAGGCGTTCCCGCGGGCCACCCCTGGCCTGATCTCTCTGCTCGGCGACAGACGGCCATCGTGGCATCGCGGTAATCCGCGTTTGCTTGACGGCTTGCCATGTCTGTCTCTAACCGTTCGCTCAGGGCCGACCCCGCTCGCGGCAAGACGTCGCCGCGTCGAGCATGGGTCACGCCCTGCCGGCGTGCCCGAAGGCGACCACCTTCAAGGTGGCCGTTACCGCTTTAGAGATCACAAACCCATGTTCAAGACCACGATCGGCGCGTCCAGCGCGCGCCCTTGGATCGTATTCACGCTTTTCGCGACGCCGCTGCTCTCAACGCTCGCTCCATTGCACGCAGAAGACACGCATGCGCTTGGCAGCGTGCAAGATCAGCCCGTCACCCGTTCCGCTTCCAAGGAAGATGCCACGCCTGTTGCGAAAGAGCCGTTGCATGCAGCGACCTTGCCTGCGGTCAAGGTGACCGGCATCACGCACTTCACGGCGCTCGATGCCGACTCGGCCACACGCACGGACACGCCCTTAATCGACGTGCCGCAGTCGGTCCAGGTGATTCCCCGTTCGCTGATTGAGGAGCAGGATCGCCAGACGCTGGGCGACGCCCTCGTCAACGTCTCCGGTGTCACCCCGACCCGCGCGGACGAAATCCTGTTCATTCCGCCGATCGTGCGTGGCTTCCCCGCCGAGGTCTATCTGGATGGCCTGCCGATCTTTGCCGGCAACCAACAGGCATACGACCCGGACAGCCTGGTGGGCGTCGAGCGGATCGAGGTACTCAAGGGCCCTAGCGCCACGCTCTATGGCGGCGGCCTGGGTACGCCGCTTGGCGGCCTCATCAATGTCGAATCCGAGCGGCCGAACGACACGCTGGGCGGCTATCTGGCCATGCGTGCCGGCAGCTTCTCGACCTGGAACCCCTCCGGCGACATCAATGTGCCGTTGGCGCAGGGCGTCACCGCGAGAATCGCGGCCGACTATCAAAGCAACGACAGCTGGATCGACAAGGTGCACGGCAAGCGCTCGTCGGTGCAACCCAGTGTTTTGTTCAAAATCGACGATGCCACCGATCTGCTCCTGCAGGGCCAGTTCAATCACCGCAGCAACCTCGAATACTCGGGCCTACCCGCGGACGAGGCGCTGGCGGGGTCACTGGATCGCCATGCCTTTCCCGGCTCGCCGATCGACCAGCCCCTGACCACGAACGACAACCGCATGGGCACGGCCACATTGCGCCATGCCTTTTCGGACCAGGTAAAATTGACGGTCACCGGTCGTTATTACCGCAGCCATGTCGATGAAAGCGGAAGCTTTGTCTACCCGGGCCTGGTCCCGTCCGATTCGGTTCCGCCGATCTATGACGTCTTTCCGATCACGATGGTCACCCGCACCAAGGAGGCGACCTTGGATGCCAATCTGGCCGCCAAGGTCGACATGCTCGGTGGCACGCATGAACTTCTGGGCGGCGTCAACTACGACCGCACCAACTTCTACAGCGGCATGGGGTTGTTTGTCAGCGACAGTCCCTCGGGCACGATCAACCTGGCCGATCCGACCTACGATCTGAGTTATACGGCGCAGACCCCAGTCAATTCCTTCGAGAATGACCGCTACGAGACCACTGCGGCGTATGTGCAGGATCAAGCCACCTACGGTGCGCTGCATCTCACCGGTGGCTTGCGCCTGACCTCGCTGACGTTTCTGGAAAACAGCAATATCGGCGTGGCCAACGATTCCACCTATACCCATGTTTCGCCGCGCATCGGCGCAACGTTTGACCTCACGCGTGGCGTGGCCCTTTACGCAGGGTATGCCACTGCCTTTCGCGCACCCTTCGGGTTCATGGGGCTGCAGGTGCCAAAGCCGGAAACCTCCAGCAATGTCGAGGGCGGCATCAAACTGGGGCTTGCTGACAGTGGCATCTCGGGCACGGTGGCGGTGTTTCGCCAGACCCATGACAACGTCGCCACTCCCGATCCGAGCAACGTGGGCTTTTACATCCAGAGCGGACGGCAACGGGCAAGCGGTGTGGAGGCGGATATGGTGTGGGAGCCGACGCCGGCGTTCTCGCTGCTTGCCAACTATGCCTACACGGACACGCGCGACGATGGTGTAGCGCCCGGCGACACGCTTGCGCGCGTGCCCAAAAGCAGCGGACGCATCGCCGCACGCTATCGGCTGCTGCAAGGGGCGGCGAAAGGGCTGTCGTTCGGCATGGGCATCACGGCCTTCAGCTCGCGCGAGCTGACCTTGCCCAACACCATCGCCGTGCCCGGCTACGGCGTGATCGACGCCCAGGCGGCCTATGAGATGGGACGGTTCACTCTCGGTCTCTCCGTGGTCAATCTCACTGGGCGTCGGGCGTGGGATCCGTACTCGTACATGGGCTACCCGGTCGTGGCGCCCAATCAGCCGCGCTCGGCCTATGTCACGCTCAAGGTTGGGATCTGACGATGAAGACATGCATGAAGCACGTCGCTGCCATCGCAACCCTTGGCGTGGCCGCCGCGTTTGGCTCGGCGGCGATGGCCCAGACCGCAAGCGATGATGGGACCATCATTCCGCTCTATGCGAAGGGTCAGGTCACCTCGCTCGGCGTCCCGGAAACGCGGGAAAAGCTGGGCGAGACGGGTGAAACCATGATCTTCAACGTCAGCGATCCCACGCTGGCTTTGTTTCGTCCCGCCAGCGGGCACGCCAATGGCACGGCCGTGATCATCGCCCCCGGGGGCGGCTTTGTCGGCCTTGGCTATGACGACGGCGGAACGGCCATTGCTCATAGATTGGCGGAGCGTGGCGTGACCGCGCTGGTGCTCAAATACCGCACGATACGCAGCCCGAACACCGCAATGCACATGCCCGATGTCCACATCAAGGAAATGGACACGATCATGGCCCGCGCAAAGAGTGGCTTGCCCGTGGAAGTGCCCACCTTTGCGGGTGAAGAGCATGCGGTGGAGGACGGCGCGCGTGCCATGACGATCGTGCGCAGCCATGCAAAGGAATGGGGTGTCGATCCCCAGCGTGTCGGTTTTATCGGCTTCTCTGCGGGAGCGTTTCTCGCCGCCGACCTGGCGATAGGCGACAAGGCGACCCGACCCGACTTCGTGGGTCTGTTCTACGGCGGATTGCGCACGCCCGTTCCTGCCGATGCGTCACCGGCCTTCATCGCCGCTGCCGCGGACGACGAATATCTGCCCAACGACAGCCTGCAACTCTTCTCTGCCTGGAGAAAGGCAGGCGCGCCTGCCGAGCTGCACATTTACGAGCACGGTGGCCACGGGTTCACCCTCAAGCCGAAGGGCACGACGAGTGATCACTGGATCGACGAGCTGCTCTGGTGGATGCAATCGCGTGGCCTGCTGGGATCGGAGAACCATCTTCCGCCCTGCGCGGGCAGCTGCGGTGCATAGACGCCAGCCCAAGTATCCGGGTTGACGTCGACTCACGTCGCCTTATGGAGCCCCATCATGCATCCCATGGTCCGTTGCCTTGCGCCGAACGCACCGGCGCACGTTTCGTCCCGGAGACACTCATGACGCCCCGCGAATCCCCGAGCACGCGGCGACGCGACGCGTATCGCGTGCTCTGGCGCTGGCATTTCTACGCCGGCGTGTTCTGCCTACCGTTTGTTCTCTGGCTGGCTTGTACCGGGCTGGTATATCTGTTCAAGCCGCAAGTGGAGCCCTGGCTGGAACGCGCCTATGCGCATGTCGCTGATGCCCCCGCGCAGCCTGTCTCCGCTCAGGTGCGGGCTGCGCTCGCGGCCGTGCCCGGTACGGTGCTCAACGCCTATGAAGTGCCCGCCTCACCGCATGCAGCGGCACGCATTCTGCTTGGCCGGGGCGGCGACGTCACACGCGTCTACCTAAATCCCTCCAGTCTGCGGGTGCTGCATGTGGTTCGCGAGAACGATCGATTCATGCGGGTGATTTTCTACCTGCATGGCGAACTCATGTTGGGAACGGCCGGTTCCATGCTGGTGGAGTTGGCAGCCTCATGGACCATCCTGCTTCTGCTCACCGGCCTGTACTTGTGGTGGCCGCGAGGCCGGCGCATCGGTGGCGTGCTCTACCCGCGCCTGGGTGAAAAAGGACGCGTGTT
>Ga0335083_10009090_pt1 | contig 12076 bp, 10 predicted proteins | sample Lox_Sample_42_FD_206716 | JGI IMG/M metagenome (GOLD analysis project Ga0335083, IMG submission 206716) | Soil microbial communities from Loxahatchee National Wildlife Refuge, Florida, United States - Lox_Sample_4.2 | ecosystem: Environmental > Terrestrial > Soil > Wetlands | place: USA... | reverse complement strand
TCTAGGTCAACCATGATCGATCTCTACTACTGGACCACGCCCAACGGGCACAAGATGACGATGTTCCTCGAGGAGGCGGGTCTGCCTTACACGATCCACCCGGTGAACATCGGCAAGGGCGAGCAGTTTGATCCCGCGTTCCTGAAGATCTCGCCGAACAACCGCATCCCGGCGATCGTCGACCGCGCGCCGAAGGACGACGGCGCGCCGATCGCGATGTTCGAGTCCGGCGCCATCCTGCTCTACCTCGCCGACAAGATCGGGCGCTTCATCCCGGGCGAGTTCCGGGCGCGGCTCGATTGCATCCAGTGGCTGTTCTGGCAGATGGCGAATCTCGGGCCGATGGCGGGTCAGAACCATCACTTCGGCCTGTACGCCCCCGAGAAAATTCCGTACGCGATCGATCGCTACGTGCGCGAGACCGGTCGCTTGTACGCCGTGCTGAACAAGCGCCTCGCGGAGCGCGAATTCATCGTCGACGAATACACGATCGCGGACATCGCGAGCTACCCGTGGATACGTCCCGAGCGCCAGCAGCAGAACATCGACGATTTCCCGCACCTCAAGCGGTGGCTGCAAGCGATCAAGGCGCGCCCGGCGACCGTGCGCGCGTATGCGAAAGCGAAGCAGATCAACCCATCGCCCGCCGTCGCGCAGAGCGAAGCCGAGAAAAAGGTTCTGTTCGGGCAGAGCAAGGATACCGTGCGCTGAACTCGGAAGCGCGGGCCGTCACCGTCCGCACTGTAATCCCAGGCGCGCTGGCTGAAGAGCGAAGGGGATGGTGCTCGGGATCAAATATATCGCCCACGGCAGCGCTACCGGCTACGGCATGGCGGCGTTTGCGTACATACGGGCGCTCCATAACGCCGGGATTCCTGTGTGGCCTTTTTTTCTCGGCCAGGAGTCCTTGCCGGGGGAACCCGAACAAGAGCCGTACATCCTGCGTCTCGACGGCAGCTCGGGAACCGATGCGGATCTCGCCGATCTGCCCGCGATCATCGACGCCACGACGCGGCCAATCGCCTACGATACGGTCCTCGCGCACAACAGTCCGGACCGCTGCCGGTTGTTCGCGGAAGCCGGCAAGCGTCTGATCGCCTACACCGCCTGGGAGACCGAAGTCCTTCCCGAGCATTGGCCAGGTTTGATCGGCGCCGCCGATGCGATTGCGGTCCCGTCGCGGTTCAACGCGGAGCTGTTCGTGCGCAGCGGCGTCACGCGGCCGATGCACGTCGTGCCGCACATCCTGCGCCATGCGTGGAGCGAGTCCGCGCGCGAGGACGGCGTCGCGCTGCGCTTGCGCCTGGGCATCCCCGAGGATCACTTCGTGTTCTACACCATCGCCGCGTGGGACCCGCGCAAGGCGGTCGGCGAATTGATCGACGTATTCGTCCGAGAATTTGGCGCCGCGGATCGGGTCACGTTGCTCGTGAAGACGTCGGCCGGCGTGGAAAATGCTCCTGCCGAAGCGATGTTCGGCGCGAGCGTTCCTGTGCGCGCGAAGCAGATCATCGCTGCGGCGAGCCGAGACAGCACACACCACGCCGCGAAAGTCGTGTGCCTCGCAGCCAGCGAGATCAGCGGGCGGATGATCGACGCGATTCACGCGGCCGGCGACGCCTACGTGTCTCTTACCCACGGCGAGGCTTGGGGCATGGGGGCGTTCGACGCCGCGTCGTTGGGCAAACCCGTGATCATCACCGGATGGGGCGGGCAGCTCGACTTTCTGGGCGAAGACTATCCCGGGCTCGTCCGCTACGAATTGACGTCCGCTGGCGGCTGGATGCCGTTCCCCGAGTACCGTCCGACGGGACGCTGGGCCAGCGCGGATCGTCGCCACGCGGCGCAGCTCATGCGTGCGGCCGTGGCTCGCGATCGCGTCCTCCTGGAGGCAGCGAGCGCGCTGCGCGGGAGGATCGCCGAGCGCTACGCAGAGCCAGTGGTGGCGCGGCAACTCCTTGCAGCGATAAACGCGTGACGTCGCGAGCCGTTTTCCTGGCGGTGGTCTAGGACGAGCCCAACGCGCCCCAGCCATCCTTGGTGAGGCGCGCGACGATCGCGAAACCTCTCGCGCCGAGCGGGCGGATCACCGCGGCTTCGCCCTCCGCAAGATAGTTACCCTCCGCAACGGCCCGGAACGGATTGCCGTGGCTGGCGATAGCGAGATCGGTGCCCGGGCGCGGCGACGTCGAGAGGAGCTTCCTCAGCTCCGCGTAGCGATCCGGTGAATCGGGGCGCGCCGGCCCGCCGCGAACCGCGGCCGTGGCTTGCGCGCGGCCGAACATGAGACGCGCCGTTTCCATCGTGCGGCAAAACGGACTTGCGAGCACGTCGCCGATCGGCAGGTGCAGGCGCTCGATCGCGGCGCCGATCTGCCGCGCCTCTTCACGACCCTGATCGGTGAGATTGCGCTGGCGCGCGCAGTCCTCGTAGCCGGTCATCTGGTCGTCGTTCTGACCGAAGTCGGTCGAGGTATGGCGGAAGTAGATGATCAACCCGCCCTGGCGCAGGGCCGCAAGCAGGGCCGGGCCCGCCAAGGCTTCGGCGGGCGGCTCGGCCGCCCACGACGGCGCGAGGAGACACAGAGCGAGCAGGACGAGCGTAGCGCGCCGCGACATCGGATTCGGACCTACGGGTTTGGCGTCACCGCGGGCAACGGAGGCACGTCGTCGTCGAATGCCGTGTCGCCTCCCGTCACCGGCACCGTTCCGGCGCGCACGGTGGCGAAGTCGCGCAGGCGCCGATCGAAAAGATGCGTGGGCACGACGTCACCGAGCGCATTGAAGATGGTCTCGATACGCCCCGGGTGCTTCTTCTCCCACTCGCGCAGCATGGCCGTCACCTGCTTGCGCTGCAGATTCTCCTGCGAGCCGCACAAGGTGCAGGGAATGATCGGGAAGGCCATCGCTTCGGCGTAGCGTGCAAGATCGCGCTCGCGCACGTAGGCGAGCGGGCGGATCACGATGTGCCGCCCGTCGTCGGAAACGAGCTTGGGCGACATCGCCTTGAGCTTCGCGCCGAAGAACAGGTTGAGAAAGAAAGTCGCCAGGATGTCGTCGCGGTGATGCCCGAGCGCGATCTTGGTGGCGCCGATCTCGCGCGCGACGCGATAGAGCACGCCGCGCCGCAAGCGCGAGCACAGCGAGCACATGGTCTTGCCTTCGGGAATGACGCGCTTCACCACGCTGTATGTGTCCTGCTCCTCGATGCGGAACGGAACGCCGAGCTTGGCGAGATAGGTCGGCAGCACGTCGGCGGGGAATCCCGGCTGCTTCTGGTCGAGGTTGACCGCAATGATCTCGAAGGAGAGCGGCGCACGATCCTTCAGCGAAAGGAGGATGTCGAGCAGACCATAGCTGTCCTTGCCGCCGGAGAGACAGACCATGACGCGGTCGCCATCCTCGATCATGGCGAAATCGGCAATCGCCTGTCCGACGAGGCGGCGCAGCCGCTTGCGCAGCTTGTTCGCCTCGAACTCGGCGCGCTGCGCGGCGCGCGAGGCCGCCGCGGCGGGCGCCGAAGCTATCTGTGCGGATTCGAGGAGGTCCATCGCGGCGAGCGGGAAGCGCGGGTCACACCAAGGCGGACTTGCGAGCGCCGCTTCCGATGGCGATGCGGGCGACTCCGCAGGCGATGATCTGGATGCCGACCAGATAACCAATCAGCACAAGCGAGCCGAGCGGCCAGCCGATCGCGATCAGGATCGCGAGCACGATCGAGAGAACGCCACCGGCAAGCAACCAGCCCCAACCGGACCTCGGCTTGTACCGGAGCGCGAGCATGATCTCGACCACCCCTGAAGCCGCCATTAGCGCGCCCACGACGATGGCGAGAGAGGCTGCCGCGGCGATCGGGTTGGCGACGAGCAGGAAGCCGAGCACAAGGTAGAGCACGCCGACGGCGACGCGCCAGGCGAGATGCGGCTCGTTCCGGGTGCGAATCGCAACCACCAGCGCGATGACGCCGGCGATCAGGGCGAACCATCCGATATAGAGCGCTGCAGTCACCGCAGCAATCACGGGAAAGACGAGCGCCAGCACGCCGGCGATGACGAGGAGGATGCCAAGCGCGAGCGACCAGCCGGGTGAAGTGGAAGCGGACGGCGGCGCGGCAGTGGTGCTCATTGTCGATTTCCTCGCGGGAAACGCTGCGCTCGGTGAAAGTCGATGGTAGCATACGCGCGCCGCTCGCGGCCCTGCGAGACGGTCGCCAACGCGTTCCTCCCATGCCAGAACAGCTTCAGATCAGCAGCGCTTTCGATTCCGGCGCGATCGAAGTCGTAGCCGCCGATCGCGCCGAAGACATTCGCGTCGCGATCCGCGCCGACTCGCACGCGGAGTTCCGGCAGTGGTTTCATTTCCGGCTGAGCGGCGCGCGCGGAAAGGCATGCCGCATTCGTTTCGTGAATGCGTCGGCGTGCACCTATGTCGATGGGTGGCGCAATTATCGGGTGGTCGCATCCTACGATCGGCGGCGCTGGTTTCGCGTCGAGACTTCTTTCGACGGCACTCAGATGGCCGTCGAGCACAAGCCCGAGCGCGACTCGGTCTATTACGCCTACTTCGAGCCTTACTCCTGGGAGCGGCATCTCGATCTGCTCGGGCGCGCCGGCTCCTCGCCGCTGGCGCGCGTGCGGCGCCTGGGGAGTACGGTCGAGGGACGCGATCTCGATGCCGTGACCGTCGGCGAGTCCGGTGCGGGAAAGCGCTCGCTGTGGATCATCGCCCGGCAGCATCCCGGGGAGACGATGGCCGAGTGGTTCGTCGAGGGCTTGCTCGAGCGGCTGCTCGACGTCGCGGACCCGGTGGCGCGAGCACTCCTCGCCCGCGCCGTGGTGCACGTCGTGCCGAACATGAATCCCGACGGCAGCGTGCGGGGCAACTTGCGCACCAACGCGGCCGGCGCCAACCTCAACCGCGAATGGATGCAGCCAACGGTGGAGCGGAGCCCCGAAGTGCTACACGTGCGCGCCGCGATGCACGTGAGCGGCGTGGACGCCTTGCTCGACGTCCATGGCGACGAGGCGTTGCCCTACGTGTTCGTCGACGGTTGCGAACGGCTCGCGAGCTTTACCCCGAAGCAGGACGCGCTGCAGCGCGCCTTCGGCGCGGCGTTCCGCCAGGCGAGTCCCGATTTTCAGCAGGTGCACGGTTATCCCGACGACAAGGAAACCAAGGTCAACCTGACGCTCGCGTCCAAGTACGTCGGGCACGCTTTCGGTTGTCTCGCGTTGACGCTGGAGATGCCGTTCAAGGACAACGCCGATCTGCCCGATGCCGAGGTCGGCTGGAACGGCGAGCGCAGCCGGCGCCTTGGCGCCGCGGCGCTGCAACCCCTGCTGGCCGTGGTGCCTGACTTGTAGATGGCGATTCGGCGCTACCATTGGCGCCAAGGGAGAACGCTATGCAGACCCTCGTCGTGGCCAACCCCAAGGGCGGGAGCGGCAAGACCACGCTTGCGACCAACGTGGCAGGTTGGCTCGCGACGCGCAGGCAGCGCGTCGTGCTTGCCGACTTCGATCCGTTGCGGGCCGCCACCGATTGGCTTTCGCGGCGGCCACCGCTGTTTCCCGCGATCGGCGGCTGGACAGCGGACGGCGCGAAACGCGAGCTCAAGGGCGAGCCGCCGCAGTGGCTCGTCATCGACACGCCCGCCGAGCTTCACGGCGAAAGCCTGCGCGACGCGATGCGTCGAGCCGACGTACTCCTCGTGCCGGTGTCGCCGAGCGCCTTCGACATGGGCGCAACGCAGCGCTTCCTCGAACAGATCGCCGAATACAAGGCAGTGAAGAAGGGCGACATCGCCATCGGACTCGTCGCGATGCGTGTCGATTCGCGCACCAATAGCGCCGGCGAATTGGAGGAGTTCCTCGAGGGATTCGACTATCCGCTGGTCGCGCATCTGCGCCAGACGCAGGTCTACGTCTATTGCGCTCGCGACGGTTTGACCGTGTTCGACCTGCCGCGATCGCGCGCGGAGCAGGACTGGGAGCAATGGCGGCCGCTTACGCGCTGGATCGCGCGTCAGGCTCCGTCGAAGGACGGCTAAAGCGCACGCCACCGCCGCGTGCGAATCGATCCGCGTCACGCAGGCCGAATCATTGCGCCCGCGGCGCCCGAGCGGCGGCCTCCTTGTGAAGCTCGTTCTATGGGTCACTCGTCGAGCGTCGGCCGCTGCCGCCACTCGCGGACGCTCGACCCCACTCGCTTCGCTCGCGGGGACCCCTCTCGCTGCTCGGGCGTCTCTCCTGCAACGCGAGCCAGAGGCCGCTTCCCACGACGATCGTCATGCCGAGCGCCGACCAGCGGTCCGGAAGCTGGCCGAAGATGAGATAACCGTAACTCGTCGCCCAGATGATCTGCAGGTAGGCGAGCGGCGTCAGGAGCGATGCGGGCGCGAGGCGATAGGCGCCGATCACGAACCAGTGACCGAACCCGGCGAGCAGACCGAGCAGCATCAACATCAGCGCTTCGCGCCAGCCCGCGCTACTGTCTCCGACCTCCCATGGCAGCGCGAGCGACAGCCCAACGGTACCGACGAGAGCGCTGTAGAACAGTGTCGTGTACGCGCTCTCGTCGACGAGCTTGCGCGTGATCACGAAGAAGAGCGCGTTGCAGACGGCCGCGACAACCAGCAGCAACGCTGCCGGGTGGAAGATCGCGGACCCGGGCCGGACAAGAATCATGATGCCGACGAAGCCGGTGATCACCGCAATCCAGCGCGTGCGATCGGGCCGTTCCCCGAGCAGCGGCCCCGAGAGCACGACAACCAGGACCGGCGTGAGGAAGATGATCGCGGAGGCTTCGGCCAGCGGCAGATAGCGCAGCCCGCCGAAGAAGCAGAAGGTTGCAACGAGCAGGAACGCGGAACGAAGCAGCTGCATGCCGAGGCGCTGCGTGCGCCAGAACGCTGGGCCGCCGCGTTGCCACGCGAACGGCGTCACGACAAGCATCTGACCCGCGTAGCGCGCCCAGACCACGAGAAACAGCGCGTGATCGCGCACGAGATACTTCGCCGTCGCGTCGAGCGAGGAGAGACAAAGCCCCGCGAGCAGGAACAGCAGGATGGCGCGATGCAAGGATCCCCCACTTCCCCCGCTTTCGCGGGGACAAGCTCCGGCCTCTGCCCGCGCGATGGGGGAGAGGAACGTCCTGCGCGCTTCGGCGCCGAACGGATTATGCCGCCAGCAGTTCGCGCAGCACGAACGGCAGGATGCCTCCGTGGAGGTAGTAGTCGACCTCGATCGGCGTGTCGATGCGAAGCAGCAGCGGCACCTTCTGCGTCGAGCCGTCCTTGCGCCGGAGGGTAAGCGTCACGTCCATCTGCGGCTTGATCCCTGCTTCGACGCCGGTCAGATCGAACTCCTCATCGCCCTTGATCTGCAACGACGCGACGCTGTCGCTGCCCTTGAACTGGCAGGGCAGCACTCCCATCCCGACCAGGTTCGAGCGATGGATGCGCTCGAAGCTTCGCGCCAACACCACCTTGACGCCGAGGAGCTGAGTGCCTTTCGCCGCCCAGTCCCGCGACGATCCCGTGCCGTACTCTTCGCCGGCGAAGACCATGGTCGGCGTGCCGCGCGCGATGTAGGCCATCGCCGCCTCGTAGATCGACAGCTGCTTGCCTTCCGGCTGCAAGATCGTCATGCCGCCCTCGACGCGCGAGCCGTCGGCTTTCGGCGGCAACATCAGGTTCTTGATGCGGACGTTGGCGAAGGTGCCGCGCATCATCACTTCGTGGTTTCCGCGCCGCGAGCCGTAGCTGTTGAAGTCGGGGACAGCGACGTCGTGCTCCTGCAGATAGATGCCCGCGGGCGAGGTCGGTTTGATCGAGCCCGCCGGGCTGATGTGGTCGGTCGTCACCGAGTCGCCGAAGACGCCGAGCGCGCGTGCGCCCTTGATGTCGTGCGCGCGACCCGGCTGCATCGTGAAGTCCTTGAAGAACGGCGGCTCGGCGATGTAGGTCGACTTGTCCCAGACGTAGACCTCACCCTTCGTGGTCGGAATGTTGTTCCACAGCGGGTTGTCCTTGTTGAAGTCGCCGTAGAGACGGCGGAAAGTCTCCGGATCGGTCGCGTATTGCATGACCGCGCCCACCTCCGCGGCGGTCGGCCAGATGTCGCGCAGGAACACGGGCTTGCCGTCGCTGCCGGGGCCGAGCGGCTCGGCCGTCATGTCGATGTTGGCGCGGCCGGCGATCGCGAAGGCCACCACCAGCGGCGGCGAAGCGAGGAAGTTCGCCTTGATATTCGGATGGATGCGGGCTTCGAAGTTTCGATTCCCCGAGAGCACCGCGGCGCAGACGAGATCGTTCTGCGTGATCGCTTCCTCGATCGCCGGGTCGAGCGGACCCGAGTTGCCGATGCAGGTCGTGCAGCCGTAGCCGGCGAGATAGAAGTTGAGCTTCTCCAGCTCCGGCAGCAACCCGGATTTGGTGAGATAGTCGGTAACGACGCGCGAGCCGGGCGCGAGCGAGGTCTTGATGTGGCGCTGGACCTTGAGCCCCTTCGCGTTGGCCTTCTTCGCAAGAAGTCCCGCGGCGAGCAACACTCCGGGATTGGATGTGTTCGTGCACGAGGTGATGGCCGCGATCAGCACGTCGCCGTTGCCGATGTCGATGGGCTTGGCGCCGGCGATCCGCGGTGGGGCGGTTGTCGACCATCTCCACCACGTCGAGCGGATGCCCGTTGTTGGGAAGCTGCTGCTTGGCATCGCTCACGCGCGGAGCCGCCGCGGCATAGAGCTTTGTGGCGAAGCGGCGGGCTAGCTTGTCGGCCGGCTGGTTGAAGCCGTTCTCCGCCACGGGCTTGGAGAACAATGAGTTGAAGGAGTCCTTCATCTTCGGCAGCGGGATGCGGTCCTGCGGACGCTTCGGGCCGGCAAGGCTGGACACCACGGTCGCGAGGTCGAGCTCGAGTGTCTGTGAATAGTCGATCGCGCCCGCAGCGGGCATGCCGAACAGGCCCTGGGCCCGGTAGTACGCCTCGAAGACATCGATCTCCTGTTGCGTGCGTCCGGTGTTGATCAGGTAGTCGACGGTCTTCTCGTCGACCGCGAAAAAGCCCATGGTCGCGCCGTACTCGGGCGCCATGTTGCCGATCGTCGCCCGGTCGGGCACAGGCAGCGATGCCGCGCCTTCGCCGAAGAACTCGACGAACTTCCCCACGACCTTGGCCTTGCGCAGCATCTCGGTGACGGTGAGCACGAGGTCAGTCGCGGTCACGCCTTCGGCGAGCCGTCCCTTCAGGTGTACGCCGACGACGTCGGGCGTCAGGAAATAAACCGGTTGGCCGAGCATCCCCGCTTCCGCTTCGATGCCGCCCACGCCCCATGCGACGACGCCGATGCCGTTGATCATCGTCGTGTGCGAATCGGTGCCGACCAGCGTGTCAGGATAGTAGATGCCATCCTTCTCATGCACGCCGCGGGCAAGGTACTCGAGGTTCACCTGGTGCACGATACCGATCCCCGGCGGCACCACCTTGAAGGTGTCGAACGCCTGCATGCCCCACTTCATGAACTTGTAGCGCTCGGCGTTGCGCTGGAACTCGACCTTCATGTTGAGATCGAGGGCGTTCTTCGTTCCGTAGTAGTCGACCTGCACGGAATGGTCGACTACCAGGTCGACCGGAACCAGCGGCTCGATCACCTTCGGGTTCTTGCCCATGCGCTGCGCAACGCCGCGCATGGCGGCGAGATCGCAGAGCAGCGGCACGCCGGTGAAATCCTGCAGCACGACCCGCGCCACCACGAATGGAATCTCCGCCGTGCGCAGTGCGTTCGGGCCCCAATTGGCGAGCTGGCGCACGTGCTCCTCGGTGAGCTTCTTGCCGTCGCAGTTGCGCAGCACGCTCTCGAGCACGATGCGGATCGACACCGGAAGCCGCGACACCTTGCCCAGGCCGGCCTTCTCGAGCGCCGACAGCGCGTAGAAGCTCCCCGTCGCCCCCGAGGCGGTACGGAACTGCTGCAGACTGTGGTAGAGGTTGTGGGCTGCCATCGCCTGCCCCTTATTGCGTCGCCGGTGGAGTCGTCTTGTTCTTCTTCTTTTTCCTTTCGTCCGCGCTCTGCTGTCTGCTTTGCGCTCTCGCGTCGACCTTCGCCTCGGCGATCAGGTTGACCTTCCTCCCGTCGGCGAGGATCACGTCGCCCGGCCGCTGATCGGCCTTGCAGGGGCCGGTCCAGCGCTGCTCGATCACCGCGCTTGTCTCGGTTTTTCCGTGAACAGGCTGCTCGAAGGTCGACTTGCTCTCGATCTTGTACGCCGAGTCGAAACTGCCGGTGACCACCGCGTGCGTCTTCGTCGTCGTCTTGTGGTTGGCCAGCGTGCACGTCGCGTCCACGATCCACTTGTCGCCCTCACGCGCAGACTTGTCGACCTTGCAGCTCTCCTTGTGCTTGCCTTCCGCGAGGAACCTGAACGCATTGTCGCTCTTCGCTTCGACGCACATCTGAAGAGGGTTCGCGTCGCCCTGCGTGCGCTTGACCTCCCACAGACCGGACTTGCGCTTCGGCAACTCCTCCGCCAGCGCCAGGGTAGCAGCCAGCATGAGCACCAGTAACACGACAGTTTGACGCATTCCACACTCCGCTTTTTGGTTATCAGATGACGAAAAGGTCTACGAACTCCTGGACCGGTGTCGCTTCGAGACGGGCGTGGTCCAGCGCCAGCTCGAGGATGGCACGTTGCTGCCTGGCCGGGAAGCGGCGCGCAAGGTTGGTCTTGAATTTTTCGACCAGCAGCGGAATGCCCTCCTTGCGCCGGCGGCGATGCCCGATGGGGTACTCGACGACGACCTCCTTGAGCTTGCTGCGGTCGGCGAGCTCGATCGTGATTCCATTCGCGATCGATCGCTTGTCAGGGTCGAGGTAATCGCGCGAGAAGCGCTTGTCCTCGACGCAGACCATTTTGGCGCGCAGGCGATCGATCCGCGGATCTGCGGCGACCGCGTCCTCGTAATCGGCCGCGGTGAGCCGACCGAAGATGAGCGGGACGGCGACCATGTACTGGATGCAGTGGTCACGGTCGGCCGGGTTGGCGAGCGGACCGCGCTTGTCGATGATGCGGATTGCGGACTCATGGGTGCGAATGGTGATCTTCCGGATCGCATCGAGCCGATCCTCGACCAGCGGGTGCAGGGCCATCGCTGCTTCGACCGCGGTCTGCGCGTGGAATTCCGCAGGAAAGCTTATCTTGAAGAGCACGTTCTCCATGACGTAGCTGCCGTAGGACCGCGGGAAGCGAAACGGCTTGCCCTTGAACGAGACATCGTAGAAGCCCCAGGTCTTCGCAGTGAGCACCGAGGGGTAGCCCATTTCGCCCTTGGCGACCATGAGCGCGAGCCGCACCGCGCGCGCCGTGGCGTCGCCCGCCGCCCAGCTCTTGCGCGAGCCGGTGTTGGGCGCGTGGCGATAGGTGCGCAGGCTCTGGCCGTCGACCCACGCGAGCGAGACCGCGTCGATGATCTCGTCGCGCGCAAGCCCCAGCATTTGCGCGACGACCGCGGTCGAAGCCACTTTCACCAGCACGACGTGATCGAGGCCGACGCGGTTGAAGCTGTTGGCGAGCGCGATCACGCCCTGGATCTCATGCGCCTTGATCATCGCCGCAAGCACGTCCTTCATCGCCAGCGGCTTGCGGCCTGCGGCCAGCGCGTTGCGCGAGAGCCAGTCGGCCGTGGCGAGAATGCCGCCGAAATTATCCGACGGATGACCCCATTCTGCCGCGAGCCAGGTGTCGTTGAAGTCGAGCCAGCGGATCATCGCGCCGATGTTGAACGCCGCCTGCACCGGATCGAGCTGGAATTGCGTGCCGGGCACCTTGGCGCCGTTCGGGACGACTGTCCCCGGCACGATCGGACCCAGCAACTTGGTGCACGCCGGATACGAGAGCGCCTCCAGCCCGCAGCCCAGCGTATCGATCAGGCAATGGCGCGCGGTCTGGTAGGCGAGCTTGCTGTCGATGCGCGAGGCGACGTAGTCCGCGATATCGGTGAGGACGCCGTCGGGCGGCGGGCGTACGTTGCTGATCGGCGCGGACATGGATCGAATCGAAGGGCGGTCAACGCTCGACGCAG
>Ga0335083_10009089_pt1 | contig 12076 bp, 12 predicted proteins | sample Lox_Sample_42_FD_206716 | JGI IMG/M metagenome (GOLD analysis project Ga0335083, IMG submission 206716) | Soil microbial communities from Loxahatchee National Wildlife Refuge, Florida, United States - Lox_Sample_4.2 | ecosystem: Environmental > Terrestrial > Soil > Wetlands | place: USA... | reverse complement strand
TGGATCGCCGAGCTCGCCGCGGAGCGGCAACGCGCCGAGGCCGAAGCGGCGCAGCGCGCGAAGGAGCTGCGCCTTGCGACCACCGCGGAGTCCGCGCGTGCGATCGGGCGGCACGGCGATCCCGTGCAGCGCGCCGACGACGCGCTCGACGGCGCGAAGGCCCGCATGCTGAGCTGCCGCCGCCTCGAGCGGGGCCTGCGCCTCGACGTGACGTACGAGGTCGATGGCACGCGCATCCTGTCGATGGTCGACGCCGAGACGCTGCAAGTGATCGACCCGGGTGTGTGCCTCGGCCACGACGGCGAGTACCGCGTGCTGACCCTCGACGCGATGCCGTCGGTGGTGCGCGAGGCGATGGAGACCGGCCGACTCAACATCACGAGGCGAGCGTGACAGCGATGCGCGAGGTCTGCTTCCTGATCGGCCGCGGCGGCGCGATCCTGTGGGCCGACGCGTCCGACAGCGCGGCTGCCCTCCCCGATTCGCGCGCGCGCTGGGAGGCGATCTGGCGACACCGCGGCGAGCTCGACGCGATCGCACACTCGCATCCGGTCGGACCGGCGGCGTTCTCCGCCGAGGACGAATCGACGATGCAAGCGATCGAGAGCGCGCTCGGTCGTGTCATGCGTTACTGCGTCGTCGCGCCCCGCGTGACGATCGACCGCGACGGACCCGTTTCACCCGAACCGTGGTGGGCCGCCTTGTTGCGGCTCGCCTCGGGCATGGGCGTGGAAGGAAAGGAAGACTGACATGGCAATCCTCAACATCACCTACCAGGGCCAGTCGGCCGACTACGAGCTCGAGCTCGACTTCGCCGCGAGCGACGAGGACATCCGTCGCATCGCGGTCGAGGTCGTGCGCTCGGGCGGCGTGCGCGGTCTGCACGTCGCGCAGCTCGCGCCGAATGCGTTCGATCACTTCGTGATCGATCGCCTGCGCGGCACCGAGGGCGAGCAGCGGATCTACCTGCGGCCGAAGGTCCCGTTCGGCGCCGCATGACGGCACGGATCGTCGTGTGCGGTGTCGGCGCGCTCGGCTCGACGGCGGTGCAGCTGCTCCGCAACGTCGATGCCGAGCTGCGCCTCGTCGATTTCGATCGCGTCGAATCGAAGAACCTCGCCGCGCAATGGTTCGTGAAGCAATCGGTCGGCAAGAACAAGGCCGAGGCCGTGCGCCTGCAGCTCTCGAACTTCTACGGCGCGAAGGCCGAGGCGATGGGCGTGCGGCTGGCGGCGACCAATGCCGCACAGCTGCTCGCCGGCTGCACGCTCGCGGTCGATTGCTTCGACAATGCCGACAGCCGGCTCGCGCTCGCGGCTGCCGCGCGTGCGGCCGGGATTCCGCTCGTCCACGCCGCGCTCGCCGGCGACGGTACGTTCGGGCTCGTCCGCTGGGACGAGCGCTTCGTTCCCGATCGCGAGGATGTCGCCGGCCAGGCGACCTGCGAAGGCGGCGAGCACTTGCCGATGATCGGTCTGGTCGGCGCAACGCTCGCGCGCGCGATCCAGGACTTCGTCCGCGCGGGCGAGCGGCGCGATTACATGATCAGCCTGTCGGGCGTCGCGCGGACGTAGTCGGTCGAACGTCATGATGCACCGGGCTCGAATGCGCGGATAGCAACCGCGTACCGCCGGTGGTGTCTCACGCGTGTGCGAGCTTTCGTTTGGACCTGCTTGCTCGCGGCGTGCGCCGCGCCCGCGACGCCGACGCCCGTGCCGCCGCGGCCGACGTCAATGCCCGCGACGCCGATCCCCGCGCCACCGTCGGCCGAAGACGAGCGGCTGGTCGCGCAACTCACGAGCGACGTCCCGCTGCCGCCCCCCACGCGCGATTTCTACGTGCGGCGCACGAGCGGCCCCGACGAGTGGGGCTGCATGACCATTCGCGAGATCAGGTTCGAACTTGTCACGACGAGGCTCGAGTGCCCTCCGAACCCGTGCAGCGGCGGCGGCACGTTCGTGCGGGAGCCGCAATTTCTCCGCCGCGTCGCCGTCGACGCCATGGACATCACCGGCGAGATGGTGCGGGGACTCCGCTGGCGGCTGCCGACGTTGGTCTCCACGCGCCGAGACGAGCTTCTTGCCTGCTTCGACGGCTTCGGCACGTTCCTCATGACGGTTCCGATCGCGATCGTCGACGGTCGCATGGTCGTGCCGTCGATCTCGGGCGCGCCCGACGAGGCGACGGCGAACTGCGTGCTGAACAACCTGCGCGCGATCGAGCCGCCGCGGATCACGACTACCGGCTCGATCGTCTTGCACCTGCGGTTCGACTTGAAAGACCCACGTCTGTTCACCGAATGACGACGCGCGCCTCCGGCAGCTGGCGGTGCTCGTCGCGCGCGCGCAGCTGGCGATCCGCGCTGCGGACGCGGAGCTGACCGCGCGAGCGTCGAACAAGTGACGCATGGAATATTTCGTCGCCGGCGCGCGTCTGGTCCGCATGCGGGCGCTCGTCGTGGCCATGTTGCTGCTCGCCGCGCGAGCCGCGCACGCGGATCCGCCGCCGGGGCCGGTCGTGACGCCGATGATCGGGCCGTATCCATCGCTGTCCGTCGCGTGCGCGCAGCTGGAGCAGCGCTACATGCCGTCGCCGCCAATCGACAACGTCCGGGTCGTCGCGCATTGTCGCGCGGTCGACCGCTTCGGCGCGAGCCGGGTGCTCGTCACCGACATCGTCACGAAGTACGTGGCCGGCGACCATCCGTCCCGCTCGTACGCGCTGGCGCTGCCGTATGGCGACAAGTGGTGGGTGTCCGCCTACGATTCGGTGCTCGACCTCACGGGCGCCACGTGGGGCGCCAGCAATTGCTGCGACGGCCGGGCCGGAACGCCGCGCTACTACATCGGCGCGACGCACGCACCCAACCTCAACGGCGACGCGTTCGTCCTGCGCACCGAGCTTCCGGTCTGGCGCGTGTTGAAGCGCGATTGGCCCCGTGGTGCCGACGAGGCCGAGGAACCTCCGCCGCACGAGCGGATCGGCGAGTACCTCGTCTGCGGCACGCGCGACGACGAGCCGCCCGCCTGCTATGCGTTCGAGGCTGCGCACTGCAGCGTGCATGTCCCCCGCTTCTCGCTTACCGGTGCCGGCGTCAAGACGTGGTGCGCGGATCGCTGATCACTCAGCCCGGCTGTTCGACTAGATCGAGGTCTTCTACAACCAGCAGCGCCGGGTCTCGTCTATCGACTACGTGAGCCCGGCGCGGTACGAGAGGCAGCGAGCAGCGGAGAATCAGTTGGCAGCGTAAGCAACCCGTCTACGGGATCGGATCAAGCCCAATCACGACCCGGTCGGCGTGCGTCGTCAACGGGACTCCGAGCCGCGCATCGGTATCGGCCTGCGTCGCGGCGGCAGCGAGCCAGTCGCGGCGCAGCGTGATGTTGAGGAAGCCCGGGCCAGCGAGCTCGATTCTTTCGATGACGTCGTTCGGCGGGATCGCCGCGATGATCTTGGCTGCGGCCGCCGTCGCCGGCTGCTTCATCTGGCGGGCGAGCCGCATCGCGACATCGGCCTGGACGTCGGCGCGATCCGAACGACGCACCTGCGGATCGGTCCCGCGATACTCGTCACCGAATGCTGCGGCGACCGCGGTCTGGACCAGCGCGGAGACGCTCTCGATCGGATCGACGACGGACACCATCGGGTGAATGTACATACCTCAAACCGGTACGAATCACGTGCCTGGGTTTCACGGTACCCGGCCTCCTTCGTGATCGACCTGCGACATCTCTTGCGGCGCACGGTCACGGCGATGTCAGCGTCATCAAGCCCAATCCGGCTTCGAGTCGAGCGATGGTGTCGCGATGTGGCGGCGGCTTGCTGTGTTGCTCGTGGCGCTGGGGCTCGGCTCGGCGCACGCGCAATCTGGCGTGACCGGCGCGATCGAGGGTCGCGTCCTCGACCCGAGCACGCATCGGCCCGCAGCAGGATGGCTCGTCATCGCCGGCGCGGCCCGCGCGCGAACCACGCGAGACGGTACGTTCCGAGTGCCACAGCTCTTGCCGGGCGACTACATCGTGATCGTCGTCGATCTTGCGGGTCGGATCCGCGAGCGACGACACGTGCATGTCGACGCGAGCGCCACAGCGAGCTTCGGCGGTGTCGATCCCGACTCGAGCGAGCTCGCCACCGTATTCGGTCGCCGCTACGCGACCGAGATCCCACTCGTCGGCCGCACGTTCGACGCCGTGCTCGGCGCCACGCCCGGTGCGCAGAACGACGGCTACGGTACCGCCTTCGCCGGTGCGACGTCGCTCGAGAATCGGTACACGATCGACGGCATCGACGTCACCGGGATCACGTACGGCAACGTCGGTCAGCCTGTCCTGATCGAGTTCATCGACCAGGTGCGGGCGATCAGCGGCGGCGCGGGTCCCGACGTTGCGACGTCGACCGGCGCGCCGATCGAGGCGGTCACGAAACACGGCACGAACGACTGGCACGGTAGCGTCTTCGCCACGTACTCGCCGAGCTGGCTCGTAGCGCCGCCGAAACCGATCCCGACGTATCCGCAGACGATCAGCGCGACCAGCGACCTCGCTTACGCTGCCGACGCCGGTGGCACGTTGAGCGGGCCTATCGTGAAGGACCATCTGTGGTTCTTCGCAGGCTTCGCACCCTTCTGGACGCGAACCGACTACACGCGCACCGTACGCATGGAGGTCGATCGCGATCAGAACGGTGTGCCCGACGTCGACCCGAAGACCGGGTTTCCGATCACGCAGGTAGTCGACACTCAGATCCGCGAAGCGCCGACCACGACGTACAACACGATCGCGCGCATCGATGGTGCAGTCACGCCCGAGCATCAAGGCACGCTCACCGCGATCGTCACGCCGTATCGCACGGCGAATCCGGCCATCATCGGCGTAGCATCGGCGGGTACACGCACTGACGAGCTGACAACGGATCTCGGCGCGCATTGGCGGTCACGCTGGCTCGACGATCGGATCGAGCTCGAAGCGTCGTTCGGCTGGCACCGCGACGACAACCAGATTCTCCCGTACGATCCGAGCCTCGCAAACACACCGCAGATCCTGGACTCGACCGAGAGCTTCGCCAGTATCGCCAAGTACGAATCGGCGACAGCTCAGGAGGCTTGTGCGGATGGCGGCAGAGGCGATCCGTATCCGCTGATCACGAACTGTCCCGGACCGGCTACTTACTTCATCGGCGGCCCCGGCTTGCTGTTGCACGACATCGAAGATCGCAAGTCTGCTCGCGTCGCGGTGAGCGCGCGAGTCGAAGCACTGGGCGAGCACGTGATGCAGATCAGCGTTGAAGGTGAGTCGCGCGAAAGCGATCTCGCGAAAACCTATTCGGGCGGTTACTACCAATACGCGTACCCTGGCCTTGCGATGTCCCTCGATGACTGGTTCGTGCGATTCGCCCCTCCCGGGACGACAGATCCACGGTTCGATCGCACGTGTGAAGTGCCAGCAACGTCACCTGGAGCGCAGCCACGCCAGGTGGCTTGCGAGTACGTGACGAGTCTTGCTGACGGAGAGGAGACATACACCGCTACCGACGAGGCCGCGTTCGTGCGCGATGTCTGGCGGGTCAAACCGAATCTTCTGATCGACGCCGGCATCCGCTACGAAGATCAGCACATCGAGTACGGCAGCGCCGCAGCCACCACGGCGCTCGTGCTCACCGGCGAGCAGCTTCCGTCCGACCTCATCCACGTCGACGGCGAGATCGCTCCTCGCGTCGGTGTGACGTACGATCCGACCAACGACGGACGGTCGTCCTTGTTCGCGCACTGGGGCCGTTACTTCGAACAAGTCCCGCTGGACATCGCCGAGCTCACCGGCGGCATCGCCAGCTACCAGGAGAGCACCGGCTTCGGGCCGCTGCTGTACAGCCAGGCACCGCTTCGCGCGGCCCCCGACCTGCGCGGCGAATACAGCGACGAGCTCATCGTCGGCGCGCGGCGCGCGTTCGGCAGCACGGTGGTCACCGCGTCGGTCCAAGATCGGCGGCTGGGCCGGGCGATCGAGGATGTCGCGCTTTACGGCACGTCTGCGCTGACGCTCGCAAACCCTGGCGAAGGCCCCGCGCACATCTTCGACCGGCCGACCCGCGACTACGATGCGCTCGAGCTCTCGATCGCGCGTCGGTTCTCGCGCTTGTACGTGCTCGCCTCCTATACATATTCACGTACGTATGGCGACTACCCGGGGAGCATCTCGTATCTCGATAACGACGTGCAGCCCAACGCGAGCACGCAATACGATCAGATCGAGCTTCTCGCGAACCGGCTTGGGCTGCTGCCTCAGGATAGGCCGCATTACCTCAAGCTCGATGCTTCGTACACGACGCCGTTCGGCCAACGCACCTCCCTCGTGATCGGCGGCCGTCTACGGGCACTATCGGGCACCCCGGAGCTCGCACTCGCGCCGAGCTACTACGGCGGCACGAACGAATCGATCCTACTGCCGCAAGCTGCGTTCGGGCGCACGCCGTTTACCGAGCAGCTCGACATGCATGTCGAGCTCCGGCGACAGCTCGCGCATGGCATGACCGCTCAGCTCTACGTCGACGTGCTCAATGTCTTCGATCAACAAGCGACATACCAGGTCGACAATGCATATGCGTCGGGGTCCTTCTTTAACGCGGCAAACCCGATCTCAGGTGGAAGCTACTCGGATGCAATCTGGGCGAAGCAGGTCGACCTCAGCGACGGCCTTGGCACGAACCAGCCGATTGCCCGCAATCCCGACTTCCACAAGCCAACTGCGTACTACGCGCCGCTAACGGCGCGACTCGGTTTCCGGTTGTCGTTCTAAGCGCGTCCAACGCGCGAACCGACGCAACAGCAGCTCACGCCGTATTCTTCGCGTCCGCAGCACAGATCGCATCTGCACCAGCCAATCCGCCAAGCGCCATCGGCGGTGTGCTCGTCGACGTCACAAACGCGATGTCGAAGTTGACCGTTGGCGGTTGCGAGGAACCGCCCGAGCAGGCCGTCGCCGCGACTGCGATCAGTGCTGCGTGACGAACCATGATCTGATTGTAGTGTGTCGCTGCTTCATCGGCGACGGCCACCTCGCGATGGGTAGCAACCTACCCGCCATCCCAGCATCTCAAGTGCGACATCCAATTCGATCTAGGTGATCGACTCGTGCCATGCGAACGTCGATAAGGCGCACGATCGATAGCTGCGCGAGTCCATGATGCGGACCACGTTGCTTCTACTGGTCGCGTGCGCTGCTCCGGCGCCACCACCGCTCGTCGAGGGGCACGACATCAAAGCGCCTGCCGCCGACACTCATAACGTCGTCGCAGTTCCCGATGCAGACATCGCCCCGAATCCCGCCGACTTCTTGGTGACCGGGCCATTCCGGCTCCCACATACGTTCGAACCGACGCGCTATCGGGCGCGGATCGCGATTCGCGAACGTGACTTCTCCGGTCATATCGAGATCGAGGGGCAACTCACGGATTCCGTCTCGCTCATCTGGCTCCATGGCTTCGGGCTCGTCGTCACACGCGCAGTGGCAACCCAGAATGGAATAGACGTCCCGCTCGTATTCTCGGGGCCGCGCGACGACCAGCTGCTCGGCTTCGAGTCGTCACAGCCGCTCCATACCGGACCGCTAACGCTATCGATCGACTATCGCGGTGCGATCAGCGATGCGATGCCTACCGACCCGCCAAGCGAGCCGTTCGTTTGGACGGAGGGCCTGTTTCGACGCGTCATCGGAGCATCGACCTACTACTTCACTCAATCCGAAGCGATCGCGGCGCGAAAGATCTTCCCGTGCATCGACGAGCCGGACCGAAAGGTGCCGTGGCAACTCTCGCTCGAAGTGCCGAAGGACGTCGTCGCGGCCAGCAACGCGCCGATCGCGCGCGAGACACCCATCGCCGGCGATCGCAAGCTTGTCGAGTTCGACCCAACGCCTCCGTTACCGAGTTACCTCGTCGCATTCGCAGTCGGGCCTTTCGAACCTGTGAGCGTCGGGAAGACAAAGACCGGAGCTCCGATCCGCGTGCTGTCATTGCGTGGGCGCACCGACCACGTGAAGGACGCAGTACGGCGCACGCCGCAGATCCTGGACGCACTCGAGACGTGGCTCGGGGTCCCGTATCCGTACGCAAAGCTCGATCTCGTTGTCGTTCCAAGAGTCGGATGGGCGATGGAGAACCCCGGCCTCATCACGTTCGAGCAAGCGTTACTCGAGGACCCGGCGAGTACGTCCGTGATCAGCCACGAGCTCGCACACCAATGGTTCGGTGACCTCGTGACGCTGCGTTGGTGGGACGACATCTGGCTCAACGAGAGCTTCGCGACGTGGATGGCCCAACTGATGGAAGAACGGTTCGCGGGTATCTCGGTGGATCCGATCCAGCAGAGGGAGCGCGGATTTGACCGCATGGGCCCGGCGCATGCGCGACCGCACGCGGTCACTACGAGCTCGTTGACCGCCGGTGCATTTGCGCCATTCAAGTCGATCGAGAAGGGTGTCGCGGCCATCGATCTCCTCGAGAGCTTCCTCGGAGAGACTCGATTTCGAGCCGCCATCCAGAGCTACCTGCGGGATCATGCGAACGGCTCGGTAACCACCGCGGACCTGATCGCCGCCCTCGATGGAGCGGCCACCCTGATCGACGAGCTGCTGGATCGCGCGGTCGCCCGCAGCTGCCGAATCCGAACCGACACGCACCGCTGCGAGCTCGCTGCACCGTGGGTTTGCGAGCAGCTTTGCGAAGTCGTAGTCGTCCTGGTCAACGAGATGGTTCGCGACCGAGCGAGCGAGCGGAACCTTGGCCAGGATCCGATCGAGCCTGCTGTCGTAGGAGCAAACGACTCCTAGCGCGTCGACGAATCCGCGCCGGAACACGCACGAGGACGGGTACTCACCAGCGAGCCCGGACCACTCGACGCCATTCACGACCAGCAGCTCGCGTTCGCGCGCTCGCAGTCGACGCCACTCGTCGCGATTGGTCACGGCGCCGCTCGCGAGCCGGCACTGCACGACCACGAGCTCGCCGCGCTCGGCGCCGACCTGATTGGCCCACGCCAACCGCGGCGCGTCGTCATCAGGCGCCGCTTGGCATTGCGCGATCAGTTCATCGAGCGTGCTCATCGGGGCGTGTCATCAACAGCATGGCATCAACTGGGCAGCCAAGACGCATCGTTTTCGCCACAGCGCTATCTACGTCGTCCCGCCTTGCGTGCTGCTCGCTGAGCTTCTCCGCCGTCACCTGAGCAGTGTAGCTCGCTGCGATTTCTCGGCAGTCCTGGGTTGCACAGTACCCGCCCGACGAAGAACCCAGTTGTCTGCATTCTATGGTCCGCGATCCAGCGCGCCTGGCGTACGCTCGGAGTCGGGATGAAGGTCGCAAGGTTCCGCCGGGTGCCGGCTCCGCTCTTGGTCGCGCTCGCCGGTGCGATCGCGTGGGCAGGTTACGATCTCGTCGACCGGCTCACCGGCTACGTGGTCGCTGACGAGGCCGCGTACAGCGCGGTCACGTGGGGCAGCTCGCTCGCGATCCACGTGCTCATGGCGGTCGGACTCGCGGCGCTCGCGCGCAAGCTGCAGGGCACGGCGAGAATCGGCGCGCGAATCGCGACCATTGCAACGGTCGCGTGGATCGCGCTCCACGTGCTTCGAATGGCGACCGAGATCTGGTGGAACGCGGCGCGTTCGCGGATGGGCGATCCCGTGGTGCGCACGGTCGACATCGCGATCGTCGTGGCCAGTGTCGCGACGATGGCGGGCCTCGGCCTCGCAGCTCGCCGCTGGTACTGGACCGCGATCGCTATCGTCGTCGCCGTGCCGGAGCACCTGCGGTCGCTGGTCGGCTGGCGCCGGTTTCAGGATCTCTCCCAAGGTCAGTTCCATGTCGTGTTCATCGCGACCGGTGTCGTGGTGCTGGTCTCGGCCTTGGTCGCGGCGACTCTCGTGTTCGTGGCCTGCCGGGACGTGGAGCCTGATGACGCGCTCGTCGCGTCTGGATCGAGTCTGCGGCGCATCCGGTTGGCGCTGTACGCGATGGCAGTGGCGCCGACACTGCTTGTGGTCTGCACCGTCCTGCTTGGAAACCCGACGTGGACTTGGCCCGCGCATGTCGCCGCGATGACGCTCGAGCTCCTGGGCCTGGTGGTGCTCGCTCTCGCGCTACTCGGCACGGCGGAGTTGCCGCGCTGGCTCGCGATCGCGAGCGCTGCGATCGCGCTCTGCGTTGCGGGCCACACGCTGTTCTCGATGGCGTCCGTCGTCGGTGCCGCCACCATCGACTGGGAACTAATCAGGCTGCCCGACAAGCTCAAACCCGACCTGCCCTCGCAGCTGCTCGCCTCCTGCGCCGTCGGCGGAGTGCTCGTCGCGATCGCGCTTGCGGCGCGCCGACGCGGGCTCGACGCGCTGCGCGGTCGCGCGATGGCGATGACCGTCATGTTCGCGGCCCTCGTGCTCGGCGCGCTGACGGCGCAGCATCTCGTCGGCAACACGTCCGAGCTCACGCAGCTGGGCGCCGGCCTCGTGCTCTGCGCGAGCGCGGCGGTTATTGCCAGCTACCTCGTCGCCGCCGCGGTCGTGCGGCGCGGCGAGCACGCGCTCGCGAGTCAAGCGAGTCTGCCGGCCGCTAAGCTCATTACGTGTTGATCGCGGAGTACGAACATCCCGAGCTATGTATCCGGTTTTCGCGCCTATGTTCGAACGGGGTAGATATCTCCGCTTCCTACACCCTTACCGGTCGGGCGGCACACCGGACCCGGATGTCTTCGAAGCGCTTGCGGTCGCTGATGAGCACGCGCATTCGACCGCCACGTTGACCGAGGACCTCTGCACCCTATTGAGCGATAGGAATTGGCGGCCGAACCTCGTTGGCGGCGTCGTCCTGGTGCGCACGCGGATGTCTAATGCCGCCATTCTCGAGGCACTTTGGAGCGCGATCGATCGCCCGAGCTGGGTGAGCCCTCAGCTCGCCGTTGCTGCTAGCAAGATCGATCCTGAGTTCACAGCCAAGGCGCACACTCGCATCCGTGCAGCCAGCGCGAAGACTGCCAACGCGCTTGCGGCACTCGTCGACCTCGACGATCGCGTCCCTGACGTGGACGATGGCGCCGGCATCGCGCTGACCTGGCGGGCGGCGATGACACAGCAATACTGCGATCGACGCTCGCGCTAAGTCTCCTCGAGCAACTGCAGCACGACGTCCCCGCCGTCCGGCCGCATCTTGCACTTCCCTTGCTTCACTGCGACAACCCATCGGTTCATGCGGTCATCCGCGAGCAACAGCTGACACAACTCGTCGGTGAAACCGACGTGCTTGTTCTTCAGAAGCTCTGCGACCAGATCACGGACGAGCCGATCGTCGCACAAGTCGATCGCACTCGCGGACTCAAGGAATCGCGGTGCTCACTCACGTTTGCCGTGCACATCTGTTCGCGATCCGCTCGTCCGCACGATCAGCTACGATCGTGCGGTGTTGTCGCGGCGCCGTTTCATGTTTCTGCTCGGAGGAGCCACGACCGGCTTGTGGCTTGCGTCGACCGGGTTGGTTCGGCTCGAACGCACGTTCATGCTCTCTCTCGCTGGCTCGTGCTCGTTCTGCGGGAAGGACCGCGCCCAGGTGCATGCTCTCGTCGGGACGGCTGGCAATTCGACGAAGATCTGCGACGATTGCGTCGGCCTTTGCTGGGAGATCCTCAGTGAGGAAGCGGGGATCCCCGCTTCCCGTAACGTGCACCAACAGGTACCGCCGTGCCTTGAAGACGAGGAGTTTCAGCAGCGCGTCGGCCCGATCCTCGAACGCCTCGCAACCGAGAGCGAGTCGTCACACAGCGACTTGCTGCTGAACGACCTGCGTCGCGCCTTTGAGCAACGTCACCAAGCGTCGTTCGACTTTCGTTGCTCGTTCTGCGGCGCTGAACGCCGCGAAGTCATGAAGCTGATCTCGGGCCCGCGCGTGTTCATATGTGACGCATGCGTTGGCCCCCCTGTGTCAGGGTAGTTGTCGCGTCGTTCGAACTTGAACCTCCTCGGGGCGAGAACTCGATGACGACATGACCAAGCCGTACTCCGTGGCCTTCAAGAACAAGATGGTCCAGCGGCTCACCGGG
>Ga0335083_10009088_pt1 | contig 12076 bp, 9 predicted proteins | sample Lox_Sample_42_FD_206716 | JGI IMG/M metagenome (GOLD analysis project Ga0335083, IMG submission 206716) | Soil microbial communities from Loxahatchee National Wildlife Refuge, Florida, United States - Lox_Sample_4.2 | ecosystem: Environmental > Terrestrial > Soil > Wetlands | place: USA: Florida... | reverse complement strand
AGCATTCCTACCTGGTCAAGAACCCGAACGACATCCCGCGCGTCACGCGCGAGGCGTTCTACCTGGCCAACTCGGGCCGTCCGGGGCCGGTGCTGATCGACCTGCCCAAGGACGTGACCAGCGCGCCCTGCAAGGCCGACTTCGTCGACCAGGTGGACCTGCCTGGCTACGAGGTTCCTGGCCACCCCGATCCGGACGCCCTCAAGAAGGCGGCGTCGCTGATCGCGAAGAGCCGCAAGCCGGTCCTGTACGTGGGGCACGGCGCGGTGATCTCGGGCGCGGGCCCGGCCATCATGAAGCTGGCCGAGAAGCTGCAGGCCCCGATCGTCAACACGCTGCTGGGGAAGGGCGCCTGCGCGGAGGACCACCCGCTGCACCAGGGCATGCTGGGCATGCACGGTACCGCCTACGCCAACAAGACGGTGATGAACTGCGACATGATCATGGCGATCGGCGCGCGCTGGGATGACCGCATCACCGGCAAGCTCTCCGAGTTCTGCCCGACGGCGACCAAGATCCACATCGACATCGACGTGGCCGAGTTCGGCAAGATCATCAAGCCGGACGTCAGCCTGGCCTCCGACGCGCGCCTGGCCATCCAGGACCTGCTGCCGCTGGTCGAGGAGCTGGATACCAAGGACTGGCTGTCGGAGATCGCCGGCTGGCGCAAGGAGTTCCCGCTGAAGTACGGCAAGCGGGGCGGCCTGAAGGCCCAGCACGTGCTCGACCGGCTGGACGCCCTGGGCGGGCGCGACTGCATCCTGACCACCGACGTCGGCCAGCACCAGATGTGGGCCGCGCAGTTCTGCCGGACCACCAAGAACCGGCACTGGCTGTCATCGGGGGGCGCCGGCACGATGGGCTATGGCTTCCCGGCAGCGATCGGCGCGCAGTTCGCCAAGCCAAAGGAGAAGGTCTGGGCGATCGTCGGCGACGGCGGCTTCCAGATGACCCTGGCCGAGCTGGCCACGGCGGCGTTGCACAAGCTGCCGGTCAAGGTCCTCATCATCAACAACAGCTACCTGGGCATGGTTCGCCAGTGGCAGGAGCTGTTCTTCGACAACCGGCTGTCGGGCGTCGACCTGGAAGGCAACCCCGACTTCGTGAAGCTGGCGGGCGCTTACGGCATCAAGGCCTGGCGAATCCGCCGCCCCGCCGAGGTCGACCGCGTGCTGAAGGCGGCCATGGCCTGGAACGAGGGGCCCTGCGTCGTCGAGGCCGAGGTGGTCAAGGAGGACAACGTGTTCCCCATGATCCCCGCCGGCGCCGCGCTGAGAGACATGATCATCGAACGCCCCAAAGTGAAGATGGCCAAGCCCGAAGGGAGCACCTAGCCCATGTCCGTTGCTGCTCAGATCTCGTCGTTGGTGCCGGCTGTTCCCATGCACACGATGTCCATTCTGGTCCGGAACAAGCCGGGGGTGCTGGTTCGGGTCGCGCTGGTGTTCGCGCGGCGCGGGTACAACATCGAGAGCCTGGTCGTCAGCACCGACGTCGCCAACGGCGAGTTCTCTCGCATGACCATCACCTGCAGCGGGGACCCGGAGACGCTGGACCAGATCATCAAGCAGGTCACGAAGCTCATCGACGTGGTTCACGCGATCGATCACACGGGCCAGTCGGTCTACGAGACCGAGGTTGCCCTGGTGAAGCTGAAGTGCAAGGTCTCGGATCGGACCGAGATCCTGCAGATCGCCGAGCTCTACACGGCCAAGGTGGTCGACTACGGCGTCGACTCGCTCATCGTCCGGATCGTCGGCGCCGCCGAGAAGATCGACGTCTTCTTGAGCCTGCTCAAGAACTTCCAGGTCGTCGAGCTGGTGCGCTCGGGCAAGGTCCTCATGACCCGCGGCCTCGCCACGACGTAGATACCGGACAAGACAGACGCAGGGGCCGGGGCTCCTTACTCCGGTTCGGCCTTTCGGCGGCGGTAGCGGGCTGGGGGTTCGGCGGCGCGGAGGCGGGGGGCGCGGGCGGCCATCTCCTCCGCTTCCTGCAGCAGCAGGCGCACGCGGGCTGCGGGGAGCTGGCGCGTGAGGTCGAACAGCCGGGCTCGCTCGCTCTCGGCTGGAAAGGTGACCAGATCGGCCAGATCGACGCCCAGTCGCTCGGCGAGCGCGTTCAGCGTGTAGGCGGTGGGGCGGACCAGCCCGCGCTCGATGTTGGACAGATGTCCCTTCGAGCTCACCTCCGACTCGTAGGCGAGCTGCTCCATCGTGATCCCCAGCTCCTCGCGGAGCTGGCGGATGCGCGCGCCGACCGCCTGCGACAGCGTGTCGGGTTTGGCTCGGCGGGGCACGCCGCGAGGCTAGAGCGGCCGTCTTTCGAATGAGTTTGTCGGGACAAACCGGCGCGTGTGATGTTCCAAGGTTGCCAGGCGCTTCGTCGGAATCGAGGTTTGTCTTGACAAACCTGCGCCGCGCGGCCAGACTGGCTCGCGATGAGAGGGCGGCCGCTCGCGCCGGTCGGCCGGTTCCCGCACCTGGTGATCGTCGAGGGTTACGGGGCCGGACGAACGTACGCGCTGTCAAAGGGGACGGTATCGGTCGGACGAGATCCGAAGTGCGACGTCGTGCTGCCCTATTCGACCGTGTCCTGGCATCACGCCTCGATCTCGAAGCGGGACCAGATGATCGTCGTGCAGGATCTCGGTTCGCGGAACGGCACGTTCGTGGGGCTGGACCGGATCGATCGACGCGAGCTGGGGCCGGGCGACCTGATCCGCTTCGGTGATCGCGTCACGCTCAAGCTCCTTTATCTGGACGCTGAACGCGCGCTGGAAATTCGCCAAGGCTCCAGCGCACGAGCCCCCGGCCCCATCCCGGGATCGGAGGGCAATTCGTGAGATCGCGGCTACCAGGCGCCCGAGACTGACAGGCCGCCGGCGTTGCTGGCGGTCATCCAGGGCCCCAGCCCGACCGTGGTGGACCGCGACGGGGCCGTCGCCAGCACCACGACGCCGCCGATGACCACCGCCGTGCCAACGCCGGCGATCGCCCATCCCTTCTGGTTCTTGCTCTTGCCGGCGTCGTAGTCGGGCTTGGCCATGTCCCATTGCTCGGGCGTGGCGGCGTTGGCCAATCGGTTGCTCGCATCGTTCGCCTGGTTGGCGCCGCTGAAGGCCAGCAGCCCCCCGATGGTGGCGGTCGTCAGCCCGCCGGCAATCACGACGTAGCCGATGATCCGCTGGACGGTGCCCCCGGTGCTCGACTCCGCCGCCGTCGGGCGGGCCGTCTGCTGGATCGAAGGGGCCTCGACGTAGGTCCGCTCGATGAACGTCTTCTCGACGACCGGCGGCGGCTCGGGCGCCGCGCCATCGGCCGGCGTCGCGGCGTGCTCCGCCGGCAACGGGGCGACCGGGGCCGGCGCCACCGGTGGCAGCGTCGGGGAGGCCGCTGGCGGCGCGGCCGCGGCGGCCGGCGCGGCCAGCGATTCGAGCGCCAGGTCCAGCCGGATGTCGGCGCGCCCGGCGACCTCCAGATCGCGCGATTGCGGCGTGTGCTCGCCCAGCGTGGCCTCCAGGCTGTGCTTGCCGGCGTTCACCCGCAGCGGCCTGGCCAGCGGCGTCTTGCCGGCCAGCTTGCCGTCGATCCGGATCTCGGCGCCGTCGGGCGTGGTGTGGACATCGATCGTGCCGATGCGCGCGCTCTGCTTCTCGATCTCGCGCTGGACCTCTTGCCGCCGATCCGCGCCGATCGAGGACCCGCCCTGCTTCAGGTACGAATCGAAGGCGTCGACCGCCTCGACGGAGCGCCCCAGCGCCACGTCGACCTGCCCGATGTTGAACAGCACGACGAACGCGGGCGACAGCTTGTAGGCGGCCTCGAACTCGTCCGCCGCCTCCGCGAACCGCCGGTCGTCGAACGCCGCGACCCCCTTCGTGAAGTGCTCCCGCGCCGCCGCCCGCTGGTCGCCCTGCGCGTGCGCCGTGGCGCAGACCTGCAGCGCGACCACCGCGAGCACGCGGCTCGCGGTTCGCGCGCGGTCACGGACCATAGGGGTCGTTCCTCTCGATGTTCACCGGGTGCGAGGCGGGCGCAGGGCTGGACGCCGGGACAGCCGGCGCGGCCACGACCGCGGCGTGCCGGGTCGGACGCCGCGCCGGATGCGGCGCGGGCGGGCTCGCCGGCGGCGGCGGCGCAGCAGCAGCCGGTTCGACAGGTGCCGGGGCCGGGGCGGGTGGCGGCGCGACCGGCGCTGGCGCCGGCGCCGGTACGATCGCGGGCGCGGTGGTCACGGCAGCGGCAGCCGCCCGCGGCGGATCGGAGCCCCTGCGGGCGAAGAGTGCCGCCGCGCCGCCGGCCAGGGCCAGCAAGGACACAATCAAGACCCACGCCGTGGTCGACCGCCGCTGGGCGGGCCGCCCGGGCCGCTCCTCTGGCGCTGCTTGCGGCGCCGCGGTCGGCGCTCGAGGCGCCAGGCTGGCCGGCCCGGTGATCGTCGCAGGTGACGCGGCCGTCGCGGCCATCGCCTCGCTCGGCGAACGCTGCGCGATGGGGCCGCTGCCGGCCAGGCCGGCACCGATGAGGGAGCCGAGCTCTTCGGCCAGCGCGGTCACCGACGGAACCCGCGCGGTCACCTCCTTGGCCATGGTGCGCTCGACGATCGCCGTCAACCTCGCCGGCAGGGCGGGGCGCAACGTCCCCAGCGCCGGTGGCTCGGCGCTCAAGATCTGGTGAATCACCTGCAGGAACTGCTCGCCCACGAACGGCTTGCGTCCCGACAGCAACTCGTAGAGCACGACGCCCAGCGACCAGACGTCGGTGCGCGCGTCGACCTCGCCCGCCCCGCGCGCCTGCTCGGGTGACATGTAGAAGGCGGTCCCGAAGGTGGCTCCCGTCCCGGTGACGACGCTCGCGTCCGAGACCATCAGCTTCGCGATGCCGAAGTCCAGCACCTTGACCAGATCGCCGCCGTCGCCCGCGGTCGTCACGAACAGGTTCTCTGGCTTCAGATCGCGGTGCACGATCCCGGCCTGGTGGGCCAGGGCCAGGCCGCGGCAGGCCTGAACCACGATGTTGACCGCGCGCGGGACCGGAAGCGCCCCTTCGCGCTTCAGCAGCCGGGCGCAGTCCTCGCCCTGCAGGAACTCCATCACGATGTAAGGGGCGCCGTCGGGCGCGCGGCCGAAGTCGGTGACCGCCGCCAGGTTGGGGTGCTCCAGGGCCCCCGCCGCCTTGGCCTCGTTCTCGAAGCGCCGCAGGATCTCGCGGTTGGCCGCCAGCTCCGGGAGCAGGAACTTGAGCGCGAAACGCCGCGAGAGCGTGGCGTGGCGCGCCTCGTACACGGCCCCCATGCCGCCGCGGCCGAGCATGCGCACCAGCGTGTACCGGTCGATCGTCGATCCCAGCCGCGCGGCCGGATCGGCCAGGCGCGACGCCGTCGCTGGCTCTGGCTCGGCCATCGCTACTGTCGGATGTCCTCGAGCGAGAAGTCCGGGTGGGCCGCGATCAACCTGTAGGCGCGGGCGCGGCTGATGCCGACCAGCGCGGCGGCCTTGCCGACGCTGCCGTCCGCCCGGCGCAGCGCTTCGATCAGCGCCTCGAACTCGGACTGGTCGTCGGTGGCGCGGCGGACGCGCTTGTCGCCCGTCGCCGCCGCTTGCTCCACCGGCCCCGAGGCCTCGCCGGCCGCCCCGTCGCCCTCCGCCGCCACGCGCACGATCATCCGCTCGGGCAGGTGCGACTTGCGCAGCACGCTCTCGTGGCCGTTCAGGCTCAGCAGCCGGCGCGCCAGCAGCGCCAGCTCGCGCACGTTGAGCGGCCAGTCGTAGAGGCACAGCGCCTCGACCAGCTTCGGCTCGACGGCGGGCGGCCGGCCGCCGGTGTGCGCGCGCAGCAGCTCGAGGAACAACGGGGCGACGTCCTCGCGCCGGTCACGCAGCGGCGGCAGCACCACGGTCAGGCCGTCCAGGCGGCCGTGCAGGTCGGCGCGGAACCGGCGCAGCGCCACGGCGTCGGCCAGCGGCTCCTGCGTGGCCGCGACCACGCGCACGTCGACCGGGACGTCGCGCGTCTCGCCCAGCGCGCGAACCCGCCGGTCCTCCAGCACGCGCAGCAGCTTGGCTTGCAGCGGCGCCGCCAGCTCGAGGATCTCGTCCAGGAACAGCGTGCCCCCTTCGGCGGCCCGAAACAGCCCCGGGCTGGTCTGGTTGGCGCCCGTGAACGCCCCCTTGCGGTAACCGAACAGCTCGGCTTCAGCCAGCTCCGCGGGGAGCGCCGCGCAATTGAGGGCCACGAAGGGGCCTTTCCGGCCGCTCCACAGGTGGATGGCGTGCGCGGTCCCTTCCTTGCCCGTGCCCGTCTCGCCCTGGACGATGACCGGCAGCTCGCCCTGGATCTGGCGCAGCGGTTGAACGGCGGCGGCCAGCTTCGCGCCGCCCCACCATCCCGGGGTGATCTCGGCGAAGGCGGGCGCCTCGGCCGGCTCGGAGACCACGACGCCGACCCACTCGCCGCACCGGATCACGTCCCCGGCCAGCAGCGGCGCGTCGTTGATGCGCGCGCCGTTGACGAAAACGCCGTTCCGGCTGGCCAGGTCGCGGACCGCCACCAGGGGACCGTCGACCCGGAACTCGGCGTGGCGGCGCGAGAGCTCGGTCCCGGCCAGCACCGTGTCGCAGTCGTCGTCGCGGCCGACCACCATCAGGCGCGAGGCCAGCGACATCGAGACCCGCTGGGGGTGGACCCAGAGGACCCGTGTCGCTCGCCGTCCCGACGGGCCGATGCCGGTGCTGGGTGATGGGCTGGTCGTGGAGGTCAGCGGCATCGGGAGCGCGGTGGCATCGCGCCCGCCGAGCCTCGGACGCCACCGCAACGGTCTGCCTACCATTTAACCGTCTCCGATGGTGTAAACATTCTGTAAATTGGGGGGGTCAGGCGGTTTGGCCGGCTCAGAACAGCCAGCCGACCCCCAGTTTCAGGCCCGAGGTACCGGCCTCGGCCCGCAGCGTCAGGCCGCCGTCCAGCCTGTAGAGCAGGCCGGCCGCCCCGCTGGCGAACGTTCCGCCGTACCCGCCGATGTCGTAGCTGGCCCCGGACAGCCAGCCGATCGCGTACCCCGCCTCGATCTTCGGATAGAGGGCGAAGTGGTCGCTGAACCACAGGTTCCAGCTGATCCCGAGGACGGGCAGGATCTCCGTCCACTGGTAGGACGACGAATACAAGGTGTCGACCCCGTAGGACCAGCGCAGGATGTCGGCCCCGAACTCCAGCGTGAAGTTGTCGCGGATGCCGGTGTTGGTGAGAAGCGACGGGATGCCGATCGGCAGCATGTAGCGCACGCCCGCCCCGTACCCGCCCCAGGGCAGGATGCCCCACACGCTGAAGCCGTGGGGCGCGGGCGCGGGCGCGAGGGTGAGGGGCGGCGCAAAGGCCGGCGCGGGCGCCGATCCGCTGGCGGACACCTGCTCGCTGGCCGGCGGCGGGACGGGCGCGGGCGCGGTCTGCGCGAACGCGCGAGAGCCAGCGGACGCGAGAGCGACGGAGAGGACGAAGGTCAAAGAGATGGTCGACGAACGCATGATGGTTGCTCCGGTTGAGGGTTGTCGTTCCAGACGCCCTCTCGCTTGAGCAGAAGCCGTGCCGTCGAGCTGTCCGCGAAAATCGCGGAGTTCGTTGGAGCTCCTGGCGTTCGAAGAGCGCGACGGCGCTGTCCGGACAGCGCGCGGCTGTCCGGACGAGCTGGCCGCAAACCCACGCCCTTCTTGACGCGGGTGGCTCGCCGCGATACTTGCCATTGGGGTTGTTGTCGATCAGACGAAGCGCGGCCGCCTTCGCCTTCCTGGCGGCGAGCTGTGCCCGGAGCCCCCGCCAGGGTGACTCCGTGGATGCGCCGGCTGCGGCCGTCGCGGCGCCCGCCCAGGCACCGGCGGACGCTCCGGACGCCAGCGGCTACCGGACCGCGTTCGATCTGCTGGCCAACCGCGTCCACGCCTCGTCCTACCGGGACGGGCGGCTGGTCATCGACGCCGGCGCGCTCGACTTCCTGAAGTACGTCGACGGCGGCTGGAAGACCTCGTGGATGCTCGGCGAGAAGGACGAGGGGAAGCCGGCGTCGCTGGTGGCCGGGCTGGCCGCCATCTTCTTCGTTCCGGTCGACGCTGACGGTGACGGCCCCACCGCCGGTGCCTCCACGCTGTCGCTCACCATGCGCGCGCTGGCCCCCGCGCAGAAGGTGACGATCTTCGTCAACGAGAAGCCGGTCTCGACGCTGGACGTGGCGAACGCGCGCAAGCGCTACGACGTCGCCGTGCCGGCCGAGCTGCTGCACGCGGGCGACAACCGCGTCCGGCTGCAGTTCAAGGGGGCGGCGACGCTGGCCAGCGGCAAGCGCGCGGCGGCCGCCGTGCAGCAGATCGCCTTGGGACCCGCCTCGCTGGGGGCGCCAGCCGCCGAGCTGGGCGTGACCGAGGCTCGCGCCGTGGCGGTGGGGGGCAGCTCGCGCCGCGCGCTGGTGGGCGGGGGACGTGGCGGCCGCATCTCGTATTACGTGCAGCTCCCGGCCGGCGCGCGCCTGGCGGTGGCGGTGGGGGCTGACGCCGGCCAGGGCGGCCCGGCCCTGGTGCGCGTCGCCGTCGACGGCAAGCCGGCGCGCAGGCTGAAAGAGGTGACGGCCGGCGCCCAGTGGCAGGATCTGCTGGTCGATCTGGGCGATGCGGCGGGGCACGCCGCGCGCATCGACCTGGTGGCGCACGGGCCAGGAATCGCCTGGGGCGACCCGCGCATCGTGGTGAAGGCGCCGCCGCACGTGGCGCCGCCCAAGCCACAACCCCGGTTCGACCACATCTACGTCTGGATGGTCGACACGCTGCGCGCCGACAAGGTGCACGTCTACAACCCCAAGACGCGCGTCCAGACACCGAACTACGACGCCTTCGCCGCCGACGCCACCCGCTTCGCCTGGGCCACGGTGCAGGGGACCTGGTCCTTGCCCTCACACGCCTCGCTGCTGACCGGCGTCTACCCGACACTCCACAAGGCGACCGCGCACGAATCCAAGCTGGCCCCCGAGGTCCCCTTCGTGGCCGAGGAGCTGCATCAGGACGGGTACAAGACCGGGATGTTCTCGTCGAACGGCTACGTCTCGTCGAAGTGGGGCTTCGACCGGGGCTGGGACATCGACCGCAACTTCATCCGCGAGTCGCTGCCCAACAGCGCCGACTACCTCTGGAAGACGGCCAAGGCCTGGATCGTGCCCCTGCTCTCCAAGCGCCAGTTCGTGTACCTGGCCACGATCGAGCCGCACGTCGCCTACACGCCCAAGAAAGAGTTCCTGGCCAAGTACTGGGACAAACCGTACACGGGCCCGATCAAGCCGGTGCAGTCGGGCGTCCAGCTGGGGGCGATCAAGGGCGGCAAGCTGAAGATCAACGACACGGACAAGGCGTACCTGGAAGCGCTGTACGACGGCGAGGTCACCGGCAGCGATGCGCTGTTCGGCAAGTTCATCGCCGACCTCAAGCAGCTGAAGCTCTACGACACCTCGATCGTGGCCGTGGTGTCGGACCACGGCGACCAGTTCTACGAGCACGGCAGCGTCGGTCACGGCGACACCGTCTACCAGGAGCTGACGCACGTCCCGCTGATCATCCGCGCGCCCGGCCTGCTGCCCAAGGGCGGCGTCGTCGAGGCCGACGTCGAGATGATGGACATGGCGCCGACGCTGCTGGACCTGGCGGGCGCCCGGCCCGAGCCGAAGATGCAGGGGGCGACGCTGGTGCCGGTGGCGCTGGACGCCGTCGGCGTCTCGCCGCGCGCCGCGATGACGCTGGACGGTCAGGTGGCTCGCGGGCTGAAGGTGGCGCGCTATCGCCTGGTCAGCAAGGGCCCCGGCCGCATGGAGCTCTACGACGACTTCGCCGACCCGCGCGAGCAGAAGGACGTGGCGGCCGACCACCCGATCGCGTTGCGCTCGATGCGCGCCGTGCTGGGCCTGCTGTACGCCTACGAGACCAGCTGGTCGAAGGCGCGCTGGGGAACGGCCGCCAACCTCAACGAAGCGTTCTACAGCAGCGCCGGACCTCCAGGCCGCCGGGGGCCCGAGCCCAAATCCGGCGGCCCGAAGTAACGGCGCCCCTCACATCTTCTTGGGGAACAGGCTGCCGATGGCGGCGTACCACTTGTCCCCCATCCACTGGTAGCCGTCCTGGTACGGGTGGACGCTGTCCATGTCGGCGGCCGGGAACCCGGTGTTCAGGTCGACCACGATGACGTGCTTGCCCGCGGCCACGCGCGTCGCCACGACGCCCGGGATGGCGGCGTTGTAGGTCGTCACCTGGGCCTTGTCCATGTTGAGCGGGATGATCTGGGCCACCGCGATCAACGCGTTGGGGTACCCGGCGATGATCTGGTCGATCAGCATGCCCAGTCGGTCGGGCGCGCCGCCCGGATCGCTCATGTACATGTCGTTCGTCCCGATGTGGATGAGGACGATGTCCGACGGCATGCTCAGCGTCTTGTTCTTGGTGATCTGCTGCGAGATGCCCTGGATGGTGATCCCGCTGGTGGCCTCGAAGTTCTGCGGGAAGGGGACGCCGTCCACGGTGCTCGGGCCGTCCTTCAACGTGCCGGTGAACGTGATGTTCTGGCCGGCCATCAGCGCGTCGTGGAACAGCTCGGGGCGATACGAGCCCTCGTAGTTGATGCCGTAGGTGATCGAGTCACCGACCGGGAGGATCTTGCAGGGGGTTCCGTCGGTCGGGCAGGGGTTGTAGGTGTTGCCCGCGCCGCCGCCGCCCGTCGTCGTGGTACCGCCGGTGCCCGTGCTGCCGCCGCCGCTGTGGCCGGCCATCGCGTGGCCGCCGCCGCCCGTGTTGCCGCCGAGCGAGCCGCCGGCGCCACCCGTGGCCGAGCCCCCGGTGCCGACCGAGCCGCCCGTCGACCCGCCGGTCCCGGTGATTCCGCCGGTGCCGGTCCCGCCGGTTCCGAGGGAGCCGCCCGTGGCGTGCGTGCCGCCGGTGCCGGTCCCGCCGGTTCCGGGCGAACCGCCCGTCGCGGTTCCGCCGGTCCCGGTAGCTCCACCCGTCCCATCCCCCCCGTCACTGTTGGGGCTGGCGCACGCAGACAGAATCAAACCCGTGGCCATCGAGATTGTCAGGAGATGGCGGTGCAGCTTCATGGGGGGCCTCCGTAGAGGTCCCGCTTAACGCGCCCGGGTCTGCGGCGTCTTACAAGTTGACGGGTTTTTTTGCCGGAAAATCGGGGGGGTAGCCTGAAAAGCCAACTCGCGCGATGTGTCAGCCAACCCGGCGACGCACGCGACGGCGTCGGCGGGAATTTGTTGGCAAAACCTCCCGGGCATTCTCATGTTTGGCGCGAATTCCGGGATCGACGGCAGCCGCGGACATTCCCCTCTAAGGTTTTGAAATGAAGTCACTTACGACGCTTCGAGTTGCCTTGGCCCTTCTCGTGAGCACGGCGGTCGCGGCCGGCTGTTCATCGTCGGGCGGCGGCGGAGACACCGGCACGGGCGGCAGCAGCTCGGGGACCGGCGGCAACGGCACCGGCGGGCTCACGGGCACGGGCGGCAGCAGCTCGGGGACCGGCGGCAACGGCACCGGCGGGCTCACGGGCACAGGGGGCCTGACGGGCACGGGTGGGCTGACGGGCACGGGCGGGCTGACGGGCACAGGCGGCAACGGATCGGGCGGGATGGGCGCGGGCGGTGGCGGCGGAAAGGGATCGGGCGGGAGCGGTGGCGGTGCCGGTGGCAAGGCCGGGGCGGGCGGCGCGGCCGGCGCAGCAGCAGGCGGCGCGACCGGCGCTGGCGGCGCTCAGGCGTTCCAGCCGTGCCCCACTGACGGGACCGCCTGCAAGATCCTCCCGCTCGGCGACTCGATCACCTACGGGCTGATCACCATGAGCCAAGATCAGGTGTCATCTGACCCGAGCATCAACGGGAAGGACTCGCACGGCGGCTATCGGGTCGAGCTCTTCCACAAGGCCAACACCGACAGCCAGAAGATCACCTTCGTCGGATCGATCATGAACGGTCCGAGCATGGTCGACGGCATGCCCTTCCCGCCCGACAATGAGGGCCACAGCGGCTTCACGATTACGCAGATGCAGCCCTACGC